>Ga0180432_10011630_pt1 | contig 10347 bp, 8 predicted proteins | sample SS_ome_10_FD_132414 | JGI IMG/M metagenome (GOLD analysis project Ga0180432, IMG submission 132414) | Hypersaline lake sediment archaeal communities from the Salton Sea, California, USA - SS_1_MS_2 metaG | ecosystem: Environmental > Aquatic > Non-marine Saline and Alkaline > Hypersaline >...
CAACGATGAGAAGATCCCGATTTGGATCAGCGATTACGTGCTGATCAGTTACGGCACCGGCGCCATCATGGCGGTGCCGGCCCACGACGATCGTGATTTCGAATTCGCAACCAAGTTCGAATTGCCGATCGTCCCGGTGGTGGAGCCCCCGGATGCGGAGGGCGCCGAACGGGTGCGCCAAGGCACGTTGTGCTTTACCGGGGACGGCAAGGCGATCAACAGCGGATCGTTCGACGGTTTGCCGACGCCGCAGTTCAAAGAAAAGATCACCGAGTGGCTGGCCGAGAACGGGCTTGGCGCCGCGGCCGTAAACTACAAGCTGCGCGACTGGCTGTTCAGCCGGCAGCGATACTGGGGCGAGCCGTTCCCGATCGTTCACTGCTACAAGTGCGGCACGGTGCCGCTGCCGAAAGATCAACTGCCGCTGGAGCTTCCGGAGATGGACGACTTCTCTCCGGCGACGTCGGACGATCCGGAGAGCCCGCCGGCCCCCCCGCTGGGCAAGCTGGCCGACTGGGCAATCACGCCCTGCCCGATATGCGGCGAGCCGGCCAGACGCGAACTGAACACCATGCCCCAGTGGGCAGGAAGCTGCTGGTACTACCTGAGATACCTCGACCCGGGCAACGACGAAGCCTTCGTCGACCCGGACATCGAGGCGTACTGGATGGCCCCGACCGCGTCGAACGCGACCGGCGGGGTGGACCTGTACGTCGGCGGTGCCGAGCACGCCGTGCTGCACCTGCTCTACGCCAGGTTCTGGCACAAGGTGCTGTACGACCTGGGCTGCGTCTCGTCGCCCGAGCCGTTTGCCAAGCTCTTCAACCAGGGCATGATTCGCAGTTTCGCCTATCGCGACCGGCGAGGGGTGTACGTGGGCTACGACGACGTGGACACCGGCGGGGACACGCCGCGGCACCGCAAGAGCGGCGAGGAACTCGTCGAGTCCGTCGAGAAGATGTCCAAGAGCCTCAAGAACGTCGTGAACCCCGACGACGTGATCGCCGAGTACGGGGCCGACGCGTTCCGCCTGTACGAGATGTTCATGGGCCCGCTGGAGGCCTCCAAGCCCTGGAACACCCGCGACGTGCCCGGACAGGTCCGCTTCCTCCAGCGGGTCTGGCGGATGATCGCCGGCGACGAAGACACCGCCTCGCTCCTGGCCGACCAGGCCGACCCCGCCGTCGAACACGCCCTCCACAAGGTCGTCAAGAAGGTCGGCGAGGATGTCGACGCGATGAAGTTCAACACCGCCATCGCGGCCATGATGGAATTCGTCAACGCCGTCTTCCGCGCCGGGACGATCACGCCCGACCAGGCCGGACGCTTCGTGCTGATCCTCGCGCCCTTCGCGCCGCACATTGCCGAGGAACTCTGGCAGCGCCTGGGGCACGACCGGTCGCTGGCGTACGAGCCCTGGCCCGGGTACGATGAGGCCATGTTGGCCCGGGATACGGTCGAACTGGCCGTCCAGGTCAACGGCAAGACGCGGGGGCGGATCACCGTGGGCGCCGACGCCTCGGAAGACGAGATCATCTCCGCGGCACTGGCCGACGAGAAGGTCTCGGCCCACGTCGAAGGCAAGACGGTCGTGAAGAAGATCGTGGTCCCAGGCCGCCTGGTGAACCTCGTGGCCAAGTAGGATCTGTACGTTTGGTCGAAAACCCGTCGCGGTTGGCGCGCGGGACAGTATACTCTCTGCCAAGGAATTAACGGTCCGGCGATGTCTCGACGAACGGAGAAATCCGACGCAGCGTTCGAGCGGGCGAAGAAGACGCTCGTGGGGGGCGTCAACTCCCCGGTCCGGTCGTTTGCCGCCGTCGCGGGCGCCCCGCCGGTCATCGCACAGGCCCAGGGCGCGACCATCACCGACATCGACGGGAACACGTACGTTGACTACGTCGGCAGCTACGGTCCGGCCATTCTCGGGCACGCGGCCGAGAACGTCATCACCGCCATCATCAAGACGATCCATCACGGCACGAGCTTCGGCGCCCCGACGGAGTTGGAGACGCGGCTCGCGGAGGCCGCCGTCGCCGCCGTGCCCTCCGTCGAGATGATCCGGTTCGTTTCCAGCGGCACCGAGGCGGTGATGACGGCGGTCCGGCTGTCGCGGGGCGCCACGGGGCGCGAAAAAATCGTCAAGTTCATCGGCTGCTACCACGGGCACAGCGACGCCCTTCTGGTGTCGGCCGGCAGCGGCGCCACGACGCTGGGCGTCCCTTCCAGCCCGGGCGTGCCGCCCGGGGCCACCGACCAGACGCTGCTGGTCGACTACAACGACCTGGAGGCCGTCGCGGCGATTCTCGAGGCCAACCCCGGCCAAGTCGCCGCCGTCCTGGTCGAGCCGGTCGCCGGCAACATGGGCGTCGTCCCCCCCGCCGAGGGCTTCCTCGCCGGTCTGCGCGACCTGTGCGACGAACACCAGGCGCTGCTGATCTTCGACGAGGTCATGACGGGCTTCCGCGTGGCTTACGGGGGCGCGCAGGAGCTGTACGGCGTCAGCCCGGACCTGACCACGCTGGGCAAGGTCCTGGGCGGGGGCATGCCGGTGGGCGCCGTGGGCGGCCGCGCGGAGATCATGCGGCACCTGGCCCCGGCCGGGGCGGTCTACCAGGCCGGGACGCTCTCGGGCAACCCGGCGGCAATGGCGGCGGGCCTGGCCACGCTGGAAGGCGTGCGAGCCGAGGGGTTCTACGCGTCCCTGGAGGCCTCGTCGGCCTCGCTGGCCGCCGGACTGGCCCAGGGCGCCCAAGACGCCCGGATCGCCGAGAAGGTCTGCTTCCATCGCGTTGGGAGCATGCTGTGCGTGTTCTTCACGCCGGGGCCGGTGCGGGATTACGCCTCGGCCACCGCCTCGAACGGCGAGGCGTTCACCGCCTTCTTCCACGCCATGCTCGACGCCGGGGTCTACCTCGCTCCCAGCCAGTACGAGGCGATGTTCGTCTCCGGCGCGCATAGCGACGCCGATATCGCCCTGACGTGCCAGGCGGCGCGAGAGGCCTTTGCGGCCGCGGCCAATGTAATGTAAAACAGCCGTCTGCGGCGCCGGTCGAGACCGGCGCCGCGGCGGACGGAGCGCACAACGCAGGATTGTGAAAGGAACTGGAGATGGCCTCAGGACAGGATCGGAACGTGCCGGAATACGCCGAAGCATTCAAGACGGCCAAGCGGGCCAAGAACGTCTGCCTCTTGGGCATACTGCTGGCCTTGCTGCTGGAGGGGGCCTGTTTCACCGCGGTGCGATTCCTGAAGGTGATCGACGCGGACCGGACGCAGTTCGCCCGCCAGATCACGCCGCAGCGGGGCGCCGGCAGGCGTCGCGGCCCGGGGACGGCCCCGGCCAGCAAACCCGCCCTGAGCCCGGAGGACAAGGCTGAGCAGGCCGCCAAGGACGCCGACAAGGCCAAGAAGGTCGCCCGGGAGGCCAAGGCGATCGCCGACAAGGCCAAGGCCGCAGCCGATAAGTCCGCCGCAGCCGCCGCCAAGGCCAAGACGGCCGCCGACACCTCCGCCGCAGCCGCCGACAACGCCAAGGCGAACGCCGATAAGGCCGCCGGCGCCGCCAAGAAGGCCAAGACCTCGGCGGGCAGGTCGGCGGCGGCGGCCGCCAAGGCCAAGGCCCCCGCCGACAAGTCAGCCGCCGCGGCGACGGCGGCCGCCGACAAGGCCGACAAGGCCGCCAAGGACGTCGCCGCCGCCAACACCCGCGCCGCCCAGTCCGCCAAGGCCGCCGACGTCGCCAAGGCCGCTGCCGACAAGGCCGCCCAGGACGCCAAGGACGCCAGGGCCGCCGAGGCCAAGGCCCCCGCCGCCAGGAAGGCCGCCGCCAAGAAGGCCGCCGACCGGGCCGCCACCAGGGCCGCGGCGGCCATGAAGGCCGCCGACGACGCGGCGACCAAGGCCGCCAACGACAGGAAGGCGCTCGATGCGGCTACCGCCAGGGCGGCCGCCGACAAGAAGGCCTCCGGCGCCGCCGCGGCCAAGGCCGCGGCCGACAAGAAGACCGCCGACGCCGCCGCCAGCCAGGCCACCGCCGACAAGAAGGCTGCCGCCGACGCCGCCACGAGGGCCGCGGCCGCCAACTCCGCCGCCGGCGCCGCCGGCGCCAAAGCCGCCAACGACACGAAGGCCGTCGCGGCCGCCCAGGACAAGGCCACGGCGGACAAGGTAGCGGCCGACAAGGCCGCCACCAGGGCGATGGCCCTTGCGGACGCGGCGAAGCTGGCCAAGACCGAGGCCGACAAGGCCCGCGCCGCGGCGGACAAGGCAGCGGCCGACGCCGAAGCGGCCCTGGCCGGGGTGGTCAAGCCGACGACGCGGCCGGCCGGACCGTCCAATGATGAGATCAGCAAGGCCATCATCTTCAAGGCCGTCATGACCTGGGCGCTGCAGGCCACCAAGCTGCTGACCCCGATCGTTGCCGTCCTGCTGGTCATCGCGATCCTGTTTGCGGTGTTCATGTCCCTTCTGGGCAGGCTGGGCAGGATCAGCGGGCTTGTCGGCGCGTTCTTCTGGGCGGTCATCCTGCTGGCGCTGGTCATGCCGTGGCAGGGTATCCTTCAGGACCGCTTTGCCTGCGGGGCGATGTACGACCTGGAGGAGTTGACCGCCGGTACGGCGCAGGTGCTGGACCGCTGGGGCGCGATGGGCGTGACGCAGCTGGACGAACACCTGTATTATGCCCGCTTCGCCGGCCTGCCGGGCGTCGCGCTGCTGGTCTGGCTGGTGGTGGCGTTGAAGTTCGCTTCCGGCTGCCGGGGCCTGGCCGCCCGGGCGGACGACAACGGCCGGGACTGACAGCGCAGCGGCGTGCGGAGCCGGACGATAGAATGGCCTCCGGGAGTGGCCGATCATGAACGTGCCGATGGAACTGTCTCGGATCCTGATCACCGAACTGGGCGATCAGCAGGTGATCTTCCTCAGGGAGAAGGACGGGCAGCGCAGTTTTCCGATCATGATCGGGACGAATGAGGCGTTGGCGATCGATCGGCGCCTCAAGGGCCAGCAGACCCCCCGCCCCATGACGCACGAACTGCTGGCGAGGACCATCGAGGCCCTCGGGGCCACGATCGAGCGCGTCGTCATCAACGACATCCGGGAGCACACGTTCATCGCCACGCTCTTCATCAGCCACGAGGGCGAAACGATCGAGATCGACTCCCGCCCCTCCGACGCGATCGCGCTGGGGGCGGCCTTCAACACGCCGATCTTCGTCGCCGAGCACGTCCTCGACGTGGTTCTGAACGAGCCGACCACGCGCCAGGACCGCATCGCCCTGCTGCGGGGACGCCTGGAACTGCTGGGCGAGCGAATCAACGAGCACTCCCAGCGTCTGGCCGACGAGGCGTTCCTGGCCCAGACCCCGCCGGAGATCATCGAGGCGATGCGCCGGCAACTGACCGAGATGCGGGCCGAATACGAGGCCATCGACCGCGTCCTCGACAAGCTGGGCTAGGGGCGGGGCTGTTGCGACCGGTCTGCGGGGCTGATACACTCTGACATCTCATGAACGATCAGGAATTGCAGGAACAGATGCTCGGCCTGACTCGCGGGTGCGAAGGGCTGTACACGCAGCAGGAACTCGCGGCGCAACTGAAAGGCGCGGCGGCCGAGGGTCGGCCACTGCGGGTGAAACTCGGGCTGGACCCGACCGCGCCGGACATCCACCTCGGGCACACGGTCGTGCTGCGGAAGATGCGGCAGTTCCAGGACCTCGGGCACAAGGCCGTGCTCATCATCGGGGACTACACCGCCAGGGTGGGCGACCCGTCGGGCGTCAACAAGACCCGCCCGGTCCTCAGCGAAGCCGACATCGAGGCCAACGCAAAGACCTACTTCGACCAGGCCGGGAGAATCCTCGACACCTCGGACGACAGGCTCGAGATCCGCTACAACAGCGAGTGGCTGCAGAAGCTGACCTTTGCCGAGGTGCTGCACCTCGCCGGGCAGATGACCGTGGCGCGCATGATGGAGCGCGACACGTTCGAGCAGCGCTACAAGGCCGAAGTGCCCATCGGCGTTCACGAGTTCCTCTACCCGCTGATGCAGGGCTACGACAGCGTCTGCATCGAAGCCGACGTCGAACTCGGCGGGACCGACCAGACGTTCAACAACCTCGTCGGGCGCGATATCCAGAAGGCCCGCGGCCTGCGGCCGCAGGTCGTCATGGTCATGCCGATCCTCGTCGGACTCGACGGGACCGAGAAGATGAGCAAGTCCAAGGGCAACACCATCGGCATCACCGACGAGCCGAACGACATGTTCGGCAAGGTGATGAGCATTCCCGACGCCCTGATGGACAACTACTTCACCCTCCTGACCGACCTGCCGAGAGAACAGATCCACGCGCTGGTCGATCCGGCCCGCACGCACCCGCGAAAGGCCAAGGCCCACCTCGGGCGGACCATCGTGGCGCAGTATTACGGTTCCTCGGCGGCCGAGGCGGCCGAGGCCGAGTTCGACCGCGTCTTCAGCGAGAGGAACGTCCCCACCGACATGCCGCAGATCGTTGTGTCGGCCGACGCGGTCAACATCGTGGAGCTGGTCGTGTCGGCGGGATTCGCCGAGTCCAAGGGCCAGGCCCGTCGGCTGATAAAGCAGAACGCAGTCAGCATCGACGGCCAGAAGATTACCGACATTGACGCCGACGTGCCGGCTGCCGAGGGCGCCGTGCTGAAGGTCGGCAAGCGCCGGTTCGGCAGGATCGTCAGGAGATAGACCTGCGGGGGAACCTCCGAGAGGATATGTGATGATTCGATCAAGCATGCTTCGCGTGGCGGCGTCCATTGCCGCCGCGATCGTTTTGGTTGTTTTTGCCTCCGGCCGCGCCGCGGCGCCCGCCGCCAAGGCCAAACCCACCAAACCCACTTGGCAATCCGCCCAGAAGTACACCGTCCGGACAATCGAGGGCTTCAGCGTTCACGTCAACAACGATCTCCTGACGGCGCACAAGGACCTCGGCGACAAGGCGCTGAAGCTCCTGGCGACCAAGCTGTACGACATCACGCGCGTCGTGCCGGCCAAGGCCCTGACAGAACTGCGTAAAGTCCACATCTGGCTCGAGCGCGACAACCCCGAGGGCACGTGCGCGTGCTACCACCCGTCGCGGCGTTGGCTGACAAGCCATGGCCGCAATCCCGGAAAGGCCAGGTGCGTCGAGATAGCCAACGCCGCCAGGTTCCTCGCCTGGAGCAACACGCAGCCGTCAATGGTGCTCCACGAACTCGCCCACGGGTACCACCACCAGGTCATCACGCACGGCAACAAGGACGTGCAGGGCGCCTACAAGCAGGCCGTCGCGTCCAAGCGGTACGAGAAGGTCCTCTACGCCAACGGCCGCGAGAGGCGAGCCTACGCCCTGAACAACCAGACGGAGTACTTCGCCGAGCTTACCGAGGCGTACTTCGGGGTGAACGATTTCTACCCGTTCGTCCGGGCCGAGATCATCAAGCACGATCCGCAGATGTACAAGGCACTGAAGAAGGTCTGGGGAGGGTAGACGTATTGATGATTGTGGATTGTAGATTGACGATTGGTGATTGGCGCGCAATCTCGAATCTCAGATCTGAGATCTGAAATCTGAGATGTCAGACCGAGACGTTCGGGGAACTTCGATCGCAAATCTGCGATCTCAAATTTGAGATCTCAGATTCAGATATCGGGAAGTGACCTCCGGGCAGACGCGGTCCCGCCGCCCCCGCACCCGGCGGGACCGCCTGGGTTGCCCTACGGCAGCTCGATGTCGATGGGCAATCGTGCCAGGACGAACCCGGCGGCGTCGCGCCCGGTCTGGCGAAGCTGGTCGAGCGGCTCGTCTATCGACCGCTCGATCACATCGCCGGCCTCGCTGGAGGCCTTGACGAGCCACTGCGGATCGATGGGCAGGTCGGACCCGGCATAACGAATCGGCTGGCGGGGCTTGGGGCCGGGCCCGGGACCAATCCGGTCGTCCGGCGGGGGCGTCGTGGCCGGATAGTACTGCCAGACCATCACGGCCATCAGCACCGCGGCCGCCGCCGCTATGGCCAAACCGATCCTCAACCGGCGCGCATTGAGCCGCGGCATCGGCCTCGGGGCGGCAGCCTCGGCGCCCACGCCGCAGCGCAGGAGGATCCTGGCGTGCAGTTCCTCGCTGACCGCGGGGGACTGGTCGGCGGCCTCGTGGACCAGCCTGCGGGCCAACTCAACGCAGCGGTCGTGGTAGTCCCTGCACGCCGGACACGCGGCCACGTGCCTCGCCACGCGTTTCGGCAGCGGACCCGGCGTGTCCATCGACCGCGAAATCAGCCATCGATATATCGTGCAAAACATCATCCACCTCCCCGGACGGCGGAATGGGCCAGTGCGGCCCGCCCGTCCGAGTCGCTCGATGCGTCCGGCGAGACGGCCTCGCCGAGCGGCCCGAGTTTCTTGCCTAACGTCGTGCGACCACGGAACAACAGCACTTTCACATGCGTCTGCGTCTTGTCCATCACCTGCGAGATGTCCTTGATGGCCATGTCCTCGACATAGCGAAACCACAAGGCGGTGTACTGGTTGTCTGAGAGCACCTCGGCCGCCAGCGACCAGAGCTTGTCCGTCTCCTCGCGTCGGCTCATGTCCGCCGACGGGTCCTCCTCCGCACTGTGTTTCTGGGCCAGCATCTGGTCGGAGCCCAGTGCGGGCCTCTTCTTGCGGAAGTGGCTGCACACGAGGCGCGAGGCGATGGTGAACAGCCACGTCGTGAACTTCCACCTTGCGTCGTACGAGGCGATGTGCTGATAGGCCCTGACAAACGTCTCCTGGAGCAGGTCCTCGGCGTCGTGGACGTGGCGTGTCCGCCGGACGAGGAACCGCATCAGCCGTCCCTCGTGCCGGCTGACCAGTTCGGCAAAGCACGCCGGCGAGCCCGCCCGCACGGCGCGGGCGAGCTCGTCGTCGGCAAGCTCTGCCGCAGGACGATTGTCCAGGGTTCCGATCATGTGGGGCCTGCTCTTACGGGCGGACCTTGGCCTCGATCTGGACGGCCGCGGCGGCCATCTTCTCGCCGATCTTGTCCAGGATCGTCTCGACGGACATCTGCATCCCGACGGCGACGTTGCGGCCCTTGCGGTCGACCTTGATCGCCTTGAGCAGCGTCATGGCGTCCTCGCCGGGGGCCTTGAACATGGCCATCGCCAGCAGACCGTTGAGCATCGTCTCGATGGCCTTGGCGTCGTCCTCTTCGAGCATGCTGGCGTTGGCCGTCACGTACAGGTTCCCGCCCGTTTCGCCGCTCTCGACCCGAAGGTCCTGAACCTTGGCCACCATCTGCGAGCCGGGCTTGTTCCCGACGCCCGGGGTGGCCTTCATGGCCGCGCCCGCCATCGTGTTCACGTCCACCGCGGCGATGACCCCGAACGAGCCCTTGCTCGGGGCGAGCATCTCGGTCAGCGGGTTGGCCCGCCCGAGGCACTTGGCCTTGCCGTCCAGCACGTCCAGGGCCGCCTTGACCTGGGCCAGGGAGGCCCCGGCCACTACCGTCGTGTTGTCGTAGATGCACCCGTAGCCTTCGCGGGGCCCCCCGGCCGGACCCTTGCCGGCGAACGTGTAGATCACGTGGTTCCCGTGGTTGGCCGTCTCGCTCTGGGCGTCGATCTTTGCGGCGTTCTTGATCTCCTCCTCGGTGAACTTGGACGTGACCAGGACGACGGCCTCGGATTCGTCAATGCCCGGCCCGAAGAGGGTTATCGAGTGCACCTTGCCGACCAGCGCCCAGCCCTTGACCGCCTTGGCCACCTTGTCGGCCGGAACCGGAGAGTCATTCCCCGTGATCAAGCCCATGATGCCGTTGGCGATCTGCGAGGCGGTAACGGCCGAAACGTCGACGTGCACGACCCACTTGGCGGCGTCGGGGATGGCTGACGTGTTGGCCGGCCCGGCCAGGGCCGTCGAGGCCAGCAGCACGCACAACCCGATTGCTGTGATCCTTGTCTTCATTGTCGTTCTCCTGACTTTCTCAGAATCCCAGAACATTCCCGAGCGGCGGTCCGCTCAGCTCATCCTGTTGTACGCCGCACGAGACTGGAGGTTACATCGGCATGTGATCGGTCATCTTCACTTGGCGTTCGGTCCAGGTCTGTCTCCGGAGTGTCATGTGATCCACGTTTGGCGGGCGATCGTCAGACCTACCCGCCGGTAGGCTGGTCGCCGCTGGTCGTTCGAACGACAAGCGGCGAGCGTTGCTCGCCCGCTAAACGTGGAGTCGTAACACTTCACCCATCTGCAACGATTGCTTCGGGCAGCGCCGGTAGTGTGCCGGTTTGGACGTAGGTTCGCAAGGCATTTGCGACGGTGGCGATGGGGTTGTGGCCGCGAAGTTTCAGC
>Ga0180432_10011631_pt1 | contig 10346 bp, 8 predicted proteins | sample SS_ome_10_FD_132414 | JGI IMG/M metagenome (GOLD analysis project Ga0180432, IMG submission 132414) | Hypersaline lake sediment archaeal communities from the Salton Sea, California, USA - SS_1_MS_2 metaG | ecosystem: Environmental > Aquatic > Non-marine Saline and Alkaline > Hypersaline >...
TCTCCTCAAGCCAGATACCCCACAGAGCCAGCCGCTTGGCATGGCAACTCGGTCGAATCGCCAGTTCATTTCCTCGCCTGACCCCCCGGGCCAGGAGAAGGTTTGAGACGTTCGTGCATACGATCAACATCACCATCCCGACGGCCCCTGTCAGGAGAAAGACGGTAGGGCGGAAGTCTCTACTCACGTGGTTCCTCAAGGGTGTAACCCTGGGCCTGAAGGAGTTGCGCCGCCTGTCCCCCTCGTATGGCAGTTGGGCCAGAAGGGTCGCTTTGGCCTCGGCGGCCTCCGGTGTCGCCCCGGATCGCAGCCGCCCCAATAGGGCCATAGTGTCGCCCCATCGGTTGGTTTCTTCGCTCAGTGGAAAGGGCGCCACGAAGTCTATCCGGGTGCCGGGTGCAAAGACGGTGGCAAAGTCGAAGGAAGCCGGCAGCACGCCAACCACGGTGACAGGTGCATCGTTCAGGGTAAGGCTTCGGTCGATGACGTTGGGATCGGAACCGAACCGCCGGACCCAGAACCCGTGGGTGAAAAGGATCGCGGCGGGGCCGTTGTATTGAACCTACTCTTCGCTGAAAAACCTCCCGAGTCGCGGCTGTACGCCCAGGAGCGGAAGGAAGTTCTCCGTAACGCTCAGCCGAGTGAGGCGCTCCGGTTCGCCCGAACCTGTGAGGGCATAGTCCCCCATACCGTCGAACAGCTAGTAGCCGGCAACGTCGGAGAGAAGTCGGCTCTCGTTCTGAAGGGACCACAGGTGCGAGACCTGGACGCTTATCCCGCTGAGGGCCTGGCCCTGCACCCATTCACCGTTGGAGATGAAAACAAGTTCCTCCGTCCCGCCTCAGCAAACGAAATGAGTGCACTAAGTCATGGAAGAACGTATTCAACAGGGATGGTGTGACCCCACTCGGCCGTGCCGGCACTGACCTGCCGCGACGGCCGCCGGCCGTTCCCCGACTTCTCCCAGCCCTGACCGCCTTCACGGTGAACCGAGCCGAGAGGCACAGAATTGCTCTCCAGTACCAAAGGTGTGGAAAGCGAGGACGGTTACCTGCCTTTTCGAGGACACAAAGGTCTTCCTCCAGGTCGCCCAGGACACCTTCCCGGACGTCGGCGTTCCGGATTGCCAGCCGCAGCAGAACCAAGGCCAAGCGAGGGTGGGCGCTCACACGTCCTCCAGAATGGCCTCGTGACTGGCCCAAATCAGCCGAAAAGCGCGCCCCGACTCTTGCGTATTCAGGACCGAACTTCCGGCACCACTGCCTGACCGTCTCGTAGGAAACGAAAATTCCCCGCTTCGCGAGGAGTTCCTCTACGTCGCGGAAGCTCCGCGCGCAGGTGGGCGACGACCAGCGTCTCCACCATACGGCCAAGCAGATAGCCGTCCCGCATCAATCCCGGCAAATCAACCCGCAGAGCGGCCAAGGCAATGGAAGGATCGACAATATATCGTTTGGCGCGCTTGGTGAGCCGCTTCAGCCGATTGGTCCACCAAGCCGGCAGGGTGTCGATGAGGAACAGACTCCCCAGTAAAGCGTCGTATGCCTCGCCGGTGGCTTTCGCGATCCCAGCAGTTTCGTTCAGGGTCCGTTGGCTCACCACACCGGCCGTATTGATCGCGCACACCTCGAGATAGCGGCGTAGGAGGTGGGGATCGGGACGTGCCGAAAGCCCCGCCACGTCACACGTGACCAGTTGCTCGATGTAGCTGTCCAGCCATACCCCCCGCTCCGACAGTACACTCTATCCCATTGCCACATCACATCCTAGCCGGTTTCCGCCATACGAATGTGCTTTCGTCCCTGCTCTGGCCGAGAACTCCTTGTCGCCAACCGGGGCCAAGACGGCGTCGTGCACGTGGACTCGCCCGCAAGCCTTGCCCAAACCTCGAAACACTGTGTGAAAAAGGGCGAAGACAAACTCGATGGAAACTTCTGAGCCGCTCACGACGTCATATAGTCAACAACGCTAACATATTTGAGGAGACCGCCATGGGACGCGAATCGCTGGGCGAGTTTGAGCAGTTGGTCTTGTTGGCAATTCTCCGTTTGGGGTCCGAAGCCTACGGTGTTCCGATCGTCCGGGAAATCGAGAAACGAGCCGGCCGGGTAACGTCGCGAGCCGCGGTCTACATCGCCCTAAAGCGTCTGGAAGGGAAAGGGCTCGTCTCTTCGCGAATGGCGGATCCTACACCTGAGCGCGGTGGGCGGGCGAAGCGCTACTTCAAAATCGAGCAAACCGGGATCGACTTGGTGCGCGACTCGCGACGAGCGCTCGTGAGCATGTGGGAGGACCTGGAGCCTGTTCTGGAGAACAAATGAAGCCTCCGGCATTGGCGACTTGGCTGCTTTGTCGTGCCATCCCAGAGGAAGACCGCGACGGGATTCTGGGCGATCTCGAGGAGACGCTCCGGTCCGGCATGCAGGACACCGGATGGTTGGCCAAGAAGCTCTGGTACTGGAAGCAGTCTGTGAGCCTTACCGCACGGTTCGTTGGTGAGCGGTTCGCGTTTGGGAAGGACGCAAGTCAACCCGGTGTTCCGACCGGGTTGATCTCCCGTTCCGGCGGCTCCCGAACCGTCTTGCAGGATCTGCGTTATGCCGTCCGGAATCTAGTGAAGAGTCCCGGGTTTTCGGGCGTGGCCATCATGACCCTGGCGCTCGGCATTGGAGCCAACACTGCCATGTTCAGCGTCGTAGACGGCGTCGTGCTGAGTCCACTTCCCCTTTCGGAGCCGGATCGGATCGTGGCCCTTTGCGAGATCAACCCGGCGATTGCCGATTTCTGCATAGGCTCGCCGCCGAACGTCGAGGACTGGGACGAGCAGGCCACTGCAATCGAGGACTTCGGGCTGGGGCGCGAGTGGTCGTTCGTGGTGAGGGGGGAAAACGGCGCCGAAGGCATCGGTGGTGGATTGGCCACGCCCGGAATGTTCGAGGTGCTGCGTTTGACGCCGGCGCTGGGGAGATTGCTGCAACGCTCCGACCTGGAACCCGCCAACAATCACGTGGCGGTTCTCAGTCACGCACTTTGGCAGACACGCTTTGGCTCAGATCCGAACGTCATCGGGCAGCCGATATTGCTGGACGGCGAGAGCTATCAGGTCGTGGGCGTCTTGGCGGCGGGAGTGGAGGTGCCGCGGTTGGAAGATGTGGAACTCTGGGTACCACTTCATTTCCACCCGCGCGAAGAGCGGCGCCGGGAGTGGCGCGGGTTCATGGTTTACGGTCGCCTGGCCGACGGTGCGACACTGGCCGGAGCACGCGAAGAGATGCGGGTGATCGCCGAGCGTCTTGCTGTTGCCTACCCGGAGACAAACGATGGCTGGGGCATCGAGGTAGTGCGGCTCCGTGACCGGATCATCGGGCCGGTGCGACCGACGCTCCTGGTGTTCCTGGCGGCTGTTGGGTTCGTGTTGCTCATCGGGTGTGCCAACGTGGCCAACCTGCTGCTGGTACGGGGTGAAAGCAGGCGTCGCGAACTCGCGGTTCGCACGGCGATGGGTGCGGCTCGCTCGAGGCTGGTGCGCTTGCTCCTTGCCGAGGCATTTGTTCTCTCGATCGCAGGTGGGATCGCCGGTGTGATGCTGTCGCTCGTGGCGGTGGACGCATTCGTGTCGTTGGCGCCGCCGGGGATTCCACGGCTGGACGAGGTGGGAATAGACGGCCGCGTTCTCGGATTCGCCGTGCTCGTTTCCGTGGCGACGACAATCGTTTTTGGGCTGGTACCTGCCCTCAACACCACTTCTGTTGATCTCAATCAGACCCTCAAGGAGGGCGATCACCGCACGGCCGGGCGCTCCCGCATTGGTGCAAGAGGCGTCCTGGTGCTGTCGGAGGTGGCCCTTGCGCTGATCTTGCTGATCGGGGCGGGGTTGCTCACGAAGAGCTTTGCGGGGTTGCTCGACTGGGAACCGGGTTTCGATCGCGATAATCTGTTGACCGTTTGGCTCTTCACGGCGTCGCCAAGATACCAATCCGGTCTCGAAGTCGTCGAACTCCACAGCAGAGCGGCTGAACATGTGGCGTCGCTGCCATCGGTCCTGTCTGTCGGGAAGACGTCTGCGGGCCCGCTGTTCGGCGGGTTGGAGACGGACGAGTTCACAATCGGTGGTAGACCGGAGGCCGAACCGGGCGAACGCCCGGTGGCAAGATGGTTTGACGTGGGCCCGAACTACTTCGCGGCATTGGGTCTGCCGATTCTGGCCGGCCGGTCCTTCACAAAAGAGGATGTGAGAGAGTCGCCTCGGGTGACGATCGTGAACCAGGCGCTCGCCGATCGTTACTGGGCGAACGCAAATCCGCTCGGCGGCCAGATCTCGATTTACGGCAGGACCATGACGGTGGTGGGAGTGGTAGGCAACGTTGCTCCGTTTCGGCCGGGGGAAGTGCCACGTCCCGAGATTTACTGGCCGCAATCACAGGCACCGCGGCTGGCCACGTATCTCGTGATCCGGACCGCGGGCGATCCGTCTTCTCTCATCCGGCCGATCCGTGACAGGTTGAAGGCTTTGGACCCGGACATGCGTGTAACCGGATTCGCGACCATGGAGCATCACATCGGCCGGCAACTCGTCCGCCCCAGGTTCAACATGCTGCTGGTCGGCATGTTTGCGGCGGTCGCTCTTGTGCTGGCCTCGGTCGGGATTTATGGCGTGGTGTCGTATTCGGTCGCATTGAGAAACCGCGAAATGGGGATCCGCAAGGCACTTGGCGCGCGCCGACTGGACATCCTGACGTCGGTTGTCGGCCGAGGAATGGTGCCGGCCGTGTTCGGAATCGGGATCGGAATCGCGGGCGCATTGGGAGTGACGCGGCTGCTGACCAGCATGTTGGTTGGTGTCGAGCCGACCGATGCCGTCACCTTCGTGTCTGTGCCGGTCCTGCTGGCGGCAGTGGCCGCCGTCGCGTGTTATGTGCCGGCGAGCCGGGCCACGAGGGTTGAGGCTTCGGTTACGCTGAGGGAGGAGTAGGGGGAGCACCCGCGAGTTCGGCGTCTACATCGGCAGACCGTTACTCCGTCCTCAACGCCTCCAGCGGATCTGCGTTCGCCGCCCTTCTCCCAGGCAGAAAGCATGCGAACACGGCGATTCCACTGAGCAACAGAGATACAGTGACAAATGTGATCGCGTCGGTGCTGGTGATCCCAAACAGAAAGCTGTCGAGCATGCGCGATAGGACTAGCGACCCGCCAAGTCCGAGTATGATGCCCGCGCCGGTCAACAAAACGCCTCTCTTTAGCACCAGTCGCACCAGCGCGGACGGCGTTCCACCCAACGCAAGCCGTATTCCGAGCTCACGTCGCCGGCGACCTACCGCGTACATCATCGACGCGAAGATGCCAGAGGCTGCCAGCAGAATCGCCACGCCCGCAAACGAGGAGAAGAGTAGCGAGTAGAATCGCGGCGGATTCAATGACCTTGCCAGACGTTGGCGCATGGTGAGCATTGCGCCGATCGGAAGGTCGGGATCGACGCTCCAAACCGCCGCTCGGAGCGCTGCGGCCGCGGCTGCGGTACTACCGCGGTAACGTACGGCAACATCCAACCTGTCGAATTGCGTGCCGACTCTCAGATACGGCAGGTACAAGTTGCGTTCGGTTGGATGATCGAGGCCCAGGTGGCTCAGGTCCTCGAGCACACCTACGACACGCACTCTCATGTTTCCGCCCACGAGCTCTGCGCCCAACGGTGATGTTTCACCCCACAGTCGACGTGCAAGCGTATTGTTGATCAGCGCCGGCATTGGTTCCGCGCTTCGCTCTTCACTCGCGGTGAACGTGCGTCCCGCAACGAGCCTGACGTCCAGGGCCTCCAGGTAACCGTTTGTCACGGGGCGGATCCATGTTTGCACGGTGTCGTTCGGCTTGTCGTTTCGTACTACCTCAGAGCCAAAAAAATGGTCCGTGGCGAATGGGAGACTGAGCCCCCCACCTACCTCCACGACACCTGGAGCGTCTCGCACCGCCGCGAGCACCTCATCTGTGAGCATGCGTTTCGCTTCGACGTCGCCGTAGCGTGTGTTGCTCCAACCGAATGGCAGCCCGAATCGCAAGCCAAAGGTCATCACATTCTCGGCGTTGAAGCCTGGGTCCACCCGCCGGAGATGTAGGAAGCTGTTGAACAACAGGCCGGCACCGACGAGCAACATCAGCGCGAGCGCAATCTCTGTGACCACGAGCGCATCTCGCCCGGTATTAGGATTGCGCGCTCCTGCCCTAGTAACGCTACGTTCATTGACCACAGAAGAGATATCTGAGCGCGCTGAACGGAAAGCCGGTACGAGACCGAACAAAAGGCTCGCCGCAATTGAGAGTGCCAGCGCGAACGTCACTATTCGCCAATCGACAGCCAAAGCCGTGACGCGCGGAAGGTCACCAGCATTCAGAACGGCAACCACCTTTACACCGAGACTGGACAGGACGACTCCAACCGCACCACCACAACCGCCAAGTATCACGCTTTCTGTGAGCAAGAGCCCTACCAACCGTGCCCGTGACGCGCCGAGTGCCGATCTGAGCGCCAATTCACCGGCGCGTTCGTTACCGCGAGCGAGAGTAAGGTTTGCGACATTGGCGCAGGCAATTAGAAGCATCAATCCAACGGCACCCAAAAGTACCGACAGCGCTTGCGTTGCATGACCGACGGTGGCCTCATGGAGTGATCTCAGGATCAACGGAGCCGGCGATCCATCCGAACGCCGGTTGGCAGTGGGGTATTGCTCCGCCAGCGCCGAGGCGAGCGCATCGAGCTCCTGTTGCACCTCTTCGGCATTCCTGCCATTCGCAAGTCGCGCCACCACTCGCAACATCGAAGCCCTGCGCGCACTGAGAAGCGCTTGCGGTGGATCGAGTGGGACCCACACATCGACAGGATTTTGTGTGAGCGCTTCAGGCCGCTCGAAATCACGGGAGAGAATGCCTACTATCTGGTAGGATTGTCCATCAAGCGAGATGGTACCGCCGATCGAACCTGCGTCGCTGCCCCAACGGCGTTGCCAAAAGGCGTAGGACAACACGGCGGTCCGCTCAGCACCCGAGTCGAAATCGCTCGGCACGAACAGGCGTCCCACGTCGACTCGGGCCCCGAGTGCGGTCAAAAAACCACGCGTCAACTGCCCGACATTGACGCGCTCTGGATTGCCACCACCTGTCAGATCCTGCTCGCGGTCCCATTGGGCACCCAACGACTCGAACATGCTGGTGCGATCACGCACGTCCACGAAGTCAGGTATCGATATCCCCGATCCGCTCTTCCCAATGGTGAAAAGGGCTTCGGAATCAGGATACGGAAGGGGCCTCAGCAGCACATGATCCACTACCGAGAAGATCGTCGTCGTGGCACCGATACCCACACCGGTGATCAGAACCACCGCAATTGCGAATGCACGACTGTTACGGAAGCCACGCAACGCCTGGCCGAAATCGGGGCGGGGCAACATGAAAACTCCACTATGCCGAAACCGATGCCGGATCACGTATGCATGCTCCAGAAACGCCCCCACGACGAGGTCCTTAAATGTACGGCACCAGTGACGGAACAGGCCCAACGATCCTCCGTGAGCGGCGGAGTCCACGGCTCGTTCTCCAAACAGGTGAAGCATGTCGGCGCCGAAGGTGTTCCGAAATGACCGTGGGAAAAGCCGCAGCAGAAATCGGTATATGACGTCAGTCACTGGTGTGCCGATCTCCCATCAACCCAAAAGTCTGTGGGCCCGTGCCAGCTCGGCCAGTTTTGCGAAACGAGCGGCCTCTGCCTTGACCGCTACGCGGCCTGCGTCGGTAATGCGGAAGTACCGGCGGCGTTGATCATCCAACCGCGGATCGGGCCTTGCGTCGGATTCTTCGATGAGACCTTCAGCCTCGAGAGTGCGCAAGGTCCGGTACAGGTTTGCCGGCTCGATACGCAGCTCTCCTTCTGTCCTCGTTTCGACTTCCTTCACGATGTTGTACCCATGCCGCTCCCCTTCAGTGAGAACGAGCAGGATGTGAAACACGACCGGCTTGAGCGGCGATTGTGGTGGCGTGGGTCTCTTCTTCATGATCTGCGTTCACTAGTGTCATTGCGACAGTATAATAGTCGTTATGACAGTAATGTCAACGCTCGAAGGGAATCATGCGTGACACTGCCCGCCTTTAGATCAGCGGGCCTCCAACCGAAACTCCTCCGGATACTCCGAAGTCCTAAGCCAGCGGTACACGCCCTCGCCGCTGCCGGGCAGAAAAGCCTCTATCACGGCAACCATGGATTCATAGTCCAGCATCTCGCGATTCATCAGGTCCGACGCGAGCCGGAAGAAGCCGTCGGAGCCCAGTTGACGGCGCAGGTAGTCGAAGAACAGACGAACGCGGTCGTTCAGCACGAACGTGTCCTTATATTCGCTGATCTCGTCGGTCCCGATTTCGAGAATCGGCTTTTCAGGCGGCAGCGGCTCACCCCTCCGCCCCCTGCCCGTCTCCCGTTTGGATAGGTATTGGTCCTCTACTCGCCGCACGTAATCCTGATACCAATCTTCCCCCAGGATCTCCGCCATCGCCGGGAGGTGGAAGTAACTCGGGAACCCTTCGATTACGAACGAACCGAATTCCGCGGAGTGGGGGAGGCGAACGAACGAATGCACCAGCTCGTGCGCGACGGTGGTGCTCTGCCAGGCAGTGACCTCGAACTGACTCCAGACCTCATCGTCGATGCCGATCACGTTTCCGCTCGCGATGTTGCCATATTCGGGCATCTGCATGACATGGATCTGATCAGCCGTCACATCGCGTCTGTAATGGGTTTGGTAGAGTGACTTCAACCGGCTGGAGAACGCCAGAATCTCTGCCGCCTTGGCGCCGGCAAGTGAATCGCGCAGGTGGTAGAGAAAGAAACCACCGTCGCTCACAACGTCGAACCGCCGGGCAGTGCACTGGGCATCGAATAGGTTCAGCCTCGGCGCATGCCACTCCGAAACCCTCCGTCCACCCTCTTCATAGTCCCGGACGTGCTGGCCCGCGAAGACGGCTTTGAACTCTGGCGGAGTGCGGATGGTGACGCTCGAGAACGAGACCTCGTACGAGTCTCTCCAGGATTCCACGAAAACGGGAAACCAAAGTGAGTAGCCGAGCGATCTGAGGAATACACCGTCACTGTCGACCCGCATGTAGTTGGATATCGCCGCGACCACGGATGGGTTGAAATGGCCGGAATATGAGACACGGATGAAGCCGGCCGGGTCGATGTCGCTCGCTGCGAACCTCACTTGCCTCGCCACGTTCGAGTAGTCGTTCTCGTTGAAGACCAGGTCCTGCACCACCTCCAAGGGCCGTCCGCCGGCTTCCACACGTTCGACGTTCAACTCGCCGTGCAGGTAGAAAACGAGCGTGTCTTCCGTCACCGAACCCGCCAAAAATTCCATGTCGACCGTGGCGCTCATCCGGCCTTCATCCGGGAAGAAATCGGCGTCGATCGTGTATTCCCTGACTTTCGCGCCGCTTTCGTCCTGTGGCATCTGCACGCCAAGCCCCCCAACAACCAGCGCGCATGCTACAGCACCCGCGGATTTGCTGATTCCTGTCATTTGCCTGCCCGTCTTATCGTCGGATTCGAGACCATTCGCCATTAATTGCTAGCGTTGTTAGCATAATGACGGAGAAACGTACTGAGATGTTTCAGGGAGGGGTCGAATTGTGGGTTACGGGCGGCTAGCCCGGTGCCGCCTACGCGATCCAGCTCTCTCCGGCAATCAGCTCCGCGCAGATGTCTTCGGCCGTGCGCCCCGCGGCTTCGGCCGCGAAGTTGATCACCAGTCTGTGCCGCAACACAGAGAGGGCCACGGACTTCACATCGTCCAAATCGGCCATCGGGCGTCCATCCAAAGCCGCCCGAGCCTTGGCGCCTAGTACCAGAAACTGAGAGGCGCGCGGGCCCGCACCCCAGTCGACGTATTCCTTCACCAGAGCCGGTGTGCCGTCTTCCGCCGGCCGCGTGATTCTAGCAAGGGATACTGCTGCACTCACCAGCGATTGGGGAGCCGGGATCCGTCGGACGAGCCGCTGTGTTCTGATGAGTTCGTCTCCTGACAGAACGGCTGTTACTCTCGGGGTGTCGTCGCCGGTGGTAGTCTCGACCATGCGCTCTTCATCTGCTCGATCCGGGTAGGGGACCCGAAGCTCGAGCATGAAACGGTCGAGTTGCGCTTCCGGCAGCGGATATGTGCCTTCCTGTTCGATCGGGTTCTGGGTCGCAAGCACGAAGAACGGCTCAGGAAGGTGGTAGGTTTCTCCCGCGGCAGTCACTTCGTGTTCCTGCATTGCCTGAAGCAAAGCTGCCTGGGTTTTGGGCGGTGTCCGGTTTATCTCGTCGGCCA
>Ga0180432_10011633_pt1 | contig 10346 bp, 8 predicted proteins | sample SS_ome_10_FD_132414 | JGI IMG/M metagenome (GOLD analysis project Ga0180432, IMG submission 132414) | Hypersaline lake sediment archaeal communities from the Salton Sea, California, USA - SS_1_MS_2 metaG | ecosystem: Environmental > Aquatic > Non-marine Saline and Alkaline > Hypersaline >...
GGAATTGCAGACCGAAATCACTGTAGGGGAACGGCCTCTGTGCCGTTCCTTTTGGGCAACGATCCATCTGCGGAACGCCACAGAGGGCGTTCCCTACAGGGTCGAATTCCCGGACGGCCTCAAATAGATGCGTTTTCCGCCCCAGTCTGTGGGGGGGCGGTGTATTTCGACCGCCTCTCTGCTATACTCCCTGGCGGTTCAGCTCGAAGTCCTTATTTTCGCTCGTTACTGGAGAAAAACGATGAAGCTAGTCAAGCAATTTTGGGGGTGGTGTGTCTTCCTCATCACCATGGCGGTCGTTGGGGTCGTTTGCTACATAGGGTTTAGCTTTACCAAGGGTAAAGTGGATGAGGAAATGGATCGGAAGAAGTTGGTGGAAGTCAAGGCCCAGGTACACAGAAGGGTGACGAAGAAGGACAAGCAAGACAAGTCACTACCGGCTAAGTGGACCGAGGTCGTGCTCCCCAACGGCAGAAAGCATGCAGTTGAAGGCGACCTTGGTGTCCCGGGAGAATGGATTACAGTGAAGGTCCCGAAGTACCTAACGCTGGACGACGATGGCACCAAGAGCGACGTGGAAAAGGAGGAAGCGGAGGAGAAAGCTCGCGAAGAACGGAAGAAGAAACGATAGCAGGCGGCGGCTTCGCAGCGGGCGTCCGGCTCTACGGATGTTCGCCCGGCTGCGGCGTTGCCCCAGCAGCGACGTCCTCCCGCCACGCTTCGATCGCGTCGGTCATTTTCTTGACCCGCTCGGGATGTTTCTCGGCGAGGTTCGTCGTCTCGCCGATATCGTCTTCGAGATTGAAGAGTTGAGGCCCCTTGCACTCCCTCGCGCCGACCAAGAGTTTCCACGGCCCGTCGCGCATCGCCGCGCTCTTGCCGGCGCCCCAGAACAGCGGGCGTGGCCGGAGCTTCTTTCCCTTGGTCAGAAGCGGCGCCAGGCTGACTCCGTCAAGCTTGCGCTCGTTGGGCACGTTTGCCCCGGCCAGCTCCAGCATGGTGGGCATCATATCGAGACTAATGGCGAGTTGATCGCAGACGGCGCCGGGTTCAATCCTTCCCGGCCAGTAGGCGATGGCCGGCTCGCGATGCCCGCCTTCCCACAGGCTTCCCTTGAAGCCTCGGAGCGGTCTATTGGAGCCGCGCGGCGTGCCGCCGTTGTCGGAGAAAAAGAAAACGAGCGTCTTCCCGGCCAGGTCGAGGCGTTTCAGCACGGCGACAATATCGCCGACGCCCTTGTCCATTTCCTGAGTCATTTCGCGGTACGCCCGCCCAACGTCGACTTTGCCCCCGCGGACCTTCTTCGGCCCGCGAATCGGCGGATCGCCGGGGCCCTGATAGGGCGAATGGACCGCCTCGTGGGCAACATAAACGCAGAACGGCCGGTCCTTGTTCTCCTCGATGAACTTCACCGCGTGCTTCGTAATCAAGTGCGTGCTGTAGCCCTCCTCCTGAACGTGTTCGAGCCCTTCCCACCAGTCGTAGATCCCCACGCGGTCGTAGTGCGAGATGTAGTCGATGTTCCCGCTGACGTAGCCGCGGAAGCGGTCGAAACCGTGGTGCATCGGATTGAACTTCTTGTGGTAGCCGAGGTGCCACTTGCCGAAAATCGCACACGTGTAGCCGGCCTCCTCGAGACATTCGGCAAACGTGACTTCCGTGGGATACAGGCCCGTATGATGGACGGGCTTCTTGGGGTCGGCGTTGATGACGCCGGGGATGCCGGCCCGCTGCTGGTAGCGCCCCGTGAGCAACCCGGCCCGCGTCGGGCTGCACACGCACCCGCTCGAATGGAAGTCGGTGAACCGCATCCCCTTGGCGGCCATAGCATCGAGATGCGGCGTTTTGAACTTCTCGTTCCCGTAACAGCTCAGGTCGCCGTAGCCGAGATCGTCGGCCATAATCACGACGAGATTCGGCCGCGATTTCGGTTCTCCCATGGCAGCCGGGACGGAACACATTTGCAGAAACCCGACGGCAACCGAGACGGCGACAATTCTATATGCCCCGCGGCGGTAAAGCTTGAACATCGTTGCACCCTTTAGAAGTTCGTTTTGGTAACTTGCACTCATATATATCGTTTACCAGCCCCGAAGTCAACTTCCCGGACTGTAAAAGCTCTACGAAAGAAGCGGGCTGCGGGAACCCCGGGCCGCGCGGCACGTCCGCGAGGAGTTTGCCGGCGGGTTCATCGAGGGAACCATTCAGTGGAAGGGCACGGGAAACGTCCATGCCATCCATCCCTATATGGGCGCCTACACAACGATGGCCGACCTCGTGCGGGGCCGGCACGAGCAGGTCGTCGAAGACTTCTACTGGTACCTGCTGCACTCGACGGCCGCCCACGCGTTTCCCGAAGGCATCTACTACAAGAAACGCATGGCCTGGAATCATACGATCCCGCACGTTACCGGTGCGTGCAACTATGCGATCATGCTTCGCCACATGTTGGTCCATGAAGCCGGCGATGAATTGCACTTGCTAAGCGCAGTGCCCGACTGGTGGCTGGACGACGGCGAGCACATCCGCGTCGAACGTCTGCCTACACACTTTGGCGAGATGAATCTGACCGTCCGTGGAACGGCCAAGGGCGTCGAAGTCGATCTGGATCCGCCGAAACGAACCCCGCCGAAGCGGATCATCCTTAGCCTGCCGAAGTCACGGCCGGTGGCCGGCACGCTCCAGCGCGTTGAAGTCGTGCAGCGGCCGGACCAGCAGCAGCGGTGGGACTTCCCGGCGGTGTTGGCTTTGTACAAAGCGACGGCCGACTGGCTCAAGCCCGATGCGGCGAGCCTGACCACGGGCAAGCCGGCCACGTGTTCCCATGCCCTGGGTCCTTACCCTGCCCGGCTGGCCAACGACGGTTTCGCCGGTTCGACCGATTCCTATTGGGCTACCGATATCGCGAAGCACAAAACTGTCCCCGCCTGGTGGCAGGTCGACCTGGAAAGACCTGCGACGGTTGGCCGGGTCGTGGTCGTCGGCTATTACGGCGATGAGCGTTATTACGGTTTCACGGTGGAAACATCGCTCGACGGCAAGACGTGGGACATGGCGGCCGATCGGCGCGACAACAAGGATCTCTCCACCGCAAAAGGTTACACGTGCCGGTTCGACCCGCGCCGGGTCCGTTACATCCGCGTCACGCAGACGGCCAACTCGGCCAATACCGGACGGCACCTGGTGGAGGTCATGGCGCACAAGGAATGAGCGGCCGCGGGTCGGATCACTTTCGCTTCTTCCACTGGTCCCCTTGCGAAAACCCGGGGCATACTCCAACTCTCAGCCTTGCCGGTCCCGAGTGGCGGCGATATACTACACTTGCCATCAATGGACCCGCGGGTGCGAGCACGTACAACCACCCGGTCCACTCTCACTCCAAACGCGGGATTCGCGACTGTGTCCGATCAGATTTTATCGCCCGAGTTGGACCGTTACGTCCGGCAGGTGCAATATCCGCCGCTGGGAGCAGAGGGGCAGCGCCGCCTGGTTGACAGCCGGGTGCTGGTGTGCGGGTGCGGGGGCTTGGGAAGCGTGCTGGCCCACACGATGGTCCGCGCCGGCGTGGGCCGGGTGCGGATCGTCGACCGCGATTTCGTCGAAATGAACAACCTCCAGAGGCAAATCCTCTACGACGAGGAGGACGTCGCTTCGCGGTTGCCCAAGGTGGTCGCCGCGGCCGAGAAGCTTCGCCGGATCAACTCCCAGGTCGAGATCGAGCCGATCGTGGCCGACGCCGACCACACGAACATCGAGGAGCTTACCCGGGGCGTCGATATGATCGTCGACGGGACCGATAACTTCGAGACCCGGTTCCTGTTGAACGACATCGCGGTGCGCGACGGCATCCCCTGGGTTTACGGCGGCTGCGTGGGTGCGGAGGGGCAGACGATGACGATTCTTCCGGGCGAAACGCCCTGCCTGAGGTGCCTGATGCCCGAGTGCCCCCCGCCCGGCACGACGCCCACTTGCGAGACGGCGGGGATCGTAGCGCCGGTGATCGGCGTCATTGCTTCGATCGAGGCGGTCGAGGCCCTGAAGATTCTCAGCGGCAATCGCCGGAGCATCTCTCGCAGTCTGACCGTTGTCGAGCTTTGGGACAACCGTGTGCGCCAAGTCGACGTGACGACGCTGCACGAGCAGGTCGACTGCCCCGCCTGCAAGCACGGCGACTACGCCTGGCTGTCGGGAAAACAAGGGGGCCGCACGCCCCGCGCTCCGTAAGGTCGTCGCGTAAGTGCCGTAATGATCGGTGTTTACGGCACGGCGGCCTCTCGGCGTGCTGTTCTCGCGACCGCCGACTTTCCGGGGTGGCCTAAAAAAGCCCTCGACACGGGCGGCGAAATATGATATACTGGTGTTCAGTTCTGCGCGGGGGGCGCGCGGGGGGGTGCGCCGCGCGTAGTGTTTCGTCGAAAGGGGTGCGCCAGTTACCCCCTTTTGCCGCACCCCTACTCGTGGCGCACCCCGACCGACGGGTGGAAACCTGCCCGGCCCCTTGCAAGCCGGCGCGGCATAGCCCATAATACCGGCGTTCATCAGGGGGGCAGGAAAATCCCGCGAGGGCCCGTACCATGCCGCCGCCGGCCATCGTCGCCGAACTCGTCGAGAGGTTCGACGATCATTTGGACCAATACCGCTCGGGCGGCTACAACGAGGCCCAGCTCCGCCAGGAGTTTTTGAACCCGTTGCTGGAAGCCCTGGGCTGGGACGTCTACAACAAGCACAACTACGCCGAGGCCTACAAGGAGGTGATCCACGAGGCGTCGATCAAGATGGGCGGGCGGACGAAGGCCCCCGACTACGCGCTGCGCGCCGGCGGCGGCGTGACCAGCCTCTTCGTCGAGGCCAAAAAGCCGTCGGTCGATATCCGTGGCGAGCCGGCCACCGCCTACCAATTGCGCCGCTACGCCTGGAGTGCCAAGCTGCCGGTCAGCGTCCTCACGGACTTCGAGGAGTTCGCCGTCTACGACTGCCGCGTCCGGCCGATCAAGACCGACCGGGCGTCGACCGCCCGGATCATCTACCACACGTACGACCAGTACGAGCAGCGTTGGGACGAGATCTACGGTCTGTTCTCGCCCGAGGCGATCCGCCACGGGGCGCTCGACAAGTTCATCGCGGGCAAGAAGATCAAGAAGGGGACCGAGGAGGTCGACGACGCCTTCTTAGACGAGATCGAGAGCTGGCGGACGCTGCTTGCCCGGAACATGGCCCTGCGCAACAAAGACCTCTCGCAGCGCGATCTCAACTTCGCGGTGCAGCGGACGATCGACCGGATCATCTTCCTGCGGATTTGCGAAGACCGGGGTATCGAGCCTTACGGCCGGCTGGGCGATTGCGCCAACGGCCCGGACATCTACCGCCGCTTGGCCCAGTTGTTCCAGGGGGCCGACGACCGCTACAACTCGGGCCTGTTCCATTTCCAGCCGGAGCGGGACCGCCCGGGCGACCCGGACGAATGGACGCTTGGGCTTTCGATCGACGACGGGCCGCTACGGACGATCATCCGCCACCTCTACTACCCGGACAGCCCGTACGAGTTTGCCGTCCTGCCGGCCGAAATCCTCGGCCACGTCTACGAGCAGTTCCTCGGCAAGGTGATCCGGCTGACGAAGGGCCACCAGGCGAAGGTCGAGGAGAAGCCGGAGGTCAAAAAGGCCGGCGGCGTTTATTATACGCCCAAGTATATTGTCGATTACATCGTGCAGAATACGGTCGGGAAGTTGTTGGGGGGTGAGAGGGCAGAGGGCAGAGGGCAGAGGGCAGTGGAGAAAGCGGAAAGCGGAAAGCAGAAAGGGGAAGACCGTTTAGCCGCCGCCGGCACGGCGGCGAGCGCTTCGCGCGACAAAGCGGAAAGCAGAAAGCAGAAAGCTAAGGGGATGACGCCGGGGCAGGCGGCGAAGCTGCGGATTTTGGACCCGGCCTGCGGCAGCGGGTCGTTCCTGATCGGGGCGTACCAGTATCTCTTGGACTGGCACCGCGACTGGTACACGCGCCACGAGCCCGAAAAGCACGCGAAGGGCCGCACGCCGAAGCTCTACCGCTCGGGTGCCACTGGTGCCACTGCCGGCTCGTCCGGCAGTGCCCAGCGGAGTCGCTCGAACAACACTGCTGGACAAGCCGGCAGTGCCACCCCGTCGGGCGACTGGCGGCTCACCACGGCCGAAAAGAAGCGGATTCTCCTGAACAACATCTACGGCGTCGACATCGACTCGCAGGCGGTCGAGGTCACGAAGCTCTCGCTCCTGCTGAAAGTCCTCGAAGGCGAATCGCAGGAGACGCTGTCGAACCAGCTCAGGCTGTTCCACGAACGGGCTTTGCCCGACCTGTCGACGAACATCAAGTGCGGCAACTCGCTGATCGGCAGCGATTTCTACAAAGACAAGCAGCAGACCCTCTTCGACGAGGACGAACTCTACCGGATCAACGCGTTCGATTGGGAAAACGAGTTCCCCGACATTTTCAAGGGCAAAAACCCCGGCTTCGACGCGGTGATTGGGAACCCGCCGTATTTGTTCATCACCGAAGTACCACAGGACATGCGGGAATACTATCAACAACGGTATGAGGGTGTGTCGTATCGTTTTGATCTCTATGGAGCGTTTATCGAGAGATCGGCGGTCTCGTTGCTCAATGATTCTGGCGTATTCGGATTCATTATCCCTCACACGCTGCTTAGTAATGATTCCTTCCGTGGGTTGCGCGCCTTGCTGACAACAAGGACGACCATCTACCAAGTAGTGGATTTTGGGCCGGGAGTGTTTCGGAACGCAAAAAACGAAACAATGTTGTTGTTCTTTGTAAATCGTAAACCCGCAGTCGAGGCCCGAGTGGAAATAAGGGGAACCTCACCAAAAACGTTCCCTTCAGATTGCGAACGATTTGCTGCAACCCAAGTAGCATGGGCCAAAAAAGACGGTTCCCCATGGTTGGTACATGTTTCCGAAGAGAAACTGACTGCAGTTAAACGCTTGGCTAGTGCTTCTCATTGTCTGGGTGACTTCTGTACCGCTAATCAGGGACTCCGTACAGGGAACAACAAGAAATACCTTGCAGACGAACCTCGCGGTGGTACTTGGAAACACGCGGCTGGGGGAAAGCACGTCGGAAGATACATGCCCCTTCGGAAAGAGGTTTTTGTGAGGTATGAGCGGGACTTGCTCGACGCACCACGGAGAGAGGAAATCTTCATTTCACCGGAGAAAATCGTTGTCCAAGAGGTTCGCAACATAAGCCTGGAGCGACGGATCGTAGCGACGCTCGACACTGAGAAAACGTATTGCCTACAGTCGACAAACGTCATCAACATAAAGGAGCCCGCGAACGTCGACATCCGGTACGTGCTCGGAGTTCTAAATAGTAATGCGGCTAACTTCTACTTCCGATGCTCCTTTCCCGGGAATAACCACATCCCTTCAAACCAATTACTCCGGATTCCTGTCCCAGAACCGCAAGGTTCCGACGCGGCTGCACAGATGGTCGAGTTAGTCGATCGGATGCTTTCGTTGCACAAGGGTCTTTCGGAGGCAAAGACCTCGCACGACAAGGAGGTGCTGAAGCGTCAGATCGACGCGACCGACTGCCAGATCGACCGGCTCGTCTACGAACTGTACGAGTTGACCGACGAGGAAATCGCGATTGTGGAAAAGGCAACGACAGAGCAAACCTAATCGCAAGGTGCGGAAATGTGTGCAAAGAAGAGTACCCCACGTCAAACGGCGAATACGTCCGCAAATAACGCAGCCGTTGTATTTCAGGCGTCATTGAATCATTGGTTTCATCAAGATAACGCAATATGGAGAGTTGCCAGTTGGATGATTCCGATCGAGGCAGGAGTTCTCATCGGGGTTTTCGCGCAACCGGGTTGGCCAGCACTCGGTGTTATCATCTTCGGGACGACTTTGCTGTACTTCATTGCGATGTACACTTACAAGGCAACGAGAGACATCGGTGTCAACCTCGAGCTTTTCGACACGGCAAAAGGACATCTTCTCGAAGAGATGGGCAAGAGAGGCCTTTTGGAATCCGTCCCCGCCGACAAGAGAAAGCATCTCTTCCGGCTTGGCGCCGATGCTCGCTGGTGGCAGAGAGGATTCTTCAATCTGAAATGTGCTTTCGCAGTGATTCTCGCGGCGAATTTCCTTCTGTTTGTGATTGAACTCTCCCGAATCAGCATTTACGGACGTTTTGCGTTGCTCATAGCCGCGACTGCGGCTCTTGCAGCCGTGTACTTGATCCACAAGTCTGGTTGGACAGTGTTCGTCGTAATATCAATCGTTCTGGCTGGGCTGTTGGGTGCCATTCCCCTGGCATGTTATCTTCTGCTAAACGTCGACTCGGACGCATACCAGCTTGCCAGAGTCGTGGCCGTCTCGCTTACTACGGGAATCGCCGCCATTGCCGCTGCACTCGCACTGCTACAGTACCATCGAAACTCCCAGGAAACACGGATAGAACGCAGCATGACGTTCTGGCGTCGCTCGAATTCGGACGAGTTTAGGCACAATCTCGGGAAGTTCATCGATCTCTGGGCCAAATCCGAACGGAAAAAAACGGATACCGATTTCAAGAAACTAGCCAAGAGCAATACGAAGAAAGACCGACCAACAAAACTTGCAGTAGAGTACCTTTTGGATTTCTATGACGAAGCGTGTACGGGCGTCTTGTTGGGGGCTTGCGACGAGAAAGCCATGTTCTATTACTTGGGTCCACTCATACTTCTCCATCAAGAAAAACTGAACGAATTCATCGGCGCGTGGCGAGAACGGTACGATCGCCACGAGAAGTGGGACGGTCTGACTGCTTTGGCCCAGCAATGGCGAACACGACGACTTGCGCTCAAGAACACATGGGAACATCTGCTGTCGTAGGCGTATCGGTTTTGCTTTCGTTGCACAAGCGTCTTTCGGAGGCAAAGACCTCGCACGACAAGGAGGTGCTGAAGCGTCAGATCGACGCCACCGACCGCCAGATCGACCGGCTCGTCCACGAACTCTACGACCTGACCGGCGAGGAAATCGCGATCGTTGAAGAAGCGACGAACTTTTGACCATCGTAACCGCCAACCTCAACCCACAGGGAGGACTTGAAATGCCAGACCCACCACAACAACCACCACAACAACCACCCAAGCCAACCCCGCCACCGCCTAAAGAGCCGTATCGCAAGGAGGAGCCACGGCATATTCCGGGTAAATCACCAGACTCTCCGTACCCGTCACCACCATCTCCACCGCCTAAGAAATAGGTTACTTGCGAGATTGGCGCTTCTTCTGGGCAGCTTCCACTGTGCGGATACCGGGACCATATAGAGCTTCTATTTGATCACCATAGCATCGTTTCAGCAGGCTGCCCCAAGGAGCAGGCTCAACGGCTAAGACACATACCTTCGTTTCCAGCAAGTTGCGTAGCCGATCCATCATCCATTGCGGCACATTCGGGCCTTTGTGCGCTTCTGCTTGTAGCAGAACGCTTTCCCCGTTCAGTCGGATATCTGACCAACGGCGCAGTAGATCAGAATAGAACCGCGCAAACGTGCCGGTCGGAATGATGTTCAACGCAATTGCTAAAACAAGTGCAGTTAGGTTGATCCAAATAGTGCCCGACCACACTACACCGATAGCTGCAACGAGTCCCACAGCGACACGAATAGCTCGGTCCGCAGCATCAAACCGCCATCCGAGCGTAGAGCAGTATCGCATAGACATCGATGCTTGGAACACGAGATCGTTCACCGCCTGCCTGAATTGAGTCTTGTTCATATGTACTACCTCCAGCAATCTATTATACTATGAATTACCCGGAGGAAGTAGACAAGCAGAGCGAAACGGCTCTCGGAGGCGAAGACCTCGCACGACAAGGAGGTGCTGAGGAATAGCGAATAGCGAATGAAGAATAGCGAATGACGAATGGGGTTGCACGTTAGTCCGATTCATCGGGCTTTCCGCCGGAGGCGTTCTTAGGCCCGGCGTTCACGCCGGGTTGGCGGGGCGGTTGGCGTGGTACCCCTTCTATCCGTTTGGTTGGACGCCCGTTGACGGGCGTTCTCGGTGTGGGGCTTCAGCCGTGTTGCGGATGGGCCGAGGCCCGACGTGCCGAGAAGCCCCGTGAACGGGGCTGGGGGTTGTAGGGTCCGCGCGACCCGGCGTAAACGCCGGGCCTAATACCGGCCGGCGCCGGAAACGGGCGTAAGCGCCCGTCGTGGTTGCACAAGCATCTTTCGGCGGCGAAGACCTCGTACGACGGGCTTCCAAGCCCGTCGGTTCTACCGAAACCGGGGTATTTCGACGGGCTTGGAAGCCCGTCGTACAACAGGGCGGTGCTGAAGCGTCAGATCGACGCCAC
>Ga0180432_10011634_pt1 | contig 10346 bp, 10 predicted proteins | sample SS_ome_10_FD_132414 | JGI IMG/M metagenome (GOLD analysis project Ga0180432, IMG submission 132414) | Hypersaline lake sediment archaeal communities from the Salton Sea, California, USA - SS_1_MS_2 metaG | ecosystem: Environmental > Aquatic > Non-marine Saline and Alkaline > Hypersaline >...
GTTTTTCATTTTATAATGGAGAACCATCGACGATGTCAACTGAATTCAATCCGGCGCGTCATCGGCCGACCCTGTCTCCTCCGGGCCCGAAAGCATCCCCCGGGCGCTCATGTCCTTGAATATCCACTCAGCGATCATCCGGTGGCCCAGAACGCTGGGGTGCGTGGAATCGGTCGGCTCGACGCGCAACGCGGCGAAATCCTCGCCGGATTTCCTGTAGCGGGGGAACAAATCCAGATACGGGACCTTGTAGGGGATCAGCAGTCCGATCAGATCCTTGCTGAAACGGGTCTGATAGCTGTCGTCGAGCACGGGATGGATCAGGTAATAGATCTTAGCGCCCCTCTGTCTGGCCTGCTCGATCAGCTTGCGGATGGCCCGGCGGCCCTCCTGCCTGGCGCCCTCGGCGGTGAAATCCTGGCCCAGCTTTCCGCTCAGGCTTTGCCTTCGCGTGGCCGCGATCCTGTGGCTCACGAACCGGTACAGATACGAGTTGGAGCGCAACAGGTAATCGAAATACCCCATGTTCCGGGGGATCTTCGGCGGCTCCAGGTCGTCGGGGAAAAAGCCCACCAGCAGCAGGTCCGGTTCGTATTTCGCCGCCTTTTCCGTGTAATTGATTGAGAGCTGGATCGCGTTGTACCCGCTCACCCCCGCGTTGACGACCTCGTATCGCCTCTCGGATCCGCCGGCGTTGAGAAGGCCCTCGAGAATCTTGGAATAGGTCTGCTCCGGAGCGGCGAAGATTCCGAAGGTGATCGAATCGCCAAGCGACACGATGCGATAAATCCCGTCGGGCTTTGGAATCTCGAAATCCCGGTCCCTGAATCCCATGGAGTTGGTCCGGACCGGAAAACCCAGGCTGCCGGAGGTCACGTTCGGCCTCATCTCGTAGACCAGCCCCTCGATCTCCGAGCGCCGGTGCAGGTCCCCCTCGGTGTCGATGATCATGTAATTGATCGGCTTGCTCTCGGCGCCGGTAGCCGTGATGCGCAGGACGACCTCGATCAGTCCCAAAACCAGAACGAGGGGGATCAGTACCGCCAGGAAGGTGAAGACCAGTCTGGAGCGCCTGCGGCGGATGCGGGTAAATGCCGTCATCTGTGCGCCCTACTTCACCAGGTTGACGTCGATGGCGGCGTAGGCCATGTCCACGGGATGAACCTGCGGCGCCTTCTCGCCGAGAAGGGCCAGGATCTTCGCCGGCAGGCTCCGATACCTCAGGCGCGCCTCCACCTTCATCTCCCTGGCCGCCTTCTTCGGTATGACGAAGCGGAAGGTCTCCACCCGGTAGCCCTTGGGTGGAATGCGGTAATCCCACAGCACCCGGTCGGCCCGCGTGATGTTCTCGGTGGGACGGCCCTCCGGGTCGCCCATCTGCATGAAATATGCCACCGTGTCGCCGGGCAGGTAGCCGCCCGGATCCGGGACGCCCGAGGAATAGACGAGGGCGCCCTTGGCGTCCTTCACCACGATCTGGAGCCACATCCGGCGAAGTTCGCTGACGCCTGTGGGCAGGTAATGCCCGGCCCCGTCGTTGGAGACCTTGACCTTGACCACGCCCGGGCCGCCGCGTCTCCAGTCGCCCTCGCGCCACAGGATCAGGGAAGCGCAGTTCTTCAATTGCTCCTCGGCCATGCGCGCGTGCTCCCCGCCGTCTGTGAAGCTTCCCGGCAGGAAGGCATTGGCCCCGACCACGGCGTGGCGCCACACGTGGGGCCTGTCCGGCCCGTCCTGGGCCGCCTTGCCTGGCATGTCGGGCCGCGGAGTCGTTCCGGTGGCCGGGATTCCCGGCGCCTGGCGCATGTGGCAGTCCTGGCAGTGCACGGTGGTCTCGTCATTGCCCGTGTAGTACGGGCCCTCCAGCCACTCGGTGTAGGTGCTCTGCAGGGGCGTCTCCAACACCACGTGCCGCACGTCGTGACAGCCGCCGCAGAACTCCGAGCGGGTGTGCAGATCGGAGAACGCCGATCCGTGGTATTCGCTGGCCGCGTCGTCCCTGGGACCCCGCTTGGTGCCCGGGTCGTCCTCGCCTCGACCGGGATCCAGCAGATGGCCGGTGTTTTTCACCTCGCGCAGCCCGGCGACCGCGTGGCAGAAATCGCAGAAGACGCCGTTGGCGGTGGCGTCGGTCACCTTCTCGAAGGGCTCGCCCGGATTGGTCATGAGCCCGGTTCCGAACGCGGCGGGGGAATGGCACTTGATGCACATCTCGGCCTCGACCAGTTCGGACTGGGAGGTCGCCTCCTCGTAGAAACTTTTGGATATCGCCTGGAAGACGGGGTCCTTCAGGGCCTGCGAATGCACCGACCGGTTCCACTCGCCGTGAATCGTCGAATGGCAATCGGCGCAGGCGGACGGCTCGATGAACTGCCCCGGCTTGAACACGCCCACCTGCACAGCCGTTCCCTCGGAGGGCTCGGCGAGCGCGGACAGGACCGATAGCGCCGCAACGGCGCCCGCCAGCGCAATAAAGACCAAGGGCCTCATTTCTCCTCCTTGCTATCGGGGCGGTCGGTCGGGATCATCAAGGGCGCCGGCTGCACCTGATCCCGCCTGATCGCCTTGAGGAATTTTCTCACCAATTGCCATCCGGGACCCTCCTGCCCGGCGTTTTCCAGAGCAGCCAGGGGGACGCTGCCGCCGGCCGAATGCATGTGTCCTCCGCCCGAACCCACGCGCCCGGCGACCCTTTGCGCGAGGTTTCCCGCATTCAGGCCCCTGGCCGTGACCCGCAGGGAGAAGATGCAGTCCGGCCCGGAGGGGCCGCACACGAACGCCCACCGGATCCCGACCATCCGGACCAGCGTGTCGGCCATCTGGGCCGCGAAGTCCGGCTTGACCTCCTCCCTCAGAACCGAGACCACCGCGTCCCGGAATATCCATGTGTTTTCCACGGACCGGGAGAAGGTGATGTAGAACTCCCGGGGCAGCCTCGGATTCTCGATCCGGTTGAGCACCCGGAGCGAGACGCTCGGAAAAAGGAACTGCATGGCCTTGATGTCCGCCGAGAGGATATCGCGCGCGTAGTCGGAGGTGTCGGTCTTGATCCCGTAATACAGTGCCGTGGCCAGCTTCCGGTTGATCGAAACGCCCGTCTCCTGGACGTACTCGGTAAGGATCGCGCTGCAGCTTCCGTACTGGGTCCGGATATCGTGAAACGGACACTGGAGCGAGGCCTTCCGCAGGTTGTGGTGATCAATGACCGCCGCGGGCCGGGCGCGGGGCGAAAGCGCCGTGTTCCTGCCTCCGGGCTGCACATCCACCAGAACGATCGCCCGCTCCGAGACGCTTTTGAGGCTGCGAAACGGCTTGAGGTCGATCCCGAGCAGGCGGATCATCTCCAGGTTCTCGGGCCTGGCCACCCTTCCCGCGTAGGCGATAACCGAGCGGATCTTCGTGGTCTGCGACAGCAGGGTTTTCAGGGCGAAGGCCGAGGCGATGCTGTCTGGATCCGGATTGTTGTGGGTGAGGATCACCACCCTGCGCCGGCCCCGGAGAACCTCTAGAAGCTGTTGAACTTTTCCCTTGTTTTCTAACAAAAGCGATCCGTTGTTTGCCAATCGGTCCTCGCGCCGATATAGTGGATTTATATTATAATCACTGCACCCGCGCAAGGCGGGGACGGGAGGCGTTGAGGAAATGCCCGATCCGAAAAGCGACGCATCGGCGGTCAAGGTGATCGGTCTGGCCGGAAGTCCGCGCGCAGGGGGAAACTCGGAGATGCTTCTGGACCGTTTCCTCCAGGGAGCGGCCGAGCAGGGAGCGCAGATCGAAAAGATCCGGATCGCCGCCGCGGGCGTGAATCCGTGCCGGGCCTGCAATTTCTGCTCAAAGCAGGAGGGCTGCGTTCAGAACGATTCGGTGCCCGAGCTGATGGAGAAGATCCTGGACGCGGACGTGATCTGCCTGGCCTCGCCCATCTTCTTTTACACCGTGCCCTCCCAGACCAAGGCGTTGATCGACCGCAGCCAGTACCTGTGGGCCCGAAAGTACGTGCACAAGAAGGAGCCCCCGGGCCGCAGAAAACTGGGGGTCTTTATCGGAGTGGGCGCCACCCGCGGGGAGAAGCTCTTCGAGGGCGTGCTGTTGACGGTCAAGTACTTTTTCGACGTGCTCAATGCGGACATCACCGGCAAACTCCTGTTTAAAAGCGTTGACGAGGCCGGCGCCATCGCCGATGTGGACGGAGCGCTGGAATCGGCCCGGCGCCTGGGAGCCGAAACGGTCCGGGCGGCGATCGACCGGGCCGGGGAATAAGCGGAGCGCCGGACTCCACCGGCGCGGAGGATCCAAGAGAGAGCCCTTCCATGATGGACAGAAAACAACTCGCCCAGGCCCTGGAAGAGATCGGAACCCTGCTCGAACTGCGCGGGGAGAATCCTTTTAAAATCCAGGCTTACCGCAAGGCGGCCCGAACTGTAAGCTCCCTTTCCGAGGACGTGGGCGCCCTGATCGAATCGGACCGGCTCACCTCGGTGCGCGGAATCGGCAAGGCCCTGGCCGAGAAGATCGCCGCGCTCCACCAAACCGGCTCCCTGCCCTACCTGGAGGAGCTTCGCGCCTCGGTCCCGCCGGGTCTGCTGGACATGCTCAGGATCCCCGGTCTGGGCCCCAAGAAGGTCCTTGCTCTCAACAAGGCCCTGGGCATCGCCTCCGTGGGCGAACTGGAATACGCCTGCCTGGAGAACCGCCTCGTGGAACTGCCGGGATTCGGCGAAAGAAGCCAGCAGAAGATCCTGGAGGGAATCGAGCGGGTCAAGCGGTACGCGGGCAATTTCCGATACGCGGACGTGGAGGCCCGTGCCCTGGAGGTGGTCGAGTCGCTGGAGCGCTCCGGGCTCGCGCAACAGGTGAGCGTGGCCGGCTCCCTGCGGCGCAAAAAGGAGACGGTCAAGGACATGGACATCCTGGCCTCCAGCAAAAAGCCGGCCGCTCTGATGAAGGCCTTCGTGGGCCTGCCCGGCGTGGAGAGCGTGGTCGCCGAGGGCGAGACCAAGTCCTCGGTCGTCTTCGACGAGGGGGTCGCCGCCGATCTCCGGGTCGTCACCGACAAGCAGTTCCCCTACGCCCTGCACCATTTCACCGGCTCCCGCGAGCACAACACCGCCATGCGCGGCAGGGCCAAGCAAAAGGGCATGAAGATGAACGAGTACGGCCTGTTCAAGGGGGAGAAGATCATCCCCTGCGCCGACGAGGAGCAGATCTTCGCCCGCCTGGGCCTGGCCTACATCCCGCCGGAACTCCGCGAGGACATGGGCGAGATCGAGGCGGCCGAGCAAGGGGAGCTCCCGGACCTGATCGAACCCTCCGACATCCGGGGCGTCCTCCACGTGCACACCCGCGCCAGCGACGGCTCCAACAGCCTGGAGGAACTGGTGGAGGCGATGCGAGCCAAGGGCTACGCCTACCTGGGCATCGCGGACCACAGCCAAACCGCCGTGTACGCCGGGGGCCTCACCCCGGACCAGATCCTTGGCCAGCACGAGGCCATCGACCGCATCAACGAATCCCTGGAGAATTTCCGCGTGCTCAAGGGCATCGAGTCCGACATCCTCGCCGACGGCAGCCTGGACTACGACGAGAAGACCCTCTCGCGTTTCGATTTCGTCATCGCTTCGGTCCACTCCAACTTCAACATGACCCGGGAGGAGATGACCCGGCGCATCCTGCGGGCCATGGACAATCCGCACACCAGCATCCTCGGGCACGTCACCGGCAGGCTGCTGTTGGCGCGCGAGGCCTACCCGCTGGACATGGAGGCGGTGCTCGACAAGGCCGCGGAGCTGGGCGTGATCATGGAGCTGAACGCGAATCCCTACCGCCTGGACCTGGACTGGCGGATGTGCAAGCCCGCCAAGCAGCGGGGCATCCGGATCGCGGTCAATCCGGACGCGCACTCCATCGACGGCCTCGACGACGTGCGCTACGGCGTGGGCATCGCCCGCAAGGGGTGGCTGTCGGCCTCGGACGTAATCAACACCTACGAGACCGACCGGATCATCCAAATCCTGGGGGCCAGGAGGACGCGATGAAAACCGCGACAAAACAAAACGCCGCAAAGATCTACGACCGGCTGGTCAAACAATATCCCGACGCCCGATGCACGCTCGACTTCAAAAATCCGAGGGAGCTCCTGGTGGCCACGATCCTGGCGGCCCAGTGCACCGACGAGCGGGTCAACGTGGTGACCAAGGGTCTGTTTAAAAAATATCCGAAGGCCAGTGACTACGCCAAGGCCGATCCAGCCGAACTGGAGGAGGATATCCGCTCCACGGGATTTTTCCGCAACAAGGCCAAGGCGATCATCTCGGCGTCAAGGGACCTGGTCGAGAAACACGGCGGCGAGGTCCCCGGGGACATGGACGAACTGGTTTCCCTTGCCGGGGTGGGCCGCAAGACCGCCAACGTGGTGCTGGGAAGCGCCTTCGACAAACCGGCGATTATCGTGGACACGCACTTCTCCCGGGTCTCGGCGCGGCTGGGACTGACCGAGCAGAAGGACCCGGTCAAGATCGAGTCGGACCTGATGAAGCTGCTGCCCCCGTCGCGCTGGACCCTGTTCTCGCACCTGATGGTCTTCCACGGGCGCAACACCTGCAAGGCCCGAAAGCCCGCATGCGACCGGTGCGCGGTCAGCGATCTGTGCCGCTATTTTTCCGAGGAGGGAGGCTGACTTCTTTTGGGTTGCCTGGACCGCGGCCCCTGCCGAAGCCTCCTTTCGGCCTCCAATCCGGCCTTCACCAGGACGCCGGTCTGGTCAACGGTCATGAAGCGACGGGGACGCCTGCGCAGGTCCTTGTGCAGGGCGTGGGCCGTGTAAGCGTCGTCGGCCGGAAACACGCGGTAGCGGAAATGCTCGGTCTCGGAGGGCAGGCCGAGCGCGCCGAGGTCGCCGGTGTAGGCTCCGCTCGATTCATGGTGCGCCGCCTCGGCCCTGTGAAGGGCCAGCAGGTGCTGGGAGGCCTCGGTCTCCAGAAGCACCTCCTCCCCCCGCATCTTTTCGGTCACCACCATGACCGCGGCGGCCACTGCCAGAATCAGCAGGACGCCCCCCGCCAAAAGAACGGTCTCAATAGTGGTCCGCACGTCCCGCTGTTTTTGTCGGACTCCCATGAAGCGGTCTCCCTCTTGATCCCGGTCCTCCGGGTTTTCGCATTTATAAATCGGCGGGCCCTGTTTTTCAAGGCAAAGGATCACGCTCCCACCCGAATCGATGCCCGACGGTTTGTCAATCGACGGCCGTTTCGGTTAGGCTATCGGGCAACCGGGAATCCCATGCGTCCATAAGTTGCGCGGCCCGGTCGATGCGCGCGATCAAATCGGCCCTTGCAAGCAGGAGAATCCGATGAGCGACAAGGATCTGTTCAAACCGTACGATTTCGAGGCCTGCGAGGTCTGCGGCACATGCCTTTCGACCTGTCCGGTCATGGAGCTTCCGCTTACCGAGGCCAAGCGCGAGATGGAGGCCATGCGCTCCGGCGAACAGGGACGCCACGTGCTCTCGCGCTGCGAGAGCTGCTTCGCCTGCAACCTGGCCTGCCCCAACGGGGCCAATCCGGCGCAGCTCTTTCTCGCCCGGTTCGGCGAGCACTACGACAAACACAGCCTGCCCCCCTACGGGCTGTTCTTCCAGCCCTACCAGGAGCACAACTTCCGGCAGGTCGCCCTGGACGGCATGCCCGAGGACGAGCGGCAGATGGTGGAGTCCTGGAAGGACGAGAGCCCGGTGGAGGAGTTTCTCTACCCCGGATGCAACCTGACGGCCACGGCGTACCTGACGCGCACGTCCCTGCTGGAGGGCCTGCCGATCCGGGGCGGCATGGACTACTGCTGCGGGGAGACCCTGTACCGCACCGGCCTGCACGACCACCTGCGCCAGAACGCGGCCCGGCTGGACGCCTGGATCCGGCGGCTGGGCGCAAGACGCATGCACGTCCTGTGCAACGCGGGCACCGTGATGTTCACCCGCGTTCTTCCCCGGTTCGGATTTACAAGCGACGTCGAAATCGTGCCCATGCTTCCGCGCATCCACAAGCGGCTGATGCAAGGGGAGATCCCGGTCGTGAAGAAGCTCGGGATGAAGCTCACCATCCAGGAATCCTGCTACGCCAAGGTCCTGGGGCCCGACTACGCCGATATTCCCCGCGAGATCTGCGAGGCGATCGGCGTGGAGGTGGTCGAGATGGAGCACTGCCGGGAGCGGTCCTTCTGCTGCGGGATCGGCGGGGGATTCCCGGCCAAGTCGGGCTACAACCCGTTTCGCATCATCGGCGCCTCGGCCCGCGTGCTCTCCGAGGCGCGGCGCACCGGGGCCGACGGCATCCTCGCCTACTGCTCCGGGTGCCTGATCATGCTCTCCACCATGCGCATGGTGGTTCCCACCTTCCTGCCCGTGTACCATCTGCTGGAGCTGATCGCCGAGGCCGCCGGCGAGCCCGTCGAGCGCCGCATCACGCGCCGGGCCCTCACCCACCTGCTGGGCACGATGCGCTATCAGTTCCCCAAGCTGCTTTCCGGCGGTCGGGTGAGGATGAAGGAGATCGAGCCCCTGCCCTGAGCTTGGGACGCGCGATACTCGCGGACTCTTTTTAACGAAAAGTACGATTCGGCGTAAAAACGCGAATCACCCGAGCACGTCCCGCACCGCCTCGATCACGTCGCCCACGTCCCGGTCGGTCAGCTTGGCCGACAGGGGAAGCGACAGGGTGCGCTCGGACACGGTCCGGGCGTGGGGGAAGTCCTCGGGCTTCAGGTCGAAGGCGTCCCGGTAGTAGGGGTGGAGGTGCAGGGAGACGAAGTGGATGCCCGTGCCGATGTTGCGCTCGTGCAGCTCGCGCTGGACCTGGTCCCGCGTCTTGCCCGCGCGATCCGGATCGATCAGGATCGTGTACAGGTGCCGCGCGTGCACGGTCTCGGGCTCGGGCGGGGCCGGCGTCTCGCAGGGCAGATCCGCGAAAGCCTCGTCGTAGGCGGCCCAGATCTCGCCGCGCCGCGCGAGGTACTTCTCGATGCGGGGCATCTGGTGGATGCCCAGCGAGGCTTGGATGTCGGTCATGTTGTACTTGAAGCCCGGGAACACCACGCGGTAGTGCTTGTAGCCCTGGTCCGAGTACCGCTTCCAGGCGTCGGCGGACATGCCGTGCAGGGCGTACATCTTCACCTTGTCGGCCCAATCGTCGTTGTCGGTGCAGAACATGCCCCCTTCCCCGGTGACCACGTTCTTGGTCACGTAGAAGCTGAAGCAGCCCGCGTCCCCGATGCTTCCGATCCTCCTGCCGCGATAGACCCCCTCGATGCTGTGCGCGGCGTCCTCGATGATCAAAAGGCCGCGGCGCCGGGCGATCCGGGTGATCCGGTCCATGTCGCAGGGTCTCCCGCACATGTGGACCGGCGTGATCGCGCGGGTCCGCTCGGTTATCGCCTCCTCGATCCGGTCCGGGTCGATGTTGAAGGTGGCCGGGTCGATGTCCACGAACACGGGCCTGGCCCCGGAATGGATGACGGCGTTGGCCGTGGCGCAGAAGGTCATGGGCGAGGTGATCACCTCGTCGCCGGGGCCGATGCCCGCCACCAGATAGGACAGGTGCAGGGCCGCTGTGCAGGAACTGAGCGCGAGCGCGTGCTTTGTCCCCACCGCCTCGCGGAAGATCTGCTCGAAACGCGCGACCTTGGGCCCGGTCCCCAGCCATCCGGAGCGCAGGGTCCGGACCACCTCGTCGATCTCGTCCTCCCCGATCAGGGGGCTGCCGAAAACCAGAAAGTCGTCCGCATCTCTCATGCCCGCGCGCCTGCCTCCGCTTGGTGCAAGCCCATCATACCTTTTCCCCTATATCGGTCAACATCGCTTTTAAAAATCCGTACATTCTTTGGAACGGTCCCATGATGTTCAAAATTCCTTATTTGGGAAAAACGGAAAACTGCCGATAAAAAATATATATAAGAAGTAATGGAGGAGGTGCGTTTTGGGCTTTATTCAGGCGCTGAAGGCAATCCGGTTGATCTCCAAACTGGAGGGCGGCAGCGTGCGTGAACGATCCGACACGATGCACAAGATCGCAAGCCTTGGACCCGACGCGGTCAAGCCCCTGATCCGCGCCCTGAAAAACGAGGACCTCAGGGTGGTGCACGAATCGATCAACGCCCTCGGACTCATCGGCCACGAGTCCGCCCTGGAACACCTTGCACCGTTTACCAAGGACTACGATGAGAACATCTCCAAGGCCGCCAAGCGCGCCATCCAAAGGATCATGAACAACAGCGGGAAACCGCACTTCGAGAAGGACAAAACGATTCACTGATCCGTCAAGGATCCCGATCCCCCTCTCCGATTCATCCGAACGAAA
>Ga0180432_10011635_pt1 | contig 10345 bp, 6 predicted proteins | sample SS_ome_10_FD_132414 | JGI IMG/M metagenome (GOLD analysis project Ga0180432, IMG submission 132414) | Hypersaline lake sediment archaeal communities from the Salton Sea, California, USA - SS_1_MS_2 metaG | ecosystem: Environmental > Aquatic > Non-marine Saline and Alkaline > Hypersaline >...
AAAGGCTGCGGACTCGAATTCAGGTACCATGCGCCCTTTGGTGAAAAAGCCCAGATCGCCACCACTATTTTTGGAACCCGGGTCATCTGAATGCTTCTTTGCAAGCTCGGCAAAGTCTTCGCCCTTTTTTAGTCTTTCCTTAATGTCTTTGGCCCTTGATTCGGCTTCTTCCCATGCCTTCTTATCTGCCCCTTCCGGGACCTTAAGTAAAATATGACGGGCTTTAACGGACTCGGGGTCAATAAATTCATCTTTATGATCTTTATAATAAGTCTCAATCTCGTCGTCAGTGATATCTACTTCGCCCTCTAATTCCCTTTGTAAAAATTCCTGAGCCAGAACAGCGTTCATGATATCTTCGATCTTGGACTGAACTGCAGGGTCCTGGTCCAGCTTTTGATTCCTTGCCTCTTGGGCTATGAGAGTGATATCGACCCATCTGTCCAGAAACTGCTCTTTCAACTCAGGATTTCTGAGCAAGGCCATCTGCAATTGCGGTGGTAAAGACTGGATCTGAGTCTCAAATTCTTCAAGAGTGAGCCTATAGGACCCTACCTGTGCGAGAATATTTCCCTTTTCATCAGAGGCAAAGACGTTGCCGCAATGTCCAAAAATGAAGGAAAACCCCACCAATGCCAGGAACATTTTAACAATAAAGCTGCGTGTACTAAGTCGTTTCATTTATTTCTCCTTTATATTTGAATTCTTATATGAAATAAAAAACAATAGAACCGCCGGCAAGACTCAAAAGACAGCAAGCTAGCGGATCACGGAACAAGGTGGATAAAGACCCGGCCCTCTCTAATGGATACGGATCGGACACAAGGCACAAGTCAGCAAATTTCGTGCCTGCTCCGAGGCTGACGTCTCTGCCGAGGATACTTTCGACTATATAGGCGAAATGTCCGCCTTTGATCCATCTACAAACACAGAGTGTTTAATTTCAATAGTATGTCCTATTACACAATTCTTTCCTATGAGGCAATCTTCGCGCACATAAGCACCCTGTCTGATCTCCGTGTGATCTCCAATAATGCCTGGGCCCTTTATAATCTTCTGAAATACCAGGAAGGAACCAATAAAGATTACGGATAGAAGATATTTTATTGCGCTTTGTCAATTTCTAAGGCCTATTTGAACATTAAAGTTGTGGATTCATGGGTTTAGAGGTTCAGGGTCACCTAAATAATAAACTATCTTTCAGCAGGCGTTCAGCTATTTCAACATCATATAGATGAAGCGGGGGCTTTCCCCTTCCATCTTCTCTGTAGAAATCGGCTGCCTGCTTAATTGCAGACCATTCAACCCAGCCATGGTCATCCCACATACCGGGATCATCCGCATTCCACATCCTGAATTCTATTTCGTCGGTGCCGCTTCTGACATACATGCGGATCTTTTTATTCTCCAGGATTGGATTGTAGTATAGTCCTAATTCATCCTGCACAGCTTTCTCCTGAAAATGTTTATTTGTTACCGGAATATACCAGAATATATATGCATAAAAAATGATTTTGCTCAAAAGCCCTTGGTGCAAACGCTGGATTTTCAAAAGAATGAGAAGGACATACTAAAAGTAGGCCGCCATGACCGGAAAATCAAGACAACGTCGCAGATCGGGTGTTTTAAACAGAGTCATGTGTTAAGCTAAACTTTTGTATCCCAGTGGTCAATACTTGATATTAGTGGAGGAGAAAAATTTGTCTAACTAGTATTCAACGAGACGTTAGATTTTGCTGAAGGATCTTACTGTTTCAAAGGTGTTATATAAAAATTTAAGACTGGGGGATTGAGGAGAGATTAAAAATGGCTAATCCGGTTTTTCCATCTAAACAAGATGTCTTTCTTGCTGATTTTCATGTTCATTCCCACTTCAGCAGGGCCACAAGTCCTGACATGCATCCAGATATTATTAATCGTTTCTCTAAACAGAAGGGATTATCCGTTGTCGGCACCGGTGATTTTACCCATCCAGGCTATCTCCAGGAGTTAAGAAAGGAACTGGAGCCTGATGAGGATACCGGACTCTATGTCTGCAAAGACGACCCTGAGGGAACAAAATTCATCCTCACCTCCGAGGTATCAAATATCTTTACCCAGGGCGGGAAAAATCGAAGGATACATACGGTTTTCTTTAGTCCTGATTTACAGATAGTAGAAGAGATCCAAAACCGTGTTGGCTCAATAGGCAACATCTCTTCGGATGGCCGCCCGATCCTCGGCTTTCCGGTAAAAGACCTCGTTAGAATAATAATGGAAGTATCGTCTGACTGCTTTGTGCTACCGGCCCATATCTGGACTCCATGGTTTTCTCTGTTTGGTGCAAAATCCGGCTTTGACACACTGGAAGAATGTTTTGAGGAACAAAGCAATCACATTTACGCATTGGAGACCGGACTCTCTTCAGACCCTCAGATGAACTGGCGGCTGTCCGCCCTGGATAAATACACTCTGGTTTCAAACTCTGATGCCCATTCCCCATCCAAGCTGGCAAGAGAAGCAAATGTCTTTTCCTGCGAGCTCACCTATAAAGCGATTACTACCGCCATCAAGGACCCGGATAGCGGTTTTGAGGGAACCATCGAGTTTTTTCCAGAAGAAGGGAAATATCACTATGATGGTCACAGGGCCTGCAACATCTGTATGAAACCACAGGAGACTATTGATCACAGAGGCAAGTGTCCATTATGCGGTCAGGATCTCACAGTAGGTGTCTTGCATCGAATAGAGGAACTTGCCGACAGGAATGAGGGCTTTATTCCTAAAACAGCAAAGCCCTGTGTGCATCTTATACCCCTTGAGGAAATTATCGCTGAGGCATTTAGTGTACGAACCATTACGGGTAGAGTAAAAAAAGAGTATCAGAGACTGATTCAGCTCGGAGAATCTGAAATGAATATACTCCTCTGGAAGAGTGAGAAGGAGCTTCAGTATTTCGTGCCGGGCAGGATAATGGAGGGAATACTGCGTATGAGAAAGGGTGATCTAAAGATAAGTCCCGGATACGACGGGCTCTACGGAAAGATCAATATCTTTTCCAAAAAGGAGAGGGAAGAGCTGCAGGCTTCAAGAGCAAAGGCCTGCTCAAGAGAAAAGGTGCTGCAAATGGATTTGTTTTAATGTAAAAATCCTTGAATCAGTTTTTCCTTATTTTCTCTCAGGTTACCACTTGAAGAAGCAGCCCAAGCCGCAAAGGTTGTCCTGTCAGATCTGCTAAAAAAACACTGTAAGCTATATTCCCTTATTCCAAAAACCCGCCTTAATCTAAAACATACCGGCCTAATCTATCTTCCCTTCAAATTTCAAGGCCGTGAATTTGTTGGCCTACATTCCGGTCAGGCTATACCCTCAGATGCTATAGAACGTGGAAGAGTCATTTAGTATAACCCGCTTTTTAAAAGCTGCGGGCCTATGGAATAATGAATAAATTAGAGTACTGGTAATACAGTCATATTTTGAGTATACAATACCTTAAATTTGAATGATTTTGAGCTATGTCGAAAAATTATAGGTCGCACTATGTCATCTGAATTAATGGATGCGACTATCATAGCACTTGAGTTAATAGAGGAGCAGCCTAACAGGGGCAACATGTTAGAGGCATATTACGATGAAAAAAAATAACCGGAAAAAGAAACTTAGTATCATAGGTGCAGGGGCAGTGGGAACAGCCGTTGCTCAGTGGGCTGTATCCAGATCTATTGCAGACACCATAGTGCTATTAGACGTCGTAGCAGGTCTCCCCTACGGTAAGTCTCTGGATCTCATGCAGACATCTCCATTATATGGATATGCCGGGAATATTGTCGGTACTGATGATTACGCTGATACCGCCCAGTCAGACGTAATCATTATAACTGCCGGGCTCGCGCGGAAGCCTGGGATGAGCAGGGATGACCTTTTAGAGAAAAACGTCCTTATCATTCAAATGATTACTGAGGAAATCGTCAAATATTCTCCCGATGCGTGCCTGGTGGTTGTCACAAATCCTATTGATGCCATGGTCTATACGGTTTTTAAGGTATCAGGATTTCCAAAACGCCGGGTTGTTGGTATGGCAGGTGTATTGGATTCCGCCAGGTACCGCACATTCATAGCCCAGGCCCTGAACGTGGCCCCTACGGATGTGACGGCCCTTGTAATGGGCATACACGGCGACCATATGCTACCATTGGTCAGGCTTGCAAGTGTTGGAGGTGTGCCCATAGAAGAACTTTTGTCCAGTGACGAAATTGAGAATATAGTAACTCGCACTCGACATGGAGGGGCGGAGATAGTACAGCACCTCAAGACGGGAAGTGCATTCTCAGCTCCTGGTCTTGCTGCAGTAGAAATGGCTCAATCCATTCTGAAAGACGAAAAAAGAGTGGTGGCCTGTGCGGCCTATTTGGAGGGAGAATTTGGCATCAGCGGCGTATTTCTTGGTGTGCCGGTGGTGCTTGGAGCAGACGGCGTAGAGCGTATCCTGGAATTTCCCCTTGCGTCGGATGAGCGTAAAGCCCTGGAAAAATCTGTGGAGGAGGTAAAGAAACAGGTTGCGGCTACAGGCTTATGAATCATGACAATCCATCGGAATATTGTATTATGGATCTTCCTGGTCGGGCTGATTGGTGCCCTAAGTGGCTTGGTTGTATTGTATAGACTCTTCTGGCCGTCCGCTACCACTACTTTGCCTGTGCCTTTAGTAGAACAGGTCCCAAATGAACAACTTCCAGCCTTTGAGAATATCGAGGACAAAAAGGGACTGCAAAAGTCTATTTCAGCCAGTCTGGAATACCTTGAAGGGCATAATGATGACAAGCAAATATCCTGGGGCAATAAATCCATAAACATAGGCACATTAAAAAAGACACTAAAATCATTTTCCGAACTACTTGACCAAAATTTGCCTCAGCAGGACCTTAAGAGGGAAATCCGCCGCCGGTTTATAGTTTACAGGATAACAGGGGGTGAAAATGGGGAAAGGCCTGCGGGGCCGATCCTCGTGACAGGATATTTCCAGCCCGAGCTGCCTGCGTCTCTTGAGTCAGATGAAGAATTCTCCTATCCGCTTTATGAAACTCCCAAAGACCTTATTCGAATAACTCTCAATGATTTTGATTCCTCACTTCCGCGCAAGACCCTCTGGGGAAGGATATCAGGGCAAAGTCTGATCCCATATTATACACGCGCTGACATTGACAATGGCAGAAAGCTCGAGTGTGCCGGTGTCCTTGCATGGCTGCGTTCGCCAGTGGATGGGCTTTTGCTCCACATACAAGGTTCAGGGGCACTCCGATTTCAGGATGAAAGCAAGAGATATATACATTACGCCTCCAGCAATGGTCATCCCTACTATAGTATTGGTCAATGGCTTATAGAAAAGGGACTGTTACGTGAGGATCATGCCGACTGGCCTGGCATACGTGCTTGGGCACAAAAAAATCCAGATGAATTCAGAAATGCCTTTGCTGCAAATCCAAGATATATTTTTTTCAGATGGGAAAAAGAAGGGCCAATAGGAACGCTGGGGAAAGTGCTGACACCTATGAGATCAGTGGCCCTTGATAACAGGTTCTATCCTCTCGGTGCCCTTTGCTTTTTACAAATGCCGATGCCTGCGAACATGTCGATCCGCGGATATACAGGCATTTTTCAGGGCTTTGTCTGCAATCAGGACACCGGCGCTGCCATCAAGGGACCATATAGACTTGACCTCTATTGCGGAGCAGGTGAGAAAGCCGGCTACATTGCAGGAAGTCTGAAGACACCAGGATCTCTCTATCTGTTGTTGCTCAGGAATGCTGTCCTGGAAACACGGCTCGGTCAATCCTGAAAGCATCTTGCTTTTCCCTGGCCGACTCATTAAGCTTGTAAAATCATAATAAGCTCATGGCTGCTTACAAAATTCCATCTCTTGTCTGATGGTTTGCGTTGCCCGTTAGCCAAAATACTCATATATTTTATTCTAAAAGCAGGTATTCAACAGCCCATGAATTATGAGCTATGAACCAACTTTCATGTATATTGGTAATAGTTCTTAGCATGAAAGTTTAAGTATGTTTTGTATGTAGCTCAACATAATTACAATTGTAAGAAATTGCTAAACTACCGAGTGACCTCTTCAAAATCCACCCTAATTATAGCGTTTCTTATCTTGTTTATTCTGATCCTGACACCCTGTTCTTTATTCCCAATAATTAAAACCGCTGTATCATTGGCAGAGGACCGGCCTGAACCAGAAATATTTGAACTTACAATATCAAGTTCTCGGGACAAGCTCATGGCTTACTTTTCCCTCAAGAACGGGTGTCCTAACTATGTGCAAATTGCCTTAGAAAGCGGGATTATAGTACGTTATATATACGAAATAGAGCTGCAAGCACCCCGATTTCTGATAAAAAAAAGGCTCTCCAGAATCTTCATATTAAGGACACTTACCCATGACAATCTCAAAGGGGAATACAGGGTTTCATTTGGTCCTGATTCCCCCAAAGTAGTCAGCGTAAGAACCTTGGAAGAAGCAAAAAAACTTGCTTTTGAAATTAACGACATCTCGATAATTTCTTTGTCCGAACTACCTCGGGGAAAGACTTATGTATTAAGGGTACGTGCGAAGATGGAAGAGGCGGCATCGTCTTTGCCTTTTAAAGGTCTTTTGGACTTGTTTTCATCGTGGGGTTTTCAGACTAAATGGTATGAAGTCCGATTTAACTACTAGCGAAGCTAGAAAACGAAGAATAGAACGAATCATAATGATGGCAGCAGTGGTTTTTATAGCCCTGCTGTCCTTAGCCGAGTACTATCTGATTTCGGGCTTCAGTCCGCTATCGACAAGTAGCAATGTACTTATCTTCGCAGTAATTAACCTTGATATTTTCCTTATTCTGCTTTTGGGTTTTCTCGTAGTACGTAATCTGACCAAACTTGTATTCGAAGACAAAAAACACTTACTGGGTGCTAAGCTCAGGACTAAACTCGTAATAGCCTTTATCTCTATATCCCTTATCCCTACGATACTGCTCTTCCTGGTCTCCTTCCAGTTTCTCAGAACCAGTATCGGATACTGGTTCAACATAAAGGTGGAAAAGTCCCTTGATAATGCCATGACAATAGGTAGAACATATTATGAGGGACGGGTTACCGGGTTAGAGCTCATGTCTCAAGAGACAGGGAGGCTGATAAGTCTGAGGTGTATTGAGGAAGACGATACAATAAACAGGATATGCATAGAACAGCTAGTGAATCCCAGACCGCTATCACCAGGTATTCAGGATTCCAGCAGGGCGATTTCCTTAAATTCTATAGAGGTGATAAATTCAGTTCACAAAGAGCTCTTTGTTAAGATATGGCTACCGCTCGTTGATATGCCGCCAGATATTCCCCATTCCGTACTTAACCAGATTTTTGAAGGCAAAGATTCATTATTACATAGTGTCACCCTGGAAGGCGGTGAGCTTATTCGTATATTAAGTCCTTTAAAAAATGCGAATAACGACATTCTGGCCGTGTTAATCTTAGGCCACTTGATGCCCCAGGATATGAGTTACCTGCTCGATGATATTCGTTCAGGTTATGATGACTATAGACAGTTACAGCTGTTTCAGAATCCAATAAAAGGCTCTCTTTTAATTACCCTTTGTCTGATTACTTTGCTGATTATTTTTGTTTCCATATGGTTCGGATTCCGTCTTGCCAAAAGCATTACAGAGCCTGTTAAAATGCTTGCTGAAGCCACTAACCGTGTAGCAATGGGAGACCTGGATTTTAGCCTTGAATCTCAAGGCAAGGATGAACTCAGTTCTCTGGTGCAGGCATTTAATATAATGACCCAGGATATCAAGGAGGCAAGACGGAGGACTGAAGAGACTTCAAGACAGTTACGAAAGAGCTACGGCGAATTGGAACATCGCCGACGCTATATTGAGATTATACTTCAAAACGTAACAGCAGGAGTAATATCTATAGATAGACAGGGCTTTGTGACTCTAATGAACAAATCAGCTGCGAGCATTCTGAATATATCATCAGATCAGATAATCGGTAGACCTTATTCTCAACTCCTGACAAGGGACCAGGCCAAGGAATTTGAGGAAATCAGACAGGAACTCAGCCATTCTCCAAAAGGCACACTTCAGCGTTCGATTCGCATGGAAATAAGAGAAAAAACCCTTTCTCTTCTGGCAAGCTTTACCATATTGAGAGACCAGGACGAGAGATCTCTTGGAGTAGTCATAGTCTTTGATGACCTCACAGAGCTTGAGAAAATTCAGCGTCTCGCTGCTTGGCGTGAGGTGGCTAGACGTATCGCACATGAAGTCAAAAATCCCTTAACGCCTATACAGCTCTCAGCGCAAAGGCTGCGCAAGAAATATCTTGATAAATTGGATAATGAAACCAGAGTTGTTTTTGATAAATGTACAAATACCATCATAAGCCAGACCAAAGAACTTAAACATCTGGTAGACGAATTTTCCAATTTTGCCAGGCTGCCGTCAGCCAGGCTCCGGCCTACGAAGCTTGACGATTTGGTAGATGACGTACTTTCAATTTACAGGGCTGGACATCCAAAAATCGAATTTAAACTGGACGTACAGGAAGGTTTGCCGAATGCATTGTTGGATTCTGATCAGATAAAGAGGGCACTTATCAATCTCCTTGACAATGCGGTAGCCTCTATGACTGATGGTGGTAAAATAAATATTCTGATAACATATAACACCGCCGAGAATGAAATAAGCCTCAGCGTTTCGGATACCGGACCAGGTATTTCGTCTGAGGATCTTCCAAGGCTCTTCGAACCCTATTTCTCTAGAAGAAGAGGCGGTACAGGCCTTGGGCTTGCTATTGTAAACTCTATTGTGGCGGACCATAATGGACACATTATGGTGAAGGACAATATTCCCAACGGGACTCGATTTATATTGATTTTTCCTATTAACTAAAAACAATCGGATCGCTTGCAATAATGCAGTGAAATTAGAAACTTGAAATTAGAAATTAGGTAACGCATCTACATCTTTGTATTTTTTCAAATTTCCAATTTCAAGTTTCACTGCTTTTGGGAATAAGTGCAACCCAGCAAATATAAGGATGCCCATTTTTGCCATGGTGAAGAAGAAGATACTTGTCGTAGACGACGAAGAGTCAATCCTTCAATCTGTGACTGATATTCTGGAAGACGAGGGGTTTGACGTCCAAACCTCACTGGACGGAAAGACTTCGCTTGAGATCATGGGAGAAGACCTTCCGGATCTTGTACTGCTGGATATCTGGATGCCGGGTATGGACGGTCTGGAATTGTTGAAACGGATAAAGGCCGAGTGGCCGTTTATACCGGCGGTAATCATGTCTGGCCACGGAACTATCGAAACGGCTGTAAAGGCCACCAGGCTGGGGGCATATGATTTTATAGAAAAACCCCTTTCCTATGAACATCTGGTGCTCACGATCCAGAATGCCCTCAAATATCATAAGCTTCGGGAAGAAAATGTCTTTTTAAGACAAAAAACCGGGGAAACGCGAGAACTCATTGGTGAAAGCCATGCCATGAAAAGGCTCAAGCAACAGATCGCTATCGTTGCCCCTACTGATGCGTGGATACTGATCCAGGGTGAAAACGGAACAGGCAAGGAACTTGTAGCTCAAACTATTCACCGCATGAGCAAGCGAAGCCGGAAACCACTTATAGAAGTCAACTGCGCTGCAATACCTGAAGAACTTATTGAGAGCGAGTTGTTTGGACATGAAAAGGGGGCCTTCACCGGTGCAACTACCATGAAAAGAGGGAAATTTGACCTTGCCAACGAAGGCACCTTGTTCCTTGATGAAATCACCGATATGAGCCTTAAGACCCAGGCAAAAGTCCTGCGAATACTGCAGGAGCAGAGATTTGAGCGGGTCGGTGGAAACAAGACCATAACTATAGATGTGCGCATTATAGCCGCCACAAACAAAGATCTTGAAAAAGAAATACAGAAAGGGTGCTTCCGGGAAGACCTTTACTACAGGCTAAACGTGATACCAATAGAGGTCTCACCTCTCAGGGAACGCAAAGATGACATCTTTCTTCTGGTAAAAGGTTTTCTGAGCGAATTTGCAGGAAACACTGCTCATGGCCCCAAAAAAAAGGCAAGCCGTGAAGTAATTGAGGCATTTATGGCATATGATTGGCCAGGGAATGTAAGAGAGTTGCGAAATATGATAGAAAGGCTTGTGATTCTATCAAGAGAGCCTCAAATTACAACGAATGACCTGCCTCCATCTCTTCGTAAGGGCATCAGGACAACTCCTGAGGCTCAACAGACCACTTTTCCGACCAATCCTGACTGGCTGAGCTGTCATGACTTCAGAGAGGCAAAAACCT
>Ga0180432_10011636_pt1 | contig 10345 bp, 10 predicted proteins | sample SS_ome_10_FD_132414 | JGI IMG/M metagenome (GOLD analysis project Ga0180432, IMG submission 132414) | Hypersaline lake sediment archaeal communities from the Salton Sea, California, USA - SS_1_MS_2 metaG | ecosystem: Environmental > Aquatic > Non-marine Saline and Alkaline > Hypersaline >...
CACGCCGGTTAAAGTACCAGTAAAATCTGGTAAGAACAGTAACAATCTGAGCGATATTCTGAAAATAGACCAGGTACCCGGTTGACAATTGTGATGCAACCGGGATACATTTAGGCAACCGTTGTTATCTCCCTCTCACCGGAGCAGCATAAAAAACTATCAAAAGAGTTTAGATGCCTGGTACAGTAGTGTTGGTAACGACCATAAGCGCGACAGTTCATCACATTCAGCATCGCAGTGCTCTTAATCTGTCTCCTCCAATGTTATTAAAGCTCTCTGTATTCATTTTGCCTTAAGCTGGTACAACTATTTAAGGAGGTGTTGCCTATTGTGAAGTAATTGCGGCGTTATTCAAGTCACCCGGCTAAGGAGGGAAATAACCATGAAAAGGTTATTCTTAATCTGTTTAGCGGTAATAGTACTGGCTGCGTTGATTGTAGCCGGTTGCGCCCAGCCAGCACCGGAACCTGCTCCAGCTCCCACTCCCGCTCCGGCACCAGCCCCAGCTCCAGCTCCAGCCCCCGTCGAACCCATCAAGCTAAGGCTAGCTCTCCCGGTGTCCCCGGAGGCTGTATTCAACTGGGCTATGCTGGAGCCATGGTCGGAGATGGTAAAGGAGCGCACCACGGCTATCGGCAAGCCGGTTGAAACCGCCATTTTCTACGGCGAGTCTCTGGTCAAAACCGGCGAGGAATTTAATTTACTAGCTGCCGGCGTTACCGATATGTGCAGCATGATGCAGGTTGAACAATTTGTAGCTGGAGGGGGTGTTGCCAATATTATGCAGATGCCTTTCCTATTCCAAACAACCATGTCTTCCACCAAGGTCGCTCTTGATCTGTATGAAAAATACCCTGAATTCCGAGAGCAATATTCCAAAGCGAAGTTGATGTGGTTCCAGCCCACCGGACCTGCCCATGGCATATATGCCACCAAAAAACAAATCAAAACGCTTGAAGACCTTAAAGGGATGAAGACAAGATCTGGCCCAACCTACGGCACAGAGATAGTGGAAGCACTGGGTGGCATTGCCCTAGATGTAGATATCCTGGAGATATACATCGCCCTGGAAAGAGGGTTACTCGACTATGTACCAAAAGACTGGGAAGCCTGTATGGCTTTCAAGTGGTTTGAGGTAACCCCGTACAAATCCGTTATACCGCGCGGTATCTGGTCAGACTTTCTGGTGACGGCAATGAACTGGGATACCTGGAATAGTCTGCCCTCTGATGTACAGGAGATACTGGAAGAACTTAACGGACGCTTTATGAGCGAATACATTGCCGCTGCCTTTGATAATGCGGATGCGGAACTCCGAGGAGTTATCACAGGGATAGACCAAAAAAAGGGTAACCCACCACTCTATGAGATTCAGGAGGACGAGTTCCAGAGGTGGGTGGATGCGGTTCAGCCGGTCTATGATAAGTGGATAGAGGAAACGGAAGACCAGGGCTTACCCGGAAGAGCCATCTTTGAAGAAGCCCGTCAATTGGCTGAAAAATACGCACAGTAAGGCTTTTAACCATCTTCTGTTCTCACTCGCCACACATGTTTTGAGTGCAGGGGCTTTGCCCCTGCACTCCCAGAGGCTTGATATCCAAGCCCCTGTGTAGCCTATGAGGACATCGGATAACAGCGTTAAGGAGGATCGGCAATCTTATGTGGCTAGAGAAGGCAGCTAGCGTCATGGAAAGGGGCTTAGCGCCCCTCACCACTATAGTAGGCAGGATAGGGGCCGGCTTCATCGCCCTGATGATGTTAATGACGGTGGCTGACATCATCGGCAGAAAATCATTCAATCAACCGGTGGTAGGTGCCTACGAACTCAGCGAGCTGATGTTGGTAGTAGTGGCATTCTTCAGTATGGCAAATTGTGAGTTCATTGGTGGGCATGTGACGATAGGCGTGCTGGTTTCCCGATTACGACAAAAGCCTCAAACCATCATCGATAGCCTGATGTATTTTCTCTTCCTGGTGATATCCTGCCTGCTTACCTGGAGGCTTTTCGTATATGCCATGGCAGAAGTGGGGGGGCAAATTACTAATGTACTTGAGTTGCCTATCTATCCCGCTATCTTTGCCGCCGCCTTTGGCTGCGCCCTGTTCAGCCTGGTGATTGTAATGCGCCTTTTTATATTCTTAGACGGAGCACTGAAAAAATGAGCCTGGAGATGATAGGTATCATCGGCATCCTTCTCATGCTCGCCCTTATGTTTCTGCGTATGCCGCTAGGTGCAGCGATGGCACTAGTGGGCTTCGCCGGTTTTTGCCATATAGTAGACTCACAAGCCGGGGTTACCATGCTAAGCTCAGTCGCTTATTCCATGGCAAGCAAATACATGCTAACCACTATACCACTGTTTACGCTGATGGGAATACTGGCAGGCAATGCCGGATTCAGCTCAGACGCCTTTGAGGCGGTAAACAAATGGCTGGGGCACTTACCTGGTGGCTTGGCGATGGCTACCATGGGGGCATGTGCCGGTTTTGCCGCGGTCTGCGGAAGTGAGATAGCCACCGCCGCCACAATGTGCAGCGTAGCCTACCCGGAGATGCGAAAATACAAATACTCCAACCAGTTTTCCCTAGGCGCCATCTCCTGTGGGGGGCAATTGGGTATAATGATCCCGCCGAGTATCGCCTTTATCCTTTACGCCTTTCTTACCGAGGAGTCCATTGGCTCCCTTTTCATAGCTGGCATTTTCCCCGGAATACTCATCACTGTGCTCTTCATTATTGCTATCATCTTAATTTGCTGGCGCAACCCTGCCGCAGCTCCAGCAGGTCCAAAATCCAATTGGAGGGAACGAATAGTCATCCTCTACCGCGTATGGGGAATAATAGCGCTGTTTTTGCTGGTTATGGGGGGCATGTATACCGGGTTTTTCACACCCACCGAAGCAGGCTCGGTAGGGGCTTTTGGAGCACTGGTTCTGGGCTTAATCAAAAGGCGTATAATTTGGAAGAACTTCATGAACTCTCTTACAGAGACGGGGCGTATTGCCGGCATGATATTCCTACTCATCATCGGATCCTCGATTTTTAGTGCCTTCATGGCAGTATCAGAAATCCCGTTTTCGCTGGCAAACTTCATCGGTGGGCTATCCGTACACCCGGTAATAGTTGTGGTGGCACTGCTTGTGATGTACATCATCATCGGTTTCTTTATGGACATTATAGCCGTCATGGTACTTACTGTGCCTATCATCTACCCCGTACTTAAGACTGTAGGCATTGATCCCATATGGTTCGGCGTGCTAGTGGTACTGACCATAATGATGGGGGCGGTTACTCCACCAGTGGGTGTTGTTGTCTACGCTGTTGCCGGAATGGTGAAAGATGTCCCTCTGTACACCATTTTCCGGGGGATATGGCCATTCCTCTATGCCATGCTGATTGCCATGGCTATTTTAATAGCTTTTCCGCAAGTATCGCTCTGGCTACCAAATCTGATGATACCGGGGTGAGCGTGTTTTAAATAGTGGTCAATCTTTAGGAAAGGAGATTTCTTCCAAATTACGATTGATTTTGACTGCCCCTAATTTTTTATGATTGATGGCGTAATCTAGGAGGTAGGTAGATGGATATGGTGTATGGTAAAATAGAGCACTCCAAGAATGAGGTGAATATCATGGACATATTATGGGGTGCTTGAGCCAAGGAAGTAAGGTACAATGAGTAGGCGGGGACGTATGACATTGTGGGTATATACGATACTATTTATAAAGAGCGAAAATCAGATGACCCTTTCTACACAGATTTAATCGTTGTTTTAGCCTGTTATGCGTCTCAGGCTGAACACGACCTGTCATTTAATATCACACTGGATTTAATGGATATAGATGCTGTAGACCATTTATTTACTGAAACCACAGCGATAGGCGTGCCAGAAAGGGACATTCATCTAAGATGGTACGAGCATTTTGATCTTAAAGCAGTAGAAGTTATGAAGCCTGGGCGGTATTCATTGAGCGTGTTAATTGATAAACAGGAAAAACATACCATACCTCTCTGGATAATTAGTCCTATGGGAATGAATTGGGATGACAAAGCAGGAACAGAAACTAAGTTTTGGACAGAGGATTTCGAGCAGTTAAAAGACGAAGGCAGGATATGAGCAGTCAATCATAACTTACCAGCGCAAAGGGGTATCAATTAATAAGCGTAAGAATCGAAAGGAGAATAGACGATGGTGAAGGAAAATGTGTTTGAAACTGATGTTTTGGTTATTGGTGGTGGCATGTCGGGGCTTTTCGCTGCGATAAAGGCGAGAGAACAGGGAGTAAATGTGACCCTGGTTGACAAAGGTTACGCCGGGAAAGCCGGTTCATCTCCTTATGCCTTCTTTTTCGCGGTATTCAATCCTTCCTGGGGGCACCGCATGGACGACTGGATGAAGCATGTAAATACTATTGGTGAGTATGTGAACCACCGGGAATGGACCGAGATCCTCTTCAAAGATTCTTATGATAGATACAATGACCTGTTAGCCTATGGCGTGCAGGTCCAGAAGGATGAGAAGGGTGAAATCAAAATAAGCCGCTTCCCCGGAATAGACACCGAGAGCGTACAGCTGGAGAAACGGGTCTTCGGGCAGGTCATCAGAAAGCAGGCGGTAAAGCAGGGTGTAAAAATATTTGACCGGGTGATGCTGCTCGACCTGCTGAAGCAAGATGGCAGGATTGCGGGTGCTATCGGCATAGCCGTGGACAGTTACGAACTGTATATCTTCAAGGCAAAAGCAACGGTGATGTGCAGCGGATGTGCCAGCTACCGGCCGGATGGCTGGCCTGTATCTGAGCTTACCGCTGATGGTGAGGTGATGGCATACCAGGCTGGTGCTGAGATAACCGGCAAAGAGTGGAATGAAATGAAAAGCACCAGCGCTGACTATCCAGCCGTAACTATGGGCATGAGTCTCTGGATGAAGCCGCCTGTGGACATGCCTCTGGACCTTGGCCCCCCTCAGGTACAGGTTATCAAAGGATTTAATGTGGATGGTCAGGAATTGCCGGGACTTGCCGGGTCGAATTTTATGGAGCTGGAATTTGAAGCCCATGCCGGTCGGGCGCCGGTATTTGGTTCTTTTGAGGGTGAAAAGGGACCTCGCCGGGTAGGTGGGGCTGCCACCGGATTATCCGTGCATGGTTCGGACGGCATCTGGCCGGTTGATACCAGGGGTACTACCCAGCTTCCCGGGCTCTTCGCCGCCGGTGATGCCTGTGCCACCATGATGTGTGGCGCGGTTTATCCCGGTGTTGGCTACGGTCTGACCGGTGCGGCGGTGACCGGTACCCGGGCGGGGTTAGCCGCCGTCGAATATGCCCGGAACGCGGGGAAAGCCGAGGTAAATACTGCTGACCTAGCGCGACTGCGTGCAGCAATTCTGGCTCCTACCGAACGCAAGGGGGGCTTCAGTCCCCGGTGGGTTACGCAGGTACTGCGGAATACCATGATACCGTATTTCATTACTTATATTAAGAAAGAAGACCGTATGAAGGCGGCACTGACTATTATCGAGTTCCTGAGAGACCACATGGTCCCCAAATTGTACGCTCGTGACCCGCATGAGCTGCGCCTGGCTCATGAGACGAGGAACATAGTGCATACTGCTGAAAGCAAGATGAAGGCATCGCTGTTCCGAACGGAAAGTCGGGGTACTCATTACCGTGAGGACTATCCACGCCGGGATGACCCCAACTGGCTGGCATGGGTCACCCTGAAAGCGGAAAACGGGGAGATGAAAGCCTATAAGAAGCCGGTGCCGAAGGAGTGGTGGCCTGACCTGTCGCGATCTTATAAAGAGCGATATCCGAACCCGTTCCCCGGAGAATAACCCGGATTGTTTTCACGCGTGTGAACGGGCTCATTACTATCTGAGGAGGTAATTACAATGGCAATTGAAAAGATTGATACTGAGCTATGCAATGGATGCGGGATATGCGTTAACAGTTGTTCCATGGATGTCATCCGGATGGATAAGAAAAACAAGAAGGCGGTTATCCAGTATCCTGAAGACTGTATGCTCTGCGGATGGTGTGTTGTTGACTGTCCGCAAAATGCGATATATGTTTCCCCCTATAAAAGCTCACCGCTTATCGTGAGCTGGGGATAGCGGGTTCTTTACGGGAATAAACTGTGGAGCCGCCTCTCGTTACGAGAGGCGGCTCTGTAGTACGTGTAGCTGGTGGTTTTGCCTTATTCAGCGGGTACGACCGGTAAAGCGACTACCGGTTATTCCTTCCATTCGCCGCCTCTACCAAGGCGGGAAAGACAAAAGCTTAGTCCACCAATAAATATTGCCCACATAATAACCGTGGCAATAATAGCGCCAGTGGTCATCGGCTACTCACCTCCTTGTGGTGTTCTGGTCTTAACTGCCTGGAGCACAAAGCTCAGGATAAGCGTAACCACCAGTATTACCCATATCATGGAAGCTGCCCACAGTGGATATCCTCCGTAGGGCTCCGCGATATCCTTCATGAAGCCTCCGTAGATAACCACGAAAAGCAAGCCGGCCGGTACCACGATTTTTATCATCCAGTCCCACCAGGCGCCAATCTTGATATCCGAGGTCTCGTTCAGGTGTTCTCTGACTTTTTTGGCGCCGAATACCCAGCCGACAACAATGCAGGACAGGGCGCCGGTTATGAGCAAGCCGTAGAAAGAGACTGCTCTATCCAGAATATCGGGGCCCCAGTAGAGGCCACCCCTGGTGGTAAATATAAGTCCGATGAGGAAGGCGATGACGCAGACAATTGACGTAGCCTTTACCCGGCTCAAGCCGAATTTGTCCATTATCGGTGATATTACTCCTCCATAGGCAAGGAAATAGGCGGAAGTGGTACCCAGGAGGAAAAGGCAGAGGAAGAATATTACACCGACCACAGCGTTAGCTCCCGGCATCATAGAGATAGCCACCGGGTAGCTCACGAACGCCAGACCTACCGATGCGACGCTAACCTCACCCACCGGGATGTTGAGGGCTTGCATAATGAAGCCAACGGTGCTGAATACCGCAAAACCGGCGAAAAAGCTGGTGGCGCAATTGGAAAACGAGGTGATGAGTGCATTATTGGTAACATCTGCCTTCTTGGCTACAAAGCTGCCATAGGCAAACATTCCCGCCATGCCGAGAGAAAGGGTAAAAGCAATCTGGCTAAACGCGCCAAACCAGACATCAATATTTCGTAGTGCGTTGAGATCCGGAGTGAGATAGTAGTTGAGCCCGTCAATGGCTCCGGGTAAGGTCAGTCCCCGGATGAGAAGGATAATCAGCAGTAGCCAGGGGATGCACACCAGCCATATTGAGACCCTGCCGATTGCCCTGGCGCCACGGAACATGATGAAGAAAAGAACGATCCAGGCAAAAGCCAGCCCGGCTACCAGCGGCCATTGCAGTCCGCCGAGTACTTCCGGACCTGACGAAAGGTTTAAGACTTTCTCAAAGAAGAATGGTGCGGCTCCTTTAGCTCCGGCTTCGCCAATGCCCCAGGCTACCGAGAACGAGCTGACCACATAATGTAACGCCCAGGCGATGACCACCGTATAATAGGTGACGATGAGAAAGGCGACAAATACCGGCCACCATCCCAGCCACTCCCATTTCTTGCCAATGCCTTCAAAGACACCGGGCGCGCTTCTCTGGAAAAAACGGCCCATACCGAACTCCATCATCATCCAGGGGATGCCGAGTATGATAAGGCCAATTATCCAGGGAATCAGAAATGCTCCACCACCATACTCATAGGTCAAGTAAGGAAACCGCCAGACATTTCCCAGACCGATTGCCGAGCCTATCGCTGCGAAGATAAAGGGGACTCGACCGGTCCATCTATCTCTCGTAAGCTGAGCCAATTACTCAGTCTCCTTTCGTGATATCTTGGTATTTAACCTTCGGTCTACTATCGCTTCATGCTACATAGGCACCTCCTTAATAATTAATGGTGCGGTAAGCACAGAATTATTTATAATTTTAAGCTCAACAAAAAAAGACCGTTCGGCTTGGGATTGTACACCTCACAAGCGGTTATGTCAATACATAGGAGATTGAGCGGTGCGTTTTCCGGCATAAAGACGCCGTGGTCGAAATGGCAGAAGCCGGGGTTGTGTATCGGCGTAGTTACCCGCTCGGAAAAACGGAGAATTCATCGGCAGTCGAATCAATAACTGCTTCACCGGTCTTGGCCGGTTTCCCGGGGTTTACCGGGACGGTATAATATGGTAATAGTGCATTGGTTACACTGTTCAATGGTTTTGTTAATCAGTTTACAAGGAAGTACTGCTAATGTTGGAATCAGGCGGTTGGGCTGCTTACTCTCGGCGGTGTGTTGCTGGTGATACCAGACCTGCTGACGGGTCTTTGGCTCGGTATGCTGCTGAATACTGTCCCCGGGTTGTCCGGCAGATAGTGCGAAAACTTAATGCAGGAAATAACGGAGGCGAATGGTGAAGATTGGCGTCATCTCTGATACCCATGTCCGAACGTTCGACGAAATCCCGGCACCGGTGTTGCGGGCTCTGGAGAAGGTAGACCTTATTGTCCATGCCGGGGACTTCACCCGGATGGAAGTGCTTGAGGGACTCAGCAAGCTGGGTGAAGTGAAGGCGGTGTGCGGTAATATGGACTCGGATGAACTCAAGCGCCGATTGCCGCCACGGGAACTATTCACGGTGGATGGGAAGCAGATTGGGCTGGTGCACGGGTGGGGCGCACCCTGGGGAATTGCCGAGAGGGTAAAGAAGCTGTTCGGTGACGCGGATATTGTCATTTACGGTCATTCCCATCAATCGTTTAACAAGCATCTACAGGGCAGTCTGCTGTTTAACCCGGGCCAGGCAAAACATTCCTTTGGTTTGATAACCATTGGTGACGGGATACGAGCCGAGATAGTAAGGGTTTGAGCTTGACCGGGTTCATGGGGCAATGGGCGGTAGTGATTTTCTCATGGTAAAGGTCGGCTGTGGCGGCTTTTCCGGTGGCTGTGACCGGTATTTACGCCGGTCCAGGATGGTAGAGGTACAACAGCTTCTCTAAGCTACCCCGGGTAGAGACAGCCATGAAATGGCGACGGGAAACGCCGGTCTTGACTCGGTTGTTCCGGCCGTGGGCTACAAATAGGGAATAACTGCCGTGAAACCGCGGTGCAGCCCCAGGCTCCGCGCCGTCTCGATAACCCGGAGGTATTCGGCTAATGTTGGTCTTCGGTTTATTTCCGGATACCGGTAAGCCTCGCCGCAGGGCCGGTACTGCTCCATTATGTTGACATACGTGTCAGTGGAAAGGCTGGCGATAAACCGCAGGATTGCTTCCGAGCCGGCAAGGTTATCGGGCAGGACCAGGTGCCGTACCAGCAGACCCCGCCGGGCGATACCGCGTTCGTCAACGGCAAGGTCACCCACCTGACTATGCATCTCGGCGACGGCTTTCTGACACCGGTCAAAATAGTCCGGGGCGCCGGAGTATTTCTCGGCAGGTTCACGCTGACTGTACTTCATATCGGGCATGTAGATATCCACTATGCCGTCCAGCAGCCGGATGGTCTCGACGTGTTCATAGCCGCCGCAATTCCAGACAATCGGTATATTCAGTCCTTTTCCGGCAGCGATTTCAATGGCTTTAACCAGCTGTGGCGCAAAGTGAGTTGGTGTTACCAGATTGACGTTGTGGCACCCACGGTTTTGCAGTTTGAGCATGTACCGGGCGGCTGTTTCTTCCGTTACCGTGTCGCCTTCACCGCGATGGCTGATTTCATAGTTCTGACAGTAACGGCACAGCAGGTTGCAATTGGTCAGGAAGATGGTGCCTGAGCCATGCTGCCCGACCAGTTCCGGTTCTTCACCGTAATGGGGTCCAAACGAAGAGACCACCAGTTCCCGGGCGGAATGGCAATATCCTTTCTCCCCTTTGAGGCGGTTAACATGGCACTTTCGCGGGCATAGCTCACATGACTCGAGTATGGCGTAGAGTTTACCCACCCGTTTACAGAGCTCGCCATTATGGTATAGCTTGACATAACACGGTATAAAGCCAGTCATGGTCGGCCTTGCCTTACCGGTGGTTCATGTCCCGGTTCAATCGGCAGTTGCTTCTCTGGCTATTGTACCATGACGCTCCAGTGAGTCGTGCGCCGGTCAGGTGGGAAGGGTAGCCGGGCAGCCTACTTAGGCCGTGTGTCCGGGTTTGACGGCGTTTCTTTTCGCCATTGCACAATACCACGGTCGTAAAGGAAACGATTTAAGAATATTGCTCTGAGATTACGGCTTGTTTTCAAATCGACGCTAAGCCCGGCGGTGAGCCTTCTTATGATTATTAGTAAAAAGAGCGCCGAGCAGCACCCGATTA
>Ga0180432_10011637_pt1 | contig 10344 bp, 17 predicted proteins | sample SS_ome_10_FD_132414 | JGI IMG/M metagenome (GOLD analysis project Ga0180432, IMG submission 132414) | Hypersaline lake sediment archaeal communities from the Salton Sea, California, USA - SS_1_MS_2 metaG | ecosystem: Environmental > Aquatic > Non-marine Saline and Alkaline > Hypersaline >...
ACAACACCCCACCAACAACACCACCAGATATGTCAGGACCACCTCCTGCATCAGTCAAATCAACAGTTCCATTTGTGCTCGTCAATTCTAGGTTTGGGACCGTGGAAGTTGCAGGCAGTACCGTGATAATATGGCCCCCTATATCCACAAGCCTCACAACTCCCGTCACCTTGAATAGGCGATAGTGCTTACCGTCCGAATCTTGCCCACCCGTTGCTGTAAAAGTAACCATTTTAGCAATGAGTGTATTGTACGAAAGATTGCTCCCCTCGTAACTCAACCTACTGATTATACAACCGTTTAGTGCTGCATTATTGACAAACTTTCCGTCACCGCCACCACTGTAACAGTCTTCAATCACAGCATTGGTACAACCGGAGTCAATCTGGTAGCCGGCAGTCTCGTTTCCCTGAGAACCACACCATTTAATCCTGGCCTTGTCACAAGAGTTGGTAAGCCAAAAACCGATAGAACTATCTCCAACGTTACCTCCAGTACAACATTCTTGGAGTTTGATTTTATCTCCCTGAATCTTGAACGCCGCCGTAAGTGGGGCTGAGCAACGAAGGTCGAACCCTACGTTACCACCACCCGTTATATCATAACCTAAATAAGCCGAACTGTTGCATGGCACTCGAATATTATGTAAATAGTTCCAGGAGCCGCTCGACTTCACTCCGGTCTTGCCAGCAATCGGATTGACACGGAGCGATCCGCCGTCACAAACGATTTTACAATAGTTACCTGAAATCAAGACCGCTTGGTCCGCAGACTGACCCTGGATAATGGTACCCAACTCTACCCACCACTCAATGCCGTTCTTGTTTATATCAACATCTTCAGTGTAGGTCCCTGCTTTGGTGGTGAATGCGTCACCAGCACTCATCGCTGCAATCGCAGCAGCGATTGTCTTCTTGGCATTCTCAGGTGTGAGTCCATCACCATCATCATTCGCCTGCCCGGCATCAACATAATAGACCGATCCAGTGAACTGTGGAACATTGAGATTCACCTCGGCGATCGCTTCAACCGTCGCTACTCCAGAACTTGGTATAACCTGTGTGCCCATAATATCAACTCCTTATTACTCCACTCCCATTATAGCACCACCAGCCACACCCATAACCTCAGAAACGGCAATGCCCATTGTGTCGGGTGGGTCTTCATCGGACTCCGAATCAGTGAAAAAATGAATGGTCGGGAGATTAACTAAATCCTCAGCAGGTACTGTGATATCATCAATTTTATAGTACCTAAAAGGCTCTGTGTTTGTGAACTCAAAGGTTTGTAGATCGAGATTTGCCAACATTCCACCCGAATATAACTGCACCCAATCTGAATCATTATAAGAACCATAAATTTTGAAACTGGACATAGTGCGATCGGTGGAAGTCCCAGCCTGGATTTCAACCGTTGTCACAATTGGATAATTGTCAACCCCAAAATCAACCTTCCACCAAGGGGTACCATAGGAAGGTCGTGCCTGCCAATACGAAAAAATGTTCTCATCAGAAGGGTATTCTACAGCTCCATTTAGAAAAGACCCACTTGTATGAGTCAACAGTTGGTCATTCACCCTAAAGTCACAGGCATCGGAAGGAATTCTAAAATGTATCTCTCCGATTTCCATGAAGTCTTCATATCCATAATTCTCGGTACATGTAATCCTGTAATACTTACAACCAGAAGGATTGGAAAACTTGACATCAACGTCACCAAGAACCTCTCCAATCGACACATCTGAAGCGACAGTTTCCCACTCCAATCCATCACTGGATATTTTCACATCAAAGGTCTTTAAATTACGGTCTGTGTGATCATTATCATTGAAGACATGTATGTCCTCAATGCGATAAGCCTCACTGAATTCAAAATCAATATTAACAGGAAATCCATACCCTAAATTTGGATTGAATGATGTCTCCACATCATTATCCCACAGGTTTTCAATACTTGGCCAAGAGAGAGCATCACACGTGGCTTCTTCCAACGCTGAAAACCCGTCTACCAAATGTAAATGAGCAGACCAACCTCGCATATCCTCAGTCCAGATCACATGCAATACAGCATAGTATTCACCATATTCCTCTACGCCATCCATTGTTCTCGCTTTCACATTTGCTCCATCACTTTTTACCATAAGCATCATGGCATTTCCAGAGGACCAGCTCTCTCGGTCAACAACCTCTTGCACAACGTCCTTCAGTTCTGGAGTGTCATAGTACCTATCATTAATCCATCCAGTGTCCTCCGCCCAAGCAACACTCTCTGTGGTAAGGTCCTTGCCCTCTGCTTCACTATAAGTAGTTGGAGCAGATGCATTATCCGCATCATTAAAATATATGGTCCCTCTACAAGTACCATTACTTGACGTGTCATTTGATCGAAAGGTAACATACGCCTCATCAATTGTCGCTCCTTGTGGAATAGTGACATTTGGGAATCTAACAAAGAAATTATACTCATAAGTGCTAAAGTTACCGAATCTGATGAAATCATAGTGGTAATAAAATTTCTCAGTTACCCCCTGTAAATACCAGAAACCATCATCTCCGCCCACCGACGGAGAAAAAGACCCTTCGTCAGTCCACCCCAACGACCCAATCGCAAGTAGTGATAAGAATACAATAGTTTGGAAGATTTTCTTCATACTATTTCACCTTCACATAGGTCTGATCAGGTTCAAACCAGACATGGTCATCATCTCGGGCCCATCCCATCAGCCTCACGTAATGATTGGTGGTAGTGGGCTTAGTACTCGTGAGATTACCCGGAGTGGTTGGGGCCCAAAGTTCTTGAGCAGCCGTCCAATTCCAACTATCATCACGAATGAGACCTTTTGTCATAAAGACCCCAGAAGCATCGGCTCCGATGGAAGCTGTAGCCATAACACACTGACCTTTTGTCGTTGCCTCAGCGGTGGCGTCTATCTTCCAAAATTTCTCATCACTCTTGAGATAGCATACATCTCCAATCACCACGCTCTCACCAGCCGTAGCGGTGATGAATTTTCCCGAGAAGGTGTGATCAGAAGCCAGTGGAGCAAATCGTAACTCTTCTTTGTTTAGATAATTCGTGCCCGCACTGTACAGTGAATAGTTGACCGAGGACCCAACCGTTTGGTCCTCCAAATACACCCCATAAGTGTTCGTAATCGTCCCAATGGCAGCCTGGGAGTAAAAACCATAAAATGTACCTATAGTGCCAGAATTCGTTGTCGTACGTGACCGAAGACCATAGGCATTTGTAATCGTTCCCGTACCATAATTATTGAACTTAGAATCGAACGTGATGGCGTCCGTCATAGATCCATAGTTAGTGATGTTCCCCACATGGGCATAGGCGTTCGTCATAGTAGTGCCCGACTCAGAATTACTTGCGTGGCTATATCCACCCCAACCTTCATCAATAGTGCCTCCGTTGTAATTATACAACATGAGCCGGCAACCCATGGCGTCAGCCACATCGCCCGTACCCTTATGGTTCACCAGAAACGTGCCACCAACCAAACCGGGCATATTGGCTGTATTTCCTACCGATGTTGCCACCGAACCACCCACACCATAGAAGTAGGCAGATGAATTCGTCGCCGGGTTCACGTAATGTGTGACACTAAGTGTGGAAATAAAAGAATAGGCGGTTTCTGTAGTAGGTGAAGGTCTTATATTCACATAACTATGATATCCAGTCTGCTGAGTTCCTGCATCTCCACCGATGGCGATACGTGGGCCAATATAAGCATCTGACTCAATCCAAAACAGATTCGAATCATAAGGCCACAATGGATACCAAGTCGTACCATCACACACATACGTCCTAGAGCTGTCTGGGTGGAGATAGTCCAACGTGGTCCCATCGTCACTCCGTATGCGCAAGGACTGTATCCCTTCTCCAGTATTCACAAAAGTGAATTTCATATTGGTACTGGACGCCTCGGCCGGTAGGTATATACTACGACCTGCCCCATTGGGATCCAATACCTGTACTGTGTAATCAGACGTGGTAAGGGTCTTATTCCCTGTCAGGGTCTCAGTGTTGACAAACTCCTTGCCCATCAGGTCCATGACTGAAAAACGGTTCAGACCCCATGATCCCGTTGGATCATTGATGCCCAACAATTGATCGTCGTAGGTAGGACCACTGTTCAAGTCATAATCAATGGCACTCCCACCAAACACCGGAGTGGTGAGCAACAGCAAAGAATAGACCGCAATCATCGCACTCTGTCTCATCGCTTCTAACATCAGGAACCTTCCTTAGTATGTGCATCGTAGTCTTCCTTCGCGTACTCAATCCATTTGGAAACCTGGATGTACCGATCAACCCACGACCAATCAATGGTGAAAAACTCATTGAGCCATTTCCGCCATCCGTTACTTATTTTTGAATGGACAAGATCCGAGGAGCGCATCACAAACTTGCCTCGTTCTTCCTGAGCGAAGCCTTGTAACAGATGTGGATTTGAATCCACATCGCCTACTTTCACTGCCGAAGCGGTATCAAGATGGGAGCACAAACAGGATCCCCAGGCGTACACAGTCTTCGTTTTATTATCCGCAAAGAACCGCACCCCATCTTTTTCTTGGACAGTGAGGCCCGCTCGAAGACTCTGATCGACGGCCGAACGCATCTCCTTTACCGTCGGGTTGGTGAAAACCTCTGTATAATGCTCCCCAAACCATCCCTTACAATGGAATGACAATTTGTATTTCTCCAACAATTTACTGGCTCTGCTAGTAGACACTGACCTTGCTCCAACAATTCTTACATTCTTTCAGACATTTGAACACGTTGTATACATCCTCAACCGATGCTGGCTTTCGCAACAAACAATCAAAACCGGATCGACGACATTCCAAGGCCTCATGTGAAGTTATCACACCTGAAATAGCAACGAAATGCATCAGTGGATGCATCTCTCTGCAGATCCGGACCAGATCATATCCGGTACGGACGCCTAACATCAAGTCAAATACCCCTACGTCAAATGGTTTTGCATTGATAGCAAGGACCGCTTCATCATAACTGGTTTCAATTTGAGTGGTGCACCCAAACGACTTCACCATTTGGGCCACAATTTCCGCAATCGCTTTTTCATCATCCACAATCAGTACGTCCATGCACTCCCGCCTCTCCATTATCCCTCAACTCGCTTTCATCTATCGTGGCTAAAAATTTGACTAAACGGCCATCATACCAATGGAGCACTGTAACCAGCAAATATTGATTGACCCCACTTACCAAATGCTTACACGCCCGTACCCAAGACTCCGGATTGTCTGGATCTATATCACGACAATCATCACAGGGACTGGTCCGGCCCTTTAGCACTTTGTAGCAAGGCTGTCCTAAAACCGGGGCCCCATAGGACTTCACCAATTTTCGATTCATATAGATAATTTCGAAGGTGTGCACATCAATGACACAGATCTCAGCGGGATAGGCATCAATAAGCTCGTGCAGAGTACTGATGGCATTCCGACGTGCCAATGTCATTTCGTTGAGCTTATTTGCCAACAGTCTCAAACGTTCTAAATATTGCTTATCACTCACCGCCTGTGTCGCTTCAAAATCTTCCTCCATCTTACGTAGTGCCAAAGTGACCTTAAGTTCTTTCCTCCTCCAATTATTGTTAAGCACTTTGATGGTCATATGGACTGCTATCGATATTTGTATAACCAAGAGCAGGATCAATCGTGTGGACCAAATCCAGTCTTTGCTCCACTCCTTAAATAACATTGGGTCAGTCAGATGCATAATACGACCATACAAATTGGCCGAGCCTACAATGCCAGAACCTAAGAACATGAGCATTACATAGATGTACATTGAAGAGGCTTTAAAGTTGGTCCGGGTGTACCAAAAGAAAAACAGACCAAACCCCCACGCCGACACAACACACATCAATAGGTATTCCAAACAAACTATGTCGTGGTACCACATAAACCCCCTTCTTTCGCAGGAGGGGCCACCCTCTCTAACTCGGCTTCACTTGCTTCGGAGCTACCTCGCTCCACCACAATGAACCACTTTTCTTCTCCGTTAAGTGATGCTCGTTCCAATTCCTTAGCCCTATCCAATAGATCGTCTGCGGACATCTGAAGGCGTTTAATATCAGCATCAGTGACCTGTGGGGCCTGCTCATGTCTCCCAAACATCCAATCGAAGAACTTCATTACGAGATCCTCCTACCTTCCAACACTCCTAAGAAGCGTTGAATTGCTTCTGTGTGTTTACTCAAGGAATCGAACAGCCCAAACACTTTCTCGTCTCGCTCGAAGATCTTCTTATCCCGCTGGTGCATGACTTTGAACTGCCAAATCACAACAAGTAACAGTATCAAACTAGATGGAGGGAGTATCTCACACAGTGTTTTAATCAATTCACTCATTCTCATACCCGTATGCTAAAATCGAGGTTCACTGCAAATTGCTTTCCAGCCTCTTCCAAATCTGCTACCTCGTACTCATCGGGTAGCTGAGGTCGAAATCCTTTACACACCTTTTTCACATGGGCTTCTAATTTTTTATGGAACGGAAGGTCCTTCCAATCTCCATCGAACTCCCATTTGGTTCCTATTTTGATATCGGGCAGGTCAAACTCGATCTTGGTATTCATCGATCCCCATTCTTCACCTCGATGGTTGACAGAGATGATCAGATCAAAATCATTGCCTGCTCCAGTATACTCAAGGCCCAGAGTCCATTCTCCAGACCTTTGCAAGGTTGACAGCCGATGCGTTGCGGCCGCCCAAAAGGCATCTACACAAAGTGTGTCCCACTTCCTCCGGCGCATATAAGGCCATGGCTGGGCGGGATTCCCGTAAGGATCCTCAGCCTGGGTGGGAGTGCCGGTAAGTTCGCCAATGGATTGTATTACGTCCTTCGCGTTCATCTCCATATCCTTCCTAACAACATGAGAGCCCTGCTCTCAGGCACTTTTAGTCGACGATTGATTTTACTGATTTTTGGAGTGGGAGCCCGGAACGCCACAAAATGAAGTGAATGGCCCACCTTGCGTGGTCGTTCCGTACGAGCAAAAACCTTCCCACCTTTCTCCAACACAATAGAATTGATCCGAGAACCCTTCGACAATATCCTTATGGAATAATGGCCTAAAGACACAGCATTGAAATTCTTTCTGACCAACAAACCACTCAATGCTTCACAGTCTTTCTTCCTCACCGCTGACTGTAGGGCACTCTGAACCTCCTGATCCTTAGGCTTTAGAAAAACGACCTTTGGAACACTCCACTGGTTCAAAACCTTTCTTACAACACGAACGACCTTCTCCTCATCTTCAGGAGAGAAGTCATCCCAAGGAATGGACTTGCCTAATTCTGATGAACCAAACAGCCAACGTGCTTGAGTCAACTTGATATTCACATCCTTGTTGTCAACAATTTTCTGCCAACCTGGACCCTTTGGATGGATATCCCACGCGGCACCTCCCGTACGATTGGTCTCAAAGGCCAGGCCCACCAATCGGAGGGCCTCAATAAAATCGTGTTCGAACTTACGGCCTTTCCTACCCACATCGAGAGTTGTGCCTTCGGTGTCCTGGACTGTCATTTTCTTTCTCCTGGGAGTGAGGCAAAGTATCAGAATCGGGAGGCTGGAACCAAGTTCTATTCCACGTATCAGAATCGGGTAATGGAGTCATGTCAATCCATATCCCTGACGTACACGTGCCTAATGCTTCCATAAATTACTCCCTATCGTACACCAGACGAATGGGCCAACATACCTTTGGCCTTATCATGTTCATAAATCCGCCCCAAACCAAACCCGAAAAAGAATACCAACAACCCTATTCCTATACACGTGAGGTACAACACCATTTGGCTACTCCAATTCTTCCCACTCGATGCCTTGCTTTTCAGCAAACCTGGTCCAAAATTTCACCGCGGTCTCTTTTTTCCGATACCTTTTAAGATGGCCTGTTCGACCCTTCCACATCGCAGGACGGAAGAGTTTCTTTGCCCCCGGCACATAAGGATACAAATGGACATTATACGTGCTCCAACCTTCACTGCCGTCCTCGGGCGGAGGGTACTGATTGTACACCTTGAAGTGCACCCAAACCTTAACCATGATTCAACCTCCTTATCTATTGAAGGTTTTATAATCAGTCCTGATAGATTTTGAACCCTGCCGTTTGGCGTAAGATCTTCATATCAGGACAGGGAATACGTTGAAAACCCCGGGAGGTCTGGACACCAAACCTACAAAACTCGAGTATGATCTGGTCATCCAAAGTCCCAGAGTCACACTCAACCGCTTCTGCCTCGGTGGCAAACTCTTTCTTGAAAAACCCTGCAACCGTTTTATCGTTTCGTCGCATCGCCGAGCGAACCGAATCAAAGATATCTAGATTGCGAGTGATATGAAATGCGGTCCTGCATCGAGAGCCCAAATCCGAAACAATGTTTTCTTCAACACCCTTCGGAACCACGTTCAAAACAAAACAAGTGAAACCAATATCAAACTTCGTTCCGGAAGGCAAACTGGACGCTACCTGTCCCATCTCCCAACCGTCACGGCCCGCACCGTTGAAGGGATCATAACAAAAGACCGAACAGCCTTTGTCCCGCAGGTAATCACCGTTGCGTGAGTACTTACCCGCCCCATAATCTAAAACCGTGTGCTCGGGTTTGATATGCCCTTTCTCAAACAACCACCGGATTGACGGAGCAGCACCCTTACCCGCAATCGACGTACCACCTTTCTCCAATGGAATCCCAGCATAGTACCGCCGAGGCTCAATGACACATGGCTGAACTGCTTCAGCCATTGTGACCAAATCCAATATGTATTGGGCTTCACTCATATCACCATTTCGTCCTTATCATTTTGCCGTTGAGGCGGTAGAAACGGGCCTGGCACTCCTGACAACGATTCAACAGGTCCGCCAAGGCCATACCCACATGGATGGTCTTTATCTTCCTCAAGGGGGACAGGTATTTAATACACCTCTCACATTCGTCGGAATCCAAATGAGACTGGTGATTGTATCCTCGAGACAACATCTCTTCTTTCAAGGCCTCGTGCCTCGCAAAAAGACTCGACGGCTCTAAAAGGTTGTTCACCAAATACCCATCCACACTATGCCCACGGCGGAGACAGCCCATCAGTGCATGAATCTCATAATGTTCACCACAGAGGTGTTGGCGACAAAGGATCCTGGGATCTACCATCCACATCCTCATGACGACACCACACTTTCTGCCATGACCATATGAGGGTGAGCGTGCTCATGCTTTGGCACCGAGACCAAGACGTTGAACTCATTGGACTCACTATCAACCAACCCCGGACGTGTGCCCACTCTTAACATCTCACGGACGTCTTGCCAAATGGAAAACAGGGGACGGTGACTGGTCTCATAATATCCTTCACCATACCACTTGCCATTGGGCTTGAAATAATCCAATCGGACCATCAACACTTCTTCAGGCTGGCAGACCTGATCGGCTGAGCCTGGAGTCAGCTCGATCGCCTGTTCTCCGTCCTTACTCCATCCGATGGCCTTCTTTTCCCAAATTGAATCGGTTTCTGCATCTCTGGCCAATGTGCCCAAAGGGTATTCATCCCATCCTGCACGTGAGGTTTCCCATTTCATTTGTCTCCTCCACTTAATAGGACTCGCAGATTCCACCCCTTCTTCTCACAATACTCATAGACGCGACTCACGTTCCAACCCTTCATGTACTTAATGATAGGGGCCGCGCGGGAGACCTGCTCGCCTGATGTGAAAGTCAATCTAGTTTCGACTCCCGCTACAAAATGAGGAGCCTCAATTCGCAAAAGCATTTGAAATCCGTTTCATACAAAGGAGCACTTAACAAACCCTCAAATCACTGGCTCCTGACCTAGACTTATTCCAAGACCAAAACCCAGACCCGCACCAGGAGGTGCGCGTAAATACACACCCAAAACTCGATCCGGACCTGGACCTGGACCTCGACTTCAGCCCCGAACTTGACCAAGAAATCGACTGGGGACGGGACCGAGATTTAGATAGAGACCTAGACGATGATTCACCAGTAAAGACACAAATACTCATTGAAGACCTCCCGGCTTATCTCTGCATGCTGGGCAAAGGGAAATTCCATTTACAGGCATCAACAACTGTCCCACGACCTACAATGGTCTCTCCTTTCGGAAACAACTCAACTTCGCTCAACTCTCCTTTCATGACTGCCTGTGTGAATCGACCGGTGTCAGGGACCCAAACAGCGTTCTCAAGTACTAACTCTTGGTCAGTCACCTTGACCAACTTACCAATCTGAATCATTGTCACCGTTCGAATGAAATAATTTGTTCCCACATCGTAAGGATGAGC
>Ga0180432_10011638_pt1 | contig 10343 bp, 12 predicted proteins | sample SS_ome_10_FD_132414 | JGI IMG/M metagenome (GOLD analysis project Ga0180432, IMG submission 132414) | Hypersaline lake sediment archaeal communities from the Salton Sea, California, USA - SS_1_MS_2 metaG | ecosystem: Environmental > Aquatic > Non-marine Saline and Alkaline > Hypersaline >...
CGAGGCGATGCGCACGGCCTCCTTGACCATCGGCAGATCGAAATGGCCTTCCGTGAGAAAAGGAGCTTGGGTAAATCGCTCGTAATCCACGTCTATCCACACGTCGCCGTACTCTTCGACATATTTTTCGATTTTACGCTCGCCGGAACGCCTTGCGCGGGCGGGGTTTTTTCTGTACAGGTTTTTCTGCCAACTAGCTTTTGCAGCAGCGCTATCAGCATAATAGAAATTTAACATTTCTTCTAGCTCTTCGTTAGAGAGCGCTTGACCCTGATATTTTTTAGGTCTTCCAGGGTGTTTTTCTAATCTTTTTAAGTAATCTGGCCAATCTGAATAGCGCTCCTCTATGGCGCCGAGGTTGCTTAAATCAACCCCTTCGAAATCGAGCCACACATTATCAAGATACTCCTCAAACAGTCGCCAACTGTCATTTAAAGCAGCCTCCTCCTCATTGAAAAAAGTTATTTCTTCCAAGACTTTAATAATAGAAAGGTCGAAGACTGCAATTTCGGTAAACTCGTCAGGAGTTCCTGCCCCTATCGTTTGCCGAACTCCGTAAACACCTATTTCTGAGAGAAGCGATCTGCCGTAAGCTAGTGCTTGTTTAATTTCTTTGTCACTCAGGAATTGAGGCCACGGAGGGGACCGCTTGGCTATGACCAAAGCAAAAACAAGACCACATACGCTGTTTCCGTCTCTTCTCCCAGGATCATGTCCTTCGACATTAGATATGTTTCCAAGAGAGTTGCGTTTAACCAAAGCCTCTGCGTTGTACTCTTCTACCAAGCTATTCAAAAGGTTTTGCACCCTTTTGGTTAACTGCGGTGTGTCCCCATTTGTGGAAAGAAGTCCAGTCGTTTCAATTGAACACTTGTAAAGGGTCGGACGACTGCCTCCATATTTAAGGTAGCTTCTAGCATAGTCTTCGTCGTCGGTAAAATAGACTCCAGGCCCCAACAAGCTACCAATATCACCTCCTTCACCCCTTCCGACGTAATCTAAAGAAGGCGTCTTGTTTTTCCAAAGACTCCCTCCGTGATAAACAATCATAGTGCGAGCGGGGTTTTTTCGAACTTCCTTTACAAGCCGCGCCACACCTGAATACAGGATAGCCATGACAGGCACCCCCTGCTCTCCTTCTTCTATGAATATAGCATCGTAACCTTCATCCTTCGCGATTTCTGCAAAGTCGTCTTCAGAGATGTCGTTGTAATCTTCTACCATTTCTATGGACGCTTTTGGATCGATCTCTATTTCATACACCAGTGGCGTGCTTTTCTCACCAGCGGCTTGCAAAGGCACAGTGCTGTCTTGTGCATACGCCCAAGCTGCTTTGGCAGAAGAAGTTACCCAACTAACAGGCTCAAAGTTAGCATAGTTAGGATCTAAGAAATCCCCCACTGATAGACCAGAAGAATCATTAGTTCCGTGAAACCATCTAAGTGCGGGGTTCTTTCGAGGCGCTCGTAGCAAATGCGCTAACTCTTCGACCAAATACGCTGGGCACACGAAATCGTGTTCTACCAAGCCTTGGCGCACGCGAAAGCGTCGAGGGCTGGAGGCTTCCATCGCGAGCTTTTCAAAGAGCTGTTCCTTGGTCTGCCAGCCGTCCGAGTCTATGAACCCGTCTTCACAGGCGTTCACGATGTGTTCTGCGTTGTTGCGGTCGCTGCTCACAGTGGCTTGAGGCAACCCGTAGGCGCTTTCGACGGCAGCGGCCAAGAGCGCGCAGCCGCCTGTTTGAAAGCTGTCTAAGTCTTCCTCGTCGAGCAGCGCGAAGGCTTCGTTGGACGCGGCCTTTTTTTGAATGCGCCTACCGAGAGCAAGGCAATCTGCTTTTCGCATTTTAAGCCTCAAGAGCGAGCGGGTGCCAGAAACTGGGAGGATTACGACGAGTGCTGACGCTATCGAGGAAGTCGATCAGCTGTTCGATGTCTTCGAAAAGCACTTCATTGGGGTCGTCTTCGCTTTGGCTCAAGTATTCGTAATCTTCCAGTGCTTTGCGAATAGCGGGAGTGTTTTCTAAAACAGCGGTCCCTTGTAGAGTATACTTATCCTCGTCTTCTAGCCATTCTCTTGAGACATCTAAAAGCTGTACTGCGTTGTATTCGCTGCAACCTAAGATAAGCGCGTGTTCATCTCCGTCGTGTTGAAGATTTTGCGCCACGACTGCTTGGTCACTTTGAAAAAGCAAAGCATTGTTGCCGTATTGACTGCCCTTGTAAAGCATCTGATCGTTTAGATACTCTCCTCCAGCAAAGACTTCCCAAGCGTGTATCCAAAGCTGTTTGTCTGCGGGTGCTTCCAAGTTCGCAGGACAGCGCACTGTGCGATTCACCTCTCGGGCGGTTGCGCGTGATTCCCCTAGATATTCACGGGGCACGCCATCTTCAAAGTGCGTAAAGACACTTGGCGTAAAGTGGATAAACCAGCCTGTTGCCGTGTTTCCGTCTCTATAGGGAGTCGGGAAGTCGATTTCGATACCTTCTGAGTCCGCCATACCGAGGATATCTGCAAAACGAAACCATTCTTCGTAGGCTTTCGCTTGCGTTTCTTCTGCCCACGCTTCCAAGTCGTAATCAGAGAGCGGTTCGCCGTCTGCGTCTGTTGGAAACTCTAGGTCTTCGTCTTCTATAAACGCTCGAATAAAACGCTCATCGTACACGAGATAAGGCGTGTTCAGATATTCGAGCAGCTCGTCAGCGGAATCTCTAGTAGGGTTCGGACGGTGTCCCATGCTGCGGAGCCGCCCCCGAAGCATTTCCACTTGCTCGTCATAATAACGGGCTTCTTCCAAAGCGTCTCGGTCGCCTGCGCGTGCAGCCAAGCGAGCGTCTCGCGCCCGCGCAAGGTTTTCTTGGATGCGCGCCCGAAGCTGTAAAGATTCAGGAGCACTACGATAATTTTGCATGGGAATCCCCTACGCGAGAAAAGACAAAGCTCTTACAAGACCTTTAGGAGAATACTGGACTTGTTCGTAGAGCGCCAGGGCTTTGCTCGCGCAGTGCTCTTTTGCAAAACCTTTAGCTGTTTCCATTGCAGCTTTTTGAAGAGTGCTTTTGTGTTCTAAACACCATGCAAGTGCTTTGCAAAATTCTTTTCGGCTTCCTTGTGGTGCAAGCCTTCCGTTTACACCATCTACAACAATGTCTTTCGTACCCTGCGCGTCGAAGGCTGTGACTGGCACGCCTGCTGCCATAGCTTCTGCGAGGACCAATGGGCCTACATCTATGAGAGACGGAAATGCAAAAACATCCATTGCGTGATATGCGTCGGTTAATTCTTGACCAGATCGAGAACCCACCAAGTGAGCACGAGGCGTATCAGCAAGCATTCCCCGCAGAGTTGTTTCGGACGGGCCGTCTCCCACCAGTAGAAAGTGTGATCTGCTAGATTTGGCTAAAAACCATTTCATGCAATGTGCGAGGAGGGGTAAGTTTTTTTCGGGAGAGAGTCTGCCGACATGTCCTATGACAAAATCAGTCTCTCGGATCTTTAGCTTGCTTCTCCAATAGCTTCTGTTCCCTTTTTCAAACTTTTGAATATCTGTGCCGTTTGGTAGTGTGGTTACAGGCACCCTCACTCCCCTTTGTAGCATGATTTCTCTGATGCTTTCGCTAGGGGTGGTGACCGCATCGCATAAGTTCGCGTACTCAGTTGAGATTTTTTTTAAGAAATCGCTTGTGTAGCGCCTGTCTTTGAACAGGTGATTGAAGTTCTCGTACAGCGTGTGTTGCGTGTACACGAGGGGTTTCTTCAGTTTTGTAGAGATACGCCTTGCGAGGTCTCCCAGAAGAAAGGGCTGGTGTGCATGCACGACATCTGGGTAGAAGAACGCCGATGCGACCGCTAAGTTCTTCTCCATGTTTTTCGTGAGGATTGGAAGATAGAAAGAGCTACCTCCAACGTCCTCTGCTGCAGGAATACGTATCGTGTTGATATCCTCGGGATAGCGCTTGCCGACAGCTCCCGGCGCGACCACGCAGACTTGGTGCCCCAGTTTACGATATTCGTCTGTAAAACGCTGGACCGAACGCGCTACGCCCCCGACATGGGGCGTGAATGTGTTCGTGACCATCATAATCTTCATAGCAAGCGGTTTCCTGCGTACTTCAGTTCTGTGTAAAAAGACTGGCAGGCTCTTCGAAAAGCGACCGCTTCGTAGTGCGCGCCTACTTTCCTTAGAGAAATCAGATAAACAGCCCATCCCGCGCGCAGCCAACCACCGCGACGAAGCACCCACGCTGCGCGGCGATAGAAGCGCTCGCGCACATCAAGTGGGTTGTCTCGGTTATTTGCCACGCGCAGAAACGCGATGACAAAAATGTCTCCGAAAAAAATGATGGGAAACCAAGACCATCGTAAGAACATCTGTAAGAACATCTGTAATAGAGCCTTTTTCACTCTTCGACATAGCCTTTATCTGCTATTTGCAGTGTAATGCCGCCTCGCTTCTTCGATTGAACTAGCTCAAAAAAGTTTTCTCTCAACAAACGAGCAAATGCTTCTTGTTGTCCCCACTCTGTATCAGCGTCTTCGTACACAAGGATCGTTTCTTCTTCTTCTTCTTCTTCTTCTTCGTCTTCTGGCCATATTTTTCGCTTAATCACAACCCAGCCATTCGTTGCCTTACGAATAACAATGTCGCCATCTTCTATTTTTTGTTTCATTATTCTTGTGTCTATTTTTGGTAATGGTCGGGCTAGGCAAAGTGTCGAAAAGCTGCTTTGCCTAGCCCGTTCGAGTGCTTATCCAAGCACGCGCTTCGCAACTCGCCTAACTGCACTCGTTCGTGCGCTTGGACTGCTCCAATCCGAGGAATCAGAAGCGCTCACAGTTTCGATTGCTTTTTTAAGAAGCGCTTTGCTAACAACTAAGTTCAGTTTGTCTACAGCGCCCAGTGCTGCAAAAGCAATGGTCGGGTCTTTGCTTTTAAGACCCTGCTCAATAGGTTTTTTCAGCTTGCTGTGAAGCCAGTCCGCAGCACCGTCGTTGTCTAATGGTCCATAACCCCATGCGCCCATTTTGTTCTCCTTTTGTGAGCAGTTTAGGTGGTTTGGTTGGGGAACTAGGACTCGAACCTAGATAACGGGAATCAAAATCCCGTGTCCTGCCGTTAGACGATTCCCCAGCAAAGACCTTCTTATAGCACGACCTTTAACTTTTTTGCCAACTCCGATAAAGGCTGCTGACAGGCAGCAAGTTTTGCCAACTCTTGGGTTTCTTTTTTCTGAATAGCGCTCAAACAAGATTTTGCCAAAAGGGCAGCCTCACTTAGCGGAGACACGCAGCGGGGAATCTCTTGGTTCATAGAGTATCCGGTGTTTTCAAAAAACACAGTCAACGTCCATTCTGATAACTTGTCTAGCTGCGCAGGGGTGTCTCGCTGCAAAGCGCTACAAACGTCTACTTTAAGAGTTTTTGGCGCAGAGCGTCTACAACACGAGGGCATTGTACAAAACTCAATCTATAAGAGCGTCCACCAAGGCCATAGTCGCGATATCTGCTGCGCTAAATTGGCTTTTTCGGAAGGCCCAGACACATAAACCGAGCACGGCGACCGCTCCCGCCCCATAAAAGAACTTCTGTTGGGTAGACATTCTGTTCTGGAGGGAACCTTCTCCCAAGCCCTCTACTGAAGACGCGCTCACATACATGGTAGAAACTCCCGTTATTTTTAACTGCAATCCATTTTCTTTTCTTTTCGCACAAAAAACAACAAAAAATCCGAAAAATCCCCAGAAAACCCCCTGGGAAGGCCCCAAAAACACGCCTTCCGACAGAATGGGAGATTTTGTCGGTAGGCAAAACCCGATTTTCGACCTAAGTACCTGATTTTGCTCAAGTTTTTGTGACTTAGCTGTTTTTTAGCAGGCTTTCTGGGAGATTTTCTGGCATTTCTTGCCAAAAACGCTCTAAAATGCGCGGCAAGCATAGCCTTGCTTGGGTTGTTAGTGTGGGAGGCCGTTGCCTGATTCTGGGCAGCGGCTTCTTTTTTGGAGAGCGCGGAAAAAACCGACCTTCTAAAAGCGCTTCTGTTGGACGAAAACAGTCGTCTGAAGGGCAAAGCTCGCCGCAAAGAGCGAAGCGCTTGTAGCGCATTTGAGAGCGTCTCGCTAAAAAGACACTTGTTACAGCAGTTTTCGAGACATTTTCGTGCGTACTTTGCGAAAACGCTTTCTTCGTGCTAAACTGTTAGCTACAGACGCTTGTTTTAGCGCTAAAAGTCTCTACCGTAAGCAGAGAAAGGATTTCGTTGGTTGTTTTAGGACAGTTTTGTGAACCACGCTTAACAAGACAGCTCTCTTCTTCGCGATTGAGAGCGGGGGAATGTCAAGCATTACGCGAGGTAACGATGAGCCCTGACGCATGGATTATTGAAGAGCTTGAAAAAGAGAAAGAACAGCACGAACGCCCTTCTGTGGGCCTCGAACTGGAGTTGCCTTTTGAAAGGGTACACGTTGAGGTGGAAGCAGAGCGTGAAGAACGTGTTGTTGTCTTAGATATCTCGCCCTCTTCGCCCAACGAAATCAAGATTTAGTCCTCTACAAAGACAGCGCCTTCCGCTTCAGGGTCGAAGCCTTCCGGCCAAAGGGTTTCTTCGTTGTAAAATGCGCCTCGGAGGTCCGCGCCTTCGAGGTCCGCGTTTTGGAGTTTCGCGTATTCGAGGTTCGCGTAGTAGAGGTTCGCGCCATTGAGGTTCGCGTATTCGAGGTTCGCGTAGTAGAGGTTCGCGCCTTCGAGGTTTGCGCCTTTGAGGTTTGCGCTGTAGAGTACCGCGTATCGGAGGTTCGCGCTGTCGAGGTTCGCGCCTTGGAGATTCGCGCCGTAGAGGTCCGCGTATCGGAGGTTCGCGCCTGCGAGGTTCGCCCCGCCGAGGTTCGCGTGTTCGAGGTTCGCTTTTTCGAGGTTCGCGTCTTTGAGGTTAGCGCCTTCGAGGTTCGCTTCTGCGAGGTTCGCGACTCTAAGGTTCGCGCCTTCGAGGTTCGCGCCATTGAGGTCTGCGTCTATGAGGGACGCGCCGTAGAGGGACGCGCCTTCGAGGTTCGCGTCTTTGAGGTTAGCGCCTTCGAGGTCCGCTTTTTCGAGGTTCGCACCAGCCAAATCAAGCTTTGCGGCGGGAACACCAGCCAGCAAGAGCGAAAAGATATCCCCGTCAAACTTCTCTTCTATAAACTCTCTAAGGTAAGGAATCGTGTACTCTTCTGGCTTTTTGTTGGAAGGGCCGTAGATTTGCGCGAATCGGCTTTTTACTGGCGAGTATTCCATCGTGACGTGGGGCTTATTGCTGGAGTCTCTCAGAGAAAAGATACGAGATTCTCCTTGCTCAACGACATCGCAGTACCCGCCGACACAATGGCTCATCAAGTCGCCCTCGCGCTCCAAAGCCTGTTTCGTGCGGAGTTCTACAACCTTCCAGCCATCGGCAAAGCGATACAACGTAGGGTTTACGTCAGATTCTTCTTTGCCTTTTCTCTGTGCGAAGCTCTGGTAATTCTCAGATTCAGCCAAAGCTTCTTGAATCGAGAAGCTCGCAAGGTTCTGCCGACTTTCTTTTGCCCATGTAGCCAGCTTACGAAAGCGTCGTTTCAGGGCATCTAGCGTGGCGTCTGCCTCTCGTTGGTTTTCAAAACGCTCTTTTGCGAGACGCTGTGCGAGCCAAGGAACGGCCCCGTCAATGACAGACTTACCCGTCAGCCTTTCGTCAGTTCCGTATTCTTCGATAAGCGCATCGGAGGACGCACGTCGGTCGTAGTGGTCGATGCCTACCGAGTTGAAAACAATCTCGATTAGCGCCAGACGCAGCCCCTCGCGCTCCTCTGCGGGGAACTTGTCGAAGCGTTCCAAAGACTTGAAAAGCCTTACATCGGTGGGGTTGCGTCTGTACATGATTAGTCTTCTTTTCGCGGTAACCACATTTGAACAGGGACACACGTCTCGCTGAGAATGTGTGCCGCTAGAAGCCGATGTCTTCCTTCGTGTTTTCGCACGATTGCTGCCTTGTCCTCTTCCGTCGCGTGTTTTTTTCTGACAACTTTCGCCTGCTCGCTATACCAAGCGTTTTCGGGGAAGAAGGCAAGCTCGTCGGGTGTGAGCCATACCTGCGGAGGAGCGATGAGCGCACCGTCTAACATTGAATCTGCAAAGTCTTCGATGTATTCGTCCGAGTAAGGCTCAAAAAAAGGGTCTATGAAGTGTAAGACTGCGAGGGGTGCCTCGTATGCCCAAGTACATGCTTGCGAAGACGTTCTTTGTTCCGCTTGATTTGGTGTAGCTCCTACAGCGGCGTGCATTATTTCAGGCGCGCGCCAAGGGTTCCACCAATTGACCTTTTCCATGATCCATTTAGGCTTTTTCAAAAACTATTCTCCCAGTTTGGGCTGTCCTCTTCGTACAAGAGAGCTGGCCAGACTTGTTCGCGGGAAAGCGGTCGATAAGTCCAATGAACGTAATCGGTGCCCAGGTCAGGCCACTCGTAATCTCGATACCCGTCGTAAATCCCCTCGATATTGTCAGCCCTTTTTCCTGAGCTTTTTTCTAGGCTTTGTTGGCCTACTGGGTCTAAGTGAATAACACCGTCGTAACCTAGTTTTTCTAAGGTTCTTTTGAAGGCGGGAGTTTCCACAAAAGCAAACGTGTCCACTGCCAAGTTTTCCGCGATGCTCTCTTGGTCTTCTCGTGGTTCATCTTCAGAATAGTTCCAATGCTTACGCAGTTCGCGCAGGTCGCTTCCCTCGAAAAAACCTCCCCCGTATCTTCTTACCTCATACTGGAAATTGTACAGGGAGCCTTTTTCGAGTCTGCTGACCAAAAAGTTCAATATCTTGACGCTATCCTCGTGGGTTATCCCGTCGTTCCAGTAATCCAAGTAAGCCATAAGGTCGTAAAAAGTCAGAAAGTGGTCGTCGATAACCAGCGGGTTTTTCATGCTTAGGTACACGGGAAAGACGCTCCCCACTTCCCCCGTGTACATGGAAGCCACTTCGGGGCTTGTGGTAAACGAATCTAAGACGAGACGTGCTTGCAGACGGTGCCCTTGTCTTTGACCTCGATAGAAAATCTTGGGGCTATCGTCCTCATTTTTGACTTCAGGACATGCACCTGCAAACCATTCCCGAAACGCAGAGCTTGCGAGAGTAGGGTCGAACAAGGGTGGGTTGCGCCTGTACATGATTAGTCCTGTCTTCTGAGTTGGTTCAGAAGATTCTCGCCCTTCTCGGTAAGTCGATAACTTTTGAAAACTCTCGATTTTGTCGTATAGTTTCCCCGTCCGAACTGTCCCCTCGTTACGTACGTTTCGGTGTTGGCGAACTGCTCGATAATACCCTTTTTCAGCAAAGAGTTCCTAACAGACGCAGCCAGCCACCCTTTGGAGTTCAGCATATTCTTGGGAATACCTTCCCATTGCAGGTCAGTCGTTGCGAATAATCCAGCGGACCCCTGCTTTTCGATGTAGCTCAACAGTTTAAGGAGATCGCTGGCTACGGTGCCTTCGGGTTGATGTCGTGTAGCGGGTTTTGGATTCCTGCGAGGGTATACGACTTTAGAAATCTCACCAGTCACGCGAAGCGGCGTTTCGCTTACCCAATCCCATTTCCCGCGATACTCGCCTGCAACCTCTCCGGGGGCCTCACCTGCTTGATAGTAGACGGGGTTTTTCGCCCAAATGTAAATCCCCTCAATCTGAGGCAGGAAACCCCCCTCTACAGGCTCATAATGAAAGTGGACTTCTTCCGCGCTCTTTACGGGTCGTCCGTTCCTCGCATCTACGTATAGATGAACAACTTGAGGATCATAGTAGATGGGTATCCCGTCCGAATCCGACTCGATGCCTTCGTTACCGACGCCGACCAACGTCCCGCGAACATACGAAAACGGTGTTTTGTCTTGCTTCTTCCCGCTGGGGCGCTTCCCCTGACCAACGGCCAAGGCATCTCCTGGACGAACGAAAAACTCAGCGTCCCGCACGACAGCGCTGTGGTCGTAGCCTTCTACCAACATGCTGCCCTTGGGCTCGTGAATCGTAACAACGACAATGCCTTTGTTCGCGGAAGAGATATCCAGACGGACAGCTCCGCGCTCGCCTACCAGATCACGAGCGCTAAAAAGGGCGTCTCGAACTTTCGGGAAATGGTCTAGTTCTTCGTACTTGTCGTCGTCGAACGTCACAAGCTTGCCGGGATTTTGGCGGATTCCAAACAACCAATCCTCGTATTCAGGAGATATTTGGTAGTCGAGCCACATGTTTAGTAGTCCTCGTCGTCTTCTGCGTATGCTTCGAGTTCTTCTGCGGAGTACACAGAACCTGCCTCTAGGGCGTCTTGTTTTCTTTCAAAATTTAA
>Ga0180432_10011639_pt1 | contig 10343 bp, 8 predicted proteins | sample SS_ome_10_FD_132414 | JGI IMG/M metagenome (GOLD analysis project Ga0180432, IMG submission 132414) | Hypersaline lake sediment archaeal communities from the Salton Sea, California, USA - SS_1_MS_2 metaG | ecosystem: Environmental > Aquatic > Non-marine Saline and Alkaline > Hypersaline >...
ACATGCGGCAAACTGCGACTCCGCTGCCTGTGACGTGTATGTAGACCCTGATGTGGTTGGTGGGGACGCAGACGGTACTTCGTGGGCAAATGCTTTTGCGTCCCTTGTGCTTGCCGAGGCAGATGCGGACGGAGATTTAACCGATAACGGCGGGTCTATCACAACTATCCACTGCAAGTCCTCATCTGGCGGGAACGATGTTTCCATTGTTAGTATTGATGGATGGACGACCAGTAGCGACTACTATGTTGTGGTACAGGTTGATGAAGCAGACCGGCATAGCGGGTCTTATGATACGTCGAAATACGAGATGAAAACCGCAAGCACATGGACAACAGTCCTAGAGGTAAAGGAGGCGTACACTAAAGTTCTCGGAATCCAAATAGACGGCAATAGCAATGCCGGAATGACTGGCATCCAGATCGCAAACCCTGGTCAGTATGTTCAGATCGGCTACTGTATTATAAAAAACGTAGACGGGGCTAGCTCGGGGGCAGGAGTCAATGTCGCTTATTATGACGCAGACATTTACAACACTATCGTTTATGACTCAGTGAAGGGCATAAATATTGCCGATTGGGATACGGCAGAAATCTATAACTGCACCATCGAGGGGTGTACCGATGGGATCTATAGAGCCGGGACCAATGGTGGTGGTAGCACTGTAAAAAACTGCGCTGTGTTCAATAATACGGATGACTTCGATGACGCAGATTCGAATCTCACAATCGACTATTGCGCGAACGATGATGATGGGGAAGGATCAAACAGGCAAGACCTAAACGAAAACGCATCAAGCGAGTGGACAAATGCATTTACGGATTATGCCAACAACGATTACAGCGTAAAGGACGCTTCAAGCCTTCTGTATGCAAACGGGACTGACAACCCAGGAAGCGGTATGTACTCAGACGATATTGACGGCACAGCCAGGTCAAGCACTTGGGACATCGGAGCGTTTGAGTATGTAGCCGCAGGGGGCGATGACGCGGCCCAGGTGATACGGATCAATATGTTCTGAAAAGGCAACATGACGGTAGTTCCTTGTGCGAAAGGGAGACAATGATTGATCTTACGGTAGAGGCGATTGTGTACGTTGTCGCGGGGGCTGCCAGCATGTTGGGCGCAATGAAGGGCAAGGACTACCTTCAAAACGGCAAGACAAAGAAGAATGGAACCGTCTGCCCTATCATTCACAAGGGCGGCACTCCCATGACCAAAGAGGAGCACGACGAAACGTGCAGCCTCAAGATGGAACTAGTGGACGAAAAGCTAGAGCATCTAAGGGAAGGCCAGGAACGCAACCAAAAAAGCCAGGCCGTGATGAAGGACGACATCAAAGAAATATTGAGGAAAATGGACTGAACCAGGGAGGCAACAAATGATCACCCTCCAATCCATAGATGCCGCACAACTCGCTGCAGCAGCGGCGGCGATCTACACCTGCCCCGCGAACACCAGGGCCAAGGATATAAGCCTAACCGTGTGCAACGACACCACAACGGCGGTCACATTCACGCTCTACAAGGTGCCCTCGGGTGGTTCTGCAGGAGATACCAATATCCTGGTGAATCAGGAAACCTTGGGGAGCAGGGAATCCAAGGTGGTGGAACAGCTTATCGGCCAGATTCTCGAGGCCGGGGACGCTATCTATGGGCTGGCCTCGGCGGCCGATCAGGTCACTTACTCGGGCGGCGTTCTGGAGAAGACATGATCAGGAAGGCGATAGACAAGGACATTCCGAAATGCTGTGAACTGGCATTCGGTGAATTTATGGAAGAACAGACTTGGCTCACCGGTACGGACTTCTCCCTGATGAGCCTTTCGGAAGTGTTCTCGAGCGTTGTTTCCGGCAATGTGCCGGGCGAGTTGTGGGTTGCCGAAGTGGAAGGCCGAACGGTCGGGTTTCTATATGCTCAGTACGTCCATTTTGCCACGGATCTAATGAGGCCCGTATGTCATGAAGTGGGCTGGTACGTGGAGCCACAGGCAAGAGGCCAGGGCCTTGGGTTTGCCCTGCTTGCGGCAGTGGAGACGGCTGCCAAGGAAAAGGGCGCGGCGGCCGTAAGCCTCGGAGTAGCTATCACGGATGCAGGACATGAGGGACTGATGAAGAAATACGCAACTCTCGGATACAAACCCTTTCAGACACAGGCTTTCAAGGTGTTGGGAGGTAAAGAGCAATGAGTGTGATTTCTGGAATTGTGGGAGCCATTACCGCAGAAGATGCGGCGGACGAGCAGGTCGATGCTGCCAGGTATGCGGCTGACATTCAATGGAAGATGTACGAGCAAAGCCGGGAGGATATGCTGCCGTTCCTCGAGGCCGGCTATGAGCGCATCCCTTACGAGATGCGGGGCCTGAAGGACTATGAACAGATCCGCAAGGCCGGGCCGGGGGTTTTCGAGGAGAGCCCCTACTATGCCACGCTTCAGGGAGCCATCGGAGAAGCGGCAAATGCTTTGGGTCGGGAAGCGTCGGCCCGGGGCCGTGGAATGGCCTCCGTGGGAAAGGAGCTCACCCGATATGCTGTGCCTCTTGCGGGGCAATTGCGCGGGCAGTGGATCAATGAGTGGTTGGGCACAAAACTCAATCCTGCTGGTGCTCAGGGACTTGTAGGCGGAACTCCATACTCTGGGACGGCGGGGAATCTTGCACAACTCGGATATGGTACGGGGGCGGGCATGGCTCAGAGTGCCCTTTACGGTGGAGAGGCAAAAGCAAGCGGCTACCTGGGCCGAGGGGCCGCTATTTCCGGTGGGGTCAATACCGCAATCAACACCCTCGGCAGTCTCTATGGAATGGGTGTTTTGGGAGGTGGGGCTGCAGCGGCAACGGCTGCCCCTGTAGCAGCCCCAAGCGCATTGCCGGGAAACCCGTTCTACGGGCCCGGCGGTACATGGGTATAGGAGAATACTATGCCACTTCAAACACGAGATCAGTATCACCTGCCCCCGCAACGGCTTGACGTTGCCGGGTCCATCCGAAAGGGCCAGGTCAACCGCTTGGGCGAGATGGCGATCAAGCAGGCCCCAGAACGGTTCCGCATGGAGAAAGAAACCTTCCAGAGGGAGCAGCAAGTCTGGAAGACTGAGGATCAGCAGAAGATTCGCGGCATCATAGCCGGGTACATGGGCAACCTGGACGTTACGGACCCTGCGAAGTTCAAGGAGCAGGCAAGCCTCATTCTACCGCAGATTGCCAATGACCTTGCCCAAGCCTACGGGCAGAGGGCCGAGGATGCTATTGCCTCTCTCAAGGTAATGGCCGATGACGTTCACGACCCGAATCGGCTGCCACAGGTCATGAACATGGCCAGTGTCTACAAGTCCATGCTGGCCGGGCAAGCGAAGCCGATGAATCCGCTCGACCAGGCCAAGACGCTCAAAACCCTGAAGGAGATTTCTGAGCCGGACAAGCCAGAAACTACGCTTGGAAAACTCATAGCCGAATACAACGACTTGCCGGCCGACAGTCCGGACAGGGAATTCTACAAGCAACGAATCGAAAAGGAAGTGACCCGGAGCGGTGAGCGGATTACTGTTAATCCGGATGGGACGATCACCCTTGAGAGAGGGGGGGCAGTCGGGGAGATGGGCAAGAAGGTCAAGGGCAAGGTCGAGGAAAAGCTATTCAATGCCGCAGAACAGCGGTCAAGGCTTGAAGGGATTGCAGCCATCTATCAGCCGAAGTATCACGACGCATGGTTCAAGGTCGAACAAGGCCTGCGGAATTTAGGCGAGAAATACCTCCGCATGGAACTTGACCCGGAGGAAAAGGCAGAGTTAGAAGCCTATTCGGCATACAAACGCCGGGTGATTTCCAACCTCAACCTCTACATCAAAGAGATTACCGGCGCACAGATGAGTGAAGCCGAGGCCAAACGTCTCGGACAGGCGGTTCCAAAGACAGAAGATGGCCCGACCGTGTTCAGTGGAAAACTTCTGGATGTATTGCGAGAAGCGAAGCTAGGAATTGCCCGATATAGCTACTATCTGAATAAGGGCATGTCAGAAGCCAACATTCAGAAGATAATTGAAGAAGAAAAAGCCGTGGGCCTCTATGACATCCAGGCAATCATGGCCAAACGGGAGCAGCAACTTGTGGACCAGGGCCTTGAGCCCGAGCAGATCATGGCAAAGATGAAAGAGGAATTTGGCCTGTAGGAGAACCGAATGGGAAGCATAACGGACGAGCTCTTGTCCACAGATATGCCAAGGAAAGCCGGGGGACCAACCGGGGGCAGCATCACCGAGAGGCTTCTGAGCACCCGCCTCGGGGATATGCCTATGAACTCCGTCATGACGGACATTGAACCCGGGGGCGAAGGTGCCGGCCTCAGGACACAGTTCAAGGCCGGGTTCGTGGACGAACCCACGGCCAAGGTAGAAATCTACTCAGCGGCCAGGTTCCCGGACCTCTCCCGGGAAGAACGCCTGCAGCGGTACGGGCTCCACAAGGGGGAGGTGGTCTACAAGGCAGATGACGGCAAGATCTACTACGAGACACCAGACAAGTTTGTTGACCGTGCGGCCCGGTGGTTCGTACAGGAAGCCGGAACTAAAAGCCCAGAATGGGCCTTGAGTGCCATCGGGGCCTATTTCGGCGGGATCCCCGGGGCCGGTGGTGGTGCAGCCGTGGGGGAGGCTATCCGAAAAGGGGTTGGCAAGGTCGTCTTCGATGAGGACCAGAGCGCAATCGATTGGGCAATAGACGTGGGGGGTGCGGGAGCCACGGGGATCCTTGGGGAGTCCGGGGGAAAGGTCATTGCCGCAGGCGTGAAGCGGGGGGCCCGGGTAGGATCTGGAGAAGTAGGCCGCCTTGCACAGCAGGACTTGGGCCGGGCTGCCCCCGCAAAGATGATGGAGAAGAAGGCCAGGGCCGAGGCCGTAGGGATAGATCTTACCCTACCGGAGTTGTCGGAATCCCCGTCCTTGACGGGTGCGTATCGGACCCTACGGGGAGTGCCCGGGGAAGCCGGGGAGAAGATCCGGGCCTTTGAGTCGGGGGTCAGGGAACCACAGATCCAGGAGGCGATTGAAACGGGCCTCGAGGGAGTGGCCCCACGACAGAGTACATATGAACTTTCTGACTCAGGAGTCTCGGCGGCCAGGACATCTCTTGAGGGCCTGAAAGAAGGCCGGGCGGCAGCGGCAAAGCCTCTCTATGAGGCGGCGTTTGCAAGTGGTGACACGGCCGATATTTCGCCGGTTCTGGACTTGATAGACGGACACCTCGACAAGGCTGCCGGAGCGAATAGAAGTGCCCTTGCGGCCGCGAGAAGGCACCTTACAAAGGAAGTGACTGAGGAGGCGGTAGAAGAGGGTGGGAAGGCGACCACACGCAGGATTGGCAAGGAAGGCATTGAAGAGCTCCACGAAGCCAAACTTGCCATCGACGCCATGCTCGAGAAGAAGGGCACCACCTCCATTTCCAATGTAGCCCGGAAACGGCTTACGGAGGTGAAGGAAGCCCTTGTCAACACCCTGGCCGACGCCTCCCCGGACTATGAGGCCGCCCGCAAGGTCTTCGAAATCAAGAGTGTGCCCATTGACGACTTCGTTGACTCCCTGGCCGGCAGGATTGCCAAGCTCGAGGGGGACGATGTTGTGAAGGCCTCAAAGATGCTCTTCGGGCCGCATTCATCTCCGGAGGCCATCACACGGGCCCGTATGAAGATTGCCGCTACAGATCCCGAGGCCTGGAACGGGCTTGTCAGAGCCTACCTGCAGGACACCCTAGAAAGTGCAACCGAATCCGTAGCAGAAATCCGGGGTGCAAACGTGGTCTTTGGCGGCAAGTTCCGAAAGGCTGTATTCGGCTCCCGTGCCAAGCGTGAAAAACTCCGGGCGGCCCTTTCCATGAATCAGTACAAGAACCTCTCTGACCTGATGCTTGTCCTCGAGGATACGGTACGGGCCATCGATGCAAATTCGGACACGGCATTCAAACTGAAGCAGGACGAACTGATCAAGCGGGGTGCCGGGGGACAGATTGCCAAGTGGTTGAAACGCAACCCTCTGAATACTGAGCGGATGGCGAAAGAGATCGAAAATATACGCTATCCGAAGTATGCGGCAGCCCTTGCCGAGGCCTTGATCAAGCCAGGAAGCTACAAGCAGCTTCTTCGGCTGAAGCAGATCAAGCCAGGGACCGAACAGGCTATCAAGACGATATTCCTGATTTCAACGATTACCGGGACGGGGGGCCTCCTGCCCGAGGAAGGCGGGACCAGGCCCATCGGATCGATGCAACCGAAAGGACAAACAGGCCCCCAAGAATAGAGCCCATTACAGCGGAGCAGAGAAGGCCGAGCAGGAGATTGGAGATGGAAAAATCAAAATGGTTCCACCATCCTGCAAAACCGATGGCGGCAATGAGGAAGGATATTTCAATCCATTTGGCAAGCATACTTTATAGATACTAGCACGCAGAAAGGAAGTCAAGAAAATAATACGTTCCCTCGACGGAGGGACCGGAAGCAAACCAGGCGGTCGGGGCCTAGAAAAGAGAGCAAAGCCCATGTCCTCGACTGCGAAAACCCTGCTATTCGTCCTCCTCTTCTCTCTCCTGGCCGTGCCTGCTTGGGCCACACAGAACTTGGGGCAGCCCCGCACCCTGTACCTGGACGATGACGGCGATCCTTCGGCCATGTGCCTTTACACATTCACCTGTGGGACCACCACGAACAAGGCGACTTATCCCACTTCTGCTGATGCCGTAGCCGGGACGAATGCGAACGCAAACCCCGTGCAAGCCTCCTCCCGTAGTGAGTTCGGGGCCATCTACTTCGTGGGGTGCATCAAGGTTGCTCTGGGCAATCCGGACGAAGACGGTAACTGCCCGGCCTATGCGTCTGCAGACATCGAGTGGACGGAGGACAACTACTATGGGCAGGGCTCGAGCATCCTGGACTTCGCAACGCTCAACGACAACTACGGGTGCGATATGTCCAATCTGGACTCAGGGACATATACGGGTGGAGAGAAAACCATCTACATCGACTGTGACGACACCCTTGCGGCGAATGTCTCAACACATTCGGATATTCATCTGATTGGAGAAAAAGGGAATGAAATCACACTTGGAACCTATGATCTTACGATCAACGGCAAATTCGATGCCGGGAACTTCCAAGTGTTCAATGAAAACTCGACCGGTGTGGTTGCGTTTGGTAATGGAGCAATTCACGAAGTCAATTGTGCTTGGTATGGTCTAAATGGAGATGCTACAGCCTTGGACGGCACCGGCACGGATGATTCTAGCGCAATTCAGAGTTGCGTTGACTCTGCGAAGGCGAGTACAAGCGCACAGGTGGTTTCTGGGGCCTCAGATTTCAACTTCAGTCAGATTGGCGTTTACATTCCTTCGGGTGCGTATTTACTGACTTCGGGATTGTGGGCTGGTGCAGACCGTCCAGGTGGTGATGACAACGGAAATGCCCTCCACTACATTCGAGGAGATGCAGGTGGACAGACAACCCTGTATTTCAAGGTGGATGCTCACGCAATTGATTTGTCGGGAGCGTTTGGCGTTGTCATCCAAGACTTGGATATTATCGGAGATGGAACCACAAAGCCGAAAACCGGCCTGCTGTTGGCCCGCACCAGTGGCGGAGAAAGTGCAGGTACACACCGTTTTGTGAATCTGGACATCTGGGGATCTTATTCGGTAGCGTCCGTTTACAACTACGCTTCTGAAGTCAATAGCTGGTTCTTTTGCCGCATCTACAATGCGGCTGGCTATGCAGCGTTCATTCAAACCTCTAACAACGACAACGCTTCCTATGGCAACGTAACGAGTGCGAATACCACTCTGAAGACGGACGGAACAGCCTATTCTAATTTCGGCGGTTTCTTCTATGGAACCCGCTTTGATTATCGACGTACAACCTCGGGCGATGCAAATATGGCCGCTGTCATTCTTGAGTCTGTCCATTACGGCCCAAAATTCTATGGAGATTATTTCAATCTCGGTTCCGCTGATGACTGCCCGATGGTTCGGATGCGGCACGCTACAGGGGTGACTTCGGATAACATTGGGCCTTACTTCGTCGGGTGTGTGTTTCATTCCGGAGCAACATCGTACATAGTAGCCGAAAATGATGTCGATGACTGGCGCGTTGAGGGATGTGCTTTTACTGGGAACGACACGAACGTTACAGACGCAGCGATCTATGCGACAGATGATGGAACAAGCAACACCTCCATCGTGGATGCCTACATTGAAGCACCCGAAATCAACTTCAAGGATGGGCGGAACTCGCAGAACATAGACTGCCTAAACTGCAAGATACGACTCGTTGAAAGCGGAAATCCTGGCCTCACTGAGTCATTCAAGATATACAGAAAGTTTCAGGGAGAGTTGTATGCAGAAAGCGGCGACACAGTAGAATACGATGCTGACAACTTCAGCGGGTGCATCCACGAAACAGACACCGGAATAAAGAAGTGCTGGCAAACAGCAGAAGATACGGGGACTGTGGGGCGGGTTGAAATTACGAATGACGAATCCCCCTATAGTGCCACAGGATACGAACAGACAATCTACATTGACATGACGGACGGTAATGTCACAATCACCTTACCCGTTGTCACACATTATCTCGTTGGCAAAGAACTTCTCATCATACTCACCGAAGACTCTGGCAACACTGCAACGATCAACGCGGGTGCGTCCAACTATTTTGACTCCGACTATGGGCCAAAAGTAGGGGCGGCCAGTTCGAGTCTTACTATTACGGGTGATTCAACGAATCAGATGGAATCTGTTCTTCTCAGGGCAATCAAAAACAATAGATGGCTTATTGTCGAAAACAACGGGTGGAGTCCAAATGCTCAAACCCTCACAGTTGCCGATGATGCCGCAACCTCATGGAGTACGTCTCAGGCGGACACCGGGATAATTCATGTGGGCATCGACGATTCAACTGCATATAGTGGGGTTATTCTCTTTGATTGTGGCTCTGGTGGTGCTTCTACTGTGAAGATCGGCGGCGGGGCAAGTTTTGACCGGACAACCGGAGCATTGGTTGGAACAACCGGAGCAGATGGAAGCGTAACGGTGTCGGCGCATACAGACGGGAAACTCTATATTGAAAATCGGTCTGGTGGCGAGAAGACCTTTTCGGTTCGGGTACTGCACGCATTCTAGGTCAATAGGGTAGCAGGCTTACGACCTCGAGGCTCGAGGGCGACAAGTGCGAATAGACGGCTGTGGTCTGCGGATTTGAGTGGCCCAAGAGGCTACCAATAACGTACAGGCTCACGCCCTTCATTGCCAAGTGTGAGGCAAATGTGTGTCTCAGGGTATGCACATTTGCGTGAGGGATGCCGAGAGCCCTGAGAATCCCCTGCAATCGCCTCCGGGCGTCCAGGGTGTCTGCTACAGGCTCCCTGTTTTTCTTCGCCCGTTTCAGGGCCCATGCGAGATTTTCCGTCAGCGGTACGTTTCGCCACTCGACGCGGCCCTGCCCCTTCAACGTGGGGAGCCGGACAAATCCCTTGGACAGATGGATGTGCTCCCAGGAGATCTGCTCTAACTCTCCGATCCGGGCCCCGGTGGAGGCCAGAAACAGGACGCAGCGGTAGAACCCCTCCTTGTGGGGGATTCGCCTCTGATGCCCCTTGTCCCCGGTGTACGGCCAGATGAGCGCGGCCCAGAGAATTTCACGGAGCTCCGGGACGGAGAAGAACCGGGGGGGCTTCCCTTCCCCTGGTTTCAAGTCCTTGACCATTTTCATGGGGGAGTCGCGGAGGTAGCCCAGATGTACGGCCAGGCCGAAGGAGTGTCTGATGGTGTGCAGGTGCCGGTTCGCGTTCTCTACGGACCCGCGTTTCCGTAGATGAATCTTGTAGTCTTCCAGGGCCAGGGGGTCAACATCCGGTAGCCAACGGTAACCACGTTCCTCGAGGAAGGCCAGGAGGAACTTGACGATGGTCTGGTCCCGTTCGTACCCACCCGGCTTTTTGTTCGCTTCGGACCAGTCGAGGTATTTCCGGGAGAAGTAGTCGGAAACGGTGATCTGTGAGCGACGGCGTTCCTTGGCGTCCAGGACGGGATCACGGGCGGCCAGTTTACGCTTCAGATCGCGCAGAATGGCCTCTGCTTCCTTTTTCGACTCTCCTACTACCCTGGAGTAGCGTTTTCCCTTGACGCGGTATTGAACGCACCAGACGAGCCGATTACCCGATTTTCTCTGGTAGATGGAGGCCATGTCCGGGAAAAAATGGTTACCGTGTGGTTACCGTCGCCGTTTTGCTGCCCCTGCTATCTGCGTAAGTCCTTGATTTTATTGGCGTCCCCAAGGGGATTCGAACCCCTGTTGCCGCCGTGAAAGGGCG
>Ga0180432_10011640_pt1 | contig 10343 bp, 10 predicted proteins | sample SS_ome_10_FD_132414 | JGI IMG/M metagenome (GOLD analysis project Ga0180432, IMG submission 132414) | Hypersaline lake sediment archaeal communities from the Salton Sea, California, USA - SS_1_MS_2 metaG | ecosystem: Environmental > Aquatic > Non-marine Saline and Alkaline > Hypersaline >...
CGGGCAGGCGATTCTCGGACTGCCGGGCGGCCTGCTCTGGGTCGCCCAACACGATCCCGCGGGTTATGACCCGCCGCACCAGTTCGTCGACGTGCTCTCGTCGGACGGTCTGATGACACTGCCGCCCCGGATCATCGGCTGGTGGCGGCACACCCATCGCTACAGCGACGCCGGCGGCGGAACCACCCGGGTGCACGACATCGTCGATACGACCGTTCCCGGTGCAGCGCTGCGGTCGACCTTCGCCTATCGGCACCGTCAGCTCTCCGAGGACCTCGCCGCCCATTCCGATGCCGCGGCCGCCGGAGCGGGACCGCTGGTCGTCGCGATAACCGGTTCCTCCGGCCTGGTGGGCACCGCACTGTCGGCATTTTTGAGCACCGGCGGTCACCGGGTGATCAGGCTGGTTCGGGGCGACCCCGCCGGCCCCGACGACAGACGTTGGAACCCGGGCCAACCCGCGGCCGATCTGCTCGACGGAGTGGACGCGGTGGTGCACCTTGCGGGCGCGTCCATCGCCGGTCGTTTCACTGAATCGCACCGGCGGGCCATCCGGGACTCCCGGATCGAGCCCACCCGGCGCCTGGCTGAGACGGCCGCCGGCACCGCGGGGCTGAAGGCTTTCGTCAGCGCCTCGGCCATCGGCTACTACGGCCACGACTGCGGCGACTCGGTGCTCGACGAGGACAGCCCGCGCGGGCAGGGATTCCTGGCCGATGTCGTGGCCGATTGGGAATCCGCCACCGCCCCGGCCGCCGACGCCGGGGTGCGGGTCGTGACGGTGCGCACCGGGATCGTGCAGGCCGCCGCCGGCGGCACACTGCGACTGCTGCGCCCGCTGTTCGCGGCCGGCCTGGGCGGAAGGCTCGGAACCGGTCGGCAGTGGCTGTCCTGGATCGCTATCGACGATCTGCTCGACATCTACTACCGGGGGCTCTACGACGCCCGGTTGGCGGGTCCGGTCAACGCCGTCGCGCCCAACCCGGTGCGCAATACCGACTACACCCGTGCGCTGGCACAGACCCTGAACCGCCCGGCCCTGCTGCCGGTGCCCTCGATCGGACCCCGGTTACTCCTCGGGAGGCAGGGGGCGGTGGAACTGGCCGAGGCCAACCAGCGGGTCGCCCCGGCCACACTCCAGTCGCTCGGTCACCGGTTCCGCCAGCCGACGGTCTCCGATGCGCTGGGGCACCAGCTCGGTCACGACCCGGCACCCGGTGTGCTGTAGGGCGCAGCGCCTGGTGACTTAAGGCTCACGCGCGCCGGTACTGGTTCGGGCATCATGGGGACATGCATGTCGGCGATCCGGTGATACTCGACACAGCGGGCCTAGGCCATCTCGTCGATGGGCTGCGCCGACGGGGTTACCGGGTGGTTGGACCGACGGTGGCCGACAACGCGATCGTGCTCGCCGAGATCGACAGTGCCGAGGACCTACCGGTCGGTTGGGGAGTCGATGTGGCCCCGGGAACCTACCGATTGCGCGCCCGGGGTGACCGCGCGGCATTCGGGCACTCGGCCGGTCCGCAATCCTGGAAACAGTTCCTGCATCCGCCGCGCCAGCGGTTGTGGTCGAGCGGGCCGGACGAAACCGCCGAGCCCGATTCGCGCTACGCCTTTCTCGGGGTGAGGGGCTGCGACCTGGCCGCCATTTCCGTTCTCGACCGGGTCATGATCGGCGGTGCGCATCCGGACGGCAGCTACCAGGGGCGGCGCGACGGCGTATTCATCGTCGCGGTGAACTGCACCGAACCCGGCGGTCTGTGTTTCTGTGCGTCGATGGGAACCGGCCCGGCCTGTTCACCCGGTTATGACCTGGCGCTGACCGAACGAGTCGACGGCGGGACAGTCAGCTATCTGGTCGAAGTGGGCAGTGAGGTCGGTGCCGATGTGCTGGCCGAACTGCCGCACCGGCCGGCCGAACCTGCCGAGTGCGCGGCCGCCGCCGACGAGGTCGGCGCGGCGGCAACGAAGATGGGCCGTCAGATGCCCGAAACCGATCTGCGTCAGCTGCTCGTCGACTCCCGGGAGTCGGACCACTGGTCCGAGGTTGCCAGCCGCTGCCTCACCTGCGGTAACTGCACCATGGTCTGCCCGACCTGTTTCTGCACCTCCACCTCCGATGTCACCGATCTGGCCGGCGAGCACGCTGAGCGCTGGTCGGAATGGGCATCCTGTTTCGAATTCGACTTCACCTTCGTCCATGACGGAGAGGTCCGTCGGTCGGGAGCATCCCGTTATCGGCACTGGCTCACCCACAAGCTGAGTAGCTGGCACGATCAGTTCGGCAGCTCCGGGTGCGTGGGCTGTGGCCGTTGTATTGCCTGGTGCCCCACGGGTATTGACATCACCGAGGAAATGGGTGTCTTGGACAGGCAGCGCTCCGGACCCGATATCGACGGTCCGAGGGTGGCGGGGGAGAGCGACGATGACTGAGGTTGCGGTGCGCCCGGCAGTGCACGCGATGACGCCGGTGCCCTACCGGGTGCGTTCCGCGGTCACCGAGAACGCCGATTCGGTGACACTGTGCCTGCAACCGGAGGACGCGGTGCTTCCTTTGCCCGCCCCCGGCGAGTTCATGATGCTCTACGCGTTCGGTGTCGGAGAGATCGCGATCTCGGTCAGCGGCGACCCGTCGATCACCGACGGAAGCATCACCCACACCATCCGATCGGTCGGTGCGGTCAGTGCCGCGCTGTGCGCCGCTGAGCCGGGATCCACGGTCGGGGTGCGCGGCCCGTTCGGAACCAGTTGGGGCCTCGAGAAGTCCGTCGGCCGTGACCTGATCATCGTCGCGGGCGGTGTCGGACTGGCCCCGCTGCGACCGGTGGTGCTCGGCGCCCTGGCCGACCGCGAGCGATACGGGCGGGTGGTGGTGATCGCCGGTGCCCGCACACGGCGGGACTTCCTCTACACCGGGGAACTTCAGGCCTGGTTGTCCGACCCCCGACTGGAGACACACCTGACCGTCGACGTCCCCATCCAGGGCTGGCCCGGGGAGGTCGGGTTCGTCACCGAGCCGCTACACCAGATGACATTACAACCGGAGCGGACTACCGCCTTTCTGTGCGGGCCCGAGCCGATGATGCACTCCAGCGCGGCGGTGATGAACGCCAAAGGCCTTGCGCCGCAAAATATTCGGGTTTCCCTGGAGCGCAACATGCAGTGTGGTATCGGGTGGTGCGGGCACTGCCAACTCGGCCCGTTGCTGCTCTGTCGCGACGGCCCGGTGGTCGGCTATGACGTGGCCAGGCCCCTGCTGGAAGTCGAGGAACTGTAAATGCCCACCTTGGCGGTATGGAAGTTCGCCTCGTGCGACGGTTGCCAGCTGACCCTGCTCGACTGCGAGGACGAACTGCTGACCCTGGCCGAGCAGGTGCAGATCGCAGCTTTCGCCGAGGCGTCGAGTGCGGTGATGGGTGGGCCGTATGACGTATCGCTGGTGGAGGGCTCGATCACCACCCCGGCCGATGAGCGGCGGATCCGTGAAATCCGCGAGCAGTCCGGGGTTCTGGTGGCGATCGGGGCGTGTGCCACCGCCGGCGGTATTCAGGCGTTGCGGAACTTCGCCGACGTCGCCGAGTTCGCCTCCGTCGTCTACGCCCGCCCCGACTACATCGAGACCCTGGCCACGTCCACCCCGGCCTCGGCGCATGTGTCGGTCGACTACGAACTGCGCGGCTGCCCCATCGACCGCGGGCAATTGCTCGATACGCTGGCGGCCCTGCTGGTCGGCCGTAAACCGCGACTGCCCTCGGCGACGGTATGCACCGAATGTAAGCGGGCCGGGGTCAGTTGCGTGACCGTCGCCGAAGGGATCGCCTGTCTGGGCCCGGTCACCCACGCCGGCTGCGGGGCGCTGTGTCCCCGACACCATCGCGGCTGTTACGGCTGCTTCGGGCCGACGGCTACGCCGAACCTGGGTGCGACGATTCCGGTGTTGCGCCGTGACGGGATGTCCGCCGGCGATGTCGACCGGGTTCTCAGCACGTTCAACGTGACGCAATTCCAGGCCGCTCGAGATACCGCCGGGGACGCCGAATGAGCGAGTCCCGGCGCACCCTGCGGGTCGGCGCGCTGACCCGGGTCGAGGGGGAGGGCGCCCTGCACGTCGAGTTGCGCGACGGGATGCCCGAACGGGTCGAACTCAACATCTACGAGCCGCCGCGGTTCTTCGAGGCCTTCCTGCGCGGACGGTCCTATACCGAGCCGCCGGATCTGACCGCCCGCATCTGCGGTATCTGCCCGGTGGCGTATCAGGTCAGCGCCTGTAACGCGATCGAGGATGCCTGCGGGGCCACGCTGGATCCGGAACTGATCGCGCTGCGGAGGCTGTTGTACTGCGGCGAGTGGATCCACAGCCACGCCCTGCACATCTATCTGCTGCACGCGCCGGACTTCCTCGGCGCGCCGGACATCTTCACGGTGGCGCGGGAGCACCGCGAGGCGGTGGAACGCGGGCTGGCGCTGAAGAAGGCCGGCAACCGGCTGATGGAAGTCGTCGGCGGCCGCTCGATCCATCCGATCAACGTGCGCCTCGGTGGTTTCTACTCGGTTCCGTCCCGCGCCGATCTCGCCTCGGTGGCCGAGCAACTGCGGCACGCCCTGGACGACGCCCTTTCGACCGTGACCTGGGTGGCCGGTTTCGAGTTTCCAGAGCTGCGGATCGAGCATGAGCTGCTGGCGCTGACCGGTTCGGCCTACGCCATCGAGGACGGGGTGATCGCCCGCAGTGCCGGGCCGGCGTTCGGGGTGGCCGAGTTCAGCGAGCACGTCCGCGAAACCCAGGTCGAGCACTCAACCGCCCTGCATGCCACTCTTGACGGCGGCTGTCACCTGACCGGCCCGCTGGCTCGCTACTCGCTGAACCACCGGCAACTCTCCCCGTTGGCCCGGGAGGCCGCAACTGCAGCCGGTTTGGGAGTCGAATGCCGAAACCCTTTCCGCAGCATTGTGGTTCGGGCGGTCGAGGTGGTTTACGCGGTCGAAGAAGCATTGCGGATCATCGATAACTATGTCGCGCCGCCGCGGCCGTTCGTCGAGGTCGAGGCCCGGCCCGGAGTGGGCCACGGGGTCAGCGAGGCCCCGCGCGGACTGCTCTATCACCGCTACGAGATTGACGAGGCCGGTCTTGTCGCGGCCGCGGAGATCATTCCGCCGACCTCGCAGAACCAGGCGGCCATCGAAGATGATCTGGCCAGGGTGGTGATCTCCGATGCCGGACTCGACGACGCGGCGCTGACTGCGATGTGCGAGCGGACCATTCGCAACTACGACCCGTGCATCTCGTGCGCCACCCACTTCCTGACGGTCACCGTGGATCGGCGGTGAGTCCGCGGTCGGGTGGCTGCGTCGTGATCGGGATCGGCAACGAGTTCCGCCGTGATGACGGCATCGGACCGGCGGTGGCGGCGACCCTGGCGGCCCGTGGTGCGCCGGCGGTGGCTTGCGCCGCGGAGCCTACGGCGATCCTGGACGCCTGGGAGGGCGCCGCGCTGGCAATTCTGGTGGACGCCGTCGACGGTACGGTGCCGGGCCGGATCCGGCAGTGCACGATCGCCGATTTGACCGATTGCGCGTCGGTGAGTTCCCACGATCTCGGCGTCGGGCAGACCTACGAGTTGGGACGCGCGTTGGGCCGTACACCGGAAGCGCTGGTCGTTGTCATCGTGGACGTCGCCGACACCGGGCACGGCGTGGGGCTCAGCCCGCCGGTGGCCGCGGCGCTACCGGCGGCCGTTCGGCTGGTCGAGTCCGTCCTGAGTCAGCAGGCCGGCGAACCGGCGGACCAGCAGTCGTAGCCGCCGGGCGGCGTCGTCGGCGTTGACGGCGGTGTCGGCGCGCACCCCATCGGGGTGTAGGCCCAGTCGGGTCATCTCGTCGACGTCCGCGGCGATCCACCGTTCCACCAGTTCGGGGTCCACCTCGGGATGGAACTGCACTCCCAGCGCCCGGCCCTGGACGAAAGCTTGGGTGGCGCGGGCATTGCGGGCGATCTCGACGGCACTCGGCGGCAGGGTGAAGCGGTCGAAATGCCATTGGAACCACCGTCCGCCCGGAACCAGATCAGCTCTGCTGCTGTGCACGTCATGCCAGCCGATCTCCGGGTGCGGTGAACGGGCGACGGTGCCGCCCAGCGCGTGGGCCAGCAGTTGTGCGCCGAAACACACCCCGAGCACCGCCACCCCCGCGGACAGCGCATGGCGCACCATCGCGATCTCACCGGCCACCCAGCGCGGTGCGATCCGGTCGTCGTAGACCGCCCAGCGCGCCCCCATCGGCACGATCACGTCATAGTCGAGCGGATCCGGGAATTCGGTGTCGAGCGCCGGATCGTCGGCCCGGCCGGCCGGCACCACGTCGAAAGTGCTGATATCGAAACCGGACTCGGCGAACGCCTCACCGAGCAGGGCCGCCGGCGCCGACGGGTCGTTGTGGAGGAACAGCACCGCAGGCACCCGCTCACGGTACGTCCCGGATCCGGCTCGTCGGTAGGCTCGGGTCCATGCGGCCGGTTTTCATCGCGCTGGTGTTACTGGTCGCCGCGGCTCACTTCGCCTTCCTGATCTATCTGCCCAGCGGCGGCTTTCTCGCGTTGCGGTGGCGTCGCAGCATCTGGTTACACCTGCCTGTGGTGCTGTGGGGGATGGGCAGCGTGGCGATCGGACTGTGGTGCCCGCTGACCGCAGTCGAGCGGTGGGCCCGGCCTCGGGCGGGGATGGCGCCGCTGAGTTCCGCGGGCTTCATCGACCACTACATCACCGGGGCGGTGTACCCCGCGGGTGCAGCGGGGTACGTCCAGGCTTCGGTTTTCCTGGTCGTGCTGGTGTCCTGGCTGGGTTTCGCGCTGACCGCGCGGCGCGGATCCCGACACCGCCGGGACGCTGCGACGAACATGGTTTGACGTACGAACCTGATTTCCCGAATACTTCGCGCCATGGGCGTGTCCACCCAGGTCTGGGTTATCACCTGCGTCGGGATCCTGGGTCTGTTCGTCTTCGACTTCTTCGCCCATGTGCGGGTTCCGCACGACCCGACCTTCCGCGAGTCGGCTATCTGGTCCACGGTGTACATCACCCTGGCGGTGATCTTCGGGTTCTTCGTCTGGTGGCAGTGGGGCGGGCAGTACGGCGGCGAGTACTTCGCCGGTTACGTCACCGAGAAAGCCCTGTCGGTCGACAACCTGTTCGTGTTCACCGTCATCATGACCTCGTTCGCGGTACCACGGGCCTATCAACAGAAGTTGCTCCTGATCGGCATCGTGATGGCACTGGTCATGCGGGCCGGTTTCATCGCCATCGGCGCCGCCGCGATCAACGCCTACAGCTGGGTGTTCTACATCTTCGGCATCTTTCTCATCGCCACGGCGCTGAAACTGGCCCGGGAGAGCGGGCACGAGCGCGAGGTCGAGGTGCAACGGGAGAATCGGATGGTCGCCCTGGTACGCCGTTTCGTCCCGACCACCGATGACTACGACGGCGACAAGTTCCTCACCCGGGTCAACGGCAAGCGGGCTGTCACCCCGATGCTGCTGGCGCTGATCGCGATCGGGTTCACCGATCTGCTCTTCGCACTGGATTCGATCCCGGCGATCTACGGGCTCACCGAGGAGGCATACATCGTCTTCACGGCCAATGCCTTCGCGTTGATGGGCCTGCGCCAGCTGTACTTCCTCATCGGCGGTCTGCTGGACCGGTTGATCTATCTGTCGGTGGGCCTGTCGATCATCCTCGGCTTCATCGGGATCAAACTGGTGCTGCACGCGCTGCACAAGAACACGCTGGGGTTCATCAACAACGGCGCCTACGTCGAGGTGCCGGAGATCTCGACCCAGATGTCCATCGGCGTCATCGCCGTGGTGTTGATCATCACCACCGTCGCCAGCCTGTGGCGCACCCGCGGCCGGGCTCGGCGCGAACCGCAACCGTGACCGGGGTCGCCGCGCGCGAAGATCCCCGGGAGGGCAATCGCCGCCCAGCGCCCCGGTCAGCTCACCCCGGTCAGCGCGATGCCCTGGTCCGGCGCGCATCGCTGAGACCGATGCCCGCCAGCAACACCAGCGCGACCAGTGGCGCGACGATGGTCATGCTCAGCACCGCGGCGTCCGGCACCGGCTGTCCCCGCAAATGTGCCAACACTCCGATCAGCGGCTGGAAAATCATCCCGCCGACGCCCATGATCAGCATATTCGTCAGCCCCATCGTGACCCCGGACAGTTCCGCCGGGGCATGGTCCCGCGCCATCGTGAAGGTCAGCACGTAGCACGCATTGCAGAGCCCCAGAGCGAACATCGCCGCGCTCTGTGCCACCGGACCGTGCAGCACGAACAGGATCAGTGTCATCGCCACCGCCGTGCCGAGCGCGCCCAGCGATAACAGCAGCGCGGGCCTGCCGAACCGTGCGCACAGCCACGCCGAGCCGATCATGCCGGGTAGGCATCCCCAGAAGTAGAAGGATGCGGTCAGCGAGGCCGTCGACAGGCTCATCCCGTCGGAATCCTGGAAAAATGACACGCCCCAGAGCATCCCGAAGGCAACCCCGGTCGAGGCCACCAAACCGCCGGCCAGGGCGCGGGACAGAATCGGTATTGAGACCAGTAATCGCACCACCTCAGCGCGTTCGGGCCAGTTCGGCCGGTCGGAACTATCGGTGCTTTTCCGATTCCTGACGAACAGCACAATCAGGATCAGCAGAACCGCCGAGAACACGCCGCAGCCGATCATCGCGGTTCGCCAGCCGGCCCGCTCGACGACGAATCCGAGGGTTTCCTGCCCCAGTGCGGCGCCGGTCATCCCGGCCATCTCGGTCAGCGCCGCCAGTAGCGGGAAGAGGCGGGCGGGAAACCACTGGGTGGCCAGGGTCAGTGCGCACACCACGGTCGGGGCGGCGCCCAGGCCCATGAGGATACGGGTGGCCTCGGCGAAATCGGCCGTCTCCGACAACGAGAACAGGAAGGACGCGACGGTGCAGAGCAGCGCTCCGGTGATGAGCACCACCCGCGGGCCGAAGCGCGTCACCAGGATCCCGGCCGGGATCTGCAAGAGGATGTACGGGTAGTAGAAACTTGACGACAGGCCGCCGAATCCCGCCTCGTTGAGGGACAGATCGACGACCAGCCCCTCCCGCATGACGCTGGGGAAGGTCTGCAGCACCATCTGGAAGAAGACGTACAGCGCGGCGGCGCCGAAAACGATGCCACTGCGCCACGGCGACCACAGGGGATCGTCCGCCGGTCCGACCGTAGTGGTCGACGAGTTCGCCATCGTCTCAACCTCGTTGTCCGGGAATGCGGAACGGGTCAGTGGTGTCCGAGGGGGGACTTGAACCCCCACGCCCGTTAATAGGGCACTAGCACCTCAAGCTAGCGCGTCTGCCATTCCGCCACTCGGACCCGATGCGCCCACCGCGGCGGGCGGTTAAGGCTATCGGATTTGCCGTCCCCGTCTCAAACCCGCGCTCAGGAGCTCGGCAGCCGGCCGGCGATGGTGCTGGCGATTGCCGTCGCCGCCGACGTCGGGCCGGCCAGGCTGCATGCTTCGACGTCGACCGCGACATTGCCGTGAACGGTCAGCGCCCGCTGACAGGACCACTGTTGTGGACTGCGCTGGACCCGGGATACCGCCAGTGCGTCGCGCTCCAGACCGGCCGGACCGATGGACCAGAGCTGGGCGGGAGCCAGCGGCTGCGGGTAGGTGAGCTCGCGGTCGGCGCAGCCGGACCAGCTGTCCTGCGACCGGGCGAAGAAATCCGCCGCGGCACCGGCGTTCGGGAACAGCACCACGGCCTGGGTGGCGAAATGCGACCACTGTGACGCCGCAGGTTCGCGGAGCACCTGTCCGTGTACGGCGGTCCAGCCGCTGCCGGCGTACACGGCTTGCTGGGCCGCGCCCGCGACCGCCAAGCAGTCGACCCCGTCGGCCAGACGTGCGGTGTCATCCCAAAGCGCATCGACTTCGCGGGTCACGACCATATCCGCCCCGGACAGGGCCGAGCTGACCTCTGGGGCCGACAGCAACAGCGACGGCAGAGCCTCGGACGTGGTCAGGGGCGCAGTCGCGGCCGGGGTCGCGGTACCGGCCGTGGTGGTGGCGCAGCCGCTGACCGAGAGACACAACAGTGCGGTGATCACGGGCGCGCGGCGATTCATCGCAGTAAATAAACCACGATGACACGCGTGTTGTAAATGTTGATTGAGTTAAAGATGTGATAAAGGCGTCGACACTACCGGCCGCCGCGATCGAGGCTGATCGTCAATGGTAGGAAAGGACCGTGACAACTCCCGCGGACGAGGTGGTCGATCTCGTCAGCGCGCTGATCCGGTTCGACACCTCCAATACCGGCGA
>Ga0180432_10011642_pt1 | contig 10341 bp, 12 predicted proteins | sample SS_ome_10_FD_132414 | JGI IMG/M metagenome (GOLD analysis project Ga0180432, IMG submission 132414) | Hypersaline lake sediment archaeal communities from the Salton Sea, California, USA - SS_1_MS_2 metaG | ecosystem: Environmental > Aquatic > Non-marine Saline and Alkaline > Hypersaline >...
GACCGGCCTAACCGCCTTCATGACGTCGAGATATCCGCAAACACCGGCGTTCTTGTTCTCCTGTCTAGCTTTCTTTCTGCCCATAATAAATCCTTATTTATTTCTCCATTCAACATGCCACCAATGCAACTTGACAAAAATACCACTAAGCAAAACGGCTTCATAACTACACTGATATTCGTCCAATGGAAGAACCTCCATTATAACCACCATCAAAAGCACAGCTGCTATAAAAAACAAATCGCTCACAAAATTTTTCATCACACCTCCAAAACGATGAACCCGGTATTGCGTTCAATCTGTCCAAAACTCGTCGCGGCCACACTGCCAGGCAGCCACAAGTTCCTGCCGATCTTCTGTCGAACATGTTCGTGCCCGTTCACGACCGGACACGGCAGCTTCCTGGACTTGTTGAGCGGCAGCGCCAGCCTCGCACCTCGCATGAACACGTTCGGCCCGACCTGCGCCCCTTCGACGTCCAAGTGAGAAAACACTGCCTTCACGTTCGCCTTCAGAAACTCGTCGAAGATCGCATCTATCGATTCCTGCGCCGTGTCGAAGGCTATCTGCTGCGCGCCGTAGTCCGTCAAGTACGGCGCCAAACCGATCGGCACTCCGTCGAAACTGATCACCTCCGGATGCACCGACACGCGAACGTCGTGCAACATCTTCGCTCTCGAAAAGATCTCGACCGCACCCTTCTCGAACTTCTTCGGCGCCTCGTGGTTGCCCTGGATCACTATCGTCGGACACCCGACCTCCTTCAACAGATCAATCGCAGCACATATCGAAGCTGGATCCGGATTCGACTTGTGAAAAACGTCGCCCAACACGACGAACAAATCCGCGCCTCTGTTAGTCTCGTCGACGACCTGCTCGACCGCTCGAACTATGTCGTCGCTGCAGTCGTAGTCCGCGATCTTCAGACCTAGATGCCAATCACCGCTCGCAACGATCTTCACGACATCCTCCTGGCTTCCGCGTTCAAGTTGTCGACGAACCGGCCGAAGTCTTCCACGCTCTCTCGAAAGTAGCTCTCGACGTCCTTCATGCCGCCCTCTATCTCGACGACCTCGTCTTCCGACAGATTGACCTCGATAACGTCTACGCTCTCGCCCTTCCTTTTGCGCTTCAGCTTCCTGAACGAACCTCTCTCCTTCATCTCCTCGACCGCCTCCGCCACAAGGTCGAGTCCCTTCGGAAGATCTCCCTTGCCGTTGCTGGTGAAGAACACGGACTTCTCGAAAGAGGTTCCGTCGACCTTGTTGTTCTCGACCGTGTACCTGATCTTGCTTCCGACCGTGGCATCGCCCTTCTTCACGCGAGATGCAGACGTGACCCTAACGCGAACGCAGTTGTCGTACATCACGGCCTTGCCGCCAGTGACCTTGTAGTCCTTGTCGAAAAATCCCTGCTTGTTAACGTTCTCCCTCTCCTGCATCACGAGAACGAGATCACTGTTGGTCCTGGCAAGCTGCGGAATCAGCGACTTCATCCACGTCGAAATGTAGGCCGCCTGCAGCGGATACATCTTGTCGACGCCCTCCTTCTCGATCTTCTCCAGGATGTTCTTCGGAAACAGCTTGGTCAACGTGTCGACCACGAAGAAGCAGCCGACGTCCTTCGAAAGCTTCGAATCCTTGCTCTTCGATCGCTTCGCCTTCTCCAGATTGTCGAGCATCTTCTGAATCTTCCCGAACAGCTCGTCGAGATCCTCCGGCTGATGAAACCCGCACTTCGGCGAGATGGCGTTGTACCACTCCCGCTCTCCCGCGTACTCCGTGTCGAACACGACCGCAGCATCTCCGATCCTTCTAGCCGACTCGGCGAGAGCAAGAGCCAACACCGACTTCCCGACCTGGTTCGGCCCATGGATCACAGTCGCGCGCTTCCGTGGGTGTCCGCCGATGCCGGTCGCTCTGTTGTAGCCGGTCAGCATGGTCTGAAAGTATGTCAGCTCCTCCATGTCTTCGATCAAACTGATACCAGTTCCCTCGGAGACTATCCGCAGCACATCGATCGCGCTCTCCTGTTCCTTCTTTCTGCCCACTGTCGGCCTCCGATCAAGCGCCCGGCTTGAACACGACGATCACCGAAGGAAACGGTGCTCCCGCCAACTTCTTCGACGGATCAATCTCTCTAATCTTCCGCTCCTCGGGACTGTCAAACTTCACACGCCGTTCGACGAAGTAGATCTCGGTTCGCATCTTCTTGCGACTCTTTCTGCCGTCGATGAGAGCTTTCTTCGACAACTTGAAGCCTTCCTTTGTTTGTTCGATCCTTCCAAGAAGAGTGCAATACTTGAACACGTCGTCGAACCACACCGTCTCCGTCCTGGCAGGAAGAAGCCCGACGATCACGTCGACGCTCTTCAGCGACGTCTCGACCAACATCTTTTCGACCCACTTCTCCGTGAGCCTGCCCTTACCATACGGCGGGTTCACGAAAACCTTGCCGAACCACTCTTGCCTCAAGCCGTCTTCCTTCTCCGTGAAGAACTTCTCGCAAAGCGCGTTCTTCTCAGTCGCAACCGGATCAAGGTCGAATTCACCACCGGCAAACTCATCGGCCAAGAAATGAAACAGATTCTTCGGCGTCTCCCACTCCTTGCTATTTGACGAGTGCATGACTCTATCAACCATCGTCTTCTCCTGTATCAAGATGCGGTCTGCAGGTCGCGACCCGAAGGGAGAAAGAAAGGCCGCGACCTGCATCTGCGACCGCTTTTTTAGAACGGAACGTCGAGCCTGGACATGCAGTCCGGACACTTGCCGTACTTGTTCGGCTTGACGTCCTTCTTACATTCGTCGCAATAGACGGCCTGCTTGTTTGACTCCTTCTTGCTCGACATTTTCTTCGAACTGCCCTTCAACTTCTCCCCGCATTCCGGACAAAACTTCCTGCCGGCTTCTACCTCGGTCTTGCACTCCGGGCAGATCTGCAGATCTTCGCCCTTCTCTTCCGGTTCCTCGTCTCTGCCTCGACTTCTGGAACGACGCTCGTCATCGCGCTTGGAACCTCGTTTTTTGTCGCCGTACCCAGCGAACTCCTTGAACTCCTCGAACGATATCTCTCGACACGCCCACGTCGACTCTATGCTGTCGAGCATCTTGAACGGATCTCCCGGTTGAGTGAGAGACTTCAAGTTCAACCCGAGATCATCTTCGTCGGCCGTCATGATCTCCTCGATGTCCTCGTCGAACGGCGCCAACTTCGAATCGAACCGCTCCGCTCGATACTTGTGACTCGGATTGCTCTCTCGGTCGTCGAACGTCAGCTTGATCGGATACGGCGTCTTCAACGGATCGCCCTTCACCTCACCGTAGTCGTCGATCGCCGACCCGATCATCCTCTTGATCGCCATGGCAAGACCTTGCGTCGCCGTTACGATCTCAGCCGGATTGTCGTCCGATCTATTCTCCGTCGGAATCCAAACGAACAAGAACTCCGACCTGGCGTAGATCTTCTTTCGCCAGTTTTTGGACCTTCCGGCCGCCTCCTCGAACGTGAACCGCGAATCTCTGTCTCCGCCGTCGAGCAGAAGTTCTTCGGCGTCGACCGTCTTGTCCTCGATCATCTTGTCGGCGAACTTTTCGAGAGAGCAGATCGGACAGTTGTCCTCGACGCAGTTGTATCTGCGATTTTTGATCTGCTCCTTGCCGTCCTCCATCTCGATGCTCGGAATGGTGCCGTGGATCTTCCTCTCTTCGATTCCGATCCTCTTGTGTATGTATCCGACCGTGCGGCCGTCCCGCTTCCACCTGCTGAACTTTCCTCCGCTGGAAGATCCTGCCCTGTTCATGAAATCTGCCGTAGTCATTCCCATAGTATCGTCTCCTTGTTTTTGGTGCCGCGCACCCTTCGTTTTAGGCGCCTCGCGCCATTGCCTATTTGACCTCGATGTCCTTCTTCAGATCCCAGGCATCGACCTCTTCTTGGAGCTTGTCTCTGACGAACTCGCTTGCTCGTTCGTACACGTTCTCGATCTCCCTCTTGTTGGAAGACGCCGCGTCTATCTCAACGCCGACGTCGAGCCTGAGCGACTCGTAGTTGCCCATGTTGATCGTCAATCCCTTGCTTACCTTCACCTTTACCATTTCTCGTTCTCCCTTCCTAGTTATTTCCCGAGTACGACTTCCTTCTGCGCCGTCAACAACCTGGCCTGCGTCTGGAGCAATCCCTTCCTGTCGCTCCACTGCTCCGCCAGACTCTTCAGATTGTCTCTGATCTCGCGAATCTCTTCCAACCGCACGACCAAATCTTCCCTCTCCTTCCTCGTGTCCTCGTGCGCCGCGATCTCCTCCTCGATCATGTCCTTGGTCGGTTGCTTTCTGCTCTTAGTCTCTTCGAGCCAGATCTGAACTCTGGCGAGAGCTATCCTGGAGATCTCGTGCATCCTCTTCGCATACTCGACCTTGAACATCTCGCGCTCCTTCTTCGCCTTGAGATAGATCGAGTTCGCGAGATGGGCGTTGTTCGCCGCCTCGTCTATCGCCTCGCTCAACTTGAACCGATCTCGAAGCCCTTCCGGACCGAGCTTGGAGAATTTCTTCAGCTTCTCATACGACTCGACTATGTCGATGTCCAGCTCTCTTCTAAAGAACTTCGCGGCCAGATCGAACTTGCTCTCCTGCTTCTTCCTTCCCATCTCTTCCTCTCCTCTCGGTTCGATTATATCAATGATATAATCTCAGCCGAACAACGAGCACTGGCTATCGTTTCTCGCTCTCCCGAGCTGCTTCCAATCATGATTCGGAAAAACCGCCTCCAACACTCTCTCGGCCGGCGGCCAGACCTTCTTCTGCCAATAGTAGTCGACGTCGAACTCGCCGTCAAAATCGTCCGCATGCACCGCGTCCAGCTTGTCATCCTTCTTTCCGGTCACGACGTAAGGGATCTTCATCCCGACGTAAAACTCTCGCCCTCTGTCGATCAAGCTCTGCGCTACTCTGACGTGAACGTTCGCCGACTTGTACGTCTTAGGATGTCTGCTGACGGACTTCGCGATCGTGAGATCTTCGACGTCGACCTCCTTGTCGTAGATTCGATCGCGCCAATCCTCCGCTATCCGCTCCGCCTTCTGCGCCGCCGGCTTCTGCGCATGCAAGACGTAATCGATGATCTCCTCCTGCAGCTTGCGCTCGATTCTGCATCCGTCCGTTCTGATGTACTCCAAGCCCTTGACGTCGATCACGCCGCTCTTCTTCAGACCAACGTACCGCTTCTTCGCGAGATAGATGACGCGCACATACTCGTCGTCGATCTCCAACCTAATGAATCCAGGAATTCCTCCCCTGCTTCGAACGAACTCGTCGATGGCATCAGCCGCCAACTCGACGAACTCCTCCGCCTGCTTCATGCTGCACCTGAGATAGACCGAGTCCGTGTCGCTGTACAGAACTTGAATCCCAGTGCTTTCGGCAAGCGAGATGATCACGTCACGCGTGATCTCCTGGCTGGTCAACGTCACGGCCTCGGCGCAATCGCGATCGTAGTATCGAAGCCAGGGCGATCCGAGACACCCGTATGCGCCGTTGCCCGACAACTTGTTCGCATCGCTTCTCTGTCTCGCTCTCCGAAAATCGACAGTTCTTTCCTTGCCCGCGTCCTTCAACTCCGCTGCAAGCTTCTTATACTTCGCGCGTCGCTCCATTGTCATCGCAACGATCGCCGGAAACACTCCCTCCTCAGTCATATCAAACACAACGCCGTTCGACGCTTCACAATGAAATGCTTCGCAGAATCCAGGAGCATTCTCTCTGTGGCCGATCTTCGTCTCCGGAGAGATGTTGAACGACCTGATCACGTTCGGATAAAGCGATGCGAAATCTAGACAAAACACCTCGTCGTGCATTCCTTCGACCGGCTCCATGACGTAGGCGCCCTGAAACTTGTCGACGCTCTTGTTGTGATCCTCGTAAAACGCACGCATCTTCGTCGGAAACCTGATCCCGTGCTCGGATCCATATCGAAGTATGAACGCGTCGTTCAGATAGCCGACCTTCAATACCCACTGAGACACGAACCTGTTCGACATGTGCGAGAGAATCTTCAAAGCGTCGATGTAGCCGTAGACATCCTCAAGCTCGACCATCAGATCGACGTCGACCTTGTTGTACTTCCGCACGAGCTTCCTGTTAGTCCTCCACATCTTGTGCATCATGTGACCGGGAACTCCCTCGACCTTCTTCTTTCCGAGAAGGTTCTGAGCGATGTTGCCGAGCGCATAGCTGACCTTCACGCCCTTGTTCTCCGCGTCCCTTCCGTATCCGAAATATGGGTGTTTGAACAGCTGCATGAAGTCCAGAAAGTTGATCATGCGCCAGTCGGGATTGAGTCCGATCCGCTTGCACCTCGCCTTCAAGACCACGTCGTCGAACTTCTCGCCGTTCCACGCAACGAGAAGGTCGTGCTGCTCCACGACCTCCAAGAACTGTTCGAGCAGATCGCCCTCTCCGCGATCATCGTCGCTGTCCGCGTCGATGCACTTCGTCTTTCTGTCGATTCCGTTGAACGCCACGGACAGAATCCTTTGACGCTCCAAATTCTCGAAGCCAGGCCTCGGATCGGTTTCAAGATCGTAGAACAGGATCTTCAAATTCTCTTCGAACTCGATCGACCTTCCGACGTCCGTCATATACCGCATGAGCGGCGACACGTCCGCCTCCAGCGGTTCGCATCCATCCTCTCTCAGAAACTCTATGAACTCGCGACGATCGTCGCGTCGGCTGCTTGAGAAGATCCTGACGTGCTTCCCACCGTCGACCTCCTTCACGCGCTCGACGAGCTGCCTGAAGTAGACCGATCCCCTGACCTTTTCGAATTCATCGTTCGTCAGATAGAAGTACCACTCGAACGGAATCCGCTCTATGCAGCGCTCTCCGTCCTTCCAGAACGCCAGACAGACATCGCCGTTTGGATAATCGTACCAACCAGAAACATAGCCGGACAATCGACTCTCCCTTCGAACGACCGACGAATAGAAAAGTGCGAGCGACCCTCGAATCTTCGACGCCCGGATAGCCGCCAGGAAGGCTGACGTCGAAGTGCTTTCTCGATCCGAGGAACGGGCGAAGGCCGCCCGCGTTACCTCCTACTGAAGCTGAACGAACGTGATCTTCGCTCCGCGCTTCATCTGCTTGAACTCGATTCCCACCTGCTCGTCGAGAGCGAACACGAAGACGCTCTCATCGTCTCCGTTCTTGCCGTTGAACCTCTGCCCGACGAACGGCATGAACTTGCTCTTCGCAGATCCGGGCGGCCGGCCGCGGCGCTTTCCGCCATCGTTGCCTCTCTTCTCCTTCTCCTTCTCGCGAAACTCGTTGATCTTTTCGCGCAGCTCTTCTCGCGTCAAGCTCTTGCCTCCCGACTCGAAGGACGCGGCCTTCAGAAGCTTCGACCTCGCAGCCTCCGGCGCCGACGCGATCATCATCAGCTTGACGAACCCGACCTTTCCCGCATCCTCTTCTTCGATCCGCTGCGCTATCCGCAGGAATGCGTAGGCAGTCGTGCGCTTGTATCCGAGAGCCTTTTCGCAGAAGTCGTCGAAGTTCTTGTACTCCTCCTCGAACTTCTTCGTCTTGTTGATGACGAACAACTCGCGACCGATCTTCCATGCGTTCATTCCGGTGTTCGCGTCCATCGCACGAATCTTCTCGATGCGATCTCGCAACGAGACTCCGTCGTCCTCTCGCTTCTCGACGGCAGTCTCTTCCACCTCTTCCGCCTCCTTCGCCTTCTTCTCCTTCTTGGTCTTTCTCACGTCAACCTTCTTCTTCTCCTTCTTGGCAGGCTCCTTCTCGGCCGGCTTCACCTTATCCCACCCGCCGCTGTCGTCTTCGGAAACGTCCTCGCCACAGTACCAGCAGGTCTTGTCTTCATCCTGAACAAAATGGTCGCAGACCTCGCACTGGAACTCCTGCTTCCCGACGTGATCGCCGATCACCCTGGCGAGCGCTCGGTCGGTCATGCCGTCCTCGATCTCGATCTCGTTCTCCTCGGCGTACCAGACGCCGCATTCTCTGACAAACTTCACTTTCGACATGATCCCATCCTCTCCTCGTAGATTTTCCTGATTTCCATTGCCTCGTGATCGCCAGGATCATAACCCGGCTGCATCCTGATGACAACAACTTTTTTTCGCCTAAACCAACCTTTGATGCTCCTCTCGAAGGCCGCTCCTCCGGCGTCTCCTTCCCTCCACGCAACGACCGTGTCGGCAAATGCTAGCTGCTCGGCCTGCTCCTCGGTCAAGGTCGCTCCGTTGATCGCAGTCGAATTCGGAATCTCAGCCTGTCGAACTCTGATCGCCGAAACCCAGCCTTCCGACAGAGATACGAACCTGAGCGATCTGTCGACCTGGTCGATCCCGAATATCCCCCAGCGAGTTCCTCTTCGATCTCCCTTCGGATGCAGAACTTTCTTCCTGTCTCCGTCATAAGTCCTGGCGAGCCAAGTGACGAGCCTGCCTCCGGATGTTATCGGAACCCACACTCTCCTGCGCCAGATCCAATCTCTGAGATTGTACGTCTCGATCTCTTTCGCACCGATTCCCCTGCTCTCAAGATATCGCCAGCACTGTGAACCTCTCGCAATCCTGACGATGCCGCTCGGAACTCTGCACTCGGCCGTCAGCTCTCTGGTGTTGAACGTCCTGTCCTCGTCTGGCTGTCGCATCTTGACGTGTCCGTTCACAAACTTCATCGCGAACTCGACCGCCTTTTCGAACTCCACACCTCTCGCCTTTTCGATCAGCGTGAATACGTTGCCGGACCACCCGCATGAGAAGCAGTGAAAGACACCGTGTTTGTCGTCTCCCGGTTCATCGTGAATCGACCACGACGGATTCTTGTCGTCGTGCTCTCCCGAGATGCACCTAGCGACAAGCTCCTGATCTTTTCTGACGAACTTCACGCCGAGAGCAACCAGCAGATTCTCAACATCGATCGACGTTCTGATCTTGGACAACTTCATTCCTGCAGCACCCCGTCCTCTTCATCAATCGACATGTTACGCAACAAATCCTTAGCAGATCGCAACAGCTGCGGTAAATATACATTCTCGATGAGATTATCCCTGTCCGCATTGCACACCACGCAAGGCACATCTTTCTCTATGTAGGTATTGAACAACAACATCCTCGCGTATCGTCTAGCACACCTCAATACCTCATTTTCGGACTGAGTTCGAAACTCGATTCTCTTCGGCTTGTCTCCCATCTAATCTTCTCCCTTCAAATCGATCAATCTCTCACCAGCCGCTCCTTCACCGGATCGTATTCTCGCTGTCGGATCACTTGATAATTTCCAACAGGAAGATCAATCTTGCCGTGCTCCTCATGCAGCAGCTCCGCTGCCTTTTCAAGCATCAAGAACACACCGATCGCTGTTGCATACATGCTCGCATGCTGATTGCTGATCGCATGCGCATGTCCGGTCGCCTCTCCCTCTGCCAAGATTAGCCTACCACCTACTCGTTCTACCATCTTCTTGTTGGCAGGAACTTTGTTCACTGGAATCAACAATACGTCTCCCTGTCTGTACATGGCTCTCCTCCTATGTTTCGATTACTGGTTTATACTCAACGTTTTCTGGCAAATTGAACGTCCAAGCGATCGCCTCCTGCGCAGTCTTTACGTTTGGAGGCACTCTCAGAAAATAGATCCGACCGGTCGAAACATCCTTCACCCTTACCGTAGCGATCGGCTCGTCGTTCGACATTTCTCGATGATACAAAGTGCCAAACTTACTCTCATCCACAACGACGGCGTTGCTATCTTGAATAAATCGATCTAGTCCGTATCGCTCCACCATCACTCTACGGATTTCTGCATTTTTCTCTTTGTCGATTTCCTTGATAGTGATTTTTTCCGGATGCTCAATAAGTTCTCTTGACACCCGCAAACCATGCCAGCTCCACACAGACCACCCGTCCCTGAACTTGAGAGCTGGTCCGTCTGCGCAGTGCAGCCGAGATCTTTCTTCTCTTGACTCCCAATTCAAAATTTCTGGGCGATCCGAAACAATGCAAATGTTCTCAAACGGCCACCACCAGCAACACGACCGAGCAATTTCATCCCATAGATGCAACTCTGCCGAGCGCTCGTATCTCACACCTAGTACGCTTTCCGCGAAACGATAAAACGCAATCCAAAAAGAGTCATGCTGACCCCACCAAGCGTTTCTAAATTCTTGATCCCTCAGCGAGTCCCTCAGCGAGTTCCACAGCGAGTTCCACAGCGAGTTCCACAGCGAGTTCCACAGCGAGACCTCCAGTGAGTTCCACAGCGAGACCCCCAGCGAGTTCCATAGCGAGACCTCCAGCGAGTCCCTCAGCGAGTCC
>Ga0180432_10011643_pt1 | contig 10339 bp, 10 predicted proteins | sample SS_ome_10_FD_132414 | JGI IMG/M metagenome (GOLD analysis project Ga0180432, IMG submission 132414) | Hypersaline lake sediment archaeal communities from the Salton Sea, California, USA - SS_1_MS_2 metaG | ecosystem: Environmental > Aquatic > Non-marine Saline and Alkaline > Hypersaline >...
CCGACGGCACAGTTCCGCTGGGTCGCGGATGCTGTCGGCCATCGTCGCCTGCCATGACTCAGCCCGATGGGGCTTATCGATATCGGAAGTTAGAATTGCCATAGTGGCGAATCCTACCACAACACGTTGTTATTAGAAAGTGAAACGGAAAGACTATCGTGGCCAGTCATAGTACCAGCGACTTTCGCAAGGGGTTGAAAGTTCAACTCGACGGCGACCCTTACTTGATGATCGAGTGCAATTTTGTCAAGCCCGGCAAGGGCCAGGCACTCTACAAGTGCAAGTTGCGAAACCTTCTGCGAAACACCGTAATCGACCGCACCTACAAGAGCGGCGATTCCATCGATGCAGCCGACATTGAGGAAATCAACGCCCAATTTCTTTATCGCCAGGGCGATACGTTCGTGTTCATGAACAACGAGAACTACGAACAGTACGAATTGAGCGCCGAACAGGTGGACGACGGCTGGAAGTATCTCAAGGAATCGATGAACTGCGACATGATGCTGTTCAACGACAATCCCATCGCCATGACGCCGCCGAACCACGTGGTGCTGCTGGTGGAATATTGCGAGCCGGGAGCCAAGGGCAATACGGCGACCAACGTCACCAAGCCCTGCAAGGTCGAGACCGGGGCCGAGTTCCCCTGCCCCGCCTTCGTCGAGATGGGCGACTATGTCAAGATCGACACCCGTACCGGCGAATACATAGAACGCGTCAAGCAGTAGAATTCCCTCGGGCGGAAGATGAACGACAGTGGAGACTGCCAATCCGCCGGCGACTGCCAATCCCCCGGCGATTTCCGACCTTCGGCCGACTGGCCTGGTTTGCGCCTGCGCGCGGGGTTGCTGCGGCGGTTGCGGGAGTTCTTCCACGAGAACGACTTTCTCGAAGTGGAAACGCCCTTGCTAGGCGGCGAGACGGTCGTCGACCGCCACCTGGAGCCCTTCGAGGTCGATTGCCGGGGCCGCCGGATGTGGTTGCAGACGTCGCCCGAGTTCGCCATGAAACGAATGCTGTCCGCCGGCGCCGAGGCCATCTATCAGGTCGCCCATTCGTTCCGTCAGGGAGAGAGTGGGCCGTTGCACAACCCCGAGTTCACCATCGTCGAATGGTATCGCGCGGGTGACTCGATGGAAGACGGCATGCGGTTTACCGGCCAATTGTGTCAAGCGTTGCTCGATTGCGACCAGGCCGAAACGCTTTCCTACGGCGAGGCCTTCGAGCGTCACGTGGGGCTCGATCCGCACACGGCCGGTAGTTCCGAACTGATTGCCGCAGTGCGGAAGCACGACATCCAGTCGCCGGATGGTCTTGCGGCGGATGATCGCGACGCGTGGCTGGATCTCTTGTTGGTCGAATTGGTGCAACCGAATCTGGGTGTCGAGCGACCGCTGCTGTTGTACGATTATCCGGCAAGCCAGGCCGCCCTTGCTCGGATCAGAAACGACGAGCCGCCGGTTGCCGAGCGTTTCGAACTTTACATTTCGGGCATTGAACTGGCCAACGGGTACAACGAACTTCTCGACGCCGACGAGTTGCTCGAGCGTAACCGTCGCGTCAACCAGCAGCGGCGCGAGGACGGCAACCGGCCGCTGCCCGATGGGGAGCGTTTGCTTTCGGCAATGCGCTCCGGCATGCCGGCCTCGGTCGGAGTTGCCTTGGGTTTCGACCGGCTAGTGATGCTGGCCGCCGGCGCGAAGGATATCGCCCAGGTGATGCCGTTTCCAGTAGAGCGGGCGTAAGTTTCGCGTATAATGACCTTTTGCCGGTTGGCTAGTACCTGAGTATTGCCAACAGGAACTAATTGCGCAAGTCAGAAACATCGGGAGCGAGCGAGTGAACAATCAAACCGTCCACGTCAACTTGGCCGAACGAAGCTACGACATTCGCATCGGCGTGAAGAACATCGCCGAGGCGGCCGAGATGCTGGCCGCCGCCGAGACCGTTTCCCACGCCGTCGTGATTACCGACGAAAACGTACGCCAGCCGCACGCTCTTGCCGTGGCCGAGAGTCTGGCGGATAAATCGATCAATGCCGACGTCATCTCCTTCGAGCCGGGCGAGCCGAGCAAGTCGGTCGACATGGCCGCCGGTTTGTGGCAAGGGTTGCTGGAAGTGGGAACCGACCGCCGCAGCGTGGTGGTGGCCGTCGGCGGCGGAGTGGTCGGCGATCTGGCCGGATTCATCGCCGCCACGTTTGCCCGAGGCGTGCGGTTTTTCCAGGTGCCCACCACGCTACTGGCCCAGGTCGACAGTTCCGTGGGTGGAAAAGTCGGCATCAACTTGCCGGACGCGAAGAACATGGTCGGCGCGTTTCTGCAGCCGATGGGCGTGCTGATCGACACCGCCACGCTCGACACGCTGGAACCTCGCGAGTACCGGGCCGGGCTGGGTGAAGTCGTCAAATACGGCGTCATTCTCGACGCCACGCTGTTCGAGTACCTCGAAGGACACGTTGAAGGGTTGCTCAATCGCGATCACGACGTGCTCAACCACGTCATCGCCCGATGTTGTCGACTAAAGGCCGACGTTGTCGAAAACGACGAACGCGAGACTACCGGCCTGCGGGCGGTGCTCAACTACGGCCACACGTTCGCCCATCCGATCGAGGAACTTTCCGGCTACGGCGAGTTTCTCCACGGCGAGGCCGTCTCCATCGGCATGCTGTGCGCCTCGCGTCTGGCCGAACTTTTGGGCCGCGTGGATTCCGCTTTCACCGAGCGACAGCGGAAACTTCTCAAAGCTCTGCAACTGCCGGTCGACTTGCCTCCGCTGGATGTCGAGCGGATCATGGAACAGATGATGCACGACAAGAAGGTCGAGCATGGCAAGCTGCGTTTCGTATTGCCGAAGACCATGGGCAGCGTGGAACTGGTCGGCGACATCGACCCGGCGGAAGTCCGCGCGGCGTTGCGGATTTCGTAATGCACCGGTAGATATCATCCTGGGTTGCCCCAGCCACCCCCCCACTGGCCATGCAATTCCCGGTTCGCGCTCTTTACTATCGGACCGGCTCGATTTACAGTAGTAAATAGAGACCCCGCGCTGTGCTGGATCGTCGTGCTTACCAAGCAGGGAGGGTAGTCGTGCCCATCGATATCAAGTGTGCCAAATGCGGCGGCAAGTTCCGCGTTCCCGATAAGTTTGCCGGAAAGAAGGCGAAGTGTGCCAAGTGCGGCGCTCCGATAGCGATTCCCGCTCTTGATGAGACGCCGGCGGAAGAGCCGGCCGCCCAGCCCGAGGCGACGAAGCAGGCGGAGACGCCGGCCGAAACCGAGCCGGTCGACAAGCCCGAGTGGTACATGCAGACCGACGACGGCGAGGAATACGGCCCGGTCACTCGCAAGGACCTCGATAGTTGGGTAACCGACGGGCGGATCGACAACACCTGCCAGATCCTCCGCGACGGCTGGGAGCAGTGGAAGTGGGCCGAGGATGTCTTTCCCGAACTCGGCGGCGCGGCTTCCGAGTCTCCCTTCGAGGGGATCGGTGGAAGCAGTTCCACAAGCGGTGCCGCAACCGGCGAGGTAAACCCTTTCGAGTCCCCAGCCCAACCGACGGAAGCAGCCCCACAGGCCGGCGCGGACGGCGGCGCGATAACTCCGACAATCACCCGAGCGCTGGCCGAGACTCGACCTTGGGTCATGTTTCTTTCGATATTAGGATTCCTGACCGGCGGAGTGGTGAGCCTTATGGGGATGTTCATGGGATTGGCGGCGGTAATGTCCGGCGAGTTCATCGTCATCATAGCGGCCGCGTTCTACGTGTTCATCGCGTTCTTGTATGTGATGGCTTCCTACTACTTGTTCACCTACTCCAGCAAGATCAGCGCCTTCATGCGAGGCAAGAGTACGGCTGATCTGGAGAACGCCCTCGTGGCCCAGAAGTCTTTCTGGAAACTGGTGGGCATCGTCACGGCTGTTTGCGTGGTGCTTAACCTTCTGATGATCGTGGGAATGATGGTCATGGGAGGCTTGGCCGCGGTCATGGTGGGATCGGCCGTGCCGTAGTGAGTCAATCGCGGCGTGGGTGTTCATCGTGACATTGCCCCGCGGTTGCCCGTCGGGGAGAGGCGCGGCCGATGGGCTCAGTACTTCATGGTTGTGCATACCAAGCAAGGAGGCATTCGTGCATATCGACATCAAGTGCGAGCGTTGCGGCAGTAAGTATTGCGTGGACGCGGAAACGGCCGGACAGAACGCCAAGTGTGACACATGCGGCGGCCTGATTGCGATTCCCGAATCGGACGCGCCAAACTCGCCGACGCTGACGACCGACCGCCAGTCCGAGTCGGACGACAAGCCCGAGTGGTACGTGCAGACCGAGCAAAGCGACCCAATTGGACCGATCACGCGGAGCGAGGTCGACAGCCGGGTTGCGGATGGGCGGATCGACGATTCCCACCAAATACTACGAGACGGTTGGGATCAATGGAAATGGGCCGAGGAGGTCTTTCCCCAACTGGCGGTTGCCACCGTCACCTCGGGCGGCGCGGCCGGCAACGGCAATCCTTATCAGCCGCCCGACGTGACGGGAGATGGCTGGCAATTCGCGGAAGAATCTAGCGAAGCGGAGAATGTCGAAGTGGACGATGTCTTATTGGTTGGTTCGTTCGCGCGCACTCGCTCTTGGGTCATCTTTGTATGCGTTTGCATGTTCATTTCCGCCGGGCTAACGTTCATCGGCGGAGTACTCATCGGCATCGGTGCGTTCAATGTCGAGAGAAATGGATTCGTACTTCTGTTCTTGGCAATCACTTACATCATGGCGGCCATATTTCACGGCGCGCTCGGCGCCTGCATGTACTCCTATGCCGAGCGAATCGGGGCGTTTCTGAAACATAGAAGCATACGAAGATTGAGAGCCGCCATTACGGCTCAAGAGTCGTTCTGGAGGGTGTTCGGATGCTTCATGATACTCAGCTTGATAGGCTTCGCGATGCTGGTCATGGTGGCGCTGTTTGCCGCGAATATTCGCTAACCCAAAGTCCGCCCCCCGTCGACCGGCAAGCAGACGCCGGTGACGAAGTCGTTTTCTATCAGGGAGATCACCGCCCGGGCGACGTTCTCGGGCTTGCCGACGCGTTTGACAAGCGTGCCGGCGACGGCGACTTTGGTCTCCTCCGACTGCATGTCTTCCGGCAGCATCACCGGGCCGGGCAAGATGCAGTTGACGCGGACTTCCGGATTGCGTCGGGCAAGTTCGACGGCCAGGGTTCTGGTCAGCGTGGCAACGGCCCCCTTGCCCACGAAATAGGCCGAGTAGTTCGGATACGGCCGCTGCGTGGCCCAGTCGCCGATGGTCACGATCGACCCGCCCTCGGGCTGGCCGGCCATGATCAGTCCGGCCCGGCGGCAGCAGAGAAACGTGCCGAGGGTGTTGACCTCGAACTGGCGACGCACGTCCTCGGCCCGGACGTCTTCCAGCGTGGTGGGGCTAAAGATGGCGGCCGCGGTGACCAGCACGTCGAGGCGTCCGAAGCGTTCGACCAGTTGCTCGAACATCCACTCGACGTCGGCTTCCTCGGAGACATCGGCCTCGTATGCCTCGGCATCGGTTCCGCCGCGGCGAAGTTCCTCGACCGATTCCTCGGCCTCCTCGGCGGACTTGTTGTAATGCAGCGCGATGGAGTATCCCCGTTGGGCCAAAGCGGCGGCCACCACGTTGCCAACCCGTCGCTTCCCGCTGCCGGTGATCAGAGCCACCTTGCGTGTGTTGTTCTGTTGCATGGTCGGGTTTCCGTGTTTGTTGCTTATAGTCGGCTTTTGCTGAAGCGAAAGGCGACAATGGGTGCGAGGCACCCTACAAGCTCTTCATGTATTCGGCAAGCGCCGTTTTCCAATCCGGCATCCTTGGTCCGCCTAGGGAGTGATAGGCGGTCGTGTCCAAAACGCTGTATGCGGGTCGCACGGCGGCGGCGCCGAACTCGGCGGTGGTTATCGGCTCGACGGAAATGTCGATTCCGGCCTGGCGGAAAATCTCCACCGCGAAATTGTAGCACGTTGTCGAACCGCCGCCGACCACATGGTAAATTCCCCAGGGCGGACCCCCCTGCCCTGCCCCACACTGCCCTGCCCTGCTCTGCTGAAGCAGAAAAAACATCGCCCGGGCGACGTGCGGCACATAGCTGGGGCAAAAACATTGATCGTCGACCACCCGCAATGGCTTTCCTTTTGCGGCCAATTGAAGCATCGTCCGTACGAAGTTCTTCGCTCGTGGGTCGTCGGGCCGCGCGTACAGGCCGCAGGTTCGCACGATGAAATGCTTGGCAACAGTGGCGGCAGCCTGTTCGCCGGCCAGTTTCGTTTTCGCGTAAACACTTTGCGGGCTCGGCGCGTCGGTCTCCTTGTACGGAGTGCGCCGCATCGCGTCGCCGCCGAAGACGTAGTCCGTGCTGACCTGCATCAACGTGCAATCGAGGCCACGGCACGCGGCGGCCAGATGTTCAACCGCCGTTGCGTTTATTGCGTGGGCTTTCTCCGGTTCGCTCTCGGCCAAGTCGACCTGGGTGTATGCCGCGCAGTTGATTGCCGCGTCGGGCCTAAGATGCTCAATAGTTTCAAGAACCGCTGGCCCGTCGGTCAAATCGAGCGTGTCGATGTCCAACGGCGCGGCCCCATCGCCGAGCATTCGACAAAGCTCTCCGCCAAGTTGACCGTTTGCTCCGGTAACGACGATTTTCACTTACTCCCTCCAGGCAGGGTTGACACCAGCGACTTGGCGATTTCCAATATATAAGTTTAACCAAGCCCCGCCCGTGGGAAAGAGGGGCAACGCCAATCGGCGACTGTTTGAGCGAAGAAACGAGGAAATCGAATGAACGTATTGGTGGCTGGAGGAGCGGGCTATATCGGGTCGCATGCCGTGAAACAACTGATCGAGGCCGGGCATCGAGTCGTGGTCGTCGACAACCTATATCGCGGACATGCCCAGGCCGTCCATCCGCGGGCCATCTTCGAGAAACGCTCCCTGGCCGAGCGGGAAGCCCTCGCCGGCATCATGCGCGAGCATGAAATCGACGGCGTGATGCACTTCGCCGCCTTGGCATACGTGGGCGAGTCGGTTACCGACCCGTTGGCATATTACGAGAACAACACCTCGGGCACCGTCAGTCTTCTGCAAGCGATGAACGACGCCGGTGTGAAGCGGATGGTCTTCAGTTCCACCTGTGCCACGTACGGCGAGCCGGAAGCCACGCCCATCGTCGAGACCATGGGCCAAGAGCCGATCAGCCCTTACGGCTGGTCGAAATGGTGCGTGGAGCGAGTGCTAAAAGATTATGCGGCGTCCGACGATCAGTTCTCTTTCACGGCCCTGCGATACTTCAACGTGGCCGGTTGCGCGGCCGACGGTTCGTTGGGCGAGGACCACGACCCCGAGACGCATCTGATTCCCGTCCTGTTGCAGGCCGCCCTGGGACGCCGCGACAAGGTGACCGTCTTCGGCACCGATTATCCCACGCCGGACGGCACGTGTATTCGCGACTATATCCACGTCGAGGACCTCTGCGCGGCCCATATCGTGGCCATGGAAGCACTTCAGCCGGGCGACACTCGCTTCTACAACTTGGGCATCGGCAAGGGATATTCGGTGAAGGAAGTGATCGACGCCGCCAACCGGGTTATCGGCGAGCAGTTGCCCATCGAGTACGGCGCCCGCCGCCCCGGCGACCCGGCCATGCTCTTCGCCAACGCGGAGAAGATTCAAGCCGAGTTGGGCTGGACCGCCCGATACACCGATATCGACCGTATCGTGGCCAGCGCGTGGAATTGGTTTAAGAATCATCCCAACGGGTACGAGGATTGAGCGGCGGAATCGGGAGGATGAAAAAGGGGACTGGCTCCACAACATCTTTGATTCTTGAGCACTCGTAACTCCTGCTGTTGTGGTGCCTGTCCCCTTTTTCATCACGGGGGTCGGGGGCTAGGGATCGGGGAAAGAAGCCTCCGGGTTCATCTGGGAGGAGTTTCACCTTCGGCCTACCTTGACGACCGCTGAACGCCTATTCGAAAACGGGGACAGGCACTTCACGGCATCGTCTTCCAGAAGGTCTACTACACACGGTTCGGAGCCAGTCCCCGTTTTTGAATAGGCTTCTAAATCAACATCCCCGCCACGGCCGCCGTCATCAGTGCGGCCAGTGTTCCGCCGACCAGTGAATAGAGACCGTACTTGGCCAGATCGGCCCGCCGCTGGGGCACCAGACTGCCGACGCCGCCGATCATTATGGCCACCGAGCCGAAGTTGGCGAATCCGCATAGAGCATATGTGGCGATCGTCACCGAACGGGGAGAAAGCGTGTCCTTGATCTTCTCCAACTCGATGAAGGCCAGCACCTCGTTCAACACGGTCTTCTCGCCCAACAATGTGCCCACCGCCTGGGCGTCTTTCCAGGGCACGCCGATCAGCCACGCGATCGGGCAGAACATCCAGCCGAAGACGCGCTCCAGCGTGAGCGGCTCGCCGTAGACGAAGATCGGCGAGAGGGCCCAATTGATCAGATAAACGATGGCCACGAAAGCGATCAGCATGGCGGCCACGTTCAGGGCCAGTTTCAGCCCTTCGGATGCACCCCGACAGGCGGCGTCCAGCGTGTTGGCATCCTTGCGCGGTATGTCGATGGTTACTCGGCCCTTGGTCGGCGAGTCCTCGGTCTCGGGCAGAATTATCTTGGCCACGACCAGCGAGGCGGGTGCCGACATAAGCGACGCGGTGAGCAAATGGCCCGCGTCGGCACCGAAGGCCGTGTAAAGCACCAGCGTCCCGCCGGCCACGGTGGCCATGCCGCTGGTCATCATCGCCATCAGTTCGGAGCGGGTCATCGAGTCGAGATACGGCCGCACGACAAGCGGCGCCTCGGTCATGCCCACGAAGGTGTTGGCGCCCGCACAAAGCGACTCGGCCCCCGAGGTGTCCATCACCCACACCATCAGCCGGGCCATGCCGGCGACGACCCATTGCATTATTCCCCAGTGGAACAGCACGGCCATGACCGACGAGACGAAGATAATCGGCGGCAACATCTTAAGCGCCGGGCAAGTATCCAGCACTTCCTGACTGAACAGAAACAGCGTCCCCGCGTCGGCACATCGCAGAATCCCGGTGACCAGATCGCGCGCATGCGAGAACAGCACCTGTCCCGGATAGGTTCGCAGAATAAACATCCCCAGGATGAATTGCAGGCACAGCCCGCTGGCCACCAGTCGCACGTTAACCTTCCGCCGATCCTTCGATATGGCCCAAGCGATAAGCAACATCACAATCAGGCCGAGTAAGCTGGTGAGTCGTTCCGTCATGGCGTGAAATTGGCTGTGAAAGGGGCTTGCGGAAGGGAAACCGATACGGCCGGAAGCATAGCAGAATGGTCGAGGGCAGTCCAGGAAGAAATTCGACACCCGCGGCGTCAAGATTGACAGATTGGGAGCAAAGGGGTAGCATCCAGGTATAAGTGGCGGTTCTCACGGAGATGCCCAACCGCTGCCAGCCGCGAATTATGGGCGTAAACGGAGGATCGATAATGCAATGGATATTCACGGCATTCCCGCTTGTGATGATTGCCATAGGAGTCTTCATCTTTTGGTTCTACGGCGTCTACGTAAAGAGGAAGGAGGTCGGTCGGGGCATGGACTCTCCGGAGAAACGAATCGCCCTCTACGTCGCCGTCGGGTGTGGTGCGATGTTCATAGGCTTGGGCGTAGTGTTCTTGCTGCTGGAGTTGGCGACATAGGCGACGCGAGGAGTGACTCGCCTGGATCGAAAGTCAGGCCTGTCGAGGCCGTGGATTAGCCGCCAGTTTTCCCGCGCGGGTGTTCCGGAACCGATAACACTTGGGCTCGCAATGTTTGACGACTTATCTCTTCAAACCCGATTATGGATAGCCGCCTCTTGCGTGCTGGCGGTTGTTGGTGTAGGTATCGGCTTCTATTCGATCTTCCGAAGGATGCGGGAATTCCGGTGGATGCGAGAAGAAGAGTTCACCAAGCGTGCCAAACTCCTTGTCGAGGAAGGAAAACCGATTGAAGCCCTGAAGGCCCTGAGCGAGGCGGAGTCGCGTTGGGCGATCAATTCGCACAACGGTTCCGTCAAGTCTCAGTTGCGGGATTACGAAAGGCTGGCCCGCACCGTGGATAACATACGGGAAGCCTCGGAGGCCTTGGGCCAATCGATCCATGCCGACAAACTTCTAGCGGCGATTGACCGTCTAATGGAACTGCTGGGCGACAAGTCGGGGTTCAGGATAGATCGGCGCAGCATGAAACCCGACACCGCGAGGAAATACGCGGCCCTCTTTGAAGACTTTCAACGCTCGCGAAAGGCCCTAAGACAAGAGGTCAGG
>Ga0180432_10011644_pt1 | contig 10338 bp, 10 predicted proteins | sample SS_ome_10_FD_132414 | JGI IMG/M metagenome (GOLD analysis project Ga0180432, IMG submission 132414) | Hypersaline lake sediment archaeal communities from the Salton Sea, California, USA - SS_1_MS_2 metaG | ecosystem: Environmental > Aquatic > Non-marine Saline and Alkaline > Hypersaline >...
ACATGCTACACCGATTCGCCCTCGGATGGAAGCCCGACAGCCGGAAGACGAGATGAACCCGCCCGGCTCCCCGTGAGACGAACCGGTGACGGCCGCAGCGAGGATCGGCGTCAAGAGGTATGGGGCTGGGTCGCGAATCCCGGCCGTGGAGGGCTTCCTTGAGGATCTCGAAAGCATCCGGCATGACCCGATTCACCGTCATTTGGCTCGGCCAAGTCGTCTCCATGCTCGGAACCGGGATGACCGGGTTCGCGCTGACGATTTGGGCGTGGCAGATTACAGGACAGGCCACCGCCCTCGCCCTGGTCGGATTCTTTCGGTTCTTCCCGCTGGTCATCATGACGCCGCTCGCCGGCGCACTGGTCGATCGGTGGAACCGCAAGACGGTGATGATCCTGAGCGACCTGGCGGCGGGATTGGCGACGATCGCCGTGTTCGTCCTCTACCGAACGGGAGCTCTCGAGATCTGGCATCTGTACGCCACGTCCGCCTTCGCCGGGGCCTTCGGAGCCTTCCAGTTTCCGGCCTATTCGGCATCGATCTCACTCATGCTTCCGAAAGACCAGTTCACCCGCGCAAGCGCGATGCTCGGCCTGATTCAATCGATCTCGACCGTCTTCGCGCCGGTCGCGGCCGGCGCCCTGCTCGCGTTTATCGGGATCGGCGGAATCATGACGATCGACATCGCGACCTTCGTGTTTGCGATCGGGACGCTTCTCGTCGTCGCCATCCCGCAGCCCGCGGCCGAACACGTGCAGCAGGCCAGGAAGAACACCCTGATCTCCGACAGCTGCTTCGGATTCCGCTACATCTTGGCCCGTCGAAGCCTCCTCGGTCTCCTCCTGTTCTTCCTCATGGTGAACATCCTCCTCTCGTTCAGCGGAGGCGTTCTCCCGGCGATGCTCCTTGCGCGCACGGGGAACAACGAGCTCGTTCTCGGCACCGTCCAGATGCTCTTCGGCGTCGGCGGCGTCGCCGGGGGCGCGCTCGTCAGCGTCTGGGGCGGCCCGAAGCGGAAGATCCGCGGCCTGATCGGCGGCATCATCGTCTCGACGTTCATCGGCAACGTCCTTCTCGGTGTCGGACGGAGCCTCCCTATCTGGGGGGCTGGAGCGTTCATCACTTCGGTGCTCGTTCCCATGGCCAACGGATCGAGTCACGCGATCTGGCAATCGAAGGTTCCGCCACACCTGCAGGGACGTGTCTTCTCCGCCCGCATCGTCATCGGACAGGTCGGCGGCGCGATCGCCCTGCCGCTCGCCGGCCTTCTCGCCGACCACGCGTTCGAACCGCTGATGACGGGACCGACCCGGGTCGCGGCCGTTCTGTCACACCTCGTCGGGCACGGCCCCGGCGCGGGCATGGGGCTGATGTTCGTCCTCTTCGGCATTCTCGGAGGGCTGACAGCAATCGGCGCCTATCTCTACCGACCGATCCGTGAGATCGAGGATCTCCTCCCGGACCACGACGCCCCGGAGCCGGGTGCGGGGGACCCCCCTCTCCCGCAAGGCTAGCCCGGCGAAGCTCTCACGACCATCACCCCGGTCGTGAGCTTTCGGTCTCCACCGGATCCCCACGCCACATCCAATGACCCTTCACAGCATTCTCCGAGACTCCTCCGAAGCCTGACAGAGGGAGGAGACGAATGAGGAAGTCTGCAACTGCGGCCCTGACCCTGCTGGTCGTCGGGCTCGCGTTGATCGCCTGTTCAGGGCCGATCGCCGAATCCCCGAGCGAGGAGGCTGATCCCCCTTACGGCCTGATCACGCCTGCGGAGGCGGCCGCTCTTCTAGGCGAGCGGAACGGCGAACCAGATTTCGCTCTGCTCGACATCCGAACCGACGCGGAGATCGAGGCGGGGCACATCTCGGGGGCCGAGGGCCTGAACTTCTACGACCCATCGTTCCGCGAGCGCCTCGCCGAGCTCGACCGCTCGAAGACGTACCTCATCTACTGCCGCACGGGAAACCGGACCGGCCAGACGGTCCCGCTCATGAAGGACCTCGGATTCGAGAGAGTCTATGATCTGGGTGGCGGGATCACGGAATGGGCCCGCCTCCGGTATCCGGTCTGCGTCGGCCCAATGGACGGGACCCACGCGTGCACGGGCGGCTCGCTCGAGCCGGCAAGCAGCCTCTGAGAGCCGAGACCATAGATCGAACGGAGGGAACATGACGCTGCAGGGAAAGACGGTCGGCATCCTGGTCGAAAACCAGTACGAGGACATCGAGCTCTGGTATCCCCTCCTCCGGCTGCGTGAGGCGGGGGCGACGACCGTGGTGGTCGGGCCCGAGAAGGACGCTCAGTACGACGGGAAGCGCGGATACCCAATGAAGGCCGAGGCATCGGCAACCACGATCACTGCCGACGCGCTCGACGGGCTCGTCATCCCCGGAGGGTACGCGCCGGATCGGATGCGAACCGACCCGAAGATGATGGCTCTCGTTCGAGATGTGTACGACGCCGGCAAACCTGTGGCAATGATCTGCCACGCCGGATGGGTCGGAGCCTCGGCCGGGATCGTGGAAGGCAAGCGCGTCACGTCGGTCCGATCGATCCGAGACGACCTCGTGAACGCCGGCGCCGAGTGGGTCGACGAGGAGGTTGTCGTCGACGGGAACCTGATCACCTCACGAACGCCCTGGGATCTTCCCGCCTTCATGCGGGCGATCCTTGCCGCCGTCGTCTAGGCGGAACACGAGGCCCCGCCGCACATCTCGACGAGGATCTCGACCGCTTCCTGCGCCCGCGCCGGACGGAGTGTCCGAAAGACGACCCGCCGGCCGCCCGGCCAGCGGAGGAGCACGCGGCGCGACATGCCCCGCGTCATCAGATCGAGGCTCGTGTTCGCGCGAACGGCCTCGAGATTCGCGAGTTCAACGCCCCGGCAATCGCGAAGCACCTTCGCCTCGCGGTCGATGATGAGCGTGTTCGGCATCTGATCGAGCGCCCGGCGGCGGCGGCGGAACCACGCGACACCCAGGATCGGGATCGGAATCGAGGTCGGAACGCCGAACACGAGAAACGCCATCGGGGCGGCCGCTCTCGTCTCCGGCTTTGCATCACCCGCCATGGAGACGACGCCGGCGACCACAATTCCGAGGAGCGCCAGGAAGACGACGATCGCATATCCGAAGGCCCAGAGCCGCCGGTTCACCAAGAAGACGCTCTGTCCTTGGACGTGGATCTCGTAGCCAAGATCGGCCGTCGTCGCGACGCTCTGGTTGTCGATCTCGTGCATCCGGAGCGGTTCACCTCGTTCGCGGCATATCGCGTGCGAACTGAGTATACGACAGGAGCCCCGATTCGACTCCACAGGGGGCGTCGCCCGATCTGTGCACCCTCGGCGCCCAGCGCCCGGCTCGAGAAGCGGCCGTGACGTGCATCACAGACCTCCGCCGACGGGGCGAACTCAATCGATCGATTGAGTACAATCCGTCGCGCGCACGCCGCCGGGAGGGCATGCCGATCGTTCATCCCAATCCGGGATTCCGGCCCCAAGGCCGTTCGCGCGACCAGTTTCGGAACGGAGAGTCGCAACGGTGAACGCGCTGCGGTCGGTCTTCGGCCACGCCAAACGCTACAAGCTTCCGCTGACGCTGACGATGCTCAGCATGCTGGCCTTGGTCGGCATTCAGCTCGTCGCCCCGTGGCTGGTCCGAACGATGGTCGCCGCGGTCACCGACCCGGAGGCCGGGGCCGAAGCGCTCGCCCTCGTTGCACGGCTCGCCCTGATGGCGCTCGCCGTCTACGTCATCCGGGCCCTCATGCAGTTCGTCCGCAGCTACGCGGCCCACGTCGCCGGCTGGCACGTCGTCGCCGACGTGCGGAACGAGGTCTACCGACACCTTCAGCGGCTGTCGCTTCGCTTCTACGAAGACAAGCAGACCGGCCAGCTGATGTCGCGTACGGTCAACGACTCCGACCTGCTCGAGCAGCTGGTGGCGCACGCGATTCCGGACGTCCTCGTCAACGTGCTGATGCTGGTGGGGGTCACCGCGGTGCTGATGAGCATGAGCTGGCAGCTCGCCCTGCTTTCGATGATCCCGATTCCGTTCATCGTCCTGGCCATGCGTGGGTTCGCCCGGTACGTTCGCCCCGCCTTCCGCCAACGCCAGGTCGAACTCGGCGAGCTGAACGCCGCATTGAACGACAACATTTCCGGGATCCGCGAGATTCAGGCGTTCACCCGTGAGGACAACGAAGCGGAGCGGATCTGGAGCCGGATCGCCCGATACCGGGACTCGCTTCTGCGGGCGCTCCGGCTGATGGCCGTCTTTCATCCGGCGGTCGAGTTCACCGCCGCCCTCGGAACGATCGTTCTGATCTACTTCGGCGGACGGCTCGTCCTCGAACGGTCGCTCCCGGTCGCCGATCTGGTCGCTTACTTCCTCTACTTGGAGCTTCTCTATCAGCCGGTCCGGGCCCTTTCGAACGTTTGGGAGAGCATCCAGCAAGCCCTCGCCGGTGCCGACCGGATCGCCGAGCTTCTCGACCAGGAGCCGGACGTTGCCGAACGGGAGACGGCCGTGGAGTTCCCGCATCGAGCCCGAGGGGCGATCAGCTTCGAGAACGTCAGCTTTCGCTACAGCGCCGGCGACATGGTCTTACAAGAGATCGATCTGAAGATCCAGCCCGGCTCGGTCGTCGCCCTCGTCGGACCGACCGGGGTCGGGAAGACGACCCTCTCGATGCTCATTCCGCGCTTCTACGACGTGACTCAGGGTGCGATCACGCTCGACGGCCTCGACCTGCGTGACGTGACCCTCGAGAGTCTACGTAGGCAGATCAGCATCGTGCTTCAAGAGGTCTTCCTCTTCCACGGAACGGTCCGAGAGAACATCCTGTTCGGTCGCCCGGGGGCGAACGATCGGCAGATGATCGAGGCGGCGAAGGTCGCCAACGCCGACGAGTTCATCTCGCAGCTTCCGGACGGATACGAGACCCTGATCGGCGAACGTGGCGTCAAGCTCTCCGGAGGGCAGCGGCAGCGGCTGGCGATCGCTCGGGCGGTCCTCCGAGACGCACCGATCCTGATCCTCGACGAAGCGACGTCGTCGGTCGACACGGAGACAGAGCTGCTGATCCAGCAAGCGCTCGAGCGGCTGATGGTCGGTCGAACGACGGTCGTGATTGCGCATCGCCTGTCGACGATCCGCAACGCCGACAAGATCGTGGTCCTCCAGGAGGGGCGAATCGTCGAGGAAGGGACGCACGACCAACTCATGGCTCTCGACGGGCTCTATCGATATCTGAACCAGGTTCAGGTCCAAGAGGAGTTCTGGCGGCAGTCTCCCGCCTGCGACGAGGCGCAACGCGGCCCCGCGCCGACGAGCTAGACGTGCGCCAGCATCGTCGCCCCCATGACGAGGGCTGCGATCAGCACGAGGAGCAATCCCGCTCGGATCGTCGTTCTCTGTTCCATGGTCTTCCCTTTCGCTTTCACGCAGCCTTCCGAGCGCGTCTTGCGCACTCTCAAGAAGGTGGTTTCAGCGTAGAGGATTGTGAACCCCGAAGGTAAAGGACCTGTGTGCAACCTCCGAGGAGACGGTGAGGGACTCGAGAGACTCGCATCCCCTTCCGCGGACGTTCGGACTCAATCCAAGCTGAAGGGTTCTTCTCCGGCGATGCACGTCCGATCCCGTCCGCGCTCCTTGGCGATGTAAAGGGCCTCATCGGCGGCCCGAATCAGCGCATCCTGCGTCGTCCCGTGCGAAGGGTATGCGGCGATCCCGGCCGACAGTGTGACCGCTGACCCGTACGTGGAGCGCTTCGACAGAGCCTCGAATGCTCTCCGGATCTCCTCGGCCCGAACCCGCGCCACCGAGAGCGTCGCCCCCGGCAGAACAAGGAGGAACTCCTCGCCCCCGTACCGGCAGGCGACGTCGCCGGGCCGAGTCCGTTCTAGGAGGAGAGCACCGAGCTGCGCGAGCAGCCGATCGCCCTCTTCGTGACCGTACCGATCGTTTCGCTCCTTGAATCGATCGATGTCGAACAGGACCGCGCAGAGCGGCCGATCGCCGCAGCTCGCTCGCTTCAGTTCACGCGGGAGGATCTCCGCCAGATACCGTCGATTGAACAGCCCCGTCAGCGCATCGCGGATCGCTTGCTCGCGGAGATCGCGCTGAAGGCCCTCGATGCGCTCGAGCTGATCGGCGAGGCGTCGGTTCGCCTCCTGCAAGGAGATCTCGATGCCGTGCTTCTCGGAGATATCCCGGAAGACGACGACGCACCCGGGCACGTGCTTGCGGCGAGACGACAACGGGGAGACCCGCACGTCGACGTGACGAATCGGATCGCTCTCCAGCGCCACCTCGACGTGAGTCTCGCGCCCGCTCTCGATTCTCGCCCGAAGCTGAGGCCAGATCGGAAGGATACTCCCCAGCGGGGCGCCGACCGAAGACGAATCGAGATGGAAGAGGCGCTCGGCCGACGGGTTCAGATCGATCACGCGCTGTTGCCCATCGAGAACGATCACCGCATCGGACATCCGCTCGATCAGGACGTCTCGCGCGACCGGCACCACGTCGAAGAGCCTGAGGGTCCCCGTGCTCGCGATCAGGATGACGGCCGAGAAGAAGATCGAGATCGGAACCAGATCGAGTCCCCGGAGAAATGTGATGTCGAGTGAGTAGAGAATGCTCGCGGCGAATGGAAACAGCGTCGCTAGAAGAACGGTTGCCACCTGGCGCCGACGCACCACGCCGGGACGAATTGCGGCCCGGATCAGGAGCGCTCCGGCCGCGAAGATGTAGACGTAGAGGATGAGCACCGCGAAGTAGAAGCCGGGGCCGTGAAGGTAGACGAGGAGGTTCGAGCCCGCCGGACCTCGCTCGAAGCCGGCCCAGATCCGGTGGTGGAACTCATTGGTCATCACCGCAGTCACGTTGAGAGCCGGCGGGATCCAGATGGCCCATCGCCGCCACTTCCGCAGCCATCGGTCTTGTCCCGTGTATCGCGCCGCGAACAACAAGAGAAGCGTCGAAACCGAGCCGGAGCCGATGTACTGAAGCTTGGCCCAGACAAGCTTCCATGGCACGGCCACCGCCCCTACCTCAAGCCCGGAGACCAACGCGTACCCACCCGCGGCGATCATTAGAAGCGGAAGAAGAGGCCCACCCAATCCGGTCCGACGCCGCCAGACGAGCCCGGCCGCGATCAGAGACGCGGCACAGGTGACGAAGAGAACTCCCGCAGCCGGGACGAAGACCCATTCCATGTTCGGATCCTACGACGCAGGGAGGTTGAAGCGCCGTCGCGCCGGTCCACGCTCGCCCGGACGATGGTCACGACCCTCGGGGACCCGACACACATAACGTTGGGCTCCCCGCCTCTCGGCTCTTCTGACCGGAACCGGAAACTCGGCGCTCGCGGAGCTCCGCCCGCCCTCCGACGTGTGCGCCGCCGCTTTCCCTGATTGCCGCCGGAATTGACGGTAATCTGCATCACACTCCCCGGGGAGGCCGACGGCTACGCCGGCCGGTGCCTCGGCAGCAGATCTCGAAGCCGGACGTCCTCCGTTTCGCTCACGATGACGATGCAGTCCAAGTTCCTCGGATCGACCTGGGCCATCGTCTCCCGACACCGGCCGCACGGTGGGAGAATGCGATCGAACGTCACCGCGACGACCGCCTCGATCTGCGTCTCACGGCTCGCCACCATCTGACCGATGGCCCCGACCTCGGCGCAGAATCCAAGGCCCGAGCCGAGGTCGATGCAGACGCCGGTGTAGACGTTCCCGTCGACCGTCCGGAGGGCGGCACCGACGCCGCCGGCCGAGTTCCCGTCGCCCAGGTCCATCTCGGTGACGAGCGCGCGGGCCGTCTCGATCAGCGCCGCTCGGTCCTCGTCTGTCACGATCCCCTCCGATCGGTCACGGGGATTCTTCTTGCGACGTCGCTTCGCTCCCGATGAACGGGGCCGGCAACCGAAGACCCTCGCCCTCGAACGCCTCCGGATTCGGGCACGGCCAGGCGAGCCTCTCCAGCCACGACCGACCGCCGAGCGCCGGATCGTGCAGCTCCACGGCGTGGGCCCTCCGGCACCACTCGGCCTTCCTGCTCAGCTCTTCGTAATCGAGCAGGACGAACCACGACGCGTCAGGGGCTACAACCGTCGGGAGATCTGCGCGTCCTCGGATCCGACGGTACGCAAAGCGAACGACCCGCCGAGCGTCGAAGAGCCCCTCCTCACAAAGCGCCGCGACCGTCTCTGCAGCTTCGGCGTGATTCGGATGAAAGCCGTACTCCCCTTCCGGATCGGGGGAGTGAGTGAAGACCCAGTCGAACGAAGCCTCGCCGATCTCTCCGAGGATCGCCCCGCGAAGCGACTTCGGGTCGTTGCGCGAGAACGCCCTTCCGTCCGGATGATCTCGAAACGTCAGGGCGATGCCTCGGACGTCGAGTGCGCGGCACCAGCCGTCGAAGACACCCCGCCGCTCGACCTCTCCGACGCAGAGCGCGACCACCGTCCAACTCCACCCGAGACGTCGACTGCGCGCAATCGCGCCGCCCGCCCAAATCAGCGCGTCGTCGTAGTGCGCGACAACGGCCAGCGCTTCGGTCACCCGATCCTCCTCCATCCGCAACCTGACGAGACGCCGCGTTCGTCGAGAAGCGCCGCCGGCTCGGGAAGGCCCGGCAGAGATCAGCCGCCCATCGGCTCCAGGTTTGCGTAGGCCACGAGGCGCCAGCCGTCCTCGGTCATCAGGAAGACGGCCATGCGGGCCGCGGGGACCGTGGACGTCCGCGTGCCAGCGAGCGTCTCCGCAACGGACGCCATGAACGTCACCACGATCGTGCCGCCCTGGCGCGTGGTCACGAAGTCGGTCAGGGTGTACCCGTCGATGTCGAGGCCCGCACAGAGAGCGAGCTCCTCGTCTCGATCACGGGTTCCGTCCTGATGGACAGATTGAAACCCCGGCGCGAGGATCGCTTCCAACGCAACGACATCCTCCGTCCTGATCGCCTCCCAGAACTCCCTCACGAGCTGCTCGCCGAGCGCTGCAGGCTCCGCCGCCGGCCAAGCAGGCGGGCCGATCGAGCCCGCCACCACGAGCGCCAGGACGACGGACAGCCACAGCGGCCTTCTGTGCATCCCTGCAAGCCTTCCATGATGCATTCTCACTCAACCTCCCGTTCTCGAGATCGCGTGCCTGTGGGCGCAGTCGATGCGTGCCGGCGTGCTAGGGGCTAAGCACCATCGAGCCAACGCCTTGCTCGTGATCGAAGAGCATCTCAAGACCCGTCCCGTCGGTCACCACCCGCATGATGCCGTCCGGTGTCCCGAAGTAGACGTAGTACCCGATCGAGTCGACGGCGATTCCGCTCGGCTCGTTGAGTCCGCTGAGAATCGTCTCCTTCGACCCGAACCAGTCCCAGAACAGCCCGATGCGTCGCAGTTCATCACCGGTCGTGTAGTAGAGATTCTTGGCTCCGTAGTAAGGGACGATGTCCAAGGCCATGTCCCTCGGCCGTCCCACGCCGGTTTCGAAGTCCGTGGCGTACGGCCTGAACCCTTCGGAAGCTGGTTCCACAATCGCTTCCCGGATCACGCCCTCGTAGTCATCGCCGACGACCGTCCAAAAGACGACGGCGGCGTACGGAGCTACGGCGACCCGATCGGCGTATACTGCGGAGCCGGACGGGTACTCGATCAAGGTCTCCACGTTCGATCCGTCGAGGTCGGCGCACCGGAGTCCCCCGTCCCACGTTCGGGTTCCGGCCCCTTCTCCCGGATCGACCAGAGAGAGCGGCGATTCCGGAAGAGACGTCCAGTAGATCTTGCCGCGCTTCGAATCCACAGCGACGTCTCCCATGCGATTCTCCTCCCGCACCAGCGTTTGGCGATCCGAGCCATCCAACGCCGCAGACTCGAGAATCCCTCCGCTCATCAGCGTCGTCACCCAGTAGATTCTTCCGCCAGCGATATCGAAACCGCTTGGCGGCTGCGCGTTACTCACCACGTCCTCTGCCAAGCTCCCGTCCCGTGTGCCTCGCCGGATCTTGTATGACGCCTCGGAGATCCAATAGAGGTCGAATGAAAACTGCGGCGCCTGCGGAAGCTGTGGATCGGCCGTCACGAGGCGCTTCCTGATCCGCGTGACCGAGTCGCCATCCGCGAAGCCGACCGTCAGCATGACGCTGTAGGTTCCCCGCGACGTGTAGACGTGAACCGGATTCGGGTCGTTGGACGTCCGCCCGTCGCCGAAGTCCCAGGCACACGAGACAGGCGTACCCTCGATCTGCGCCGTGAACTCAACCGCCAGGGGCACCCGGCCCTCGGTGACAGAGGCCTCGAAATCGACGTCCGGGGTCATCCGGAGCAGACTGCATCCGG
>Ga0180432_10011645_pt1 | contig 10338 bp, 15 predicted proteins | sample SS_ome_10_FD_132414 | JGI IMG/M metagenome (GOLD analysis project Ga0180432, IMG submission 132414) | Hypersaline lake sediment archaeal communities from the Salton Sea, California, USA - SS_1_MS_2 metaG | ecosystem: Environmental > Aquatic > Non-marine Saline and Alkaline > Hypersaline >...
AAAGAACGGTTTTTACAGGCATGCAAGAAATCAAAAGCCCCTTGGCTTTATGGAATCGTGATTACCGGCTTCAATACCGGTATGAGGATAGGTGAAATATTAAATTTGAAATGGGATGATGTTGATTTGAGCCATAGAATAATAACCGTAAGAAAGAGTAAAAGCGGGAAATCACGCCAGATTCCCATGACTGAAACATTGACCGAAACATTGAGATATTGTAAAATTCCCGAAGCACAATACGTATTCTGTACCGAGACTGAAGGGGAGCAAATATACTCTATCCGCCGTAGTTTTAATACCGCGGCCAGGATAGCGAAACTTAGGGATTTTCATATTCACGATATGAGACATGATTTTGCCTCTCAATGTGTTATGCGGGGAGTTGATCTTTTAACCGTAAAAGAGCTGTTGGGGCACAGTACTATAGCTCAGACAGAGCGTTACGCTCATCTTGCCCCAGATCATAAAGCCCATGCAATACGTGTGCTGGATTCAAAAAGAACAGACACTTTACAGACTTTTTGCAATACCGGTGAAAGTAGCAATATTAAAAACGTATTGAAAAAATAACAAATGCGCCCATAGCTCAGCGGATAGAGCGTCTGACTACGGATTTTATTAAGCCTCGACGGACAAAATAAACAGTTAAATTGCTCGACGTAAAGAACGATTGAGCATTTATCAGTTTTTATAAGTTTTATTAGCTTTTTACAGACTGAACAGACATTTAACAGACATTATTCAAATAAAAAAATCTTGAGGTTTTTATAATGTCAGAATTTAAAGTATTTACTATCAAAGACCTTTCAAAAATATTCCACGTTAACACCAATACAATAGGCCGCTGGATTAGAACACAAGACCTGCCAGCCCCTCGGAAAATCGGGAAACAATTCTTTTTTGACGCATACGAAATACAGCAATGGTTTGACCGCAAAGGTGAGGAAGGACGAAAGATATATCAGCCTTATTAAGAAAAAGAATACCAAAATTAAGGGTTGGTGTTTTTAGTTTAAAAAAATAGTAGAATATATAAGCAAAAAGACCTCGAGTATATTAGATTATCAATTTATTAAAGGCACGGACTTCTACTCGAGGTCACCGTGCCTTTTTTATTATGGGGGATTTATGGCAATGGTTAAATGTAAGGAATGCGGGAAGGAAATAAGTAGCAAGGCTGAAAAATGCCCTCATTGCGGTGTGAGTTTAAAAAGAAAGCCTATCGGTTGCTTAACTGGAATAGTCATGCTGGTATTAATATTTATTGCAGGTTCTTATATAGGTGATCTGGTTAATCCGCCAAATAGTAAGTTGCAAAAAAATACTTCTAAAATTAGAAAAGCTGATTTTGAACAGGTAGGTTACAATAAAGTGAAAACACGTTCAGGCAGTTATTCAAGAGTGTTTTCAGTCTATACATCTTCATTAGATTTTAATGCAATGGAGAAATATGCAAAAAAACAAACATATACTCCGGGTGGTACAACAATGGTATTCTTTTTCAATGATAGAAGTAATACGCCGGATGTCACTTTTGTAGGTTCTGAATTCGATAGCAAATATGAGAAATATATGGTTGCGGCTTACTGGAAATATCCGAAAGGGCAGGAGAAATTTCAGAAATATCCGGGCGAATAGTAGAATTCGAAAGATTTTTAAATTAGGATAGAAAGCAAAATTATGAGAAGTGTTATTTATCTTTCAGCTTTAACTTTTTTAATCTCATGCGCAATGACAGTACCAGCTAAAATAACTATTAAATATGATAGATTTAATGATTATTCTACAAAAAGATTATGGCCTGTAAATGTAGTGATTTCAAAAGATATTTTTGGAGCACCAAAAGATGTATTACAATTTAGTTTCAATTTTATCTCTCCTGGAAATAAATTTATAAAACCCGATAAAATTAGAATGCGAATTAAGAAATGGTCTACATTTACAGAAGGCTGGCAGTATCTTAAATCGCACAGGCTTGTCTTTATTATTGACGGACAACGTGTTAATATCGGAGAATTAGAACATGACGGTGATGTCGGACATGGTTTTGTAACAGAGTATATGTACGCTGATTTGACAACAGATTTATTTTATCAAATGGCAAATGCAAAAAGTATTGAAGGGCAATTATTTGCTACGGAATTTAAATTTAGCGAAGAAAATATACAAGCGTTAAAAGACTTTGCTGAAGTAATACCAAAGTAAGGAGATAAATTTATGAAAATTGATAGGATAGCATTAAAAGGAATATTACAAAAGGATTTAGATGAATTATCGAAAGAAGATAATGTTGAATTATGGGAGCAGACATATTTCCAAAAAGTAATTGATTTAAAGATTGCGCAAAAAATGAACGGAATACTAAATTGCTTAAATTATTCAGTTGCACCATTGGAAGGTTGGTTAAAAGCTATTAATGCGAGATATAACGAAATAATTCAATTAGAGACTAAAATATCTAATGAAAATAACAAAATTCAAATAAAACAAAATCGTATAACAATAGGGCTTGTTATAGCAACTATTGGATTAATTATTGCAACTGTTTTATTGTTTTTTAAATAATACCTAAAATGCACTTAGGATAATTAATGTGAAAACGAATCTTGCAAAAAACAAGTGGGTTATATTAAAAACATATATTCCTTTTGGATTAAGGGGTAATTCCGCTGTATCTACTGAATGGTGTCCTTATGGTGAAAATCAGTATAAAAATATAATAAATACAAAAAAAACAATTCCTTGGATATGCTTAGAAATAACTATAGCGCATCATGTAGAAGACGCAAAGTGTAAAATATTTAATGAAAATGAATTACCTGAAATATTTAGAAAAGTAAATTATATTAATTCAAGAAAAGTCATATTGGATATAAATATTAAAAAATATTCTATTAATTTGCATAAAAAAATATCAAAAGGGATTTACTCTCTAAAAGAAATAAAGCAACAGCCAGCATTATATGAATATTTATTTCCGGCAATCTGGAATAATGTTACTGTAGGAATTGAAAAACCGGAAAGAAAGCTATCTCTCGATGCTGTTTGGGGTTCTATATATGATATTGCCGCATTAGCTGAAAAAAGAGCTACTATGGAAAAAGGTAGTTTTTTATTAGAGATTGGTATAATAGCTAATTGGTATTCAAAAATGATTTCTAATATTAATAATAATGATATTAAGAAATCAATAAGGGATTTTAACGAAATAAAAGAAATGTGGGAAAATAATCAAAGAAGTTGTTTAGAGGTTCTTTTAGTAAAATTATATAACAGTGTTGCGGATACATTTATCAGAAACGGTAAATTAATAAGATGTGCTTATTGCCATAAAATAATGCTTACTAAACAAGGCAAGAAATATTGTAGTTTAATATCAGAAGGTAGAAATTGCAAAAAAAAGGCAGAGAATGATAGATATTATTTAGAAAATAGAGAAATTTTAAAGGCCAAATCAAAGAGGGAGATGAATATAACAAGAAAATATTATAAAGAAAAAGGCATTAAAAAGATTAACTCCTAATAAACCTTCCGCCACCCTGAAACTTGTCACATAAAGACCGAATTCAGTACCCTTAAAAACATCATAAAACTGCCTGTTTTAGTATCTTTTTTAGAAATTAAATATTGATTACAATTAAGGTAGAAAAGACAGATTGTAGAAATATATTTTATAGAAATGAGAGAGAATAACATGAAAAAAATTGAACTGTATACGACGAGTGACTTCAACACTTCTGCAATTCTATATTGTTATTTTACGCCGGTAAAAATCCTTGAAGACGTTAATCAACGAATAACTTTTTATTTCAATTCTTCAGAAGAAAGCTTTGCAAAGATTATTGATGATTATTTTACTGGACGTCTAATGATTAATGCAAAGAGCTTTATTTCGGCGCAACGTGCGGTACGGGATGTTATATTCCAGAGAAAACGTGATCGGCAGGTACGTGTATAATGGCCAGCCCTCAAAAAGAAAATGGGTATACCCCTATTTCAAATGAGATTCTTGAAGCATTGGCAAGAATAAGGATTCCTGGTGAGGCAAGGCAAATGTTAGATGTTATCATTCGTAAAACATACGGTTTCAATAAGAAAGACGATAAAATATCAACATCTCAATTTATAGAATATACTGGTTTGCCGAGAATATCGGTACATCGTAACAGGAGAAAATTAATATCTATGAATTTGATAACAGTAAAAAGAAATGGATACGCCCCTTTAATGTATTCATTTAATAAGGATTTTGAAAAATGGAAGGGTATATTTAAAAAAAGAGAGTGTATAAAATTGAATACAGGGTGTGTTCAAAAAGTTATACAAAGTGTATCCAATAAAGCGACATACAAAAGACATAAAGACAATATACAAAAGAAAGATGATTCGCAGGGCTCATCATCAGGGAGGAATATTTTAATTTCTATTAAAAACAAGATATCCGATTTATATAAACAGAAATTTAATAGTAATTATATATGGACAAATGGAAAAGATGAAAAACTATTGAAAAACATTATTTCTCAAGCTGGTCCGGAACGAATAATTCAATTATATGAAATATTTATTAGCACGCCACAAGATAAATTTGAAATTCCTGATCACAGTATAGGGATATTTCAGAAGCGTATTAATCGTTTGCAGGAAAAATTACAGTGTAAAGAGGTTGCATTTTGATAACATACGAAAAGTATTTAAAAGATGCGACAGAGAAAGGATTTGAAATCATGCCTAAAAAGGATTGGATAGGCTTAAAAAATCAGATTATTAAAGACAGGATATTTTTACGTAAAATGAACGAGATTGACAATCAGCGGGTTGATAATCTTCTTAAAAGAATCGAAAACGAAAGGAAGCATTTTAATGGACAATGAACAGCGAGTCATGACTCAGGAAGAAATAGACGCATATACCGCACAGGTTGAGGGAGAATTTGAAGCTGAAGCGGAGCGTCTCAAAATCGAGAAGCAGGAATTAAAGAATAGCGAGCAATACGCTAATTATGCCGGAAACGATAGAGTAGTTTCAAGCTTTCAGTTAAAAAAGCATTATGACAAGATTGGTTTCCGGCCGGAGCGGTATTATTGCGGATTAAAAAGTATTGATACAATGCTTGGGGGCTGGGAAGAGTCAGAACTTTGCACTATAACCGGCGTTACGGGGAATGGTAAAACATTATTCTGTAAAACATTAACTTATTATTTCCCTCTCAAAAATATAGATTGCCTTTGGTTTACCTACGAAGAAATACCCCGCTTATTTTTAGCACGATTTAAAAGTTTGCCAATATTTTTCCTACCGAAAAAACATATCTCACACCAGCTTGACTGGATAGAAAAACGTATTGTTGAAAGTAAAGTAAAGTATATGACGAAAGTGGTGTACATTGATCACTTGCATTTCCTTGTGCCTCTCAAAGCATATATTAATCAAAGCATACTTATAGGCTCAATTATGAGGGAGTTAAAAAAGATCGCTATACGTCAGAGGGTAATAATATTTATTATCGCACATACGAAAATGATCCGGCAGGATGAAAAGCCTGATCTTGCTAATATTCGAGACAGCAGCTTTATATCTCAAGAGTCTGATAAGGTGATTTATATTAGGCGGTGCGGTACGTTGAATGACGAAGGTGTTTCATTCAGCAATAATACGAATGTTTTTATTTTGAAAAATCGGTTAACCGGAAAACTGGGCACAGTAAAGATGCATTACGATGAAGAAACGGGATTGTTGAAAGAGGGGGAAGCATGATTATAGAGTTGCCAGACCAGGATGCAGGATTTCTGATTTATGCTTTAAGGCCGTATGCGTTTAAAGATGAATCAGAAGGTATCAAACAAAGAGCGGACAAATTAAGAACATCGGTGGGGCTGCAGATCGAAGAATCTTTAAAGAGAAAGCATGCGGATTCAGAGCGTACTTTGATAGCCGTATGACGTACAGTTAGACGTTCTATTGTTTGATTTTAGTTGAAAATACAATGAAAAGTATTCATTAAAAAGCATAGGGAGTCTGTTAAATGGCTGTAGAATCGCCAAAACGCCGGTATTTGACCATTAAAAGTATATCAGAGATGTTTTCCATATCGGCACAGACAATATACGGTTTAATCAGCCGTGGAGAGCTTCCTTTCCCGTATATTAAGTTTGGACACTCTGTCCGGTTCGACCCGGCAGACGTTGAGGCTTTCGTTTTAAAGCAGAAAAGCTATAGATCGCATAAGAACGGCCGACATTGAGTAAAAGGGCGCATATAGACAAGAAAGGGGCATAAAACAGTATTTAAGGGGCATGGGTAGAGGCTGGAAGCAAATAATTCATTATAATGCGGTTTTACCCTGTAAAAACAGGAAAAAAACAGGATAGGGTAAAAAAGTTTAAATTTCTATACCGGCTTACATAATGTTTGCATAAAAATATTTTTCCGACGAGGTTCGATTCCTTATAAGGGCATTGAAGCATAATAAATAGGTGCAAAATAAAGCGGTAAAAAATTCATTTTAAGGGGTTTATTTATGGCAAAAAGCCGTACGACGTGGGAAAAAGGAAAATCCGGGAATCCAAAAGGACGGCCGAAAGGAACGTCTGAACTTGATATTTTCAAGGAGGCAATAAAAACCATTGAAAAGGACAAAAAGAAAAATTTATATGAGTACATAGTTGAACGGGCGTATTCCAGTGATGCGGTATTAATTGCGGTGCTTAAAAAAATAATTCCTGATGTGCCTGATGTGCAAAATGTAGGTTCAGAAGGTGAAATAAAAATATATTTTAATAAATGCTACAAGGATATTTAATTAGAGGGGTAGATATGAAAAAGAGTGATATATCAATTTCAAACAATCAAAACATCAAAGTGGGTTGCAGGGATTACGTTATAGGCGATTTATCTCTTACCCAAACGGTAATGCTTGGTAGATTTATAGTAAAAACAATTCTTTCTAATCAAGACACACTAAAACATTTTCAGGGAGAAATAGAAAACAAGGAAATCAATACGGATGATATAATGAGTATTTGGGAAATGTTTGATGTAAAAAATGTTTGTCAGTTATTCAGCATTATACTTAATGAAAACGATTTGCAATTTTTAGAAAATAATCTAAATTTGGAAAACAGTATTAAGATTCTTGTTGTTTTGTGCAGGCACAATAACTTTGAATCAATAAAAGAAGATGTGCAGAATATAATAAAAACAATAACACAGAAAGGGAAAAAAATTACAAATTAATCTTTGCCTGATGAAAGATTAAAAATAGGGGGTAGTAAAAGTGGGTGAGATAGCGTCTTTTTTCGTTGTCATAGGGTCAAGATTCGAGCAAAAAGGATTTAATAATGCGCGTACAGCAATAAACAATATTGCGAAAGCTGGGCTTGCTATGGGGAGTGCGCTTGCCGTAGCCGGATATAAAGCGGCACAGGCCGCGGGGATACAGGAACGGGCGGAGCTTACACTTGCACAGGCGATGCAACAGGCGGGCACGTTTGCCCAGGTGGCATTTGAGCATAATCTTGAGTATGCTAAATCTTTACAGAAAATGACAACCTATGGAGACGAGGCAATACTTGGCGTTCAGCGTATGCTTGCAAACTTCGGGGTTGAAGGTGAGATGATGGACAAACTCACAAAATCAACCCTTGACCTTGCGGCGGCAAAAGGAATGGATTTAACTGCGGCGGCGGATTTGGTGGCTAAAACAGTCGGAAGCACAACGAATGCTCTAACACGTTACGGAATAGTTGTTGAAGGTGACGCAAACTCGACGGAACGTATGCAAATGGCAGTTGATAATGTGTCAAAGATATTCGGCGGATCAGCGCAGGCTAATGCAAGTACATATACCGGACGTATAGATCAATTAAAAAACCGGTTTGGCGATCTATGGGAAAAAATAGGATTTCAGGTCATACCCGCTATAGAATTCATGGTAGACCTTATAAATCAGGATGTATTGCCTGTATTTGAAGATTGGATAGTTGAAGTAGATGAGGCAGGAAATGCGCAAAATCATTTAATAAAAATATTAGGAAGAATATCTGAAGTTATAATGGGTGTTGTTGATACCTTTAAAATAGCCGGAAATGCCGTTAGCATTATGTGGCTTGCATTTACGGGTCATTTCAAAGCCGCTAAAAAGGGATTTGATGAATTGCAAGATATGATAATGGAAATGGGCGAGGACTATGAAGCAGTTGAAAGAAGGATAACAGCCGCGGCTAATAGAGAAAGAAAAAGGCGGGAAAGGAATTTTAAGGGGAGTCTGCAAAATCAGACAGCCGCCCTTACTCAATTTCATGAGAATAAAGACGAACAGGAAAACACACAAACAGAAACATTGCTTGAGATATGGCTTAAGCGGCTTGAAAATTTTAATGCTTTTACGGGTCAAATGGTTGAAACTATTACAGCATTCTACGATTTAAAAGCAGTGCGTATAAAAAATGATTTGCAGTCTGATATTGATGCTGAAAATGCACGGTATGATGAACGAAAGAAATGGATTAATGAAAATGTTACCGATGAAGAAGAACGAAATAGGCAGCTTGATGAGTTGGAAGAGGGTCATTCGGCTACAGTGGATAATTTGCGCAAACATGCTGAAGATGAAGAACGTAGGTTAAAACGGAGAATGAAGCCTTTTCTTATTTCCGAGGCAATCGCTAATACAGCTCTTGGAGCAACAAAAGCCCTTGCTGAAGGCGGGCCGTTCCTTGGCCCTGCATTAGCGGCAATGATGACAGCGGCGGGCATGGCAAAGGTAGCAATCATTAAAGCTCAAAAGTTTGCTCAAGGTGCTATGGCATTAGGGCCGACGTTTGCTATGTTCGGTGAACAGGGGCCGGAAATAGCTTTGCCTCTTAATCATCCTAATACAACTGAAGCATTATCTGAAGCTTTAGCTAAGGCAGGGGGCTCAACTTCATCAGTTGTAAATTATATAACCGTTCCTCCGATAACGTCCCGCAGGGTTGCAAGTGAATACGGGAAAGTTATCGGTGATGAGATTTTTAGAAAAATAAAAAAATCAAGGCGTGTATAGCAATAACAAAATTATGAAAAATAGAGAATAAAGTAAAAAAAGTAACAAAAAATATCTTGACGAAACGAATTAATTAAAATAGAATAATAATGAACCCACTTAAATGACCGAGGCTTTTTCTATGCCTTCATTTAAAATGCCCTCGGTCACTTGGCTTCGGTTAAGTGGGTTCGCCGAGGGCTTTTAAATTTTATTTGAGGGGGGAGTTATGAGAGCGGAGGCATTGAGGACAGAGGATTTTTCGGAAATGGCTGAGGTGGACGACAAGGAATTAATCCAGGAAGAAGAAAGGAAGTTAGATCAGGGGCTCGAAGCACTTGGCCATGATTGGGATTGCTACAAGATAGGTGAAAGAAGGTCAAAAGAAGCGATTGAAGAATTTATTTCATGGGCGTATGACATGGGTATTAACACTTTGCTTAGATCATGGAAAGGAATGAAGTTTAAAATTTTTGAACACGAAGATAATACAATTTCTTTGTTTTATAAATAATTCTTTTAATAAAGATGTATATAAAGTACGATACTAATACGGGTGTAGTATGAAAATGTTATCTCATCCAAAAACCGGTAAAGATTACCAGTGGCAAAAGCGCAAAGAGCGCGGGCTAATGGAAAAAACCGTTGCCGGCCATAAGGTTTTTGGCATTGAGGTTTACTACAAAGACGATAAGGGTAGATCAAGGCCAAAGCGTCAGTGGTTTGCTGGTAAGACTCGCAGGGAAGTCAAAGACCTGCTCGAAAAAGCCCGGACACTGAAAAATGAAGGTAAATGGTTTGAATTGCAGAACAGAGAAAAAGAAGTTGTACATTTCGATACATTTGCCGCAGACGTTTTGAATACCTATGACAATAAATCTAAAACATACCGTGGTTATAAAAGCATAATTAAAGACCTTGTTAAATATTTTAAAGATATTGATTTGCGAAAGATAACGGTTGATATGGTGCGCCTGTATCGTAATGCACGGCTTAACCAGCACGGCAAGAAAGAAGCACGCATGAGCCTTGCTACGGTCAACCGGAGTCATGCAATACTAAAACTGATATTGAACAGAGCAATAGAGCAGGGATTTATAGAAAGAAATCCGGCTAAATTTATTGAAATACCGTCAAGCAAAGAAACAAAGCGAATCCGGTATTTCGGGCAGTTTGAATCAGACGACAAAGAACGGTTTTTACAGGCATGCAAGAAATCAAAAGCCCCTTGGCTTTATGGAATCGTGATTACCGGCTTCAATACCGGTATGAGGATAGGTGAAATATTAAATTTGAAATGGGATGATGTT
>Ga0180432_10011647_pt1 | contig 10337 bp, 7 predicted proteins | sample SS_ome_10_FD_132414 | JGI IMG/M metagenome (GOLD analysis project Ga0180432, IMG submission 132414) | Hypersaline lake sediment archaeal communities from the Salton Sea, California, USA - SS_1_MS_2 metaG | ecosystem: Environmental > Aquatic > Non-marine Saline and Alkaline > Hypersaline >...
AGGGAAAAAGACCGATCCCAAGTACGACTGGTTTACCAACTACGGCAACCTGCAAAACGTTAATGCCAACGACCAGGCAATCAAACCGCCCTTCAGGATCAAGTGGATTCGCCGCTACCAGGGCACGTTCAAGCATCTGCCGGTCTGCGGCGGCGGGCGGATGTATACGCACACGGCCGAAGGCCAGATCTTTGCCATCGAGCAAGAGACGGGCCGGCTTTTGTGGCGACGCTACTGGCCCGGAGTACACGTCTCCTACACCTCGCCGATTTACTATGGGGAGCGCCTGTTGGTCCCCCAGGCAGGGCTGAAACGATCACGCCTCCGCTGCCTCGACGCGGCCACCGGTAAACTCCTCTGGGAAGGTTCCTTTACCGGGTCCCCGAGCTGGAGCCGGCAACAGCCCCCGGTCAGCTGGAAGAATCTGGCCATCTACATGTTTGGCACGGGCAAGTATGCGCCCAAGGGTACCAGCCAGTTCGTATTTCGAGGGCAGGGTGAAAAGGCCACAAACGACAGCGAGGAGACGATGAGCTGGCTCTATAGCCACGACAACCCTCGTTACCCCGTCAATCAAAAACCCCTGGTACGCGCCTGGGACATCGAAACCGGCAAGGTGGTCTGGACGAAAGACTTCTCCGAGTTCGGCTACGGCGGTGACGACGCCGGCCTGTGCCTGATGGACGACACGCTCTACTACTCCTGCTTCTTCGGTTATGCGGCCATCAGAAGAGGTGCTCCCGGGCCTAAGGGCATCACCGCGGCGATGGATCCGGCCACGGGCCGGGTGATCTGGTCGACCAACAAGCACTCGGTGACCGCCGGTTGCACGATCTCGGGAGAAAACGGGCGTCTTTACCTGGGTGGTTACAACGCATTCGACTCGAAGAAGGGACCCCGCCACGTCTGGTGCCTCGACGCCCGAAACGGCTCCTTGATCTGGGAGTCGGAACCGCTCGTGAAGTCCATCAACGTCGTCGCCGTCGCCCCGAAATTCCTTTTCACCTTTGCCTACGGTAACGATGCCTACTTGATCGACAAAAACACCGGAAAGATCATCTCGACGTTCAAGAAGGGCTACGCATGCACGCGCTTCGGCTTCTCCGAACCCTATGCGATCGGCCCCAACCTGGACATGATCGATACGTCGAACAATCACAAGACAGTTTCGTCCGGACCACCGGTCGACGTACGCGATTGCGTGGGCGGGATTGTCTCGAACGGCCGGCTGTTTTATACCGCCCAAGCCTCCGGGCTCCAGGTTTCGCAGGCATGTGGAGCGGAGGCGGCGTCTGGCAACTCCCCCTGGCAGCCAGCACCGGCCAACTAAGCCGCAGTCCGGGGCCACGTGCTCGGCAGGGACAAGACAACACCGGCTGGCATGACACTTTTTGTTTTTAGTGTCCGGCTATCCCGCCCCTGCCGAGCACGGGGCCACCCACCGCTTGGTAGTCCCGTGCACCACGTTCCAAAAACGCTCCCTTTGCCGTATTCCGCCGGGAAAGAATCACTGCTCCTTGAAAACACCGAGCAATGTGTCCGGCTGGCCGCCGGACGCTCCCCTCAGCCCATCTGCATCCTAAAACGGTAGAATTTCCTCCCACACCGGTGACACCGAAGACAAACCACGATCCATGACAACGGGAAAACGAGCGACGCGTTTCCGCTCCTGCTCCTCTCAACCCTATACGACCCACAACTAGGACATATCGCCATCACGATGCCCCTTAACATCTTAAGATCAGCATCTCGCTCAGCCTCCACGCAATATTGGGCAAGCCGCGCCCGCAATCGGGGGGCTTTATCATGCGCGTTGATCCAATTACACAACCTCCACAACACCGTCACCATAACTGGTGACTATCACCGGAACCAAAAGCATCACACCCGTGGCTCGCCCACGTTTGTGGCGTGGTGTCACCACGGCTCAGAATCGGACACGCGGGGTTGTCAACTTGAACGAATCTTCTCGACAACGCAGCCGAGGTGCCCAAACACAGCGGCCAGAGCAACTTGAATCCTCCATCTTGCTGGCCGTCAAGCGTTGCATCCGGCCACCCAAAAAAGACGCGCAGCAGTGACGAGTGCCGGCGGATGCTCCCATTTTTTATATGTGCGGGCCGCCCACGGAAGTAGGCTTTGTCGCAAAACCAGAGACGGGTGCCAATGGCAGTTTGGCTGCCACTGCAAACGGCTGACCGGCAAGGGCGGACAAGCCGCCCATGGCACCCAGTCATCGTTCTTTCAACACATTTCAGGCAAATGCCTAGTGTGAACACCCCTGATTCATTTGGCAGGAGCAATGGCTCGCAACAGCAATGGCATCCGGTTCGGCGAGAAGAGCGATCCAGTTTGGCCTTGCGGAGCGCCCCGACACGTGGTAAAGTCCGGCAACCGTGGCCAGTCCACGCGTGCGATCTGATGCATCAGGAGGCATCAGAATGTCCTACAGCACGGATGCCGTATCTCCGGTCGATGATAGGAAGTCGCTGCTTGAGCGTCTCGTCGAGCAGATACCTGCCATTTTGTGGTCCACGGACTACAACCTCTGTATTGCGGTATCCGGCGGAGCCGCACTGGCCACCGTGAAACTCCAGCCCGACCAGGTCACGGGGATGACGTTGCGGGAGTACTTTCAGACGGAAGACCCGAACGCGCCTCCGATTCTCGCTCATCGCCGCGCCGTCCGGGGCGAGTCGGTCTGGCTGGAACATAACTGGGCTGACCGTATTTGCCAATCGTGGATTGCGCCTCTGCGCGACAGCCAGGGACGCACTACGGGCTGTATGGGCATCGCCCGAGACATCACCCGCGGGAAGCAACCGGCGAGGGCCTTCCGCAGTGAGCAACTCCGTTCGGAAGTTGCCGAAAGCCCTGCTGTTGAAGAAGCCCTCCAAAAGCACACTCAACTGCTGGAAGGGATCCTTCAAAACATGCCGGTGGAGGCATTCCGGCTTGACGAAAACGGGAACATCCAAGAGGCAATCGGAGCGGGGCTTGCACGCCTGGAACAGAATGATCGTGACTCGGTCCCCAGGAACGCTATAGAACTGTTTCCCCGGCAGCGCCGGTCGATTGAAAGAGCGCTGTCGGGTGAAAGCGTGCACTTCGAAAGCCACGGCACAATCGGCGACAACCCGTGGGCATTTGAAAACTTCTTCACCTTCGACCACGTTCGGGGTAAAGGAGCCATCGGTTTCGCGATCGATGTGACTGAGTGGAAATGGGCCCAGGATCACGTGGAGCGACTTCGCGCGGATCTCGCCCACATGGGACGCGTGACCACGATGGGAGAAATGGCCAGCGGCATAGCCCATCAACTGAATCAACCACTCGCGACGATTCTCTTGGACGCCGAGATAGCTGCCCGGAAGCTGCAACGGGGCCAAGAGATACGCAAAGAAGACCTGTTGGAAGTGTTCCGCCGAGTCGCCGATGAAAGCCACCGGGCCGGCCAAATCATTCGTCGCATGAGGGATTACGTCAAGAAGGCCACGCCGAACCGGTCCACGCTCGATGTGAGCGAACTTGTGGACGAAGTCTTTGAGCTGCTTAGAAGCGACCTATGGCATGCCGATATCTCGTTCAACTCTCACGTGGAGCCCGGATTGCCGAACGTCCTGGCAGATCGGGTCCAGGTGCAACAGCTTCTGCTTAACCTGATGCGAAACGCGATAGAAGCCATGGAACATTGCCCGTCCGGTCCGCGCGAATTGACCGTCCGAGTAAGAACCAAAAACCATGCAGTGGAAACCACCGTTACTGATAGCGGCCCCGGCCTTCCCGAAGGCCGTGCCGACCACCTGTTCGAAACCTTTTACAGCACGAAACTCGGTGGAATGGGCATGGGATTATCCATAAGCCGGTCGATTGTTGAGATACACGGTGGCCGCATTTGGGCCAGGCAGAATCCTCACCAAGGAGCCACCTTCGCATTCACGCTGCCAATTCCGGAAGAGGACCAAGAAAATGGAATCTAAACCGACCGTCTACCTCGTCGACGACGATCCAGCCATCCTGCGAGTACTCGCCGAACTGGTCGAATTAATCGAGCTGAAAGCCGAATGCTACCGATCCGCGAATGAATTTCTCAAAACGTATAAACCGACCGGACCGGCCTGCCTGGTTCTCGATGTGCGCATGCCGGGCATGAGCGGCCTGGAACTCCAAAAGGAGCTGGTCAAGTCCGATATCACGCTGCCGATCATCATGATCACCGGCCACGGAGATGTTCGCATGGCGGTTGAGGCCATGAGTGCGGGCGCCCTAAACCTCTTGGAGAAACCCTTCCGAACGCAAGAACTATGCGACAACATTCAACAAGCGATTCGGATCGCTGAAGAGCGGTGGCAACACCGCAGACAACGCGAGGAATTCAATAGCTTGATGGCCGACCTCACGCCCGCGGAGCGGGAAGTCCTCGACCTGGTCCTCGCCGGAAAGACCAACAAAATGATTGCCGAACAGTTGGGGCTCAGCGTTCGGGCGATCGAAGACCGCCGTGGCAGAATGATGAAGAAGCTGGGGGCGACAAACCGTCCTTGCCTGTTGGAATTGGTAGCTGCAGCCGACCCCTCTTGAGCCGCCGCACAACACGTCAAATCTGCGACGATGCCGCAGGGCGCAGCAAGATGTTGGTGATGTTGCAAACGGTGTCCTTATAGGCCGGATCAGCTTTCAGCCGGAGCCATCCGGGGTCGCTCATAAACTTCTCCCAGGCGGTCTCCTGGGCCTCCTTGTTGTCGAACCCGACCATGTACGTGAGGTTGGGGAGTTTCGTTCCCACCAACGTCTGGCCAAAGAACACCGGCAGCAACCCGGTGCCACGGAAAATCTCCACCTCGCCGCCGCTATTGAACATCTCGATTTTCTTCAGGGCCTTCTTCGCATTGTGACTCTCGTAGGTCCGCAACTGGAAAACCCGTGATTTCGCGGTCGAAGGCACTTCCAACTTGGGCACGGCATCAAATGCCACCATCAGCGAGCTTTCGATCCGACTGTAGGCCGGGTCAGCAAACGGCGCGTCGAGGAACACGGCGCCAAGGCGCAGAAACTCGGAGTCAGACATCAAACGGTCGTTGGCCGTAAATACCGACTCCGCCGACTTGTGCGGCAAGAGCACGTAAAGATCCAGGCATTCCTCCTCCAGGAACTGGAACACGCCCACCGGCCCGATTCCGAGGCGGTTCCACGCCGGAACGGCCGCCTCTCGCAAGAAGTCGTCGGCTGCCTTCTGCTTGGCTTCCGACTCGATGCGGTAGCGCCGCAACTCGTAGTACTCTTTTTTCGCCGGAGCGTTTGGTTCGTCGGCCACGGCACTACTGCACAATGGGGCCACGCCAGCCGCGCACGTGGCGGCAAGGAACTCGCGTCTTTTCATCCTGGCACCCTCCATTCATGTGTCCCAGTCTGTGGTTGCCAAAAAGCTTGCTACGTACTGCTCACCCGCACGAGTCTACCTGATCCGCAACGCACCTGCAACAACCACACCCGATTACCGGCAATTTCGTCAGGGCAGGACCTAAGAACGTTTCTTGAAATTGGTTGTTGTCCTCCCGAGGTACCCATTTTCAAAACACGTTCCAAGTTAAATACCCGCTCCACTGCGATATATCGAGGAAAGATAACATGCTACCATGTGTTTTCCATGGATCCATAAGGGGTCACCCTCGCTCTCGGTTTCCCGTTGACGGAGTGCCATCAGGTGGAGTATCGCACACTCGGAAGGACCGGACTCAAAGTCAGTTCTATCGGCCTTGGTTGCGTAACATTTGGACGCGAGATTGATCGGCGGACTTCGTTCGATGTGCTCGATCGCGCCATCGACCGCGGAGTCAATCTGCTTGATACGGCGGCGGCGTATGGCAGCGGGGCATCCGAGATGGTCCTCGGTCGCTGGATGACCGAACGCGGCATGCGCGACCGGATCGTCCTGGCTACCAAGGTGTCCGGTTTGCTGTCGTCGAAAGCCATTCGGGAATCAGTGGAGGGTAGTCTGCGGCGACTGCAAACCGACCGCATCGATCTGCTTCAAATGCACACTTGGGATGAACATACCCCGCTAGAGGAAACGCTGGAGGCGCTCAACGGCCTGATCACATCGGGTAAGGCCTGCTACGGAGGATGCAGCAACTGGACGGCCGGCCAGGTCCGCACCGCGCTCGTTGCGGCCGACACCCGCGGCTGGCACCGGCTGGAATCGCTCCAGCCGATCTACAACCTGGTCGACCGCCGGATCGAACAGGAAATGCTCCCCCTCTGCGCTGAACAAGAGCTCGGCCTGCTAACCTACAGCCCATTGGGGGCGGGCTTCCTCACAGGCAAGTACCTCCCTGGCGGCAACGTCCCGAAAGGTACGAGGTTCGACGTGATCCCGGGCCATCAACGGATCTACTTCACCGACCACGGATTTCAAGTCGTCGAGCGGTTGCGCCGTATCGCCAAGCAGACCGGCCATTCGATGCCCCGGCTCGCGCTCAGTTGGGTTTTCGGGCGGCCGGGCGTCACCTCCGTGCTGATTGGTGCCCGGCATCCCGATCACGTCGACCAGGCGTTCCAGGCGGAAAGAGGCCGATTGCCGGCCGAACTGGTCAACCAGCTTGACCGGCTGTAGGCCGGCGCTGGTCCCGTGATTGTTGATCAACGGCACGAATTCTGGGGGCTGTATGCCCACATTCGGGTATGCTCCGAATATGCCATTCAGGGGCCAGCGCATCCGAGCGCCAAGAAACCGGGCTTCAAGTATTCACGTGTTCCGGGTAGACTCCGCCGCTGGTTTTTCCGGGCAGGTGCATGCCCAATAGGAATTTTGTTTTGCTGAGGAGGGCAAATGCCTACTCAACCCAATCCCGTACCGCGGCCGCGGCTGTCGGTCGCGATGATTGTCCGCGATGAACAGGAGGTCCTGTCCGACACTATCGATAGTGCCCGGTCGATTGCCGACGAAATCGTCGCTCTCGATACGGGCTCGACCGATCAAACCCGTGCCATGCTGGAGCGATCGTGCAATAGAGTCAGTTGGACAAACTGGAAAGATGACTTTTCAGCGGCACGGAACAGGTGTCTGGAGCAGGTCAGCGGCGACTGGGTGTTGTGGCTCGACGCCGGCGAAAAACTGGCACCCGAATTCAGTGATGCGCTTCGCCAATTCGTCGATCAAGAGGCCGACCCACAGAAGGTCTACCTACTCATGGTGGAGATGCCGTCTGCCGACCCAAGTGCCTCCAATGAACAGGTGGCGCAGTTGCGGCTAATGCCCAACCGTCGGGAACTGCGATTCCACGGCCGAGTGTGCGAAACAGTGCGGCCCTCGATGCGAGCCGCCGGCCTGGAAATCGACGCCGCGCCCGGACGCATCGCCCGGCACCCTCGTCAACACGACCCCCGGCGCAAGATCAGCAGGGCTCAACGCAATCTGAAGCTGATCGCCCTGGAGTCCGCCGAAAAGGGTCGTCTCCAACCGCGGTTACTGCTCGCCAAGGGTGAAGCGTACAGTGACCTTAACGATCATGACCGGGCTCGCCAAACGTTTCTTCAGGCCGTAGAAGGCAGCCCCCACGGTTCGACTGAGATGCTCGAGGGCTACTATGGATTGCTTGCCTCCTACGATTCAGACCCGAAAGCACACGACCGGCAGTTGGCCGTCTGCCTGGAGGCTCTCGACATATACCCGACCGACACTCAACTGCTCCTGACAATGGGTAACTACTTGTGTGCGCGGGGCCGTCTTGAACTGGCAAACCGGTCGTTCCGCGCCGCTTTCCAATACGGTCAGGTTGATGTGCAGGCATGGCACCTTCAGGAAATCAGCGACGTGGCGGCGGTCTGCCTTGGTCTCACGTTGCAGCTCGCGCAAAAGGACGACGAGGCCCGTGCCGTCCTCCAGGAAGCCTTGAATGGCCACGAAAGCTCCACCCGGATCCGCCGCCATCTAATCGATCTCCACATCAAGCACCGTCGTACCAAGCAAGCCCTGCAACTGGTCGAGGCACTGCCACTAGACCCCGCACAGCGCGGCCCGTTCTGCGATGCCGTTCGAGGGGCATGCAAGGCGACGGGGAACGAGTGGACTCCGGCACTAGGGTATTTGCAGAGCGCTTACGCGGCCGGCTGTCGGGATACGCTCTGCTTGAGATGGTTGTCGGTTACCCTGCTTTCGAACGGGCAGATCGAAGCGGCCGATCCGGTTCTCCGCCAGTGGTATCAACAAGACCCCGGCAGCATCGAGGTTCGGAACTACATCAAGGCAATCGATCGGCAGCGAAAGGCCTCCCGTGAAGTGCTCGTGGATTCGGATAAAACACGACGGATCCGGATCGACCCGGGCACATCTGTCCTGGAAATCGGCCTGCCACCTGCGCCCATTGTTGGTCAGGCTTCCACGGTCGACCCGAGCGTCGGTCTGTAGAGTCGTGCATCTGTTGCGATCGGCAGATCCGTGAGCGAATTCGCAAAACACCGCTCGCCCCCTGTTTCTCCAAACTGCTCAGATTGACATTCTTCAGGGAAGTTCTACCCTTGAATTGCTGGCTGCTATTCTCAAACGGGTTTGCCGACTCCGAATATCGGCCGCTTCAACAAGGCTTTCTCACCCCCCGTGTTTTGGGCAGGGCCATCCACTGCAGATGACCCTGCCCCTTTTTTGTGTTGGTCTGGGTATTTCGGGGAGGTGCCATGGGCGGCTTGTCCGCCCTTGTCGGGGCATCAGCCAGCAGGGACGGACAATCCGTCCGTGGGACCCATTTGGACATGTTCCCTGGAAATCTTGGAAGAGCCTTTTCTTCCTCCGTTGCCCTATCCGCACGCTCTTTGGCACACGCGGTCTGGTAATTTCTGAGGCCCGTCTTGCCAGGCAGCTTTTATTACGAAGCTTGGTTGACAAAACGACGGATATCGGCTAACAACGGGACCTGGATTTTGGTCAGCGGGGCCTCATGCGCGAGGCTCCTGCCAAGAGTTCATACAAGTACCGCTTGGACATTGAGGATGGTGCGATGTTGTTGGAAATGGATCTTTTGCGGTTGTCGGTGAACATGCCGCACGGTGACTTGGCAAGCCGGCCAACCGCAGCGGTGGTGTTGCCCGAACCCTGCGTCGCCCAGTTTGACGACGACGATTTCGACGACGATTTCGACGATGACGATTTCGACGACGACTTTGACGACGACTTCGAGGAAGATTTCGACGACGAGCTGGACGAGCCTGACGAAGAAGACGACTCGGACGAAGACTTCGACGACGACGATCTATGAGCAGGATTCCTTGGGAAGAGGATGTCAACTGTGCTTGAGCTCGGCGCTCAGATCCAGCAGGCGGCCGAAGTCATTCGCAAGCAGTGGTCCGGCCGACCCCAGGTGGGAATCATTCTAGGAACAGGCTTGGGCAATCTGGCTGAGCAGATTCGTGCCCAGGCGACACTCGATTACGAACAGATCCCACACTTCCCCCGATCCACCTCGATCAGCCACACCGGGCAACTGGTTTGCGGACAACTGCAGGGGGTATCCGTGGTAGCGATGCAAGGTCGCTTCCACGCCTACGAGGGCTATTCGCACCGGCAAATCACGTTTCCCGTTCGCGTGATGAAGGCGTTGGGGGCCGAGTTGCTGATCGTCTCAAACGCCTGCGGCGGCATGAACCCGCAGTATGCCCGGGGTGATATCATTGTCATCGACGACCACATCAACCTGATGAACGGCAACCCTCTGATCGGCGTCAACGACGACTCCCTCGGACCTCGCTTCCCCGACATGTGTGCGCCATACGATCCGGAACTCATTGATCGCACGTTGGAAATCGCCCGTCGCGAGGACTTCGTGGCCCACAAAGGTGTCTACGCGGCAGTCAGTGGACCCAACCTGGAAACCCGGGCGGAATACCGCTTCTTGCGGACGATCGGGGCCGATGTGGTCGGTATGTCGACGGTTCCGGAGGTGATTGTGGCGGTGCACGCTGGGATGCGCGTGCTTGGGCTTTCGATTGTCACCGATATCTGCCTGCCCGACGCCCTCAAGCCGGCCAATATCGATGAAATTCTGGCCGCCGCAGCCGAGGCCGAACCTAAGCTCCGGCATATCGTGCTCGGCATTCTGGCTCGGGAAGCTGCCCAAAACTAATCGCACCCCCCCGGCAAGCTCGCATCCGGTAGCTGCCCGCAACCTCCGTAAAAGCTTGCGACAGGCAACGTGCACGGAGACCACAAAGTACACGGCGCGGCGGAGCCGCAAGTGGGCAGTGGGCAGTGGGCAGAAAAGCATGTATCAGCCGGCGGGCTTGCCCGGCGCGCCGATCAGAAAGTCTGCCAGAAAAACAAGCTTTTTCAGGTTTGTAATACGGAG
>Ga0180432_10011648_pt1 | contig 10337 bp, 11 predicted proteins | sample SS_ome_10_FD_132414 | JGI IMG/M metagenome (GOLD analysis project Ga0180432, IMG submission 132414) | Hypersaline lake sediment archaeal communities from the Salton Sea, California, USA - SS_1_MS_2 metaG | ecosystem: Environmental > Aquatic > Non-marine Saline and Alkaline > Hypersaline >...
GCCCCCAGGACGAACATTCCGTGGATGTGAATGCCGTGATATCTGACCGTTCTGATGCAGGAAATGATATCTTCCAGGTCCTGTTGTTTGTTATACTCTTCAAGCGTCCGGGGGTTGATGGATTCAAACCCGATAAACAAAGTATGGCAGACTGAATCAGCCATCAGGCGGAGAAGTTCCTGGTCCTTGGCTACATCTGTCCTCACCTGCGCAGACCATCGCGTCTTGATTTTCTCTGCAATCATTGCCTTGAGAATTTCTTTAGCCCTTATTTTATTGGCAGCAAAGTTATCGTCAACAATGAACTTGGTCGCCTTGGATACTGATACGGCATATCTCAATTCCTCAAGCGCGGCCTCAACGCATTTGAAACGGTATCTCCTTCCGAACATTCCGACGACAGAGCAAAAGCTACAATTATAGGGGCAACCCCTCGATGTAGAAACCGGATAGGTATTCGATGGGGTCCAGTTATGAACAAGGGAGAAGTCAGGCTTGGGGAGGCTGTCAAGGTCTTCGATAAATGCCCTGGGGGGGTTGTGAACCTTTTCCCCGTCCCTGTCCCTGTAGGAAAGCCCTTTGATCTCCCTTAGTGCCGGGACTCCTTTGTCCATGTATTCAAGCAGTTCCACAAGGGAATGCTCTCCTTCCCCTCGTATGACAAAGTCGGCATATTCCAGCGCCTCATCGGGGAGAAACGTAGGATGTGCCCCGCCCATAATCACCGGGATATTCAGGGCCTTCAAGTGTTTCCCCATTCTGTACGCCTTAATCGTGGTGGAGGTTATGGTCGAGATGCAGACGAGGTCCGAGCTCTCTATAAATGACCAGTCAGGCGCAGCAAGGTCCTCGATAAATGTCTTTACTGTGTATCCTCTTTCTCTGAGGATCGTAGAAAGTAACACAGCACCAAGTCGCGGTATGGGAAATTTGCTGAAGATGTGCAGACCGGGTGTGCCCGCCTCGATAAATGATATTTTTCTTATGCCCATAGCTTTTGTCTCCTCATGATACATGGGGCGCTCAATAACGCAGGCTGATCGTCAGATTTAGGGTTCCCCCGTCGTACTGAAATTTGGCGGCATAGAACGAGGGCGGGCCGAGCGTGGCTTTGGCCTCGTTTGAAAAACCGTGCCCCATCCGGGCTAAAGGATAACGCTCGCCTATTTCACGATCAGATCATTCTTTACGGATGTGACCCCTTTGACGCTACGCGCGATTTCCCCCGCTTTATCGACGGCCTTTTGAGAATCAGCGAAGCCGCTCAGCTGAACGGTGCCCTTGTAAGTTTCAACACTGATCTGGAATGACTTGAGAAAATCATCAGCGGCAAGCAGAGATTTGACCTTGGTCGTGATGACCGAATCGTCAATGTATTCACCTGTACTTTCTCGTGTGGGTGTCGATGCACAGGCCGCAAAGCTGGCGATCAGCATGAGAAGGACAAAATAGCCGACAAACCTGTTCCTCTTTTTCATCTCGTACTCCTTTCTGTAGACACCTCACCTTGCCCGGCAAGGGTTCAAATGGTTACGTTCGTTTTCGCCCCTGAATAACACGGACCAGCACCACAACGATGGCGATGACCAGGAGGATATGAATGAATCCACCCATCGTGTGACTAGTCATCAATCCCAGCAGCCACAGAATTAAGAGAATCACAAATACGGTCCACAGCATGTTCGCCTCCTTTATAACCCCGCCAAAATCTTTTTGTGGAAGCCTATGTTTACTTCCCAATGACCTTCTTGACCTGGCCGACCTTAGTATCCACCCAGCGGTTACCCTGATTTGTTTTTCTTAAAAAATGGTTCAAACAGATCGATTGGAATCGGAAAGAGTGTTGTCGAGTTGTTTTCAGCTGAAACCTCTCTGAGGGTCTGGAGATATCGCAACTGGAGGGCATACGGGAAGTCCTGAATAAGCTGGGCTGCTTCCCTTAACTTAGCAGCGGCCTGAAATTCGCCTTCGGCATTTATGACCTTTGCCCTTCTTTCCCTTTCAGCTTCTGCCTGTTTGGCCATAGCCCGTTGCATCTCCTGGGGAAGGTCAATGTGTTTTACCTCCACCGTAGAAACCTTAATCCCCCATGGATCAGTCCTTTCATCGAGTATCTCCTGCAACCTGGCATTTATTCTATCCCGCTGTGCTAAAAGCTCATCAAACTCTACCTGTCCGCACACACTTCTCAAGGTTGTCTGGGCAAGCTGAGAGGTAGCAAAAATATAGTTCTCCACCTCAATGATTGCATTGTTCGGATCCATAACCCTGAAATAAATAACAGCGTCCACCTTGACCGACACATTATCTCTGGTAATCACATCCTGGGGAGGCACATCCATCGTCACGAGGCGAAGACTCACCTTGACCAGTTTATCAACAATGGGGATAATGATAACAATGCCAGGGCCCTTGGGCCTTTCCAATACCCTCCCTAACCGGAAGATAACCCCTCTCTCATACTCTCTCAGAATCTTGATGGCTGTGCTCAGAAAGAGTATAAGCAATACTAGTGCAAGAATGTAAAACACAATAACCTCCGTTATTATTTATTGCGCGAGGGAATCTGCTGCAAAAGACTGGGCATAAGTAACTATCCCTAGCCGTCCAGCCAAACCCTGGGAGCCATCCTATCAAAATCAGATCTCTAACGCCCGTTTTACTCAGCTAATCTAAAATCTCCAGGACAGATCTTCTTTTCATCTTGGTCGAGGCTGCGCCAACCATAGTTCTTATCGCCCCGGCGGTTCTTCCTTGTTTGCCAATTATCTTACCCGTATCCTCTTTGGCTACCCTCAGTTCAATCACAGAGGTCTGCTCCCCCTCAAGCTCAGTCACACTTACCTCCTCTGGATTATCAACAAGTGACTTTGCACTGTATTCAATCAGCTCTTCCATCTGAACTCACCTCCATTTTGATTTCAGCACTATGTCATTTCAATTTGCTGTTGCAGGAGATCTCAGTAATCCTTGCTCCTTTCGTAGAAACGTAGGAGAGCTAGTGACGGAAACTTCCTTTTGGTTGAGATTACTATAGGATAAAAGCGCTTGTAGGTCAATGGAAAGGCATCTCAGGCCTGTCCTGGTAAGGGATTATCTTGGCTGACCATGGGGTATGGTCTTATGGTGCGTGGAGCTGTTGGTAAGGCTGATCTCTCCGTCTTGTATTTTGCAAAATCGTCTGGCTTAAGTTTTTCAAGTATGTTTTGCCACTTCTTTCCTTTATCGCTTTTACCTGCAGGCACCTCCTCACTGGTCGCCTCAATCTGTTTGGATTTTCTTAGGACCTCATCTGAAACAACTATAGGCGCCTGAGGTCTGAGGGCTATGGCAATAGCATCACTTGGCCGAGAATCTATTGATAAGGCTTTACCCCCGCTCGTTAGGTGGATAACTGCAAAGCAGGTAGTATCTCTTAGGTCAGAGATCTCTATCTTATTGACCTTGATATGGGTCTTATCCATGATGTTTTTCAAGATGTCATGGGTCATAGGCCTGGACAACCTTACACCTTCTATTTCACTTGCAATTGCCGTTGCCTCAAGCAGGCCTATCCAGATAGGTAAAGTCTGTTCTCCTTCAATCTTTTTCAAGATAATTATTGGACTGTTCGCTACTGGATCCATTTTAAATGAAGATATGGTCATCGCTTTTAGCGCAAAATTTCCTCACTTACAGTACTTTAAATTCATGGATTTCTGGAATCTGGGAATCGATGAGCGGCTTTCACATGATATCTATGCAAGCTTGTGTGAGCTGCCTGTTTGTATTGCTTGGTTATTCTGGAGAACCGACCGTTAAATAGTGCTGCTCACCCCCAGCCTCTCCCACGCATCTCATCCTCTTGACAAGTCATCGAGTATGATTATTTTAACTATCACAGCAGAGACGGCGGACAACCTTTGGTGATGCCAGGCGTCGAGATTGTGTTCTTTTTCTCGAAGTGCAGGTGTGATCATAGGAGGCGAAAGAGGCGAGCAAAGAATGCGCGTGGGGATTGAAAGACAAACCACATTGATCCTGCAATGCCAGTTAGCCTCTAAGAGGTATCCGAGATACCCTTTGCGTAGCATCTCACATATCACACCCCGATGGAGCGAGGCAACCATTGGGCACTGCTTATCACATCACCTCCCAGCCATTCATACTTTCTTATCGGATCAATCACCTATAAGTCTTCCGCAGGGAGGAAACCCGATCACAACCTAGCTTGCGCAAACATGCGGGTGCGCAAATCAGAGTTCGTTTGTGTAGCATGTATAGAGAATCCTAACCATCAAAAAGGAGGTAAGAGCGATGATCATACGAAGGATTGGCGGACGGCCCACATGGGGATGGAGGAGCCCCGTCGGGGAGCTCGAGACGATGCGCACATATATGGACAGGCTTTCCGAGGCTTTGACGGGACCCTTGTTGAGGGAACCTCCAGCCGGGGTGTTTCCTCTCATGAACGTGACGGAAGATAGGGAAAATTACTACGTGCGCGCGGAGCTTCCGGGAATCAAGGCCGATGAGCTGAACATCTCTATCACGGGCAACAGTCTATCCGTTGCCGGGGAGCGAACCATCCCCGCTGAAAACGAGAAGGCGAGGTACCACAGGCGTGAACGTGAGGCGGGGAAGTTCAGCCGAGTTGTCAGCCTCCCCTCGCAGGTAGACACCTCCAAGGTGGAGGCCCGCTACGTTGACGGGGCCCTGACGGTGGTGCTCTCCAAGGCGGAGGAGGCCAAGCCCAAGCAGGTTGCGGTAAAAACCTCATGATGACACGAGTCCCCTGTGAAAGGAGGAATACGAATGACTGAGAAGGAGCGCAAGGAGCTACAGGCAAGGGAGAAGGCAGAGGCGCGCGCCGCTGCCGAGCTGACGAGACCGGGACCAACGTTTACCCCGGCAGTCGATATCTTCGAGACGGATAAGGAGATCACCGTGCTCGCTGATATGCCAGGGGTGAAGGCAAAGGATCTCGCCATTGACCTTCGGGAAAATATCCTCACCCTCTCAGGTGATGTGGAATCGCCAGAAGGGGCAAATGAGGAAGAGGTCTTGCGGGAGTATCGCACGGGGAACTACTACCGACAGTTTACCCTCTCCGAGGGAATTGACCAATCCAAGATCGAGGCTGCGCTCAAAGACGGCGTCCTACGGTTGCGGATCCCGAAGGTTGAGGCGGCAGTGCCCCGTACCATCCCTGTCAAAACCGGGTAAGGGCCGCGTGGGGAAGTAAGGTCACCCTAGCTCAAAGGACAATACGAGACAAGGGGACGGCGCCACGTCTCTGAGATCCTGCGAGAGGTGACGTAGTCCCGGCCTCAAGGGAAATACACGATGCCGGAGGACTACTATATAGTCTTGGGCGTCAGCAGAGGCGCCGATATTAACAAGATCAAGAAGGCCTACCGGAGGGTGGCCAAGAACTACCATCCCGATGTCGCTCACTCAAAGGAGAGCGCAGAGAAGTTTCAGGAGATTCGGGAGGCCTATGAGACCCTGGGCGACGAGGAGAGACGCAGGAGATACGACGAGGAGCTCGCCCAGAGAGGTTCTGAGATACGGATCTCACGTGTTCCCGAGATCATTGAGCATAGGAGATCGCCCCTCGATGACATGGAGAGGTTCTTCTCCCGTGCCGATGAGTTCTTCGAGGGATTTCTCCCCGGCTTCTTTGATATCGAAAAAGGGAGAATCAGGGGCAAGGATCTCTACTTCGAGGCGATCCTCTCCCCACGGGAGGCCGCTGGGGGAGGCCTGTTTCCGATTACCGTTCCCGTGATTGAGCCCTGCCAACGATGCAGGCGAACGGGATTCTGGGAGAACTTCTTCTGCCCCGTGTGCTCCGGCTATGGGAGGGTGCAATCAGAGCGGGAGTTCTCCTTGAGCATACCGCCCCACGTCAGGCATGGAACGGAGATACGGCTGTCTATGGAAGATATCGGAATGAGAGATACCCACCTGCACGTGAGAGTGCTAATAGATCCTTACCTCGAAGAAGAGGAGTGGTAATAGCACTCAAAAGGCACCTCATAGAGCATGATCAAACTGCCCATCCTCTGCTCACGCATTCCTCCTTTTTCGGAAATTGGAGGTCGTGATATCTGTTTTTAACCTGGACAAAACAACAGAAATGAGAGCAGAAAATATTGTAAAGTTTCTTCAAGGATTAAGGCCCATACGATGTTCCGGAAAGTCATAAGAAATTATGTGTGGGACAATATCTCCCATGATAAACCCTTACCCCTGTTAGAGAACGTGATAGGTTTCAAGATGAAATAGGGTGCTACTGGGTAATCTGGATTATGCAATGTTTGTATCGCGATCAGGCAGACTCTCCTAAGAGGAAGTTCTTGCGAAATCGCTTCAAGTGTCCGAATAAGTTAGTGTCCTCCCTCAGTTCGCCAACCCCCAAGATCTTGTGGTAGCCATAATCGGGTGTGTGGATTTGCTATCTGCTATTTGTTTGCAAGCTGGAGCGTGCAGCAAATGCTGGTGATATGATTGTCTTATCTTCAGCCTTGCGACTAGGTCGGATTTGTCTGCCCAGAGGTCTTCGCGAAATCCCTTGAAGTGCCGAAATCGGAGCCCGCCTTAATCCCTCTTGGTTATTACCAGTTCGTAATCCCCTTCGTGATGGATTTCGATATCTCGCTCGGTAAGATTGTCGTCCACGGGATATTTTTGCTTCACGTACTCCAGAACAGCAGAAGGAGTAAGCCGTTTTCCATATCTCTTCGTAAAATCCGGCTTGTAGATCGTTACCTCCATGTTCGCCTCCTTGTGCTGGCACTATTCATGTGATCTGGACTAAGCCAAACGGCCCGACCCGATGCACATAGCACTGAATTCACTTTTTGCACCACGTGCGTCTGCTGTAAACAGCTGCTCCGGCCTTTTAACAATTACCGAAACGCATCCATATCCTAGATACCTTTCAGTGCCAAAGCCGGGATCTTCATTCACCGCAAGAACCAGTAAAAAAGGTTACCCCCTTCAGAGCTCATTGAGCTATACTTTTCACTAATTAAGGGAAACGCGGAGACGAAAATTTGATTCATAATGCATAACTCGGGAGAAAAGCTATGGGTCTACGTAGTAAGATTCTGGCGGGATTCCTTATCCTGACCATGATGCTCGTTGTAGCAGGCATCTGGTCCATTTATGAACTGACTCGGGTGGGCACTTCTGTGCAGAAACTCTTGGACGAAAACTATAAGAGCATCAATGCCGGTAAGATGATGATTGAGGCCCTGGAAAGGGAGGACAGTGCAGTGCTCTTGCTCCTGTCCGGCAAATGGGAGGAAGGCAGATCGATCCTCACATCCGGTGATGAGCTCTTTCAAAAGGGATTTGCGATAGCGCAAAGTAATGTGACCATTCCCGGGGAAGGGACTTATGTCGGCGAGATCGAGGCAAAATACAAAGCGTATAAAGACTTATGGATAAAGCCCATCGTTGATACCTCGAAGGAAGGGAATCTGGAATGGTATTTCCAGGAAGTGCATCAGGCGTTTCAGGGTGTAAAGCTCTCCGTAGGTAAACTGGTAAATCTCAACGATGAGACGATGTATCAGACTGCATCAGAGCTGAAAGGTAGAGCTCACAGGGCAGTGATGCCGGGAATTGTGGCTATTGTGGCGGCACTCATTTTCACGGCGCTTTTCAATTTCTTTACCAATCATTACGTAATTAGCCCCATAATCAGAACCACAAAGGCTGTTCAGGACTTCATGGAAACTGGACAACTTCCCACTGTACAGGTTGAAACGCATGATGAGCTGCTCGACCTGGTTTCCTCTGTCCAGCGGTTAGTCGCACAGGTACGCACTGCCGAGGCATCAAAATGAGACCCCATATCATCTTTCGCTATGTGGGGATCGTGCTCCTATTGAATGCGGTCTTCTTGCTGATCTCCTGTGTCATTTCCGGGTTCAACTCCGATTCAGCCTTTTTCCCCTTACTGTATACTGCCTTAATCTCGGCCCTCTTTGGGATCTTTCCTTTGATATTTGTACCTCCTACCAAACAAATACACAACAAAGAGGGCTTTACCATCGTAGTGCTGAGCTGGCTTTTGTCTTGTCTTTTCGGGGTCATACCGTATGTGATGTGGGGTGGTGAATTTAGCCTTGCCAACGCCTGGTTCGAGAGTGTGTCGGGCTTCACTACCAGCGGCTCATCCATCATCGCTGATATCGAGGTCCTTCCCTTGGGCTTGCTCTTCTGGCGCTCGGCAACGCACTGGATCGGTGGCATCGGTATCATCATCTTCGTGCTCGCCGCACTTCCCCACATGGGAAGGGCGGGCATGATTCTCTACCGCACCGAGATGTCTTCACTGGCCGTGGATAACTTCCGGTACAGGAGCCAGAAGACCATGCAGATCCTCCTGGTTATCTACGTGGGGCTGACCCTCGCGGAGACGATATCCCTCTTAGTTTGTGGCCTGAGTCTCTTTGATGCGGTTACCCACTCCTTTGCAACCATTGCCACGGGAGGGTTTTCGCCCAAGAATGCGAGCATTGGCTCCTATAAGAGCGTTACAGTGGAGATTGTCGTCATTGTGTTTATGATTCTCTCGGGCATACACTTCGGGCTTCTGTTTGCCGCCCTCACCGGAAAACCCTCAGAACTCTGGAAATCTTCAATTGTCAGATACTACCTCGTGGCGCTCGCAGCAGGGGTTACGGTAGTAACGATCAGCATCCACGGAAGCCAGTTCCACACCTGGACAGATGCGCTCCGCGCTGCGGCATTTCAGGTCATCTCCATCGGAACCTCAACAGGCTTTGCAACCACCGACAGTTCCATATGGCCGTCCTTTGCCCAGTTAGTAATGATATTCTTTACCTTACAGTGCGCCTGCGCCGGTTCGACCTCGGGAGGCATCAAGGTCGATAGAATCGTGCTCTTCTGGAAGGCACTTGTAAAAAGGATTAAGAAGATGCAGCATCCGGCAGCGGTTATGGTGGTAAAGATCAATTCTGTGTCATTCGACGATGATGTCGTAGAGATGAATATACTGTTCATATCTTTCTATGTTAGCATTGTATTCCTCTCAGCCCTTATCTTGACCATATTCGGCGTGGATATGCTTTCTGCCTTTTCCGGGTCTGCGGCAACCATGGGAAACGTGGGGCCTGGCTTTGGGACCGTTGGCTCCATGAGCAATTTCAGTCAGATCCCAGCGGTCGGAAAGTGGGTCCTCTCGGCCACGATGCTCTTGGGACGATTAGAGATATTCGGGCTGATCTTATTTGTAACCGCAAAGTCGTGGAAATGAAAGAAAGCGTCAGTGATGGGTTGTACTTCATCTATAAGGGTTCTGAGCGCATAATCCACCCCTGTCTCGTTCTGCCTGGCCGCCAGGTGTAAAATACCCAGGTACTCTTTTGCCGATCGAGAAGGATGATGTCTCTTGAGCCAGTCATAGGCCATGCGGAAACGATGGGTGGGAAACAAGGCATCACGGTAGCGATAGTTCTCAAAGGCGCAGGGCTTGCGGACTAGCCAGTCAATGATATGCCGGTATTGAATGCGATGCTTGCCTTCGCCACGCAACCGAGGGATGGTCTCGATACGTTGTTGGGCATACCATAGCTCCAGGTGCCCCCTATAAAGCCGTACCTCTATCATCTCTCTAATCAGGAGACTGTCCACTGAATACACATTATGATTGACCCGGATTGTACTGCTCGGTCCAACCCTGACCTGAAGCCTCTTGCAGCTGTCAAGACGCTTGGGCGGTAACCGTCTCAATACCTTTAATTCCTCTGCCAGCCGGTCCTTACGTCCTTGATTGAGTTGAGCGAAAAGCTTGCCCAGGAACGCAGCATAATCTTGACGACTGGAAAAATCGCGGCTTCCCCGTAACATCAGGGATTGCTCTAACGCCTTCTTCAATCGGTAGTGGCGCTGCTCTACATCGCCGTTCTCGTGAGGGCTCTCCGGCTGAGTCTTATGTCCTTGTAAACCATAGTGATTGAGCAATGCCCGGTAACGCTGGGTGAACTCTTCCGGATTATCCGGTTTCTGTACCGCAGCCGAAAGGCGATCAGTTCGATGCATCTTCGGTACTCCACCCAGTTCCCACAGCGCATTTTGCAGCCCCTCACTCAGGGATTCAAAGCTCTCTGAAAAGCAGATCGTCCCGGTCTCCCAGTTTGAATAGGTCAGCACAAAGTGATAGATCAGGTGGTCAAAGGGCTGCCCCTGAATGGTCACCCCCAAAGAATTCATATACGTGAAATCAGATTCACATAACTTTCCAGGGTAATGTATCTGGGTGAAAAATACCTCCTTGGGCGGCCCCTCCAGTGCACGCCATATCTTTACCCGCCGCTGCA
>Ga0180432_10011649_pt1 | contig 10336 bp, 8 predicted proteins | sample SS_ome_10_FD_132414 | JGI IMG/M metagenome (GOLD analysis project Ga0180432, IMG submission 132414) | Hypersaline lake sediment archaeal communities from the Salton Sea, California, USA - SS_1_MS_2 metaG | ecosystem: Environmental > Aquatic > Non-marine Saline and Alkaline > Hypersaline >...
CTGCGGTTGGTGCGGAAGCTTGCGCGGGAGATTGAGGGTGAAGCGGGGATTCATCTTCCAATGACGGAGGAAGCGAGTGCGAGTTAGGGTTGCAGAGTTCGCCGGCTTCTGCATGGGCGTGCGACGGGCGCTTACCATAGCTCTGACCGCGGCGCATCATGGGCGGACTCGTGTCTTCACGCTCGGGCCGCTCATTCATAACCCGCAAGTGATAGAGCTGCTCCGAAGGCGAGGAATTTGCCCCGTGGAGAACGACGAGCTGTCGCCTGGAGAAACAATAGTCATACGGGCGCACGGCATCTCGCCGGAGCAGCGGGACGTGCTGGATGCCGTGGGAGGAGTAGTGTGCGACGCGACGTGCCCCAGGGTGATGCGGGTTCAGAAGATCATCGGGAAGTATGTGGCGCAAGGCTACGACGTGGTGGTCGTCGGGGACCGCGGGCACGCCGAGGTAGTGGCGCTCCTGGGCTTTGCCCGAGGCCGCGGGGTCGCGGTGGAAGGCATCGAGCAGGCGCGCGAATTGCCGCATTACGAGAAGCTCTGCGTCGTCGCGCAGACCACCCAGAACAGGGACGTGTTCAGGCAGACGGTGGGGGTCCTGCGGGAGAAGGCGAGGGACCTCGAGGTTTTCGACACGCTGTGCGACTCGACGTCCCGCCGCCAGAGCGAGGTCCTGGAACTCGCCCGCTCGTCGGATGCGGTAGTGGTCGTCGGCGGACGTACAAGCGCCAATACCCGAAGGCTGACAGAAATATGCGAGGCCACGGGAACGCCCACCTTTCATATCGAGACCGAGGACGAACTCGACCCGGAAGCCCTCAGGGGACTGAAGCAGATAGCGGTTACTGCGGGCGCATCCACGCCGAACTGGATGATCAGCCGGGCGGTGGGGAGGATAGAGGAGATACTCGGCATCAGGCCGTCCATACCCGGCGTAATCGCGCGGCTGGCCGGCAACCTGAACCTTCAGCTCGCGCTCGGGGCGGCGTGTCTCGCCACATTCGCGGTGCTGATACAATCGCTTGCGATACGCGCCGAGCACGTGATTGTTGCCGCCTTGTACGTCCTGGCGATGCATACGATAAACACCTTGACCGACGTGGAGTCGCTGGAGCTCAACGAGCCGCGGCGCGCGCAGTTCTACGTCCGATACAGAAAATCGCTGCTTGTGTTCGCCGCATTGTGCGGCGCGGGAGCGCTCCTGGCGGCATTCGGCCTAGGCCGCTGGCCGTTCGTGCTTGTGGCGGTGGCATCGCTGGCCGGGCCCGTGTACAACCTGAGAGTATTTCCGGCAGCCCTTACAAGGGTGACGGGATACAGGAAGTTGCGGGACATTCCAGGGTCCCGAGACCTGTTCGTCGCGCTTGCATGGAGCGTCATGACTGCACTCGTGCCCGCGATCTCCACCGGAACATTCACACGAGCGCTCCCGCTGGCCCTTCTGCTACCTTTCACCATCGCCTTCATGAGGTCGGTCACTTTGGACCTGCGTGACATCGAAGGGGACCGAATGGTGGGGAACGAAACGATCCCCGTGGCGCTGGGCATGAAGTGGACGAAGGTCCTCGTTCTGGCCGTCGTCTCCGGCACTCTTGCACTCGCGCTCCTGTCGGCCGCTTTGGGCTGGACGCCTTCCGCCACCTACTACACGCTGCCGTCGCTGCTCTTCATCTATCTCTACTTGTACCTCTACCATGTCAGACTGGTCGCAACAGCGCCGACGCTGGATTGGCTGGTGGACGGGAATTTCATAATCCTTGCGCTGTCGCTCGCAGCCTGTTTTCTCCTGGGCAACGGATGACGAACAAGAAGCCGCGCCACACAAGTCCGAAACGCGCAATTTGGAGAATGTGCAATCTGCAGCGGCCCTGTGGAAAGGCCCGCGGGAACCGATTGCATGAATACGCTGACGGATAGAGAGGTGCTTTGTGGGAACAACCATCGCGTTTGACGAGTTCAAGAAGGTGGAGCTTCGGGTGGGCGAGATTCTGGAGGTGAACCCGCACCCGAATGCGGACAAGCTATACGTTCTGTACGTGGACTTCGGCGGCGAAAAGAGACAGCTTGTGGCCGGGCTTAGGGGCTACTATGAACCGGGCGAGATGGTCGGGAAGAAGACCGTGGTCGTCACCAACTTACAGCCGGCGTCGCTCAGGGGGGTCGAGAGCCAGGGTATGCTTCTGGCGGCCCAGTCGGGCCGGGTAGTATCGCTCCTTACAGTGGACAAGGATGTCCCCGCCGGGAGCAAGATACTTTAGCTAAAGGCGGTCTTCTAGGGCTGACGAAAATGATGTTGGGCTGACTGGGCGAGGTCCCGGGGAAAAGGTGTGCCCACGGAGCGGTAGAGAATGCACGTTTCCAAGGCGAGGCGATTGCTTGTATCTCCTGCCTGCGTAATGGTTTCCGTATTGCTTACCTCGTGCACCATCCCGGGCGAACGGCTGTCCACGGAAGAAGCTCGGGAAGCCCGAACGAGCGCGCCTTACGCCATCGGGGCTCGGGATATTCTTGAGGTCCAAGTGGAGAACCACCCGGAGCTGAGTGGCCAATTCGTTGTGGAGCGCGATGGGACCATCCCCCTTCCCTACTGTGAAGATGACGTGCTAATGTCGGGCTGCACGCTGAGAGCGGCTGGAGAGCGATATGCCGAGTGCGTCAGCCGATACACAATCGACTGGCCGATCGTGCGGGTGCGCCTGGTTTCCCCACGCAGCAAGTTCTTCTACGTTCTCGGTGCCGTCAAGAGAACGGGGAAATTCGCCTTGGGCGACGAGGTGGTTCGCCTCAGGGATGCGCTTCTTCGCGCAGGTCTTTTCGACACAAGCCCCTGGTTCAAGCCGGCGGCCAGGAAAATCTACGTCATCACCCCCGACGAGGAGACGTCGACATACGTGGTTATAAACGCCAGGGATGTCCTTCTCGGAAAGCTCGGCGATGATATCGTGATACATCCCGACGACATCGTCTATGTTCCCACCACCAGCTACTTTAAGATCGATTCGGCGCTGGGCGAGATCCTCCGAACCACCATATACGTTTCCGACGCGGGCGCAGCGGAGGAGCACCTTCAAGAGAATCGACCTGAAGACAGCAGCCTCGGGTACGGTTACCAGTAGCCCCGTGCGGAGGGTGTTTGGAGGGCGGATGAGCATCGCCTCCTTCAAGGCGGCATTTCAGTACTACGTCCGGGCTTTCCTGCGCAGAGCGGACTACGTCGCATTGTGCATGATCCTCTCGGTAGGGGGGGCCGCCATCTACGCCTTCCTTCTCGCCGATGAGATATACCTTGCCGGCAACGAGATATACATCACCCAGGCCCCGTCTTCGTCAGGCGAGACAGCCGAATCATCTCCTCTGACCCGGCGATTGGCGGTGGCCGTCGATCTGGTAACGAGCGAACCAAACCTGCGGGAACTCGTTACACAATTCTGGGCACTCGGGAGAGAATTCCCCGGTCAGTCCGGCATCCAGCGGGATAGCCTGTCTGGTCTGAGGGCACAACTCGATGGGAATCCGGACGACGCGGCGCTTGCCGAGGCGGCGCAAGAAGCGCAAGAGAACGTGAAGCGGATTGAAGAGAGGGAGAGGCTGCTGAGCCGGCTCGACGCGGCTCTGGAAGCAGACCCATTAGATTGGGAAGCCGGTCGAGAGCGTAAACGCATCTTGAGAGAGCGTCGGCGCGAGGAGCGGAGGCTTCAGCAAACAGTTCAGTCGTTGATGCGCGACATCCAAGTCAGCCTCGGAGAGACCAAGATCGAAGTGACCTGCCGGTCAAGCTCTCCTGAGTTGGCGATTGCTGTCACCGACGAGATAGTCGAACAGATCGTCATGCGCTTTTTCGAACTGCACACGAGAGAGGCCAGCCTTGCGCAGAGCATATACGAGGACCGGTTCCGCAATTCCGCCGCAGAGATGAAGGCGGCAATAGGCGCGCTCGAAGCCTACGCCATCAAGTACCCGAGCGAGTACTTCCTTCCGCTCCAGCTACTTTCCGACGCGGAGGTCCCCTCCGAACCTTCGGAAGCATTCCCGGGAGATAGCGAAGGAACGCCCCGCACGCACGAGGCGATCAGGCAGGAGCTTGCGCAGGTGGACGCAGCGATATCGGAAACCTCGAAGCGGATCAAGCAGCTCAAGGATCAGCTTGAAGACACCGCCGAGACCGTCGTGTCGGAGGTGATTGCCGAACTTCCGCCCGAGGTCAAGAAGGCGAGGGAACAGATGGCGCGGCTGCAACTAGAGCTTGCCGAGCTGCTCGCCGACGGCACTGAAGAACATCCCCTGGTGAAGCGGACCCGGAGGAAGATCTATTTGATTGACGCCTACTTGAAGGCGCTTGCCCCCAGCATCACCGTTTCGGAAACGACGGTGCCCAACCCCTTGCGAGAGGAGACCCTAAAGGACTTGCGTCGCGGAGAGGTTGAGCTGCCGGCGCTGATCGCACGCCAGGAGGAGCTGCGCGAGCATTCGGAAGCTTACGAGGAGAAGCTGAAAGAAATTCCGAAGCGCGTGCTCGAACTCGAAGAACTGAGGGCCGGCTACCGCCACAGCAGGGAGAAACTGGCAACCAGCCGCGCCCGTCTCGAGGAGGCTCACACGAAACGCCAGCTCGTGCTGGAGGAGGCGGCGAACGCCCTGCACGTGCAGGGCACGGCCAGACTTCATTACAAGCCGGTGTGGCCGGACAAGCGGCTGTTCATAGTGCTGGGGGTCGCCGTTGGGCTCTTCCTTTCCTGCGTCACTGTGTTCTCCATGGAGCGCGCGCGCCGGTCAATTAGGGACTTGGGCGACGCCCGCAGATATCTAGACTCCCCCATACTGGCAACCATACCCGAATTCAGAACCGGCACCGCGGGCCGCAGAGGTGCAGGCCGGAAGTACCGACGGATGATCTGGCTCGGCGCGTGGTTCGGCGTCGTGGTGCTTGCCGGGCTGGTTCTTGTCTCCAAGATCCGTGATTTGCCGACGGGTTCCGGGGCAGCATTGGAGCAGCCGCACTCATCGCCGATGCCCGAGCAGGTTGCAAGCGGGGAACAATCTCCACCTCCTTCGGCCACCGTGCGACCAACGATCATCACAGTTGAGGAATCCGCTACGCCGTCTCCCCTCCCACCGCCGGATGTAAAGCCATCGGGTTACATCACGATCCCACAACCTGAGCCCGCCGGGAAAACTCCGCAAGGAAGCCCGGCCACGGATTCCGCGGCTATCCCGGACGTTAACCTGTCGAACTACATCATCATCCAAAAATCTGCCGGAGCGGCCGGATGAGCCTAATCGAAGAGATATTCGGTGACAAGGCAAGAAGACCCCGGGAGCCATCGTCCCCTCAGCCGGGCGAGCGGACGCCGGCAGATCGAGCCCGCGACCTCATCTCGGAAGCCAAAAAGGTCGACAAGTTTGAGGCGGCGCGCGGCGTCCGTGCGCCGAGCGACACCCGCGCCGCAGAGGAATTCCGTGCGCTCTGCACGAATTTGATGGGCCTCGACGCCGCCCAGGGGATCAACTCAATTGTCCTTTCGAGCTGCCATCAGGGGGAAGGAAGGACCACCGCGGCGATAAACCTCGCTCTATCCATGGCCAAGGGACCTTACAGAAAAGTCCTCCTTTTTGAGGGAGACCTTCGCAGCCCCGTCATTAAGCAACGGCTTTCGCTCCAGATTGAAGTGGGTGTCGAGGATGTTCTGACGGGCACAGCGCGGGTTGGCGAAGCCCTGGTATATTCCAGAGAGGACAACCTGACAGTGCTGCCGGCCAGAGGCGGATACTCAGACCCGGCGGAAATGCTGGACTCGCCCGCGATGGAGGAGCTGGCACCGATGCTCGTGGCCGCGTTCGATTACGTCATTTGCGACAGCCCTCCCCTGTCCACACCCGACTCATTCGTGTTGGGACGACGGATGGGCGCACTGGCGTTGGTGGTCCGGGCTGGAGAAACTCAGCGCCAATCCGTCACGGACGCAGTATCCATCCTCAAGCAGGCAGACGTTCCTTTTGCCGGTCTGATCCTCAATCGCGTGAAGACTCGGGGGGCCGGGCGTCCAAGCGCAGGTCAACAACCCGACTAGCACGCCGGCTAGGCCCCGCAGAGTGCCGCGCAATAACCAGCCTGTCCCCCCGATCACGGCCCGTAGCACCCCCGGTTCGCCGGGCCGCGCAGGCTCAATCGTGACGCGCCCCTTCCGGTTCCCGGCGGCTTCGCTTATACTGTGTCTCTGCAAGCCGTGGAGGAACGAGACTGTGGCCGTCGGGCCCAGTAAGGACAAGGAAGTCGGGGTCGTTTTCGGCACCCGTCCCGAGGTCATCAAGCTTTTCCCGGTGATCGAGGAGCTCCGAAGTTCAAAGGGCGTCCGCCCGCTGGCGATCTTCACTGGGCAGCATAGCGAGCTGGCGTGCCAAGCCATGAACGAACTGGGAATTCGCCCCGACTTCGACCTCGAACTCATGGAGCCAAATCAGCAACCGTGGGAGTTCCTCGCCAGGGCCACGGTCGCGCTGTCGGGCCTTCTTTCCGAGCGCCGACCAAGCTTTGTGCTCGTCCAAGGGGACACCACATCGACTCTTGCGGGTGCTCTGGCCGCGTATTACTGCAAGGTCCCCGCCGGGCATGTGGAGGCGGGCCTGCGGACCCTGGACAAGTACTCTCCCTTCCCGGAGGAGATGAACCGGCGTCTGGTGAGCGGAATTGTCGATCTGCATTTCGCGCCGACCGAGCAAGCAAAAGCCAACCTCCTGAAAGAAGGAGTGGACGAGCGCAAGATATTCGTAACCGGAAACACCGTCGTTGACGCGCTGGAGAAGGCGATGGCTCTCCCCGGCTACGAGAACGACCTCCCGAGCCGGTCGTCCAAGTCGCGACGCCTTGTAGTATTGACGCTTCACAGGAGGGAAACATTCGGCGAGCGACTGCGGGCGATACTAACCGTTATGAAAGAGGTGTTGAAAGAACGCGACGACGTCGAGATAGTCTTTCCCGTCCACCCCAATCCCGAGGTGAAGGCAAACGCGGTGGGAATACTGGGGAACGCGGACCGCATCCGCCTGATCGAGCCGCTCCCCTATCCCGCGTTTCTGCGGCTGGTGAACGAGTCGTACATGGTCGTCACGGACTCCGGCGGCATCCAAGAGGAAGCCCCCGTTCTGGGCAAGCCGGTGGTGGTGATTCGCGAACACACCGAGCGAGGAGAAGCGGTGGAAGCCGGCGCGGCAATCCTCGCGGGAACCGACAGCGAAAAGCTCAAGCCGGAGATACTCCGCCTTTTGGACGACGCCGCACTGTATCAGAGAATGAGCCGGCGGAGGTCACCGTTCGGCGACGGACGGGCGGCGGAGCGCATCGCGCGAGAGATCGTCAAAGTCGTGCTCGCACACTAGAGGAGCGCAGATGCCGGAAGAGAAGATCAACTTCGACTGCCGACTATACTTAGGAGACCGTCCCTGCGCGCCGCATAAGGCCGAGGGCGTCCACTGTGAGTCATGTCCCCATTACGAACCGTTCGACTCGGAATTGCTGCTCATAAAACTTGATGCGCCCGGAGACGTGCTGCGAACCACCTCGCTTTTGCCGGCCCTGAAAGAACAGCACCCAAAGACCTTCGTGAACTGGATCACCAAGAGAAATGCTGTTCCGCTCCTTGCCCACAACCCGCACGTGGACAGGATAGTCCCCCTGGACGCTGCGGTGTGCGCTTTCCTCACGGCAACCGAGTTCGCGAGCGTGATAAACCTGGACACATCGGTGGCCAGTTGCGCGCTGGCCGCGGCGGCCAGGACCAAAAGGAGGCGAGGATTTACGCTGAACCCATCCGGCCAAATAGTGCCCGCGACCCTGGAGGCTAGGAACTGGCTCGAGATGAGCGTTTTCGACGACGCGAAGAAAAAGAACGAGCTTTCGTACCAGGCACACATGTATCGGATCGCAGGCCTGACCGGGGGAATCCATCCCCCGCAGCTATACCTGACCGAAGAGGAGATGAAGTACGCGGCCCAGGCGGGGTCCCGCCTGGGGATAGATGCCAAACGCCCTGTTGTCGGGATCAACACGGGCTGTGGGCCGAGATGGCCGCTGAAAAAATGGACCGGTGAGGGCTACAGAGAGCTGGCCGTGAGGGTCCATGACGAACTCGGTGCAGACGTGCTTCTTTTGGGCGGGCCGCTTGAGGAAACGGAGAACCGGCGACTCCAGGAGAAGACCGCAGGCGCTGCGAAGGACTCCGGCCAGCACGAGTTGAGGGATTTCTGCGCCGTGCTGAACCTCTGCGATCTGGTCGTGACCGGCGACACGCTGGCGCTCCACGTCGCGGTTGCACTGCAAAAGAAGATCGTAGCGCTTTTCGGACCGACCTCCGCTTCGGAAATCGAGCTCTTCGGCAGAGGGAAGAAAGTGGTCGCTCCTGTCGATTGCGTTTGCTGCTACAGCTCCGACTGCGACAGGAAACCTACCTGCATGGAGCTGATCAGCGCCGACGAAGTCTTCTCAGCGGTGAAACTGCTCATAGATCAGGAATGACGAAAGAGCAGGAAGTCCGCTGCCGTCAGTCCGGAGCGGGAGAGCCGGCTTGGTCCCAGCGACGAATAACAGCCCCGGCACCTCACTTCCGGGAAAGCATGATCGCCACTCCGTTAGGAGCTTGACGGTGGGACGCGAACCCTCGGTCGAACCCGATGACGGCCCGGAGTTGACGGTATTGGTTCCCACCTATGAAGAAGGTGAGAACATCGGACCGTTGATCGACGGCATCGGGCGCGTCCTGGCCGGGGAAGGGCTACCGTACGAAGTCCTGGTCGTGGACGCCGGCTCTCAGGATGCCACGCGCGAACGCGCGCAGGCACGGGGGGCAAGAGTGATCGTCCAGTCGAGGCGAGGGTATGGCGGCGCGCTCGCCGACGGATTCGACAATGCTCGAGGAAAATTCATACTAACGATGGACTCGGATCTCTCGCACGATCCGAATTTCATGAGCGACCTGCTCGCGCGCCGGCATGACGCCGATGTGGTAATCGCTTCTCGCTACGTACCGGGCGGGGCAAGCAGGACCTCCCTGTACCGCAAGACGCTGAGCTGGATATTGAACCAGACTTTCCGGATCGCCCTCTCGCTTCCTCACAGAGACCTGTCAAGCGGCTTTCGACTCTACAACAGGCGGGTGCTGGAAGAGATCGAAATAGAGGCGACGGACTTCGACGTGCTGGAAGAGATTCTGATAAAGGCCCACTGCAACGGATGGAGGATAGTGGAGGCTCCTTTCGTCTATCAGCCGAGGGCCGAGGGGGAATCTCATGCCCGGCTCTTCAAGTTCGCCCTTTCCTATCTGAAAACGCTCTACTCCATGTGGCAGCTCAGGAATTCGGTCTTTTCGGCCGATTACGACGAGCGCGCGTTCAACAGCAAGATACCGCTTCAGCGCTACTGGCAGCGAAAGCGATTCGAGATAATAACCGGCTTCGCCGATCGCGAGAGACTCACCCTCGACGTCGGGTGCGGGTCAAGCCGAATAATGACCTCACTGCCGAAGGCGATCGGGCTGGATATCCAGTTGAAGAAGCTGAGGTACCTGCGGAGAGCGTCTCAACGGCTGGTCACCGGAAGCATGCAGCATCTCCCGTTTCGCAATTGTTCCTTCGGGCAGGTGGTTTGCTCCGAGGTGATCGAGCACATTCCCGAAGACCGTGCGGTCTTCGAGAGCCTTGCCCATGTGTTGGAGCCCGGGGGTATTCTGATCATCGGCACGCCGGACTACTCGCGGGCCTCGTGGCGGATGTTGGAACGGCTGTATTCGAGGATTCTACCCCGCGCGTATGCCGAACAGCACATAACGCACTACACGGCAAAGAGCCTTCTGGGATGGCTGCAGAAATCCGGCTTTCGCCCAATCGATTGCCGGTATGTCGGTTACTCGGAGATCATAGTCAAAGCGGTAAAGGAAGCCGATTGAAGCGGGAGCGCCATCGGAGAGAGAATGGCGGCCGGATTCAAGAAAAGGGCGCAATATGGGCGATAAACCTGTCGAGATCCGCTTTCGAACGAGCGACTTGGAGAAAGCGTTGAGACTTTCAATCGTGGTCCCGGCCTACAATGAAAGCCAGACGATCGAGCGGGTGATAAATCGCCTCCTGGAAGTGCCTCTCGAAAAAGAGATCATCGTCGTTGACGATGGATCTACGGACGACACGGCCGGAATCCTGGAGCGTCTGTCACATCCCGACGTGAAGCTGCTGCGACACGAAGGAAACAGAGGCAAGGGCGCAGCGCTCAGAACCGCGTTTGCGGAGGCATCCGGCGATGTGATCATCATTCAGGATGCCGACCTCGAGTACGATCCGAGCGATTACGACA
>Ga0180432_10011650_pt1 | contig 10336 bp, 7 predicted proteins | sample SS_ome_10_FD_132414 | JGI IMG/M metagenome (GOLD analysis project Ga0180432, IMG submission 132414) | Hypersaline lake sediment archaeal communities from the Salton Sea, California, USA - SS_1_MS_2 metaG | ecosystem: Environmental > Aquatic > Non-marine Saline and Alkaline > Hypersaline >...
AACACCTGGTACCCGACATTGGAGTACAAGAAACGCTCGCCCGGCTCCCATGCCGTTTGCTGCTCGCGCAGGGCGAACGCCTGGTACGGTGAGGAGGTGATGTCGTCCCGGTTGGACGGAATGCCGGCCGAATGTGTGAGTAGGTGGTGTCCGGTAATCGGACCGAAGTCCGACCGGACCGAGAACCATGGGAGATATTCCGACACCGGGCGGTCCGGATCGAAAATACCTCTGTCGACGAGTCGCATCAGACAGAGGGCCGTAAATGACTTCGTGATCGATCCGATCTGGAAGAGCGTAGCGTCGGTGACAGCACGACCGGTCTTGAGGTCGGCCTTGCCGACGTATACCTCGTACAACACGCTGTCGCCATCTGTAACGGCCACCGCCATCCCCGGCAATCTCCTGTCACGAACGGTGCGTGCGGCCAGAGAATCGACCCGCGCCCATGCACTCACTGCCGGCGTTTCCTGGGCACTGAATGGCGCTGCCGCACCGATGAGTATTGCGAGAATTAGCATGATCTGAAACGGCCGTCTGTCCATTGAGCGCGCTCCGGGTTAAACCAGCGTCAGAAGGTCGTGCACGTGAAGCATGTTGGGCTGTATGTCTACGCCATACGGACAGGCTCCGGCACAAAAACCCGCGCAGGTCTTGCAGGGTTCAGCGGCGGGCTCTCGCGAGCACCGAGTCCTTTTCTTCCGTGGGGCCGACGTCTGCATTGGTGGCAATGAAAACTGCTTCCCTGTCGATATGCGGAAGCGCCCCTCTGATCGCTCGATCGGCCCCGCCGTTTTCGTAGTTCTCCGCAGTATCGATGTAGTTCATCCCTTTGTCGACTGCGTAACGAACTAGACTGGGATCTCTCAAAAAACTCCCGCCGATGCTGAGGTCAGATACTCTGAAGCCGGTACGCCCCAGTGTGCGATGATTCTGGATTCGGCCTTCTTGGCTCGGTACTGTGGGAAAGAGCGGTGCAACATCGGAGGATTCCAACGGGGCTCGGCCCGATACGGAGCCTCCTACCAGCATTGCTCCACCTGCCTTGACGAATTCCCTACGTTTGATCCCCTCCCGTTCACGGCCCGCCTGATTGTTGTCACGCATGACACGCCTCCTGGGTGTGGTCGAGGGTGTCCTCCAAGACACAGGCTGGGGGACTCAACAAATCTACCACGACTGATCATAGACGAGGGATCACACGCCCGAGCAGCTCGACAGAGTACTCTATCCCCCCACTCGTGATCCCACCCTCCTGAGCGGAACCGACTGCGATCGAACCCCTCCCTGTAGAACGTTCACGGGAGTATTGTATAATGTTATGCGAACAACACGTGCGCTGGGTCAAGGCCCAAATCGGCTCGGTCGGGCGTACGGCTACAGACAGCTAGCCTGATCTGTTTCGGTACACCCTTTACATGGATTGTTTAGGAGAATTGGATGCAGCTGAGAGATTACGATACAACTGTTAAGATGAGTGCTTCCGTAGTGAGTTCAAAGCGGATTACGCCCGAAGACAGCAAGACGGAACTGCGGCACATTGACCTGGCCGTCGAGAGCACGCTTTTTAGCTATCAGGTAGGGCAAAGCGTTGGTGTGTTGGTACCGGGTCCTCACGAATACGGCCAACAAGAATACTTACGTCTCTATTCTATTGCCGGCGGAAGCACGGCCGATGACGGCAACCCGGTGATATCGCTGCTAGTGAAACGCTGCTACTATGTAGACGATTTCAGCGGCGAGCGCTACGACGGCAAGGCGTCCAACTATCTTTGCGACCTGAAGGTAGGTGACAAAGTCAACTTGACGGGCCCGTATGGTCTCGCTTTCTCACTGCCCAAGAGAAAGGATGCCAACCTCCTGATGATCGGGCTGGGTACGGGGGTCGCCCCCTTCCGTGCGTTCATCAAGCATATCTACAGTGAGTTGGGCGGTTGGAACGGCCAAGTGCGCCTGTACCACGGCGCCAGATACGGCGTTGAGCTTGCCTACATGAACGATGTGAACGCCGACCTGGAGTACTATTACGACGAGGAAACCTTCAAGGCGTTTCAGGCTGTGAGCCCGCGCGCCCATGCCGACGTGCCGGTCGATCTGGAAGGGGCCATGGCCCAGAACGCCGACGAGATCTGGACCATGTTGCAGGATCCAAAGACCTACGTCTACGTGTCCGGCCTGAAGCAGATAAGCGATCAGCTGGACGAGGCGCTGGCGAAGATCATCGGTTCGGCCGCGAAGTACGAGGAGCTAAAGGCGAAGATGATGGTCGAAGAACGTTGGGCCGAGTTGATCTATTGAGTGCTGTAGACGACAAGATGCCAGAGGCTGCCTCTTTGTTGGGGGCAGCCTTTTTGTTTTGTCATGTGTTCCGTTTGGGAGATCAGTGACTGCGTTCAGCCGGTAACTCAGAGTATTGTTCCACAAAGTTCCGCTCGGGCCCTGTGCACGTATTTCTTCGGGGGGGGTTACATACTGGGCAGCGGTGAATGAGATTTCGTGGTTCTAGTTTCAGCACAATGTGGCCCACCGATCGATCCGCATCGGGGTCGGTGGGGTCGTTTTTGTCAGACGGTATCGACGGGTCAACGCATGTCAGGAAGGCATTTGAACATAACGACACAATGGGGGTCCGGTCTTCTCCTGCCTCTCACGGTTTTGGGTTTATTTCCCTTGGGGATCGCGGGGCAGGAGTCGCTGCGACAGATACAACCAATGAATGGCGACCTTCCCAGGATCCGGGCCGAACGCGTGGCTGGGAAGATCGACCTCGATGGTCTCCTGGATGAGGCCGCCTGGCAGACAGCAACGCCGGCCACAGAGTTCACGCAGCTCGATCCGTTCGAGGGGCAGCCCGGCTCACAGGCAACCGAGGTGAGGGTCATATACGACGCAGAGGCCATCTACATCGGTGCGTGGATGGAGGACAGGGAGGGTCCGTCAACCCGGCTGGGGCGACGAGACGCATGGCTCATGGACTCCGACTGGCTCACCGTGTCCCTGGACAGCTACGACGACAACCAGACCGGCTACAGGTTCCAGGTGAATCCTTCCGGCGTCCGAAGTGACGAGTTACTCTCCGGAGGCCAGGACCGACGCGGCGACGACTCTTGGGATCCGGTGTGGGAAGCCGCCACCCATCGTACTGCGACCGGATGGGGTGCCGAGCTCCGAATTCCCTTCAACCAGCTGCGATTCCGCAACACAAAGGAGCAGAGCTGGGGCATACAGATCTCGAGAGACATCGCGCGCAACCGGGAAAAGGTCCTCTTTTCTTTCACTCCGAAGGACGAACGTGCAGGAATCGCTCGCTACGGGCACCTCGAGGGACTCCGTGGCATCCACCAATCCAAGGGCCTGGAGCTCCTTCCCTACACTTTGGGCCGGGCCGAGTATGTCCAGATCGATCAGAACGAAGACGTTGTATTCGAAAGCCCCTTCCGGGACGGGTCCGACTACTTCTACAGCATGGGAATGGACCTGAAATATCGGCTTTTCTCCAACCTCACGCTGGACGCCACCCTGAACCCCGACTTCGGCCAGGTCGAGGTTGATCCCGCTGTCGTGAACCTCACGGCCTACGAGACGCGTTTCCAGGAGAAGCGGCCTTTCTTCGTGGAGGGCGCCGGAATCTTCTCGTTCGGCGGGCGCGGTGGAGGTGGAGGCGGAGGCGGAGGTGGCGGCGGAGGCGGAGGCGGATCCTTCGGTGGCGGAGGCGGTGGTGGCGGGGGCGGCGGAGGTCCCACTCAGCTGCTCTACAGCCGACGCGTCGGCGCCAGCCCCCCGGGAGATACCCCTGATGAGGCAGCGTACTCCGACATTCCGGATCATTCGAAGATCTTGGGTGCCGCCAAACTCACCGGGCGCATGTCCGGCGGTTGGTCCATTGGCATCATGGAGGCAGTCACGGGTCGGGAGATGGCCGAGTACGTGGACGAGGACCGCACCCGGGGTGAAGCGGAGGTTGCGCCTCTGAGCAACTACTTCGCGGGTCGGATCCGGAAGGACTTTCGGGAGGGTCAGTCCACCATCGGCGTCCTTGGAACCGCGGTAAACCGGGATTTGAGCGATGAAGCGATGGCGGAGGAACTCCGGGCATCGGCTTACACCGGTGGTTTGGACTTCCTCCATGAGTTCGGCAACCGGACCTGGGCTCTGTCGGGGTACATCGCCGGAAGCCGAATCGCGGGGGAGCCGGGCGTCATCGAGGACGCCCAGACCTCTTCCGCCCGGTATTTCCAACGACCCGATGCCGACCATGTGGACGTGGATCCGGAGGCCACTTCCCTCACCGGGTATACCGGGAGCATCGAGCTACGGCGAGTGGCGGGCCTCCATTGGCAAGGTGGCGTGGAGTTGAGGGCGACCAGCCCGGGCTTCGAGGTGAACGACCTGGGGTTCCAGACGACGGCCGATCGTCGTGAGGCGGAGTTCTCTCTGGAGTATCAGGAGAATCGTCCTGGCAACGTGTTCCGCCAGTGGAGCGTGACCCTCAGCCCACAGACCTCCTGGAATTTCGACGGGGACCGGCTGGAAACACGGGTGTCGCTGCGAACCCGGTTCACCTTTCTGAACTACATCTCTGTCAATCCGACCTTTTCTCACACCTTTGAGAGCTTAGACGACCGTCTGACCCGCGGAGGGCCCTTGGCGCTCAAGCCCTCCGGGAATTCAGTCTCTCTCTGGGTTACGTCGGATTTCAGCAAGCCCTACAGCGGCATGTTGAGTTACCGCCGTTCCTGGGACCAAGCCGGCGGGGCTCGGACGAACTACAGCGTTCGGGTGGGCCTCAAACCCAGCAGCATGTGGGAGTTGACGGTCGGACCCAACCTGTCAGTCAACGAAGCGGCCGCCCAATACGTGTCCACGGTAGAAGATCCTCAGGCAGCCGGCACCTTCGGCGACCGCTACGTGTTCGCGGACTTGGAGCAGACGACCTTGTCCATGGAAACCCGTTTAAACGTGACCTTCACGCCGGACCTGACGCTGGAGTTATTCGCACAACCCTTCCTTGCCAGCGGCGACTACGGAACGTTGAAGGAGCTAAGTGCTCCACGTACGTTCGATTTCGCCAGCTACGGGATCGACATCGGCGAGATCGAGGAGGATGAAGATGGGGATTTCCTCATCGATGCGGACGGAGCCGGGCCGGCCGAGCCGTTCACGATCTCCGATCAAGACTTCAACAGCGTCTCCTTGAGAGGAACGGCCGTATTGCGGTGGGAGTGGAGGCCGGGATCCACCCTGTTCCTGGTTTGGCAGCAAAGTCGCTCGGACTACATCACCAACGGCGGTCACTTCGATCTGTCGCGGGACACGAGAGCCATGTTCCGTGCTCAGCCCGACAACATCTTCATGTTCAAGGCGACGTACTGGGTCGGATCCTGACGGGCCTCCGCACGACTCGAGCCCGGCTCACTCCTCCCTCAAGCTCGTGATTGGGTCCAGGCGGGTCGCCCGGTACGCGGGCAGATAGGACGCGCCCAGCGACACCACGCCCAACAAGAGCGCCACGACCATGTACGTCAGGGGATCGAGCGGACTCACCTCGTAGAGCAGACTCTCCATGAGTCTGGCCGAGGCCACGGCGCCCGCGAGCCCGAGGAACACTCCAGGGACCGTGAGGCGCGCACCCTGCCCCATCACCAGGCGAAGCACCGAGCCCCGGCTGGCACCGAGTGCCAAACGCACACCGAACTCCCTGGCGCGGCGGCTCACGGCGAAGGACATTACCCCGTAGATCCCCACTGCACCCAAGAGGAGGGCCAATGCGGCAAAGACGCCAAATAGAGATTGTGCGAAGCGGCCCATGCCCAGCCGCGCCCGGGCTATCTCTTCCAGCGTTCGCACCTGGAAGATCGGCACCTCAGAATCCATCCGCCGCACGATCTGCCTGAGGGTGGGAAGCAGAGCGAGGGGATCACCCGCCGCCTTCACGACTACACTCCGAAAGAGAGAGGGAGCCCGCACTGCGGGATAGTAGAACGCGGGTGGAGCCGGGCGAGTGGGATTTCCACCAACGATGTCGCCCACCACGCCCACCACCCGAAAGCCACGCTCCATCCAATCGGGGCCAACGAGTTGCCCCAGGGCACTCTCCCCTTGGAATAGCTCCCGAGCGAGGGTCTCGTTGATAAGGACGGAGTTGGTTGCGGTATCGGCGAACTCCGATGTGTTGAGCCAGCGGCCCGCCAACAGAGGGACGCCGATCGCGTCAAAATAACCGTGTGAGATTTGGCGTGACGACACGAAATGGGAAACGCGCTCGGGGTCGCCGTAGACCGGGAAGTTGGTGATGTTTGAGCCCCCGAGTAGGGGGAGGCGATTCACCAACCCCACCGCCTCGACTCCAGGCACCGGCTCGATCTCAACCGTTAGTCGATCGTAGAACTCGTTGATTGCCGCTGCATCTGCATACTTGGCGCGGGGCAGCGAGATGTTGAAGGTCAGAACACGATCGACGTCCGACACGCCCAGCTCTACTTTTTGCATTTGCCAGAGCGAGTTGGTCAGGAGGCCCGCCGCGGCGACGATCAACACCGCCAGGGCAACCTCGGCCATCACCAGGATTCGTCCCAGGCGGCTTCCCTGGGCCGAGACTCCCCGGGCCCCTTCCTTGAGTGAATCCTGGAGGTCGTCAGGCCGGCTCCGGATCAGGGGGACCAGACCCACCAGCAAACCCACAAGCAGGGAGATCAGTACCGCGAAGCCCAGGACGGTGCCGTTGAGGCCGATCTCGCCCGCTCGCGGGAGGGTGGCTCCGTAGAGCGCCATCAGCAGGTCCACACCCCAGTACGCCCCTGCCACCCCCAACGCCCCACCTGCAATGGAGAGCACCAGGCCCTCACTCAGGAAATGGGAAAGGAGTTCCGCCCGACGGGCCCCCATGGAGTAGCGGATCGCCAGCTCCCGGTGCCGGTTCTCAGCCCGCACGATGAGGAGGTTCGCCACGTTCACGCACGCAATCAGCAGCACCAATCCAACCCCACCCGCCAGCAGGTAGAGGGATTGGGTGTTCCGGCCCGCCATCATGGTCCTGAGCGGCATGGCACCTGTCGACCAGCCCCCATTCACCTCCGGAAACTCCTCCACCAACCGGGCGAAGATGCTCTGAAGCTCGGCGCTCAGGGTTTCGACCTCGGCTCCTGCGGCCAGGCGACCCACGGCGTTGAAGGTCCGCCAACCCCGGGAGAAATCACCGCCCTCATGCTGGAGAGGAACGATGAGCTGGGGGTCACCCGGGAATCTGAATTCTGGAGGTGCAACGCCCGCCACCTGCACGGGCTCGGAATCGATCGACACGTCCTGCCCCACGATGTTCGGATCGGCCCCGAAACGGGTCCGCCAGATCTCATCGGTGAGAATGGCCACCCTGGGCGCACCGGCCACGTCATCTTCCGGGCCGAGGTCCCGGCCGAATTGCGGCGGGGTCCCCAGAACGCTCAGCCATTCGGAAGTGGCCATCAGCATCCGCACCCGATCGGGGCTCTCCTCGGTGGCCAGGTTGGCATCGCTATACCTGTAGATCGCCATCGACTGCAAAAGCCTCGAGCCGTCGCGAAGGTCCAGAAGGTTCGGGACCGACTGGTCGACCCCGATAGGAGCCAGGTCTTCGTGTCCGTCGGAGAGCCAAACGAGCCGATCCGGATCGGCGAAGGGAAGCTGGGCCAGAATCGCGCCGTGGATCACGCTGAAAATCGCCGTGTTGGCCCCGATCCCAAGCGCGAGCGTTATGATTGCGAGGGCAGCAAAGCCCGGTCGCTTAACTAATGACCGAACCGCAAGTCTGATTTCTCTGATCCAGCCTTCCATGAAATTGCTCCGGGTATTGGACGTTTGCAGATCGAATTGGTGTTGGGGTGTGTGCCGGACACGAAACACCCCAAAGCGGAGTTGGTACGCTCCTCGGAATAGCTCACTGATTTCGCTCAGGAAAGCCTGGAAAACGTCGCGACTCCTCCCTCGGCCCGCCTGCTCCAACACGGCGTCGAAGGTAAACAGCAGGTCGCGGCCCATTGGACGCCACACCCGCTGCGGCAGAAGGACAAAGGCCAGGATTCGGTAGAGCAGCCGGGCCACGCAGTACACCTCAGCGATTCCCGTAGGTGGTTTGTCCGCCGGGCTGAGACACTGGCCCCATCTTAGCCTCTCCCCTGCGTGGCCAAATCGGAGTCGGGTCCCACATTGACCTCGCGGGCCCTTCGCACGATGGCGTCCAGTCTGCCGGTCTCGGCACGGAGCAGCTCCCTGCCCGCCTCGCTGATCGTGTAGCTCTTGCCCCTTCGCTGGTCCCCGGGTGCTTCCTCGCACACTTCAATGAGCCCGTCTTCCAGTAGACGAGTGAGTGCGGCGTACAGCGTGCCGGTGCCGGAAGTCAGCACTCCGCCCGATTGCTCTTCTACCGCCTTCATGAGTGCGTAGCCGTGGAGCTCTTCGGCGGCGAGTGCCAGTAGTATCCCCGTGGACAGGGGAGTCAGCGGAAGTTGGTTGTCATTAGCCATGGTTCTTCACCGTTGCGGTCCAATGCAGCAGGCATAAGCCTCGGTTCGCCGGCATTAAGGTCAGCTATCTACCCCACAAACATATTGATCATCGGAATATTCCGATGATCGGAGGTAATGTCAAGGGGGGTAGGCTGATACGGGGTTGTGTCAGTTGCGAGACAGCGCACCAAGAATCAGCGCGCGCCAACTCCTGTAATCTCCTCTGAAGAGATTTGCCTTCCGGTGATTCCCGAAGTGCCGCCCCGGAGTTCTTCACGTTGGCGTAGCCAACGTCGGTCACGACGAAGGCGTCGAGTCCAGCGAACGCAGGCAAGCGGAGGGAATACACCGGCGAGGCAATCCATAGCGCCAATCAGAGCGCCACGGTTATCAGGTTACTCGGCAAGCTCTCACCCGCCTTGTTAATCGCGATTACCTGGAACTCGAGATCGACGCCCTGCGGCTGCTCGGTCAGGACGGTCATGGACTCGAAACACAACACGACCTCCTTCCACTCGGTCTCGCCGCTGGTGCGCGACACGACGCGGTAGGCTGAAACCGTACCTCCGTCGGCTGGTGACTTCCAATCCAGGTACACCCAACCGCGGCCCTCACGCTTTACCTCGAGGGTACGGGGTGCGCCAGGCGGTTGGAGCTTCGCCGGCTCTCGCTTACCGCTCCAACCGATCGTCCTGAGCTTGCCATCATCGTCGCGGTGGGTGATCTCGGCATAGCGCAGTACGCTCTTCATCTTGTCGCTCAGGTCTTGAAGCGCATCCTGTTTTTCGTCATACGCCACGGCAGCCGCACCTTCGGCCGTTTCCGCAGTCTCCTTTGCGCTTCTGTAGCGCACGAGCGCTTCCTGGAGAGTCTCAACTGTCACAGGGCAGTCCGGAAATTCCTGACCGTGCTCTGTCAGGCCATTCACAATTGTGCCTGCGAGTGCAGCCACATCGGCTTCTCTTCTTGGGAACGTCGCCATCATTATCTCCTTTGGTGTTTCAACATTGGGTGTCGCGGACCTGCGTTGCATCGCAGGGCGTTTGGTTCGGCCGCATGCGCGAGCAATGGCCGCAGTTGGATTCTTACGGAGGGGGGATCACGACCTCCAGGCGATCGTTGCATGCCTCGCCTCACAAAAAGAGCACCGTACCGAGGCGATTGGTGGTTTGACGCGATCGATTGCAGGCACGCAAGCCCCCATATGAAACCCGCAATCGCCAATTGGAGGTTTACAATTTTGAAATTGTGAGCTTCCAAGGGCCGATTGCGGACCGCAGATCGCCTCTGTGAGGTTCGCAAGCCTGGATGTACGTCTTGCAGATGACGGTTGCGGGCTGCATATCCACAATTGTGATCCTGCAATTTTGGGAATGCGTTTTTCCAATCGTCGAAAGGAAAGACCCAACTCATGATTGGGAGTTCACAATCCAGGCCGTGAAACCAACAATCGACGTTTGCAGACTCACAATCGATGCCGTTTTGGCAGATTTCGGCCGAATCAAACCGCCCGTCAACGTTGTAAATACATATATTACAACAACTTATAGCCGCGCGGGTCGCGTTTGGGGGCCTCGAAACAACACACACCCGACGGCGGATCGCAATCCCGACGTTCTTGCGTTTGGCTGGGAAGAACTCGCCGTCAAGGAACCGGTGTGATTGGTCGATTTTGAGTGTCATGCCCTGGCTCCTTTTTTTGCGTGAGCTACAAGGCACAACCTAAGACCCTAGTATCAATTTTTCGTCAACAGGTACCAACAAATTATCAACACACCCGCCGGTTCGACCGGACAATCACCGAAAATAAACCGACAATGATACGATTTTCCGTTGCCGAGGGCGTGTGACAGAGC
>Ga0180432_10011651_pt1 | contig 10334 bp, 8 predicted proteins | sample SS_ome_10_FD_132414 | JGI IMG/M metagenome (GOLD analysis project Ga0180432, IMG submission 132414) | Hypersaline lake sediment archaeal communities from the Salton Sea, California, USA - SS_1_MS_2 metaG | ecosystem: Environmental > Aquatic > Non-marine Saline and Alkaline > Hypersaline >...
CGCCCCCGCTCCAATCCCGCTCTGCCCGGTTCCGCAACCGGCTTGACGTCGAACGCCGTGGACTTGTCGTCGTTCTCGGAGTTCCTGCGCCGCCAAGCCCCGGACTTGCTGCCCACGGTCGGGACGGCAGGCTCCGCCGACGGGACGCTGCCCGGAGACACGCTGCCGCACGGCACGACGATTGTCGCGCTGAGGTTCCCGGGCGGTGTGGTCATCGCCGGGGATCGGCGCTCCACCCAGGGCAACATGATCGCCGGCCGAGACGTGCAGAAGGTGTACATCACCGACGACTACACCGCCACCGGTATCGCCGGGACCGCCGCATTGGCAGTGGAATTCGCCCGTCTCTACGCAGTCGAACTCGAGCACTACGAGAAACTCGAGGGTCTGCCAATGACGTTCGCCGGCAAGGTGAACCGGCTGGCGATCATGGTGCGCGGGAATCTCGGCGCCGCACTGCAAGGTTTCGTCGCGCTGCCACTGCTGGTGGGCTATGACCTGGATGACCCCGACCGCGGTGCCGCCGGACGCATCGTTTCCTTCGACGCTGCCGGCGGCTGGCATATCGAGGATGAGGGATACCAGGCGGTAGGTTCCGGTTCGCTTTTCGCCAAGGCCTCGATGAAGAAGCTGTACCCGACTGTCGGGGATGCCGATTCGGCGCTGAAAGTGGCCGTGGAAGCCCTCTACGACGCCGCTGACGACGATTCCGCCACCGGCGGGCCCGACTTGGTTCGCGGTATATACCCGACGGCGGTCACCATCGGTGCCGACGGCGCCCACGAGGTGCCCGAAGAGCGAATCGCCCGGCTCGCCCGTCAGGTCATCGAAATCCGTTCGCGCACCGACGAGTTCGGGCCGGGCAGGGGACCGAGCAACCAGGCGCCGAGGGCCGACTCATGAGCTTCCCCTATTTCATCTCACCCGAGCAGGCGATGCGTGAACGGTCCGAGCTCGCCCGCAAAGGTATTGCCCGGGGGCGCAGCGTGGTCACCATGGCCTACGCCGGCGGTGTGCTGTTCGTCGCCGAGAATCCGTCACGCTCGCTGCAGAAGGTCAGTGAGATCTACGATCGGGTCGGGTTTGCCGCGGTCGGCCGATTCAACGAGTTCGACAGCCTTCGGCGTGGCGGAATTCAATATGCCGACACCCGGGGCTACGCCTACGATCGCCGCGACGTGACCGGACGACAATTGGCCAACGTCTACGCGCAGACTCTGGGCACCATCTTCACTGAGCAGGCCAAGCCCTACGAGGTCGAACTCTGCGTGGCGGAGGTGGCCCACGTCGAGGAGACCAGGGCCCCGGAGCTGTACCGGATCACCTATGACGGATCCATCGCCGACGAGCCGCACTTCGTGGTGATGGGTGGGACCACCGAACCGATCATCAACGCGCTCAAAGAGTCCTACTCCGAGAACGCGGAGCTGGCAGAGGCCGTACGGGTCGCCGTAGACGGATTGCGGACCGGTATCGCCAGCGCCGCGGGCAACGCCACTCCGGCGTCCGAGCCGCGGATGCTGGGGCCGGCGACGCTGGAGGTGGCTATTCTCGACGCCAGCCGGCCACGGCGCGCCTTCCGCCGAATCACCGGCGTAGCGCTGGAGGCTTTACTGCCCTCGGAACCCTCCGGGACGGACGCCCAGCCTGTTGAGGACACGTCCGCGAACAGTAGTGGCGGCCAGAGCTGACCGCGATCAGCGGTTGCAGCTGCGGAGCCAGCGGGAGCCGTAGCTGGGCGGCGACTCCGCGCGCACCACACATTGGGTGTAGGAGATGTTCTCGACCCGTTCGGCCGGGGTGTCCGGCGACTCCGGTTCCGGAACGCTCCAACTGAGCAGCACGACAACCACAGCAGCCAGCGCGGTCAGCCCTATCCACAGCGCGTGGCTGAGGGTCTTCAGAGTCACCCGCGCCAGCGTAGTGAACAGTCCGCGTGACGGAGATTCAACCGCGCCGACTTGGGTGTCTTTGCTCAAAACGTGACCTACCCGGCCACGAGGAATTGCTGTGGGATTTCACCGACCGGACCGGGTATCGCCGCGCTGCGGCCAAGTCGTCCGACGGGCCCGTTGAGCAACCAGTAGGCTCGGCTGCGTGCAGCGCAGAATCATGGGCATCGAGACTGAGTTCGGTGTGACCTGCACCTTCCACGGACACCGGCGGCTCAGCCCCGACGAAGTCGCCCGCTACCTGTTCCGCCGGGTGGTGTCCTGGGGCCGCAGCTCCAACGTCTTCCTGCGTAACGGCGCACGTCTCTACCTCGACGTGGGTAGCCATCCCGAGTACGCCACCGCCGAATGCGACAACCTGCTGCAGTTGGTGACCCATGACCGGGCCGGGGAGCGGGTGCTGGAGGACCTGCTCATCGACGCCGAGCAGCGTCTGGCCGACGAGGGCATCGGCGGGGACATTTACCTGTTCAAGAACAACACCGACTCGGCCGGCAATTCCTATGGCTGTCACGAGAACTATCTGATCGTGCGGGCCGGCGAATTCTCCCGGATCTCCGATGTCCTGTTGCCGTTCCTGGTCACCCGTCAACTGATCTGCGGCGCCGGCAAGGTGTTGCAGACACCCAAGGCCGCAACATTCTGTCTGTCCCAGCGCGCCGAGCACATCTGGGAGGGTGTCTCCAGCGCAACCACCCGATCGCGCCCGATAATCAACACCCGCGACGAACCGCATGCGGACGCCGAGAAATACCGTCGGCTGCACGTGATCGTCGGTGATTCCAATATGAGCGAGACCACGACCATGCTCAAGGTGGGTACCGCCGGGCTGGTCCTGGAGATGATTGAAGCGGGGGTGCCGTTCCGGGACTTCTCCCTCGACAACCCGATTCGGGCCATCCGCGAGGTCAGCCACGACCTGACCGGACGGCGGCCGGTTCGGCTGGCCGGCGGGCGACAGGCAAGCGCGCTGGACATCCAGCGCGAGTACTACTCCCGGGCGGTTGACTATCTGCAGACTCGCGAACCCAACACCCAGCTGGAGCAGGTCGTCGATCTGTGGGGGCGCCAACTCGACGCCGTGGAGAGCCAGGATTTCGCCAAGGTCGACACCGAGATCGACTGGGTGATCAAGCGCAAGTTGTTCAGCCGCTACCAGGACCGTTACGACATGGAGCTGTCGCACCCCAAGATCAGCCAGCTGGACCTGGCGTACCACGACATCAAGCGCGGTCGGGGCGTCTTCGACCTGCTGCAACGCAAGGGGTTGGCGACCCGCGTCACCACCGATGAGGATATCGACGCGGCCGTGGACACCCCGCCGCAAACCACCCGGGCCAAGCTGCGCGGGGAGTTCATCAGCGCCGCCCAGGAAGCCGGCCGCGACTTCACCGTCGACTGGGTCCACCTGAAGCTCAACGATCAGGCCCAGCGCACGGTGCTGTGCAAAGACCCGTTCCGGTCCAGCGATGAGCGGGTCAAGCGACTCATCGCCAGCATGTGACTGCACTGCTGGAAGCCTGACTGCGGCTAATGTGGGCCAGCGTGGCTCCTACCAAGACATCCAAGGTCGAGCGACTGATGAACCTCGTCATCGCCCTGTTGTCCACGCACGGTTATCTGCCCGCCGATCGCATCCGGGCCAGCGTCATCGGCTACGGCGAGTGCCCCACCGATGAGGCGTTCTCCCGAATGTTCGAACGGGACAAGAGCGAACTGCGCGATTTGGGCATCCCGTTGGAGACCGGGAGAGTCTCGTCGATTGACCCCACCGAGGGCTACCGCATCAAACGTGGCGCCTACGCCCTTCCCGATATCGGTCTCACCGCCGACGAGGCGGCCGCTGTGGCCGTTGCGACCAAACTCTGGGAATCCCCGGAGCGGATCAGGGCCGCCCAGAACGCTGTGCTCAAGTTGCGCGCGGCCGGTGTGGACGTCGACCCGGCCGACGAGGTGACCATCAGCACCGCAGCGGGACCAACCGGCCTGCGCGGCTCCGAGGCCGTCCTCGGCAGCCTGCTGGCCGCGATCGACGGGCGCCAGGTGATCCGGTTCCAGCATCGCCCGACACCGGTCGGGGCTTACGCCACCCGCACCGTCGAACCGTGGGGTGTGGTGACCGCCCGCGGCCGCTGGTATCTGGTGGGCCACGACCGGGACCGTGATGCCACTCGAGTGTTCCGGCTGTCGAGAATGACCGATGTGACGGCCGTTGGCGCGCACGGTGAAGTCGCCCAGCCCGAGGGCCTGGACCTGAGAGCCACGGTCGACCGGGCAATCGGCGATGCGACCGATGGTGGGCGCGCGACGGTCTGGGTTGCCGATGGGCGCGCGACCGCGCTGCGGCGCGCCGGACGGCCGACCGGGCGCCGCACCATCGGCGGCCGCGACGGGGAGGTGTTCGATATCGACGTCGGCGCACTGGACTGGCTGGCCCGGGAGGTGACCGGCTACGGAGCCGATGCACTGGTACTGGAACCTCAATCGCTTCGTCTGGACGTGCTGGCCCGGCTCACTGCACAGGCCGGTGGACACCGATGACCCCGGTGGCCAACCGCCTGGTGCGGTTGCTCAACATGGTTCCGTACTTTCAGGCCAATCCCCGGGTCAGCTACGCGAAGGCAGCTGTCGATTTGGGGGTGTCGGTCAAACAACTCGAGCAGGATCTTGACCAACTCTGGATATGCGGACTGCCCGGCTACGGTCCGGGTGACCTGATCGACTTCGAGTTCGCCGGCCGCACCATCAAAGTCACCTTCTCTGCCGGGATGGACCAGCCCCTGCGACTGACCTCACCGGAAGCCACCGCTCTGCTGGTGGCGCTGCGCGCGCTGACGGATATCCCCGGACTGGTCAACCCGGCTGCGGCGCGCAGTGCGATCGCAAAGATCGAAGCGGCGGCCGGGACGGTTATCGACGATGACGCGGTAGCTGCCGAGGACGAGCCCGCACCGGTCGAAGCGGAGGCCGCCGCTGCGGTGCGGGAAGCGGTTCGCGGCGGCCGGGCGGTCTCCATCGAGTACTACTCGGCGTCCCGCGACGCCCTGTCCGCCCGGGTGGTTGATCCGATCCGGGTGGTGCTCATCGGTGACCACAGCTATCTGGAAGCCTGGTGCCGGGAGGCTGAAGGCGTGCGGTTGTTCCGGTTCGACCGGATCGTCGAGGCGCACGTGCTGGATGAACCGTCGGCGCCTCCGGGGCCGGTTGCCGAGGGGCCGACGAACACCGCGATCTTCAACGCCGACCCGTCGTTGCCGTCGGCCCGGCTGCGGATCGGCCCGCGCGCCGCCTGGATGCTCGAGTATTTCCCGATGCGGGTGCTCCGGGAACTGCCCGGGGGCTACTGCGAGGCGGCCATGACCTATGCGGCCGAGGACTGGATGGCCCGCCAGATCCTGGGTTTCGGCGCTGACGTCGAGGTGCTGGCACCCGAAACGCTGGCCCGGCGGGTTCACCGGGCCGCGAACGACGCGCTGGCGGCCTATGCGGCGGTCGACAGCTGAGTCCGGGACCGGCGGGCGCGCGGGCCGGGTAGCATCAGGAAGACTCTTGGAGGTGAGCGAATGGGTGCTCTACAACCGTGGCACTGGATAATCCTTCTGCTCGTTGTCGTCATACTCTTCGGATCGAAGCGGCTGCCGGATGCCGCCCGGTCCCTGGGCAAGTCGATGCGCATCTTCAAGACGGAGGTCAAGGAGCTGCAGGCCGACCACAAGACAAATCCGCCGGTAACGCCCGCCCAACCCGGCCAGGTTGCTCCCGCCCAACCCGCCCAGGTTGCTCCCGCCCAACCCGCCCAAACTCCTCCTGCCCAGGTGCACTCGGAGCGTGTCGAGGACCCGGCGCCCAACCCGACCGACAACCGCCCGGCCTGAGCCGGCGAGGACAACCGGCGCTCCGGCGCCGCTAGGTGGACGTCGTGCGCACGCCTAAATTCCTGTCCCGTCTCGACCCACGGCAGCGGCGCAGCCGTGTCAACCCAGACGGCACCATGCCGCTGGTCGAACATGTGCGGGAGCTGCGAACCCGGCTACTGATCTCGGTGGGCGCGGTCGCGCTGACCACGATCATCGGTTTCCTCTGGTACAGCCACTCCCTGTTCGGGTTCGACAGTCTCGGCGATTGGTTGCGGCACCCATACTGTGCGCTACCGGCCTCGGCGCGCGCCGAGATCACCCCGGATGGCGGATGCCGACTGCTGGCCACCGCTCCGTTCGATCAATTCATGCTGCGCCTCAAGGTGGGACTGACGGCTGGAATCGTCCTGGCCTGTCCGGTGTGGCTGCACCAACTCTGGGCCTTCATCACCCCCGGCCTGTACCGCAACGAGCGCCGCTTCGCCTTCGTGTTCGTCACCTCGGCGGCAACACTGTTCGTGGGCGGCGCACTGCTGGCCTACGTGGTGCTGTCCAAAGCCCTGTACTTTCTGCTCACCGTCGGTAGCGACGTCCAGGTGACCGCACTGTCCGGTGACCGCTACTTCGGCTTCCTGATCAATCTGCTGCTGGTATTCGGGGTCGGATTCGAGTTCCCGCTGATCATCGTGATGCTCAACGTCATCGGTGTGCTGAGCTACGAGAAACTCAAGGCGTGGCGGCGCGGTCTGATCTTCGCCGTCTTCGCCTTCGCCGCGGTCGCGACGCCCGGATCCGATCCGTTCTCCATGCTCGCTCTCGGACTTGCACTGACACTGCTGCTCGAGTTCGCAATCCAGATCGCCCGCCTGCATGACCGGCGAAAAGCCAAACGGGAAGCCAAGACCGAGATCCCCGACGACGAGGCCGCACCCATTGGGCCCGCCACCCCGATGGCCGCGCCCACCGGATCCCGCCGCGGGCATGATGACGTCACCTGAATCGGGGCCTGGGCCCGGACCCGTGGCGGATTCTCAACTGGCCGAATTCGCCGGGCAACTGGAGTTCCGGCTCGATCGTTTTCAGATTCAGGCCTGCGAGGCGCTGGAACGCCACCACGGCGTGCTGGTGTGCGCGCCGACCGGTGCGGGCAAGACCGTGGTCGGGGAATTCGCCGTACACCTTGCGCTCGCGGCGGGGCAGAAATGTTTCTACACCACGCCGATCAAGGCACTGAGCAACCAGAAACACAGCGACCTGGTTCGCCGGTACGGACCGGACCGAATCGGACTCCTGACCGGTGACCAATCGATCAACGGCGACGCCCCAGTGGTGGTGATGACCACCGAAGTGCTCCGCAACATGCTCTACGCGGGTTCGGATGCCCTGGAGGGTCTGTCCCACGTCGTGATGGACGAGGTGCACTTCCTCGCCGATCGGATGCGCGGGGCAGTGTGGGAGGAGGTCATCCTGCATCTGCCCGAGGAGGTCCGACTGGTCAGCCTTTCAGCGACCGTCAGCAACGCCGAAGAGTTCGGGGGTTGGATCAAGACCGTGCGTGGCGACACCGCGGTGGTGGTCGACGAGCACCGGCCGGTGCCGCTGTGGCAGCACGTTCTGGTGGGTAAACGGCTGTTCGACCTGTTCGACTATGACAACACCACCGAGTCGCCGGACAAGCGGCACCGAGTAGATCCCGCATTGACCCGGCACATCGCCCACCGTCGCGAGGCCGACCGGTTGGTCGACTGGCAACCGCGTCGGCACGGGAATCGGGGCGGGCCCCGCGGAGGAAGGCCGGGGCTGCATCGCCCGCCATCGCGCCCCGACGTCATCGCCACCCTGGATCGGGAGGGACTACTACCGGCGATCGCGTTCATCTTCTCCCGGGCGGGCTGCGACGCCGCGGTCAAACAGTGCTTACGCAGCCCACTGCGGCTGACCGGAGAGTCGGACCGAGCCCGCATCGCCGAGGTGATCGACCGTCGCTGCGGGGACCTGGCCGACAGCGATCTGGCGGTGCTGGACTACTACGAGTGGCGCGAGGGTCTGCTGCGCGGGCTGGCCGCCCACCACGCCGGGATGCTCCCGATCTTCCGGCATACCGTTGAGGAGTTGTTCACCGCAGGTCTGATCAAGGCGGTCTTCGCCACCGAGACCCTCGCGCTCGGTATCAACATGCCGGCCCGCACCGTGGTGCTGGAGAAGTTGGTGAAATTCAACGGCGAACAGCACCTGCCGCTGACACCGGGGGAGTACACCCAGCTGACCGGTCGGGCCGGGCGCCGCGGGATCGACGTCGAAGGCCATGCGGTGGTGATCTGGAACCCGCACGACTCCACCGCGGAGCCCGTCGAGATCGCGGGTCTGGCTTCCACCCGCACCTTCCCGTTGCGGAGTTCGTTCGCCCCGTCGTACAACATGACGATCAATCTGATCAGTCAGATGAACCCGGCGGCCGCGCGCAAACTGCTGGAACGATCCTTCGCCCAATATCAGGCCGACCGGTCGGTGGTAGGTCTGGTCCGCGGTGTCGAGCGCGGCGAGAAGATGCTGGACGATATCGCCGCCGAGTTGGACTGGAACCGAAGTACCGATACCTCTGAACCCGCGATCCTCGACTACGCGCGACTGCGGGCTCGAATCAGCGAGCGCGAACGGGCACAATCGCGGATGTCACGGCTGGCCCGCCGCCAGGTTGCCACCGATGCGCTGGCGGCTCTTCAGCGCGGCGATATCATCAGCATTACCCATGGCCGCCGCGGCGGGCTCGCGGTAGTGCTCGACTCCGGGAATGACGCCCACGACCCGCGGCCGCTGGTACTCACCGAAAACCGTTGGGCTGGAAGAATTTCTACCGCAGATTACTCGGGCGGCACCGGACCTATCGGTTCGATGAAGCTTCCCAAGCGAGTCGAGCACCGCCAGCCCAGGGTGCGTCGCGAGCTCGCCTCGGCGTTGCGATCAGCAGCCGAGGGCCTGGCCGTGCCCCCGGTCCGCACCCGCCGCAGCGCCGGCGAGCCAACCGGCGCAGACCCGGAACTGCTCGCTCTGCGCGACGAGATACGTCGTCACCCCGCCCATCGGACCGCCGACCGAGAGGCCGTGGTGCGGGTCGCTGAGCGCTATCTGCGGGTGGAACGGGACAATCTGCAGATCCGCGGAAAGGTCAATGCCGCGACCAACTCGCTGGCCCGGACCTTCGACCGGATTGTCGGACTGCTGACCGAGCGCGGCTACATCGCCGCGGCAGACACGCCAGCTCGTGATCCGAGGGTCACCGATGACGGTCGGTTGCTGGCCCGCATCTACAGCGAGAGCGACCTGCTGGTCGCCGAATGCCTACGCACCGGAGCGTGGAAGGGCCTCCAGTCCGCCGAACTGGCCGCGGTGCTCTCGGCTCTGGTCTTCGAGTCCCGGGGCAGCGACGGCCCTGCGCCAGCGCACACCATCGACCTGCCCACGGCCGCCGTCCGCCGGGCCCTGACCGAGACCCGGCGACTGTCCGACCAGTTGCGCACCGATGAGAACCGACACCGGCTGGCGCCCTCGCGCGAACCCGACGGGGGCTTCGTCCCGGCGGTCTATCGGTGGGCCACCACCGGCAACCTGGCCGACGCGCTGGCGGCCTCCGATGTCGCCGGGAGCGGCTCACCATTGTCTGCGGGCGACTTTGTGCGATGGTGTCGTCAGGTTCTTGACCTGCTTGATCAGGTGCGAAACGCATCCCCGGACGCGGGTATGCGTAAAGCCGCGAAACGCGCCATCGACGACGTCCGGCGCGGCGTCGTGGCTGTTGACAACGGGTAGGGTGATGCAACCGCTACGGTGAGAAACGTTTTGTTCGGGGCGAGAGCTCCTGGCTATCAAGGAGAGACGATGAGCGGACCGCAGGGACCTGACGCCAACCCCTGGCAGGGATCGGGCCACGATCAGACTGCCGCCGGCTCAGACCAGCCTTCCGCCCCGGAAGCCCCGGCCTGGCAGCCGCCCGGCAGCGAGGCCCCGGCCTGGCAGCCGCCCGGCTACCCGCCCGGGCAGTACCCGCCGTACGGTCAGCAACCGATGCCGCCCGGATACCCGGCCGCGCCCCCCTACGGCGCCCCGCCCGAATACAACCCGGGTCCCTACGGGCCCCCGCCCCAGTACGGCCAACCAGGTCCGTACGGCCCGCCGCCCCAGTACGGGCAGTATCCGCCGCCGGTCCCAGGTCAGTACCCGCCGGCAGGACAGCCGGGCCAGTATCAGCAGTACCCCCCGCCAGGTGCCGAGGAAGCCTCGCAGAAGTCGATGCGCGTTATCGGCGGCGCACTCGGCGGGCTGGCCGCGCTGGTGCTCGCCGTCGTGCTGATCACCGGCTTCTGGCAACCGGGCTTCTTCGTGACGACCAAACTGGATGTCAACAAGGCCCAGCAGGGGGTCCAGCAGATCCTCACCGACGAGTCCAGCGGCTACGGCGCCAAGAACGTCGAGGACGTCAGGTGCAACAACGGACAGAACCCGACGGCGACGAAGGGCGACACCTTGA
>Ga0180432_10011652_pt1 | contig 10334 bp, 14 predicted proteins | sample SS_ome_10_FD_132414 | JGI IMG/M metagenome (GOLD analysis project Ga0180432, IMG submission 132414) | Hypersaline lake sediment archaeal communities from the Salton Sea, California, USA - SS_1_MS_2 metaG | ecosystem: Environmental > Aquatic > Non-marine Saline and Alkaline > Hypersaline >...
CGATCCCTTGAATCTCCGGATGCCGCGTCCAGACATACTCATCGCCCAACGTCACTTTGCCCAACATCGCGCCCTCCTGTTCTACTCCCCTACGTGTTCTCTGCATCATCCGTGTCCATCCGTGGCAGATTGCCGTGGCCGTGGCCGTCACTGACAACCGGTCACTGGTCACTGACCATTGCCTCTCTCTCAGCTCGCCGCCGCCTTCTTCTTGCCCTTGCCCTTCGTCTTGTCCTTCGTAGCGGACCCCGTCCCCGAAGCACGGCCCAGCTCGAGCTTCATCTGCTTCGCCACGACCTGGCCCAACGCGGCCAGGTCAGTCTTCCAGAGCCCGTGCGCCTTGATGACCTCCCGGAACTCCTCCGTGTCGTGCTTGCGGATCCGGAAGACCGCCCGACCGCACTCGTCCTCCTTTGGCTCGCCGTCCTTGTCCTCCGCCACGTCGCAGTGGCAGAGCTCGTGGTGGATCAACGCCTCGAGCTTCGCGTCGTCGAACTTCGGGACGATGTCCCCGTTCAGCGCGATCAGGAAGTCGTAGGGGCAGACCTCCCGGTACAGGTCCGGAACCTTCCACGCCTTCCCGAGATGAACCCGGCCGTCCGGGTCCGAGTTCCACGACCAGCACCAAAAGAACGCGATCCGCGCGTCCGCGTCGGCCAGCTGCGGCAGGTGCTCGCTGATGATCGCCTCCGCAAGCCGGTACACCTTCGCCCACTTCCCGCCTTCCTCGTCCGGGATCAGCTCGAACGACACCTTCTTCTTCTTCGCCATCGGTCAGACCCTCATCGCAAAACAGCGGCAGCCAACTGATAACCGGTCACTGGTCACTGACCACTGCCTTTCATCCGTGTCCATCAAGGACTTGCCTCGCAAGTGCTATTCATCCGTGGCTAATTGCCGTGGCCGTGGCCGTCACTGATAACCGGTCACTGGTCACTGACCACTCGCCTCTATCCGTGTCCATCCGTGGCAGATTGCCGTTGCGCTCCACCGTCCCGTGGCGCTTGGCCGGCCCGGCCAAAAAAGACACTTGACATTCCGGCGCATCCGCGCCAGAATCAACAGCAACGTTCTGGGATTCGCACCGAGATCGACCGATAAAAGGTGGGCCGGCGGGAGCACTGCGCCCCGCGCCGGCCCGGCTCACATGCCCCGCTACAACGCTCTGGGAGGAGAGGAGTGGTGGGGCCGGAGCACTTACAATGTCGTCGGGATTCATCGTCCTGAACCCTCCCAGAGTCGATCAACCAAGGGCAGTCTACAACGCAGCATCGCTCCCTGTCAAGCGCGATTCGTCAGAACGCGAGACATTGGCAAGCCGAAAGTGGACCTAACTCTATGCCACGTAAAAGTCTTACGCTCGACAAAAAAACCGTCAGAAACATCAGGGGAAGCGTCAACATTCAGCAGTTCGCCCGGCAAATCGGGGCTTCTCCCGCCAGCATAGCCCGCTGGGAGCGCGGCGAACCAATGATCGAGGAGTTTGCCTACAAGTACGCGGACCTTGCTGGTAGTAGTATCGAGCTCCTGCAATCAGGACCGGTCGCACGCGCCGAGCGTAGCCCGGCCAAGTCCGCATCACAGGACTCGCCAGACGGGAACGGCACCGTCGCAGACACGAGAGGGAGACCGATGTATGGATCGCCCGTGCCGCACGCAGACACCTGGTATCGCAACCAGATCGAGCGACTCGGCCAGCAGATCACCCAGCTCCTCAACGAAAACCACAACCTGCTCGCCGAAATCCGAACGCTCCATTCCCGAATCGATGCGCTCCGCGCCGGCCGTGACAACTCGCCGGAACGAAACTGATGGCCATGCTCACCTGCCCCTTCTGCTCCGCACTCTTCCGGCCCGACCCCGCCGGACCCCGCGACGCCGCCGTCTGCCCCGAATGCGGAGAACGCGTCCCCCTCGGCCAGACCGGGCCCAATCCTCACCTGGCACCCCCGCCGCCCGAACATCGACCCAACGCCGCCAGCAGGAACGCGATGCTGATCGAACAGACGGCCAAGCGCTACAAAGCATCGATCCTGAAGGCAGCCGCCTTCACCGTCATCGCAGCCGTCCTCGCCTTCGCCTTTCTCGGCATCGCCGCCGCCACCGAATGCAACGACTGGATCATAGGAACCGGGATCTGCTCGATCGCCTGTCTCGGCGGAATGATCTGGTTCATCATCGCCAGGACAATCGCCTGGTGGCACCACGGATGACCGCCCAGGAGAACCTCCCGCGTGACACAACAACTGACACGACAACCGCCGAATGCGTGGCAGATATGCGAAATATGCGAACCGGCCGGAACGCCGTAAGGCGGCCGCAAGGAATGTGATACGTGTAACCTGCACCGGAGCGGCGACTTGCTCGGATCCAGGCCATTTGCCTCTTAATCAGAGGGTTCCAGGTTCGAGTCCTGGAGGGCGTACCAGCAAGTTGCGGGAGGACAAGGCGTTGCGACGCAAGGCAGCCCAAGGCTCGTCGAACCGACACGAAAACGTTGACACGACAACCCGGGCCGGCGGACGTCCGCAACTCGAAGTGCCGAACCCGAAGAAACGCCGGCGGGGGCATGCCTGGCAGATCTACTGGTCGGTCGCAAAACGGGCGTTCGCGTTGTCGGCCGGGCGGGTCCCCGAGGAGGAGGCTGAGCTGCGCCGACTCGAGGTCGCCCTGGCGCTCCGCACCGACGACTGGCCGGACTGGGCGGTCGACGCGCCGGCGATCCGCCGGTACCGCGAGCTGGACGCCGCGCCCGGTTCGGGCGAAGTGCTCGACCAGTATGAGCAGCATCTGCGGGCCGAGGTCACCGACAACTGGGCGTCGACGTCGCTGGCGACGCTGCGGGAGCTCGAGAAGTTCGCCGGCAAGCCGATCGTCACGGTGACTGCATCGGACGCGCAGCGGTTCCTCGATCATGTCCGGTCGACGCCCGGCCCCTCACGGAAGATAACGGAAGATGCGGACGCGGAGCCGGCCCCGGTCCGGTCGATCGCGACGCGGAACCGCGCCCGGGCGGCGTGCCGGCGGTTCTTCGGTTGGCTCCTGCGGTCGGGCCGAATCGGGCGGAACCCGTTCGCCGGGACGAAGGCGCTGGCGGAGCCACGGTCCTCGGAGATCGTGCACCTATCGAAGCAGGAGCGGGACGCGGTGCTCGACGCGGCCGCCGGCGACGAGGGCGAACTCGCCGTGTGGCTCGCGCTGTACGGCGGCCTGCGGCGAGGGGAGCTCCTCCGTTGCCGATGGAAGGACGTCGACCTCGCCAGGCGGAAGCTCATTATCTCGAGCCAGCCGGGACGGACGACGAAGACGCGAAGGCCCCGAGTCATCGACCTGGCCGGGCCGGCGGTCAAGCGGCTGTCGGCGATGTCGGCGAACGCACAGGGCCGTGTGCTGTCGATGTGGCCCGAAGGAGGGGAGCGGGCCTTTTACCAGGCCGAGTGCTTCCTGGGGCGTCTGAGGGCGAAGTTGGCCACGGATGAACACCGATGGCCACGGATAGAAGAAAAGCTCAAGTGGAACGTGTTCCGTCATACGTTCGGGTCGCTGCTCGCCCAGGCGGGTGTCTCGATTTTCAAGATTGCGAGTTGGATGGGGAACTCGGTCGAGGTCTGCACGAGGCACTACGCGGCGATGCGGCCCGATCACGATGAGGACATTGAGAAGCTGGGGTAGGCCACGGATGAACACGGATAGCACGAATGAAAAGACCCGCCCCCGATATCGTTTCCACGCCAGACTTGATCTGACAGATGAACAGGCCGACGCGCTGGCTGCGGCCTTGGCTGAGGACCTGGCAGAGATGGTACTCCGGCGGCTTGAATCCCCCGAAAAAAAAGACAAAAAAGACCGCTTTTTCTCTTGACTCTTGCGATAGATATGCTATCATATGGGTGTGATGAGAGACAACCAAACGAGAAACGGAAACGCGGCAGCCGGTCGGGACGAGACCTCGGTCTCTCATCACAGTCCCGACCGGCTCGCCGCACAGCAGGAGGGTTTTGTGATGGCCGAGCAGAGAGTGCTCACGGAGGGCCAGATGTTCGCCTTACGGCGATCGCTCGCCAGCGCCGGCATGGAGAGCATTGCGACGCGCATCGAGGAGGACGACGGGAGTGTCGGGTATATCGTCACCGCCACAATGAGGGACGCCTCCACGGGCAACGTCTGTGTCGCCGACGTGGACGACTCGTCGGATCTCGTCGCCGTGAAACGATCACTGTCCCGAGATATGTCAGAGCGGCAGCGCGACACACGCCGTCGCATTCAGGCACAGCGGGACGCAATCTGATACGGGAGGATTGAGATGATATACCATGTGGCGCCTGTAGAAATTGACGGCCGGCCGGATTACTGGTCCGCTGTGTCCACGGTCCCATGCCCGGTCCCAGGATGCACGCAGACGGTCGTGTGGTATGAGGCCGGATATGTGCCGGGCTACCGCGTCTGCATGGCCGCGAATGGCGACGGCTCATACGATGAGGGGTCCATCCGCCACCACTTCCAGGCAGGAGGAACCGCAGAGCGGCCGACGCTCGAGCTCGTCCGCACCGCGGACTAGACCCCACCCGCCGCCGCTGGCGAGAGCTTGGGGCGGCGACCAGACGCGGCCGCATTCGGCGGCCGCACAGCAGGAGGGTTTCTGATGGCCCACGCACTGGAGCGCGCGGAATCGTTCGTCGTCGATGGCACAATCAACATTACCGAGGTTTGCCAGGCGGCCGACTGGCATCTGGCAACGGCGATCGAGGACCTGCTCGCCGCGGGGATGACGCACGACGACGCGGAGGCATACGCGAATTACCGGTTCGCGCTGGCCGCTGCGGAGCCGGACGCAGACAGATACCTGAGCGATGAGCAGTTCGAGCGGGTCACATGATGACCGGCGACGAATACAGGGCGGCGCGGAAGCGGCTTGGGCTGACACAGGCCGGGCTCGCCGAGCGGCTCGGCGTCGACCGGATGACGGTCGGGGCACGCGAGCGAGGCCAGGTCCGGATCACGACCGAGGCCGAGTTGGCGATTCTTCATTTGGCCGCCACGGCGGAGAAAGGGGCGACGCAATGATTCGAGCGGCGAGTGTTGTTTTGGTGGCGTGGATGATGGTGCTGCCGGCGGGGGCGGGCGAGCAGAAGCCCGACGAGCCGAAGGTCTTCACGAACAAGGAGGTCTATGCGCACGGCCGGGCCTGGCTGAAGCTCATGCACATGGACAAGACTCCGACACGAGCGCAGCACAAGGCGTTCGAGACAGACGTGCAGAGGAAACTCGCGAAACAACCGGTGCACTTCACCGGGATCGTGCGCGCAGTCCGCACGCGCCGCGGCCGGCACATCGTCGAGATCGTCGATTACGACCGAATCAAGCACAAGCGGAAGCTGGTGGAGCTCGGCACCATCATCGTCGAACATCAGACAGAAAATGAGGCGGCCCTGAAGCTGCACGCAGGGGACAAAGCGACGGTCAGGATGCACGTTACAAAAACAGTCGTCGTTCGCGGGAGCGGGTTCAACACGCCGTACTTGCTGAAATTAGAGGGAGAGTCGATCCGCACCCCGTGGAGTGACTGATTCCGTCAGTCGGGGGTGAAGCGAAAACCGATCAGGATTCCGTCCAGGTACTCTGGCTCAAAATCAGCGCTGACAACGATCTTCCCGCCGAGCGCCTCGCCCGCGGCGATTGCGAGCTGCGTCCAGTTGGTCGCACGATTCGAGCTGACCCCAGCGGACAGGACAAGTGAGTCGGTCCCGTCCGTCCAGTTGTCGACGTCGCCGTCGGCGCGGGTGTCGGCCTGGCTTCCCTTCGCGGGATAAATCGTAAGAGAGCCGGCCGTGATCGTGTCTGGCGCAACGGCCCGGCAACCGGTGACCTTGCCGGCCACCTCGAACTCGGGATAGAACTGAATCGTGCCGCCGTAGCCCCCGTTGGTGATGAGACGCCCAGTGTTGCCCTGCGCTATGTCGTTGTAATCCGCGGAAAACCAGTACCACTCGCCCGGATAGTCGTCGCCCGGCTCCAAGGGCGTATTGCCGAACCGAATGAGGGCGTACTTCTCGCCGGTCGAGCCGGACTCGCGCCAGAGAACCTGCGCGGATCCGGCCGCGGCGGTGGTCAGGTGATCGGTCTCGCCGTCGTCGATCTCGGCGTACTCGTGGTCGGGATCCGCGACGTCGATGAGGACGGGCCGAACGCCGAAGGCCCAGGCGTCGCCGATCGCGCCGTCCGGGATCGGTTCGGCCAGGATGACGAACTTGCCCTCGTGCGTTCCGGCCGCCGGAGTCGAGCAGGACAGCAGGACCTGGCGCTTGAACTCGGCGAGGTTATCGTCGGGGAAGATGAGCGGCTCGTCGACGCCGAGCACGTCAAGCTGGTCAGCGTCGGAGCCGGAGTCGTTGTAGATCTTGACGGTCTTCCGGGACGGCGGGACGGGCGGCTCGCCGCCGAACTGCCGGTGCATGTTCGCCTCGGCGGCGTCGAGCATGGCGTTCCAGGCGTCGGCCGGGACGGTGAGCTTGTCGCCGCTGCGGACGCGCTTGAAAGATGCTCCGCTCACGTGCCGATCCCCAGTTCAGAAAAGTCGGACCACTCGTAGACCTGCTCGGCGTGTGCGGCGATCGGCCGCATGATGAGCCGCTTCGAGTCGTCGTCGAGCTCGGGGGCGTACTCGACCCAAAGGTAATCCCAGCCGTATTTCGCGATGCCGGTGATGGCGTTCGCGTCCTCGGCCCACCACCCGTCGGCGACCGGCGTGTTATTCGTGTTGCTGTCCTGCTTGCTGCGCCAGACCTTCGAGTTGTAGTACGCGCGGCTGCCCTTGTTGTAGGTCGTCGCCGCGCTCCAGGCGGGGGCGTAGGGGATAGTCAGGCCCGTCTTGTTCGGCCGTGCGGCGAACCGGAAAACGATCTCGAAGTCGGAGCCGTCGCCGCGCGTCGAGCCGGACGCTCCGAGGAATCGGCACTCGCCGGCGCTGAACCCCTTGAAGCTCGCGTCGTTGACCGGCGCATCCTTGATCGCGAACAGCTTGCCCTTGTACGCGGACGTGACGGACGCGGCGGCGATGTAGTGCGTCTCGCTCCAGGCGAACGTCGGGCCCTCGATGTCGGTGCCGACGATCCGGATTGCTCCGTCGCCGTCGCGCTGGACGTCGATTGCGCCGTGATGGTTCGGCGCGTTCGTCCCGTACCGTCGCCGGGTCTGGATCGACTCGGTGACGTGGATCGTCTCGCCGCCGATCTCGAAGCTGTAGGCGGAGTCGCCGGTCGCCGGCGTGCTCCGGACCTGGCCCGGCTCGCGGTAGCTGACGGTCGCGTACCAGACGCAGCGGTCCTCGTCGTCACTGTCGACTCTCTGATCGAGGTCGATGTCGTCATAGGCGAGTCCCTGGTACGTCTCGGGCGCCTCGGCCAGCACGGCGGCGCGAATGTCGGCCTCGACGCTCGACCCCTTGGCGATGTACCGCTTCTCTCGCGAGTCGTCGCTGCCGGCGACGTGCAGGATTCGTTCGTCCACCGAGATCGGCATCGTTCAGGTCCTCTGTCCTACGCGAAGGCCAGGCCGTTCTGTGCCTCTTTGCGGATGCGCTTGACCTCCTTCGCGGTTTCCTCGGTCGCGTCGGCGATGCGTTCGCTCGCGTCGGTCGCGCCGAAGCCCCGGAGTGCGGCGGCGGCGAAGGATCCGCGCGTCCCGCCGGCCCGGCCGACCAGGTCGCGAACGCGGGCGACGGCATCGGCGATCCCCTGCTGGGTCTGCTCCTTCTCCTCGTCCAGTCCGGCCAGGTCTCTGAGGTCGTCCTGCCATTCTGCCGCCTTGCGTTCGGCCTCGCGTGCGTCGACCATCTTCAGGCGCAAGGCGTACTCTTTGCGGATCAGGTCGAGCCGTTCCTTGTCGGCCAGGTTCCGGACGGCCTGCTGAATTGCGAGATCGCGTTCGAGCGCGAGCAGCTTCTTCGACATCTCGTATTCGGAGTCCGGCCCCGCCTCGATTTCCAGCCGGCGGATCTGTTCGCGCTGACGGTCGGTCCGTTCCAGCTCCTCGAGCCGCATTCGGTCGCGCTCTTCTTCGTAACGTGCGCGATTCTCGGCGGCGACTTGCGCCCTGCGTGCGGCCTCTTCGTCGGCGGCGGCCCGGGCGGCGGCCGCAGCGCCGGACCCGGCCGGCCCGCGAGCCGCGGCGGAGCCGAGCTTTTCGCGCTGGCGGAGCTCGGCGAGCTTCCGGCTCGCCTCGTTGATCCGCGTCCATTCCTTCTGAATCTTCTCGCGAACGTCCTGGATTTTCCTGAGTTGGGCGTCGGCGGTGGCGGCGGTGTGATACCCGACACCGGGGATCAGGTCGCGCCAGCCCCAGCCGGGTTCGCGGATCGACGCCATTTCTTTCCGCAGCTCGGCGAGGTTGTTCTTCGCTTCGCCGATGACGCCTTCGAGCGCCCGCTTCATGTTGCCGGCGAGTTGGGCGTTCATCTTCGCGGTTGCATCCCCAAGTTCACCGATCTTTCCGTTGGTCCGGTCGAGCTCGATGTTCAAGTCCCGGTACCGGCCCTTCAGGTCGGCGATGATCCGCGCTGCCTCGTTCATCTCCCCGCTCGTGAGTGTCTGCCGCTTTTTGAGTTCCTCCAGCCGGGCGATTTTCTTCTTGTCCTCGACCTCGGCCTTCCGAACTTCCTGCAGATACCGTTCCTGCTCATCGTTCAGCTCGGCCGTATGTTCCCGCATTGCATCGAGGGCGCGACCGACGGCGTACCCGACCGCCACGATCCCGGCGACCACGCCGGCGGCGACGGTGACGACGTTGCCGAGCGACGCGGCGTAGGACTTCACGCCGATCGACGCGGCCGTGCTGGCGGCGGCCACGTTCGCGAACGAGACCGCGATGTGTTTCAAGACGGGCACCACAACCATGAAACCCATCCGCCAGCCGGAGATGATCCCACTGACAACATGAGCCGCGATGCCGACGGCCATGATGACCGCCGCGGTCTTCGCGACGGTGATGACCAGCTCGCGGTTGCGTTCGATGAACTCGGCAACCGACGTCGCCGCCTCGGTGATCGCCTTGCCCGCGTCCTCGAGCTTTCCCGCGAGCGCGTCGCCAATGGCCAGGGCCGCGCCCTCGGCGGCCGACATCATCCGGCGGTACGCGCCGCCGAGCCCGGCGTCCATCTCCTTCGCGGTCTCGCGTGCGTAGCCGGCGACGTCGCGGAGTTCAAGGCCGAAGCCCTTGAGCTTTTCGGCGTTCTGCGCCAGCGCCGACGCGGCGGCCATACCGCGCCCGAAGAGCGACTCGAAGATCGAGAGCCGCTGCGCCGAGCCCATGCCCTTGACCGCGCGGCCGAGGTCGGCCAGGATGTCGGCGAGCGGGCGCAGGTTGCCGGCGGCGTCGACGGCATCGACTCCGACCTCCTTGAGCGCCTTCCGCTTCGCCTCGTTCGACAGGTTCTTGAACGCGCGGGCAATCGCCGTCCCGGCCATCGTGCCCTTGATCCCGGCGTTCGCGAGGATCCCGAGTGCGGCGGCGACCTTCTCGATCGGCTCGCCGGCGTCGCGGGCGAGCGGAGCGACCATCTTGAGCGCTTCGCCGATGTCGTCGAGCCGCTGCGCCGACTTGTTCGCCGTCGCGGCAAGCAGGTCGGCGACCTGGCCGATCTGACCGGCTTCGAGCCCGAAGCCGCGCAGCGCATTCGCGGCGATCTCCGCCGCGCGGGGGAGCTCCGTGTCCGTCGCCCGGGCCAGGTCGAGGATCCCGGCGATCGCGGCGTCGATCTCCTTCGGCTTGAACCCGGCGCGGCCGAGCTCGGCCATAGCGTTCGCGACCTGGCTCGCGGTGAAGCTGGTCGTCCGACCGAGCGTCTTCGCCTTGTCGGTGAGCTGCTCGAACTCGGCGGCGGTCGCGCCGGAAACGGCCTTCGTCTTCCGCATCGCGTCGTCGAACGACATGAAGATCCGCGTCGTGACGCCGATTGCCGCCCCGATCGCGAGGCCGACCGCGGTGAGCGCGGTCCCGAGCCGTCGCATGCGCTGCTGCGCGCGGGCGAGGCCCGAGGTGAACTTCTTGTCATCGAGCATCAGCTCGACATACGCCGAGCCGGCCCGGATTCTGCCTGCCCCGATCGCCATCGATTATTCCTTCCGCTTGCGCCGGCGGCGCCAAAACGCTAGCCGGTACCTGGACGGGAAAAAGCTAAAATGCTCGCTGACGGCCTCGATCAGAGCGTCGGTGGCCCGCACAATTGTCTCCCCGTCCTCCCCACCCATCAGGTGCCCGAACGCCACGTCACTGACCCCGCGCTCGACGGCCTGGTCCCGGCACAGGAGGTAGAGGACGTTGACGTGCGTGACCGGGTC
>Ga0180432_10011654_pt1 | contig 10333 bp, 9 predicted proteins | sample SS_ome_10_FD_132414 | JGI IMG/M metagenome (GOLD analysis project Ga0180432, IMG submission 132414) | Hypersaline lake sediment archaeal communities from the Salton Sea, California, USA - SS_1_MS_2 metaG | ecosystem: Environmental > Aquatic > Non-marine Saline and Alkaline > Hypersaline >...
GGATTGCTTCGTCATTTCATTCCTCGCAATGACAACGCTTTGGTCGGGGATTGCTTCGTCGCTGCGCTCCTCGCAATGACGACTCCGTTCAACCGAATTCTATCCCCTGCGCTAACGGCATTTCCTCGGAGTAGTTTATCGTGTTCGTTTGGCGGCGCATATATGCCTTCCATGCGTCGGAGCCGGATTCGCGTCCGCCGCCGGTTTCCTTCTCGCCGCCGAATGCGCCGCCGATTTCCGCGCCACTCGTCCCGATATTGACATTGGCAATACCGCAATCCGAGCCGGTCTCCGAGAGAAATCTTTGTGCCTCGCGGAGGTTGTTCGTGAATATCGCCGACGACAATCCCTGCGGGACGTCGTTGTGGTAGCGCAGCGCCTCGTCGAAATTCTCGTATTCGATTATATACAGTATCGGCGCGAATGTCTCCTCCTGCACTATCTTGAATTCGTTTTTCGCTTCAGCGATGCAGGGCGTAACATAGCATTCGCCGAGCTTATCAAGTTTTTCGCCGCCGTAGAGTATTTTTCCGCCTTCGGCTTTAATCCGCTCAATTGCGGCGAACATCTCCTCGACCGCGCCGGTGTCCACGAGCGGCCCCATAAGGATATTCTTGTCCAGTGGGTCGCCGATGCGCAACTGCTTGTATGCGCTAATCAATCGCTCGACCAGCGCCGCCTTGCGCGATTTGTGGACAATAATCCTGCGCGTGGTCGTGCAACGTTGTCCTGCCGTGCCTATCGCGCCGAAGAGTATTGCGCGAATCGCCAAATCCATATCGGCATCGGGGGTAACAATAATGGCGTTGTTCCCGCCAAGTTCGAGAATAGTGCGACCGAGACGCTCGCCGACGACGCTTCCGATACGATAGCCCATCTTACAGCTACCGGTGGCGGAAATCAGCTTAACGCGCTTATCCTGAATCAACCTCTCGCCAACCTCGGAGCCGCGCCCGACGACGAGACTCAGGATGGCCGGGTCGATGTCCATATCCTTGCAGACCTTCTCAGCGATTTTAGTGCAGGCGATTGCGGTAAGCGGCGTTTTCGATGACGGCTTCCAGATATTAGCGTTTCCACAAACGACGGAGATGGCAATATTCCACGACCAGACGGCGACCGGAAAATTGAACGCGGTGATAACGCCGACTACACCTAGGGGGTGCCATTGCTCCATCATAAAGTGCCCGGGTCGCTCGGATTTCATCGTCAGACCGTAGAGCTGACGCGACAAACCAACCGCAAAATCACATATATCAATCATCTCCTGGACTTCGCCCTCACCCTCGACGCGGATTTTACCCATCTCGAGCGTAACGAGTGCACCAAGGTCGGCCTTATGTTTGCGGAGTTCGAGGCCAAGACGGCGGATAAACTCGCCCCTTTTCGGCGCCGGCACCTGCCGCCATTTCAAGAACGCGGCCTTGGCAGCGCTGATAACCCTCTCAAAATCTTCGCCGCTCGCCTGGCGGATTTTGCCAATAGGCTTGCCGTCTATGGGCGAGTGGACCTCGAGTAATCCGCCGTTACCGAACCATTCGCCATTGAAAGCACCGGGTAGTTCGCCGGACAAATCGAATTTTTTCAATATCTCTTCCATAATCATCTCATTTCCAATAAACTGATTTTAGAGGTCGAATATACTGGACCAGTCCTATTGCCAACGGTGCCGCAACCTCACTACTCTTTGGGCCAACGCCGAATCTCAAAATTTGGTTCTCCTGTTCCATACCACTTAGCAATAAGCTCCGGCCGCCTATACTTAAAATCAATCGAATCGGCATGAACGTTCAATTGGGCGCGTTTGCAGGTAGGACGAGCTTCGACTTCCTTCTTCATAGCGACTATCGCGAGACTCTCCGCAACCACTGCAGGAACCTCCGGCGAGACATAAATCTCGAACAGATAATCCGCCTCACTCCTCGCCGGTCGCTTTTCGTCGTAGCCGGCACTAAGGAGCTTATATTCTGCCGGTTCGTGTTCCTTTTTACTACAAGCCAATACAACAAACAATAGAATAACTACAATCACTGTTATTTTTTTCATCTCGACCTCCTCTAATTAATTAGTGCAGTTTAAATCAGATTAACGGTAGAAACATCATCATATATAATCGCCACAATTACAAGCGAAATCAAGGCCAAATTTTGAAGGGAACCACCCTCAAATTTCCGAAGCGGGAAAAATAATAGGCGATAATTATTATCACCCAACTTTAACTGGAGAATTACGAGACCGGCTACAAATCAAGGGTCTTACAGAGGACCCGCTTTTGCCCGAAAAAACCGAGCTCGAGGATACAAATAAAAAAAGACGCAAAAGCGCCTACATAATACAAAAATATTTCACCACCACTTAATGCTGCCCAGTTAATCTCTCCTTCAGTCGCTCGTTTTCCCTACGAATTTCGGCCAATTGCTCCTCGAGTATCTCTCGTCTCTTCCCAACGGTTTTGCGCCATACTCGATGAACAATAGCTAATGCAACGAGTAGAATTAAATAAGATAAAACAGCCTGGAATACAGGGCCCAAATTAACGATGCTTCCAAATACCATAACTAAGGAAAGTGCAAGGATTACTATCGCCCAAATTATCATATCCGTTCTCTATTTGAAATTACAATTACACTTTACATCGCTCATAATGATACAGATTGCTCTCTCATAAGTCAAGTACTTATGAGAGAGAAGCGAAGTCGGATGAGGGGACTTCAAAAATTTTTTGGAAAAACTCCTCCCTCCCTTTATCCTTGACATCTTGGAGAATTTCTTTTAACTTATCCTTGCTAACAACAGCGGTGCGCTGCCGCTAAGTTAATTTTATGTGTCGGGTTGGCGCATCCCGGCAGAGGACCAATGACAACGCTCGCCGTAGATATCGGAAACCACAGGACTAAGATAGCTCTTATCAGTCAGGGCGACGAAATAGTCCACCGGAGACATTTCCTCACAGTGGAAATCGAGGGGCAACTGGATGCCGTCGTGCAGATGCTAGATGAGAGCAGTGCCGATGGTATAGCTATCGGCTCAGTAGTTCCCACAGCTACGGAATTATTATTAGGCGCACTAACGAAATATAAACCGTTGGTCGTAACGGGAAGCACGCCTTGTGAGTTGACCGTGGACTATACACCCGCCGAGTCGCTCGGCGCAGACAGGCTCGCCGCAGCAGTGGGAGCGTATCGAGAATACGGCAAGGTAATTAAGAAAGCTACTATGATAGTCGATGCGGGGAGCACTATCACCGCCGATATCGTGGGCCCGGCCGGCACGTACCGAGGAGGTGCGATACTGCCTTGCGAGGAGCTCTCTCTCCGGGCCTTACACGATGGCGCCGCTCAACTTCCAAAAGTAGAGTTTAAGCCCCCACAGATTGCTATCGGCTCGAATACCGAGGAGTGTATGTTAGTCGGTGTGAAGGCACTGGTTATCGGTGCTATCGAGAAGCTGTATAGTCAATATGGTGAAGCGGTTGGGGAGCATCCATTCCTTGTTTTAACAGGGGCGTCTGCAGCCTGGATAGCCACAGAACTCCAAATTCCACATATGGTTGACCCCGATGTCGTCCTTCTCGGGCTTTCCGCAATTTGGTCCTTTAATAACGAGTAGATAATTTATGCCTAAACCGCCGAAGGTCTCGGAATATGTCGGCGCAATCCACATACATACTAAAGACTCCGATGGGAGCAAGACCCACGAGGAGATTATAAGGATTGCCGACAAAATCCACTTAGATTTCCTGCTATTTACCGACCATATGTCCCTCGCACACAAGAAGCTCGAGGGGTGGCACAATCGTGTGCTTGTTCTTGTGGGATATGAAATCCACGACCGGAAGAACCTGAATCACTATCTTGCCTTTGGCCTCGACGAGGTCCTTCCAGAAGGGCTTTCTGCGCCGGAGTATGTCCGCGAGGTCAAGCGCCGGCGTGGATTGGGAATAATCGCTCACCCCGACGAGGTCCGCGATATCAAAGGAGTGCCGCCGGCTTACCCGTGGACGGCATGGGAGGTTGATGATTATGACAGCATCGAGGTTTGGAACCATATGTCATCGTGGCTCGAAGGTATCAGCAAACAGAACAAGTTGCAATATCTATTTCACCCACGTAGCATTTTAGGAACCCCGGCTAAAGAAACACTCACCAAGTGGGATAAGGAAGCGGAAAAGAGGCGAGTGTTGGGAGTCGGTTCGCTCGATGCCCACGCTGCCGAATACCACTGGGGTCCCATACGACTCACTATCTTCCCATATAAAGTCCAGCTTCAAACTATCAGGACGCACGTCCTTACCGAGGAACCGCTGCCATACGACGACCCTCAACGAGCGCAGGCTATGTTAATGAAAGCGTTGGCGCGAGCACAGGTGTTCATCAGCAATTATCGCTGGGGCAACTCCAGAGGATTCCGCTTCTGGTGTGAATCTAAAAGACAATGGGCCTCAATCGGGGGTGCGATGAAACATCATCCGAGTATCGTTTTCAAGGTTTCCTGCCCCGAACCGGGAACTATCCGACTTATTTGTCGCGGGGAAGTTGTGGCCACTGCCGAAGGAACCTACGCAGAGTTTCCCGTAAAAACCGATGGCGCATATCGTATCGAGGTGCTCAAGGGCGATAAGGGATGGATATACTCGAATCATATAAAGATACTTCCATCGGCAAGAAAAAACTCTCGGAGACGCTCAAAAGACCACAAGAAAAAAGGAACGCAAGATAGAAATCGGGAAAAGCAAAAGGATTATAAAAGGCCATCGGACAGTTCACACAGCAAAAAAGATAGATATAGAGGACGACGCCGCAAGAAAAAATCCGGTGAGAAGAGAAACGATAAAGGGGCTAATGCATAAATCCTGCGAAAGGCACAAACTTATGTGACCCTTGTAAATCGTGGAGGACATTTGAGTAGACGAGTCAAAACGAATGTATTTACATAAGCTGACATTATTTGGCTTTAAAAGCTTCGCAAAAAAGACCGAGCTTACTTTTAGCAAAGGATTATCGTCTATTGTCGGGCCAAACGGCTGTGGGAAGACAAATATCCTCGATTCTATCCGGTGGGTTATCGGTGAGCAAAAGGTGAAGGCACTCAGGTCCTCCACGATGCAGGACGTTATATTCAAGGGCAGTCGAGAGCGTAAACCGATGGGTGTCGCCGAGGTCCAGCTCACGCTTAAGGAATGCAAAGGGCTATTGCCATACGACCCCGAAGCGGACACCGTTACGATTGGCCGCAAACTCTATCGCTCCGGAGAATCCGAATATCTTATAAACAACCATTCGGTCAGGTTGAAAGATATTGCTTCTATCCTTATGGGCACTGGAATCGGAAGCTCGATATACGCACTTATCGAGCTCTCGATGATACAGAGAATACTCGCCGGCGGGAAGGAGGAGAGGAGAGCACTTCTCGAGGAGGCCTCGGGAATAATGAAGTATAAGGTCGATTGTAGGGCATCCGAGTCGAAGCTTGCCGCGACAGAGGACGACCTCACCCGCCTCGACGATATTCTCACCGAGGTTCGGAAGAATGTGAACTCGCTCAAGCGCCAGATGCGTCGTTCGAAGGAACTTGAGAAGCTGAGAGACCAAATAAAGAGCCTCGCGGTGAATCTTGCATCCATTCGTTACACTCGCATTTCAGCCGAGCGAGATAGAGTTGCCAAAGAGCTTGCCGCGAAAGAGGAGGAACATGCTATCGCTCAGGCGAAGCGCAGTGAATTGGAAGCACGTCGGCAGCAAGCCTCGTTGACCCGTGACGAGAGAGAAGCCGAATTAGCAAAGGCCGGCGAGGAATTACGAAAGGTAGAAGCAAAGATTGCACAAGAGGAGAAAGAACATGCAGTTCTAACAGAAAGAATCGCGCACGCCAAGCAGGCAATCGAAAACGCACTTCAGGAAGTCGAGAACCAGTCAGAGCGCGCCGAGCAGTTAAAAGCAGAACTGACCAAAGCTGAAAATGAACTTGGGGAAAAGACTAAGGAACTATCCCTGACTAAAGACAAAGTCGATAAACTTGTGGCGGAACAAACAGCCGCCGAAGAACAATTCGCGACCATCAGGCGCGAGAATAACGAACTGAGAACCCAGCTATCGAACGCCGAGTCGGAGCTTGCACACCTCACCGCCGCAATAGAATCTATTCAGTCGCAGTATGAATACATAACCAAGCAGCAAGAGAATGCAAAGAAATTATGCGAGGAAGCCAAGAAAAACGCGGCAACCAAGAAAGAAGAGCTTAATGCGGCCGAGGAGGAGCTCGAGAGTGCGCGTAAGAATTATAATAAATCGCTCGAGGAGCTTGCAACATTCGATAAGGAACTTTCAGAGCTTGTTAAACAAAAGGAAACAATTTCTGGAAAGATAAACAGGCTCGATGTCGATATTAGCACAATCGAGGCGAAAATCGGAGTGCTCAAAGAATCATCTTCTACCCAAGGCCAAGATGCGGAAATCCTCGAGCCGCTCGCAGAGGAAATAGGCATCTTAGGCAAGCTGAACGAGCTTGTCTCTCCGAAGGAATTGTCAGCTATAGCGATGGATAGAGTGCTGGGAGAATTATCGAATGCATGGGTAATAAGGGACTCGACCGGTGCCGAAAAGGTATCCGAAAAACTACTCGATGCCGGTGCCGACGCAGTTTTAGTCGTTTTAAATGAACTCCCCGAGGTAGGTTTGATGCATACCTCGCCCCTACCAGTCGAGGTCAAGCCCGGCGCGGAAAGATTGCTCTCGCTTTTTGACAAGTTCACCGTAGGGGCAATTGGCGAATTGTCCCTGCCAAACGAGAACGACAAGCAATACGTTCTTTCTTCTGATGGTAACTATCTCCGCAGTCCGGGGATTCGTAAGATTGGCAAGCCCAAGGAAAGGACGATGAGCTTCGCTATGGAAATCGAAGAGCTTACAGCGAAGCTCGCCAAATTAGAGACCGAAAAGACCAATCTTAAAGAGCAGTTGGACACTATTCTTGCGAAGGAAACCGAAAGTCGTGAAAAATATTTACAGATAAAAGAGCGCACAGATGTTGCCCGCGATGCGCTTAATAAAATAGAAAACATATTTCGGGAGCTGGATTTCGCCGCAAAATCCACCAAGCAGGCTTTAGAGGACAACATCAAACGCCTCGATGAGCTCGAGACTGCGGCGAAGGAAATGGCTAAATCGCGCGAGGAGAACGAGAAGGCCGTAGAAGAGGTCAATAAGAGAACTGAAAAGCTCAGAAGCGACTTGACAGAACGCGCGGATTCCGAGGCAGAGGCGGAAAAGGCTGCTCGCGAAATATCCAAGCGAGCAACCGATGCACAGATGAACTATATTCAGGCGCGTGGAGAGGTCGAGCGCTTCGAAAGGGAAAAGGCTCGTATCGAGATGCAAATTAAAACAGCCCTCGATGGTGTCAAAGACTCCGAAAGACGTGCCGAAGAATTAAAAGAAGAACTTACATTGGCGCAGGAGGGACAATCCGGCTTCGGTGATACAATAGAGAAGCTTTTCTCCGACAAGGAAAAAGCGGAAGAACAACTCGAAATGGCGGCTGAAAAGACCCGGGAGATTAACGACACCCTCCGCAAACTCGATGTCCAATTGCGTGATGCGATTAACAATGTATCGGTCCTGGAAAGACTCGTCCACGAACGGAGCATGGAGAAACACGACCAGGAAATCCAGGCAGGATTTATACGCGACGGCATCCGTTCGGAATATGGTATAAATATCGAAGATGTAGAACCGCCAACGGAGATGACCCCCGAGGAGGAGCGAAAAGCCGAGAACAAACTGGAGAGACTCAAGGCCAGGGTTACCGATTTTGGGGGCGTTAATCCGGAAGCGGAGGCAGAATATGAGGAACAGAAAAAGCGCTTGGATTTCCTCACAGAACAGCGTGCAGATCTTATGGAAGCGAGCGCCTCGCTGAAACAAACTATTAAAAGGCTCAACAATACTGCTCGAAGATTGTTTCTACAAACATTCGAGGAAACTCGGAGACATTTTAGAGAAATATTCACCGACCTCTTCGAGGGCGGTGAGGCCGACATCGTATTAACGGAGGGCGAGGATGTTCTCGAGGCCGATATCGAGATTTCCGCCAGACCCCGCGGCAAGAGGTTTCTGAATATAGACCAGCTCTCGGCCGGTGAGAAATCCCTTTGCGCTCTATCGCTGCTTTTTGGATTATACAGAGTTAAACCGAGCCCGTTCTGTATGCTCGACGAGTGTGATGCTCCGCTCGACGAGGCGAATGTAGGTCGCTTTCTTAGGATGCTAAGACATTTCACCAAAGACACTCAGTTTATACTGATTACTCATAATAAACGCACGATGGAAGCCGCTGACAATCTTTATGGAATAACTATGCAGGAGGACGGCGTATCGAAAATAATTTCTCTCAGAATGACCGACCTTGCTCTTGATTTTGGAGATGAGAAGATAATGGGATAGGTATATAATGTGTAATTGATGAAATACGGGCTGTCACGCTCCGTGCAGGTCCTCATAAGGTTTTTTGAATATTATTATATCGGACGGCACGGATTCCCATCTACACCCCAACAGCCCACTCTCGCGCCAGCCCTGGTTGCACCAGATTCATTATAACCCACAGCTTCAGCTGAAGGTGGCCAAGCGAAGCGAGGTTGGATAAGGGGATTTAAATAATTTTTTGGCACCTTCAAACTCCCTACGAACTTGACATCTTTAAAAAGGTCAATATATTATGCCGAAAAGGTTTTTTAAGATAAATAATAAAAAAAGTAACCAAAAATATAAACTATTAGATTGTCATTAAAAGGAGCTAAAATGGCGCAAACGATTACCGATGCGAACTTCGCGGAAAAGGTAGAGAACTCTGATGGTTTAGTTATTGTGGATTTTTGGGCGGTTTGGTGCGGCCCATGCCAAATAATCGGTCCGTCGGTGGAGAAACTTGCAGAAGAGATGGGCGGGAAGCTGGAGGTCTATAAACTCAATGTTGATGAGAATCGAGAGACGGCCGCAAAATATCGGATAATGAGCATACCTACTATTATGTGGTTTAAGGACGGCAATGTTGTGGATTCGGTATTAGGAGTCGTGCCCTATGAAGTCCTGAAAGAGAAGAGCGATAAACTGCTTGGGGTGTGAGAATGCGGCAAAGGCAAAAAGACGGTTCTGTAATCGGACTTGTAGTATTTATTATAATCGTCGTCAGTATCGGCGCTATGATTATTATAGGGGGGTGGACTAAAAGGACGGTAGAGGACCTCTCGACTACGAATAATATGACCCGCGAGCCGGTTGCATCCGGCGAGATAGACCTCGGCGGCAACTCGGGAAATGAAACTCGGTCAACAGAACCATGCGGAAAGCCCGCTCCACAGTTTACGCTTAAAGACGTCAACGGCAAGGTAGTGTCTTTGTCTGATTTCAGCGGGAAGGTCATTATTCTCGATTTTTGGGCAACCTGGTGCGGACCGTGCGTTCGAGAAATCCCCACATTTATTCAGTTGCAGAATGAATATGAAAATAAAGGACTTATGGTCGTGGGTATATCACTCGATGACCACCGCACAGTAGCGCGTCTGCCAGCCTTCGTCCGGGAAAAAGGAATAAACTACCCGATTCTTTATGGTTCAGCGCAGGTCGTAGCCACTTATGGGGGTATAACCAGTATTCCTACTACATTTATTATAGACCGTGATGGTTGTATAGTGAAAAAGGTTGTTGGAATGCATTCGAAGGCGCAGTTCGAGTCCTATATTGGACCGCTTATCGAGGAGTCGGTTGTAATGGGCATAGCTGGAAGGAGTAATCAAAATGGCTGATGACGCTATTGAACTTACCGCCCGGACAGCAGGCGGGATGACCTTTATAGCGCAGGCGAATAGCGGCCATTGGACAGTGATGGACGCAACCGAGGCGGTCGGTGGCCACGAGGGCGCAATGCACCCATTCGAACATCTCTTCGCCGCGCTTGCGGGATGCACGGGTGTCGATGTGCTATATGTTCTTAAAAAAAAGCGTATCCCTGTTGATGATATGCAGGTGAACGTAAAGGCCAAGCGCAGAGATAAACACCCGAGAATAGCGACAGATATACATATTCATTTTACTGTCATCGGGCCGGATATCCCCCCGGAAGCAGTTGAACGTGCAATAACGCTTTCTCAAGAAAAATACTGCTCCGTTACGGGACAGATACGCGAAACCGCGAATATAACCACAAGCTACGAGATTCTTACACTGGAAGAGGCGCGAGGAAGAGATAATCTATAGGAACATAGTATAGTGTTCCTATGATTATAAAACTTTAAGAGGAGGCTTTTATGATTTCGCCAAAATCAACGGTTAAAACA
>Ga0180432_10011655_pt1 | contig 10333 bp, 4 predicted proteins | sample SS_ome_10_FD_132414 | JGI IMG/M metagenome (GOLD analysis project Ga0180432, IMG submission 132414) | Hypersaline lake sediment archaeal communities from the Salton Sea, California, USA - SS_1_MS_2 metaG | ecosystem: Environmental > Aquatic > Non-marine Saline and Alkaline > Hypersaline >...
CAGCCACCATGGCTCTTACGCCGGGGTGCTTTCTGGACAACAACAACCTCGTCGCGCGTCCCTCTTCGCTGATTTTCCTCCAACCCACCAGGCGCCCGCGCACGAAGGCCACCGCGGTCACATCTCCGTCCCACACCAATCCGGCGCCCAGAATCCGCTTTAGCGCTCCCAGGAAGCGTTTCTCACCGTCTTGGAGATCCTCGTCGGGCACTTCCCGCGCTCGAAAAAAGAACCGGGCCGCATTCCTGGCATTGCTCCTGAGCCCTTCCGACAGCCGGGAAAAAAAGTTCCGCCACTTGCGGGTCTCCGGACGCCGGGGCGGCTCCCTCACAACCAGTCGCAGGTGACGCTCGACAAATCCGCGATCATGCTCGTCGAGGACGAAAACCGTCCGGGACAAATCGTAGCGTTCCCGGCGCGCGCTATCTCCTATGGCCCGAACCACCCGGCCCAGGGCGGTTTGCAGCATCGCATCCGCCCCCACCTGCTCCCCCTCGACCGTAGAGAACAACCTCGCCGACCCGGCAGCCGACCTGCCGGCGCCGTGGTCGGCCAACCTGAACAGCAGTTGCTTGATTCTCTGACGGTCGGCGCCGCCCATTTTCTCGTAACGCCCCCGCACCTTCCGGTACAATTCCTCGGTGGCGTCGCGCAGCAGGGAGGTATTCCCCGGCTCCAGGGCCGTGGGTCCGTCTATAACCGCCTCCCAGACCGCCCCGTCGGCGGGGCTCTCCCACAGCTCACGCTCCAGAACCCCGTTCACCAGAATGCGGGTGATCCCCGCCAGGCCCTTGCGGGGAAGACCTATCACCCCTTTAAAAGATCCCCGGTCGAGCGAGGTTTGAACCAGCACGTCCTCCAGATGGGGCCCGCGGTCCACCCTCCGGCCGTCTACCACAACCTGGAAGCGGGCATGCTTGAGCGCATCGACCAGCTCGGCCCGTTCCGCCGCTGGGCTTCGACGGCCTCCAAAAACAGTTATGGCCACGCCACGCTTGCGGGTCGAAGGCAGAAACTCCACCCGGTTTCCGTGCCCCGCCACCACCAGACTGCGGGATACCGGGGCAGCCATGTCCAATTCGACCCCATCCGCTCCCAGGGCAAATGCCACCAGTAAATCCAGCATTCCATGCGATTCCAGCTCCTCCAGAGCCGCATGGCGCAGCAGGTTGTCCTCCCGGCGGTCGAGCAGCGTGCGCAGGGATGACAGCGTCGCGGCATCGGGCGCCGCTCCGTCGTGCTCCACGCGCAGCCGCCGGCGTTCAACGGCAATCTGCAGGCGTGAAGCCCCGGCGGAGGCAGCCAAGCGGGCCAAGGCAACCGGCGCCTGCGAGAGGTTGCGCAGCCGGCCCAAGGTCAGCTTGTACAGCTCCTCCTCCACATCTATGCTCAACAACCGCCTGCTCATATGTACTTCTCCAGGGTTGACACGGCAGCCAGCCTCCTCAGGAACGCCGATTTGGGCCTGAGCAGGCTGGACTCCCCCACCAGGCGATCGATGGCAACCGACGCGGCCAGCGCCGGAGCGGTGCCATACAAACCGGCGATCTTCTGCCACCAGGGATGCTCCTCAAAAACCGCTACGAATCGCCGGGGCCAGCCCGATCCCCGACGCGGGCGAATCGGTGCGAGATCCACGTCGCGGCACAATCCGTTATCCCGGCTCGTCACCAGGCGGCAGACAACGCCGGCACCGCCCCGCCGCAGAAGCCGGTTGACCTCTCTGATCAAGCCGCCGCCCAGACCCTTCGAACGCGATGCCGGTTTCAACCGCTCCAGCTCATCCAGGTCGCGAAGGTTGGACAGCGAAGCGAAAAGACCGGAAAAGTCCTCGCTGTCTGGGTCCAGAACCCAGGCCTTCGAACGAACCGCTTCGGCGGCGAGCTCCCCGCCCCGGCGACCGATGAAGAGCATGTCCTTGTATGCCAGGCGAATGGCCCGGGCCAAGGATAAATAACGCCCACCCAGGCAGGGAATGAATGGTCGGTGCCATAGTCCCGGAATCGACATCCAGGCACCCGGGCGCCGCAGGGCGTCCACGGCCATGGAAGCCAGCAGTCCCCTCTTGAGTCGAGTGTCATCGGTGATGGTCAAATTGGTCCTTCCCCGGCCGGAACGCCACATTCCCCAGGCCAGCACGATCAACGCGAACGCAAAAATCACCGCACCGGCGAGGAACAAGAATTTCTGAATAGACCCGTGCGGCTTCTCTTGTCCAGCGGTGTTGTAGGCAGGACGGCGCCCGGCACTTAATGGCACCGGATCGGGCCGGCTGGGAAGCACCGAACCAGTGGCGTCCATCACCCGAATTTCCCTGTCGCCAACTTCGGCCCAGGCATGCGTACCCGCCAGCACCCCACCATCGCGACCCACGACGCCCACCACCAACCGAGCGGGTACACCAACCTTTCTCAACAGTAGAACCAGCAGCCCGTTTATCACGTCGCAATCACCGGACCCCACCGCCAAAACCCTTTCCACCCAGGTCTTTTGGCCTTCTCTCTCCAGGCGCTTGTAGGCCCGGGCCACCTCCAAAGAACGATCGTAACGCAGCCGCGACCGTATCAGTTCCAGCACCCGGCGGCTTCTCGCATTCAAAGGCGCGCTGCCTATATCCAAAAGTTTTTCTTCAATATTTCCGGGCAATTCCACCTCGGGCGGCTCCGATTCCATCGCATCGAAACCCCAACCTCCGTCCCTGGTTGTGGTGGTGATTTCAAAGTGCAGGGGGGAAGGAGCGCCGCGGGGAATCCGCACCCGCACCAGCCCGGCCCGGCTGGACTGCAGGGGGACGGAGGTGCTTCCCGCGCGCGCGCTGCCGGCCACGGGGGCATACCCGGTGGGAATGGGCAGCAGCAGAGCCCCGCCCCCGCGGTCGTGCGCCATTTCTATCTGGATTTCGCCTGTCTTGCTCGGTCTGCTCTGGCTGGCTCTTAGTGCCTGCCATTCACGGCCGGGATCGGTGGGCTGCCATCCCTTTTGGGTATCGTACCTTTCCAGGGTCAGGAGCCGGAACATCAAATCGACGGGTGGATGGTAGGAAAGGGCCCAGCTCGGCTCGGCTCCCTCCGCATCGACGGTGCCGGTGTGCAGGCTCCGCCACTGGCCTGGCCGCAGGGCCGGTGTGTAAAGAGGAGGCGCGGATCCCGGCTCTGCGTCGATCTCCCCCTCGACGATCAGGCGGCTGTGCACCGGACCCACGCTCTCCTCGATCGATTCCCCACCGTCCAGCCGGCTGGCCAGAAGACCCAGCGTACCGCCGAGGAGAAATATCGTCATCAAGAACAGGCCCCAGCGAACCCAGACGGGGGAATGTTCAGCCCGGCGGTAGAAATCTCCGCAGGCGTCCGCGAATCTGCGCATCCACGAACGCTTCACCGCACCGTCGATGGTGCGCGAAACCAGCTCGTCGAATCGCCGCCGGGCGGTGTCCACCAGCCGCTGCAACGCCCTGTCCTTCAGAACGGTCTGTCGGGACAACACCACATCCAATTTGTTGCCGTTCAGCAGGTATACCGGCGCGGCTCCCTCGCGTTCTTCACCGACTCCCTCGCGGACGCGCTTGCCCTCCAACTCCTCCAGAAACGCACCCTGGGTAACCGGCAGGCCCCGCGCAAAAAGTCGATAAGAGGGACGCGAACCGAATCCCACCACCCCTTCGACGTTTCCATCGTTGAAGACCAGCGCTCCCGGGCCGTCGATCCCGAAGGGCCGGTGGATCCTCCGTCCCTCCAAAAAAACCCTCAAGGGCCGGGGATTTCGCCCGGCGGTGCGCAGGTGGGAGAGATAGTGGGCCAGGCGGGTCTCGACCATGTGGAAAAACTCTGATTGCTGCTCAGGCTCGATGGTTCCGGCCAGGACGATGGTGGTTCCCGGACGCTTTCTGCGACACTCAACCTTGTCCCAGGATGCCAGATCTCCCGAGAGAGATACTCCCCAGGCCTGGTTGCGCGTCCGCGAATGCACCTCCAGGCGGTTGGGTCCGAAGCGCAGCACCGACCAGAATCCCACTCCGTAGCGCCCGGCGGCCAGTGGATCCTGATCCTTGCTGGAGGCATACAGCCTGAAAAGATAGCGGCGGGCATGCTCGAAGGTCATTCCCCGGCCGTCGTCGGCGAAGGCCAGGACAACCTCCGTCCCCGTCAGGCGGGCGAAGATGTCTATGCGGGTGGCGAAGGCGTCCCGGGAGTTTTGGCCCAGCTCGCGGAAGAAAACCCAGGTGTCGCCGCCGTAGCGCAGGCTCTCGGCCTGGGCCCGGCGGAAAAAGTCGATCCCGTCCGACGCCCGTTCCAAGGTGTTCACCGTCCCACGAACAGGCCGTGTTCGAAAAGCTTCATGCGGAAATTGCCCACGTGCAGCCGGCCCTCCAGCAGGTCTCCGGCGAGGGAAAACGGGTCCAGGTGCTCCCCATCGCTGCCCACTACCTCCAGCGGGCGGGCAATCCCCTTTTCCCAGCGGTAGTGGTGCTCCTCCACCAGCGTGTTGCCCACCAGCGTGCCCAGAAACCGGACCAGGACGCTGTGAACCAACTGGGAATGCAGCGCCGGCGGAATACGCGCCAGATTGGGGTCCAGTCGCCCGGCCAGGCGGACCTTCAACTCGGGTACGTCGATGAGCTTGAGGTAGATGTCGATCCCCTCCATCGGCTCGACTTGACGCCTGAGCATGCGGCCCAGAATTTCCAGGACATGCGCGGCCCGGGCCCGCTGCTGGGGAACGATTATCTTGCCGGCAACCTCCTTCCAGGGAACCAGGTAGGGCCGCCGCTCCAGCCGGCGCAGGCCCTGGCGTTGAAACGTTTCGGCGACGAAGGGAGTAACCAGCCTCTCCATCTGCTCCGGATCCTCGCAAAGCCCCCGGGCCGGTGAGGGATCCTCCCAGGGGTCGCTCTCCGGCAGCGCGTTGATGGCGGCCAGCCGGTCGGATGGCAGGGAGACCTCGCCCAGCAGATCCAAGTGTTCATCCGCCGCCTTGAATCGCTCCTCCTCCCGGCGACCGGAATCCGTGCGGGAACTCCAGACGCGGAATCCCTCGTAGATGTTGTCCGGCAGCCCGCCGGCGGTAAGCAGAGCCAGGACCTCCTGCTGGAGAAACAGGGTGAAGCGATGCGAAATCTGCAGGCCCTGAGTCAACGCCCGGGTGTAGACGTCTTTCCCCACGGCCCTAGCCGCCCGGATCTCGGCCAGCGCCTTCTGCCTGCGGGTAAGCGGCCGCGCGACCATCAGATAGACCCGTATGTACCACTCCAGGGGACTGGTCAGAAAAGACCGGCGCGACTCGACCAGCGCCCGGTACAGGGACGAATCCAACCGGCAGATCAACGCCTGCCACCGGTCCAGGACGGCGCGCTCCCTGACCAGCTCGCCGGCGGTGACGGCCCGCAACGCCTCGACCGGAAACTGCTCGAGCAGAGCCATTCCGATGCGCAGTTCGCGCCACCAGAAAAACCCCGGGAACCGGCACCGGTCGACACACACGACCGCCGCCTCCGGAATGACCAGCACCCGCTCGGGCATCCGCCCGCCTGCTCTCTGGGCGGTTTGACGCACCATTTCCAACAGCCGCGGCTGGTTGTCGGCGTCCACCACCGGCCCCGGCGCGTCCCCCCGGTCGATGAGGAAGAAAATCCAGCGCACCATCAGCAGAACCAGAGCCACCCCTGCCAGAGTCAACACCCCCGGATGACCCTGGTAGACCAGCTCCCACACCAGCGCCAGGCAGAACCCGGCAACCGCGGCCAGGACAAACAGGCAGAACCAGACAATCAACCAGACCGCCAGGAAAGTACGAAAACCCAGGTCGACTGACTCCGTCTCTTTCCCCAAACGGCTCATAACAACAGTTTATCCCGCCCGCAGGCCGATTGCACCTGGATTCCTGCGAAAAGGCGGCTGCTTGACAATCCACACCTTCATTGGCGACACTGAGCGGTGTTTTGGAACCCCAGCAATGTACAGTAGTTATGTAACAGCGCTCCTGCTGTTTCTGATTCCGCTCATTTCCCACGCCGGGGGGGAAAAGAAGCAGAAATCCGACAGCGGGCTGGAAGAAGAGCTCGAGCTGCAGGAGGAATCGGACTACCCCGATCTGGTCGGCGCCGACGAGACCGGCGAAATCATGGACGAGTTCGCCCTGCTGGCTGAGGAGGACGTCGTCCTCACCGCCGCCAAGCACAAGCAGAAAATCGGATTCTCCCCCTCGGCGGTCATCGTGATCACCAGAAAAGACATCGAGGAATCCGGTGCGGTGAGCCTGGTCGAGCTGCTGCGCCACTACCCGGCGGTCCAGATATTCCTAATCACTGTGTCAAACCACATGGTGCACATCCGGGGCAGCTACCGGGTGCTGCTCCTGGTCGACGGGCGCGAGATCAACCTGGAGATGTTCCCGATGCCGTTCTGGGATTTCCTGCCCATCGGCTTGAACCAGATCGAGCGCATCGAGATCGTCATGGGCCCCAACTCGGCGCTATACGGCGCCAACGCCGTGGCGGCGGTGGTCAACATCATGACCCGCCAGGCCAGCAAGGACCTCCACGCCGACATCTCCCTGGCCGCCGGCCAGAACGGAGCCACCACCATCGACGGCCTGTTAGAAGGAGGATCCGGCTCCTGGTCTTTCCAGGGCTCCTTCGGACTCGATCGGGAGAACAGCTGGATGGACCCACGGGAAGTTCCCCGGCGCATGCTTCGCGCCGGCGGCACCGTCAACCTCGATCTCGACGAGTGCGACATCGCCCTTTCCGGGGGCGTCCAGTCAGGAAGCATTCTGCTCTTCTCCGACGGCCTGGGCTATATGCCGGTCCACGAGGTCCTCCTGGCATACGCCCAGACGGATTTCCAGTGGGGCGATCTGCAGACCCGGGCGTACTGGTACGGCCTGCGGACGAAAACCAGTATCGATTTCAAGCTGTCCCACCCCAGCATTCCCCTGGACCTGGGCACCATACCCACCCTCGATCTCTCCGGAGACACGTTCCACGCCGACGCCCAGTACGACATGGAGTTGTTCGAGGACAACCTGCTGATCGCCGGCGCCGACTTCCGGCACACCATCTACCAATCCGACCAGATCGTCGCTAAAACCGTGACCGAATCGCGCGTCGGAGTGTTTCTGCACGACGAGCACCTGTTCTTCGACCGGCTGCTGGTGACCGTTGGCGCCCGTCTGGACATCAACACCCGCACCAAAATGGCCGTCAGCCCCCAGATCGCAGTGGTCTACAACCCGGCGGGAGAGCACTTCATCCGGCTGTCCGGCGGAACCGCCTTCCGCAAGCCCACCCTAATAGAGACCAAAGGCAACTTCAGGATCAATGCAAACCCGGCCTTCAAAAACGAGATGGAGGAGTTGTTCGAACGCCGCGGTATCGCCAATCCAGACCTGGACAACGAGTTTCTCAGCACCGTGGAGCTGGGCTACCTGGGCTCCCTTATGGAAAAGGCCTTGCGTCTGAGCGCCAATGTCTACTTTGCCTCCAACCAGAAGACCATGACCCTGGCGACGGATTTCTACTTCACCCCGATGGGCCAGCTCGACCTGGACAGAACCAACCTCGGATACTACAACCGCTCCAAGCTGGAAAACTTCCTGGGATTCAGCCTTTCGGTCGAGGGCGACCCGCTCGAAGAACTCACCCTGTTCTTCCGCGCCGAGTACCTGCGGGAGTATTCGGCCCGGCCCGACGGCTACTGGTATCTGATGACTGACAGGCTCCTCTCCACCGCCGGAGCCATACTGCGCCTGCCCTTCGACCTGACCGCCCATCTGAGCGCGGCATACGCCGGCGAGTTCTTCGACACCGTGGTCGATCCCCGAAGCGCCCTGGCCCCCAGCTTCTGGACCTACCTGCCGGAGCAAACCTACCTGCTTGCCAGCCTGACCTACCGGCTCGACCTTGGCTCGGCGCGCCTTCTGCTGGGCCTGTCGTTCTTCAATCCCTTCGGCGGGCGCTTCCGCGAGAAGATGGGCGTGACCATCCTGGACGGGTCCAACTTCGGCGGCGAGTTGATAGGCACCCGGGCCATGGCCACCGCCAGATTCGTCTACTAACTGGCATAGTCCACTAATGTCTGATATTTTCAGCTTTAAAAGGACATGAAACGTCTTTTATCCCTCTGCCTGACTCTCTGGATTCTTCGGGCGGCATCGCCCGGGCCGAAGAGGATTTGCCCGAAGAGGAAATCGACCTTTTCGACGCCGAGTTGGAGCTTCTGGCCGAGGAGGACGTGGTCCTCGCCGCGTCCAAGCACAAGCAGAAGATCGGCTTCTCCCCCTCGGCGGTCATCGTCATCACCAGAAAAGACATCGAGGAGTCCGGCGCGGTCCACCTCATGGACCTGCTGCGCCGCTACCCGGCGCTCTACACCATAATGATCAACCCCTCCCACCACATGGTCTTCGCCCGGGGCAGCTACCGGGTGCTGCTGCTCCTCGACGGCCGCGAGCTCAACATGGAGATCTTCCCGCCGCCCTTCTATGAAACCCTCCCGGTGGGGATCCACGACATGGAGCGCATCGAGATCCTCCTGGGTCCCAACTCGGCGCTGTACGGGGCCAACGCGGTGTCGGCGGTCATCAATATAACCACCCGCAAGCCGGGCACCAGCTTCCACAGCGACCTGTCGCTGGCCGCCGGGCACAACGGCAGCACCATCATCGACGGAATGCTGGAGGGCGGATCCGGCTCCTGGGCCTTCCAGGGCACCTTCGGGATCGATCGCGAGAACAGCTGGGCGGACCGCAACCAGACGTCCCGGGACCTGATGCGGGCCACCGGCACCGTGCTGCTGTCCCTGGACGACGGCTCGCTGAAGCTCAACGGCGGAATGATCTCCGGCGATCTGCTGCTCTTCTCCGACGGCATGGGCTACGTGCCGGTGAACGACATCCTGTTCACCCACGCCAAGGTGGATTTCGAGTTGGGCGATCTCAAAATCCGGGCATACTGGTACCACCTCGATGCGGATACCGGCATCGAGCTGAACCTCTACCATCCGGACATTGGTATTAAATTGGGCACTTTCCCCACCGTAGATTTCAAAGGAAACGTATTTCACACCGACGCGCAGTACGATCTGGAGCTCTTCGAAGGAAACCTGCTGATCGCCGGCGCGGACTTGTGGTACACCCACTACCACGCCGACCAGATCGTCGGTGAGGATCTCCTTGAGATCCGCACCGGCGCCTTTCTGCACGACGAGCAGCGCCTCCTGGACCGGATCCTGCTGACGGCGGGCGCCCGCTTCGACTACAACAGCAAGACCCGCAGAGCCATAAGCCCCCAGGTGGCCGCGGTCTACAACCCCGCCGGCGAGCACTACCTCCGGTTTTCCTGGGGAATGGCCTTCCGCAAGCCGGTGCTGATGGAGACCGGCGCCAAGATCAAGATCAACGCGGCCCCCGGCTTCGAAAACGACATGAAGAAGCTCTTCGAGGAGATCGGGATGAGCAACCCCGATCTGAAAAACGAGATCCTCTCCACCTTCGAGCTGGGCTACATGGGGTTCGTGCTGGACAAGGCGCTGCGCCTGAACGCCAACGTCTACTACGCCAAAAACGAAAAAGCCATCGAGCTGAACACGCGATTCGTGTTCAACGAGTTAATGCAACTGGATTTCGAAGAGACTGAGTTCGGCTACGTCAACCGCCCGTCGGTCGAGCACATCGTCGGCGCCAGCGGATCTGTCGAAGGCGAGCTCCTCGACGAGCTCACCCTGTTTTTGCGCGGCGAGTACCGCAAAATCTGGCTCAAGTTCAAAAACGACGACGAATGGTATGTCTACACCGAGCATCTGCGCCTGGCCGCCGGCGGGGTGCTGCGCCTGCCCCTGGGGATCACCGCCAGCCTTACGGCGGTCTACGCGGGACCCTTGCAGGATACGCTGCTGAACCCCCGCTCGGCCCTGGCGCCCAGCCTGTGGGCCGACGTTCCCGAACGGATTTACCTTATGGCTTTCGTGTCGTATAGAATGGACCTGGATTCGGTGCGCCTGCACCTGGGGCTTTCAATGTTCAACCCCTTCGGCCCGCGTTTCCGCGAGAAGCTGGGAACCGTGGCCCCCGACGGCACCAACTGGGGCGGCGAGCTCATCGGCCCCCGGGCCATGGCAACCGCGCGGCTGGTATACTGATGACACGTGTTCTGACTGCCATGTCCCTCATTTGCCTGTGGACCTCCCTGGCGGCTGCCGGAGAAGATCCCGAATTGGCCGCGGTGGACGAGGAAGCCGCGCTGATGGACGAGTTCGCTCTGCTGCAGGAGGAGGAGATCGTCCTCTCGGCCGCAAAGCACAAGCAGAAGATCGGCTTCTCCCCCTCGGAGGTGGTGGTC
>Ga0180432_10011656_pt1 | contig 10332 bp, 10 predicted proteins | sample SS_ome_10_FD_132414 | JGI IMG/M metagenome (GOLD analysis project Ga0180432, IMG submission 132414) | Hypersaline lake sediment archaeal communities from the Salton Sea, California, USA - SS_1_MS_2 metaG | ecosystem: Environmental > Aquatic > Non-marine Saline and Alkaline > Hypersaline >...
CAGTTCAACAGATGAATGCGAAACCACCCATAATTTTAAGAGTCGGATTATCGAAACAATTCAGTTGTTCAACAGAGCAGAAGAGAGTCATCTGGGTGGGTCGGACTTCGCGGTCCCAAGTATGTCGGCAGCCAAGAATGAGGGCATGGACAGTGACACTAGCAGTACACATGACAGCATGCCAGGACTGATTACCTATGATTCAAGCAATGATAGCGATATTTGTGCACACGATGAGGATTGTGAAAGCTCCATTCGCGAGTTACCTGTTAAAGTATCCAACAATCGCATTGTTGATACCTCAACAACGCATGACAGACCCGACAGACCTGACAGACCTGATGGACCCGACACATGTATTTTCTATCCAGAAAGTGCGGTCCAAGAAACCAATGATGAGATTGAGATTGAGGAGATATCACCTGCTCGATTGGAGGCAGGTCTTGCGAACTCCAGCTCTTCGAGCCATCAACTCCGATCTCATCGGAGGAACCCTGAGCGCGTTTTTACTGCTCGTACAGGAGGTTGTTGGGACCAATTTCGGGAGACGATGACAAGAGCAAGCATTTGTCTCGAACAGCTTGGAAGACATATGCTCTATATGTCTTGCTGCGGCTGTAATGTGCAAGAGCATGTGCACCATGCCTGAAGGATTCCTCCCTTCATTCACTCAGTCCAACAAAAATGAAACCTATTGCTGATGTGTTTGCCATATTAACATACTGACATCGGCAATTGCAATGCCTGCTATACGAGATCCCATTCATAACTGGATATATTGCAGTCAGAGTGAACAAGCGGTCATAGACACACCTCTCTTTCAGCGGCTGAACTGGGTTAGCCAATTAACATTGGTTAAATCATTGTATCCTGGTGGTACACACACGCGTTTCAGTCACAGTCTGGGTGCAATGAAGGTTGCTGGTGATTATATGAAAAATATTTTTAGGAAACTCAGCGAAAAAGCTGCAAGTGGAGATCTGAAAGCTCTTGAGATACTACCGAATAAGAATCATCAGAAACACCTGACAAAGATTGCACGATTCTGTGGGCTCCTCCATGATATCGGCCATGGCCCTTTCTCACATGCATTTGATAGAGCCATTTACAGTCAAATATATGATGCAGAAGATGGAGGACATGATCTACACCGCTCCAAGATTCTGCAACATGAATCTATGGAGAGTGCACTCAAGCTAGGTGGAGTACGCGCGGTGGAGCTCCTGGCTGTCTGGGACAAAGAACATCCTGAGTTCGTGTCCTCATCTCCTGTTCAACAGGACTGGTATCTGATCATCAAAGCCGTGGTTGGCGGGCCTCTTGGAGCGGATCGCATCGATTTTACCATGCGAGACAGCTATTTCACTGGTACACAGCACGCCGGCACGATTGCCCGCGACCGTATTCTGTACCATGTGGGCGTTGTTGTGGGAGACGATTCCAGACTGAAACTCTCATACAGAGAGAAGGTGATGGGAGACATGATACAAGCATTGAGTGGTCGTCAGTGGATGTATGCCAATGTCTACTTGCATAAGACCAGCTCAGCCACACATATCCTGGTTGAAAAGATGCTGAGCGCAGCAGATAAGGTACTGAAACTTAGCTCTCGCGTCTGGGATTTGGAAAAGTTCACATATCTGAATGAGAATACTCTAATGGGCGAGATCATGACGTACGATGTGGAATCATTAGATCCAGAATCCGAGGATTATGCTCTTATCAAGGAGGCGATCAGGCTCTGCAAGGCAGTATTTGCTCGAAAATATCCAAAGATGTTGTGTGAGCGACGCTATCACGAAATAGCTGATTACCTGCATGAGAACCCGTTCGCCACATATTTAGCTGCCCCAGACAAGTACGAGGTAATCAAGACACGCTTCATTGCAGGTGTGAGCCCACACAAGTTTGACCATTATGGCATAGTATTCGATCCTACAAGGAAGGATGATGACCATGATGACCATGATAACCAACCATATCTGAGTTGTCAGGAGGTTTTGGACAGAATGGGTTACGTGCCTGCACAGAAGCCCTATTTTCTTGTTCGTGTATACGCCTTACAGTAGAAACATATATCAACCCATGCGATAGCTTACAACGACACCATCCTCGATCACAAAATTTACTCGGTTCTCCCTATAGTCCATCGTCATAGGGAACCCTTGTCCATCTCGCTCAACAACACGAACAATATGTTTTCTGCTCTTTGCTAGCCGTTTCGCAGCTTGTTCAGTCATTCCCACATAGTCTTGGTTCCATCCCAGCCATCTCAAACCGGGATTCAGGACGCCCAACACAAGGAACAGAACAGCCATCACACCCACAATTGCTTTCTCCAATCCCAGTGGAGAAGTAATATATATCATCTATCCATTGCACAGAGAATATTTCATCTTCATCTTCATGTTCTCGATCCTTTCCGTTCGCACATGATCTACAATGGCCATGATTCTGGATAGTTGTGATGTTCTTAGACAGTAACCATTTGAATTTATGTGTTTTTTCAGTGAAATGGGTCCTTTTGCTTGTACCAATGCATGCCGTAAGTGGGTCAGAAATACTGGTGTAAAAGAGCATTCTTCGATATACTGCCCTTCAAGAGCGACCTCAGCAACTATATGTGTGATAGTGTCATCATCCATCGGCTTTACTTTTGGATGATATTTTTGTCAAAAATGATGAGAAACTATCCCGGATATACCATTACAAGACATAGAGACACAGATGGATGGACCTGGAAACTTTTGCTCATCATCGCCCGCAACTCCGACACCATCGTCTCCAATCGAATTGCCACCGCATGTCAAACAGAGATTAGATGATCGATTCTCTATTATTACAGGACATCTGGATAGATACTGGTGTCAACATGGTATACTCAAGAATCATATCCTGCAATATCAGTACACCCCCGCTTCAGATTCATCCCTAGATCCAGAACCAGACAACCGACTACAAGGGCAAATCCTGATAGATTTTTACAAGGAGGGATGTCACTGTAGAGGACAGTTGCTGGTAGATGCTACCACACTTGCCCCTCTCACACCTCTCTACCCAGCTCCATTCAGGAAGCTCAAGGGAATAGAGGTTGGTACAGATGAGGTTGGGAGAGGATGTTTGTTTGGTCCGGTCACTGCAGCAGCTGTCGTTTGGCCTCCGAATCTGGACACTGAATGGACACGTCGCATGATCAAGGATTCTAAAATGCTGAGCGAAGCACAGAGAGAGGAGGCATTCCAGTTCATCATCGAGAATGCGATAAGTTGGGGAGTTGCTAGCCTTGGGAATGAGGTCATAGATGCAGAGGGAATGAATATTCTCAAAGCATCCATCAAAGCGATGCATCAAGCAGTGCGCGATACATGTATAGACCCAGACCACATTCTTGTTGATGGTACTCAATTCCGATTCTATCTCGATCGCAGCAGCATGCAGGTCAGTCACACCTGCATACCTAAGGGCGATAATCGGTACTACAGTATCGCTGCAGCAAGTATCATCGCCAAGGTGACCCGTGATCGTTGGATCGTAGATCTTGCTACAAAACATCCAGAGTTGGATGAAAGATATGGAATCGCTGGAAACAAGGGGTATGGTGCCAAGACTCATATGGATGGTATTCGCGACTATGGCATTACCAAATGGCATAGACGTAGTTTCAAACCTTGTCGTGGCAGGATGTTACAGTCCCTACAACAGGATGGCATGAGCGGGTAAGGTCATTACCAGGTACTACCTTGTACGGTGTAACCATTGAATCCCTGTTGATTCTGGGAGCAGCACCCAGTTTTGATACTACAGCATGTGATCGTAGTAGTGTCACAGGGCTTGCCAGCCTCTTTGCCCTTAACAAGGTTGTGTGTGGAGCCATGAGGCACCCATTGATTCTTAACAAAGGCACTATTCTCCTCATTGCATGGGATCTTGAATGCCAACTTGTAGCATCCATCCTGTAGCCTATCATTGTTGTGTATGCCGAATGGGTTACAGTTCTGGCAGCTCTGCTCCCAGTCCGGGCTGAGCCAAGCATCAGATTGCTTGTTGCGCAAGCATTGATTTGTTCGGATCGGTTGAATCGTTTGTGGATCTACACAGGTGGGAGGTCTGAGTCCGGGCATTCTATCTATATGATATAACATACATAAGAAAATTTAAACGCCAGACAAAGTGAAGTTTAAAGGTACTTCGGACCTTGTTGGGTTTGGAGCCTTGGATTCAAGGTTAGAACTCCTCGTCCCATGCGTCGAGCGCAGGCTCTTCATAGGGCTCCTCGAAAAGGTCTTCGGGGTCCTCATGGAGCGGCTCGGGCATGGCAGCCAGGGTCGCGCGGCCGGCGATGATGGGGATGATGGCCTGAGCGCGCTCAGCAGCGGTGACCTCGGGCTTCTCATTGGGGTCTCGCTCCACAGGGGCAGGAGCAGCCGACCGGATAGTGCTCGGCGCGTTTCCCCAGGCACCTGCCGCCTTGAACCGCGGCTGCTTCTTCTTTTTCGGTGCAGCTGGGGCCTTGCCAACCGTCGTCCACTCCGACTCCGAAGGCGCCTTCTTGGGCGTCTTCGGCGTCTTGCTGGGAGCGAACTTGGCGTTGGGGGTAGCCGCCAGAGCCGCGTCGAGAGCGGCCTCGAGGGCAGTCTTGCGGAGAACGGCCAGGCCGGAGCGAGGAGCATCCTGCGACTGCTGGCGCTTCTGGCGAGAGGCTCGGGGCCGCAGGCTAGTGAGCTCAGCGACCTTCTTCTCGACCTTGGTGACAGCATCGGCAACGGCCGACTTGTTCGTGGATGCGATCGTGACAACACGCTTCTCTTCGTCAAAACGAATGAACATGCGTGCGCCCGCGCCCTCACGAATGGCCTTAAAGCCAGTAATGAGGCGGCCAATCTGGCCACGGGAGATCTGGGCCACCGGGACAAGCGCTTCGAACTGCTTTCCGCGGCGAGTAGTAGTGGTAGTAGTGGTAGTAGTGTTGGTGAAAGACATTGTAGGTAAAATGGAAATAGTAAGTCGGGATACACAGAGAGTACCCTCAGAACTCCATCATTTTTTATTCATAATATATCCTCGAGGGGATAATATATATGGGAAATGGGTGGGGGATTTTTTCTAATCCTACTGTAAATGCCATGTCAATGTCTGACCAAGAAAGGGGCTCCATGCAAGACTCCACCCAGACAAGGTGATCGTTTTTGTTGGCGTCATAAGAAGAAATGTGACAAAGAGGTGACTGAGATTCTTCAAATCCCACGGGTTCCACTTCCCATCGCCATTGGTCAGATCCCTCCTCCACTGATCAAGCGCGCAGTCGTCGACATAGCGGATAAGATCGAGGAGGGAGATACAGTCACTGTTGCAACTGCAAAGACTCTGGATGACCTTGTGGATGCACTTGGACTGGATGATGTTACCGATCTACACTCTCTGACCGAGGAGGAGATGGATTACTTCATTGGTACTCTGTTACTACATGAGAACAAGGACAAGTTGGCCGATGTTGTTGCTGGGAAAATAGAAGAGCAGAACCTACGTGATCCACATGCAATCAGGATGCTCAAGTCACGTGAGTTGCTGAATGCACTGGCTGGCAAGTTCTGTCGCTGTATCAAAAAAGTCATGGATGGCGCAAAAGATGGCAAGATGACAGAGGGTATCGCCATTGCGATCTGTCGCAAAGGTGTTGTCCAGGGGCGTGGACTTGCATTCCCAAAATTCACATGCAAAACATATCCCGATCCAGGCGACAAATCAAAATACGAGGATACTCCCCTATTTCTACCCAGCAAGTTGCGCAAAAAGATTCTGGAAAAGCATCCTGGTTACCTGGTTTACCTCAGTGAGGTGATCGATGGCGATCTAGAATCCTTCCATAAGTTGAAAAAGGTTGACAAAAACAAATATCTTTCGCGTAAGTGAAATCGGATTTCACACACTCACTGTTTCAAGAACAAGCTGGACAAGCTGCTTGAAAGTCAGTTCGGTAGCAAGGATTCCAAGGCCAACAAGGAAAATCTGTGTGGCATCAGTAAGAGCTACCGCGAGTCGAATCTGGCCACTCTGGTTGACCCTCTCAACCTCGATGCAGAGATCGAACAGCTTGAGACCACGATCGAAGAGGTTGAGAAAGAGGTTGATTTTGTATTGTCGGAGAGCAACGCCCTGATACGCATCAAGATCGATTGATGGTTCCAATCCAATGACATGATATTGGTTCCACTCGACCCATACCCTGGAGATCCATGGTTTTTCTTTTATAATTGCTTTGTCATATAAGTACTTCTATCCACGGGACCAAAATTGATTCACCTTTCCAACAGTTGCGATCTTGTTACCAACAACACGTATCATCACTTTACACGCATCAAAAATGTCCACCGGGTCCAAGGAGATCAGCAAGGAACTGATTGACAGTTTGTGTGCCGAATTTGAATCTGATCCTCAACAAAAGCTGATGCAGAACATTCTCACGAAGAATGAACTACTCGCTCTCCGTGTTAGCCGAGATCGGACACAAGTATATGCGAATCCTCATCAATTCCTGGTACAGGTCACACCGCGAACCAAGGTCTCTGATCAGAAATCATCCGGTCGATGCTGGGAATTTGCAGCTCATAATGTCATTCGTCGTGCGATGATTGAAAAATTCAACCTACCCCTCGATTGGGAGTTTTCCCAATCATTCTTCTTTTTCTGGGACAAGTTCGAGCGAATGAATTACAACATGTTGCGCATCATTGACACTGTACTCGAGCCTTGTGACAGTCGAATCGTCCAGCATCTACTGTCTGATCCCACGTGTGATGGTGGTCAGTGGGACATGTTCTGCAACATTGTTGCAAAGCATGGCATGGTTCCAAAAGCAGTCTATCCTGAATCGGTCCATTCATCCAAGACACGCGCTCTGAACACCGTGTTGAAACGACTCTTCCGTAAGACAGCAATGAGAATTCGCACAGTGTGCTACGCGCGAGCCGATGATGATGATATGGATACATGCCACTCTCTGTTGGACACATTCCGAAAAGATGTGTACTGCATTCTCTGTAAGACTCTTGGTACTCCACCAAATTCATTCGTCTGGAAAGACTGCGACAAGGCCGGTAAGATGATTCCTCCAGCATATGCACCAGTTGATGTGGAGATGACTCCTCTGGAGTTTTACAACAAGGTTGTGCCATTTGATCACCGTGACTATGTTTGTCTGATCAATGACCCCCGCAACTCCTACAATTGGTACTATACCGTCAAGTACTTGGGCAATGTTGAAGGAGGGGCTCCAGTCAATTACCTGAACACCGAGATCGAGGAGATGAAAATGGCGGTTCAAACTAGTCTGAACAACAACCAAGCTGTCTGGTTTGGTTGTGATGTTGCAAAAGAAAAGAATGGTGTCATGTTGGATGATCAGCTTGATGACACCGATGCCCTTCTGAATGTTGATATGACAATGACTAAGGAGGAAAGACTACTGTCTGGTGAGTCTCTGATGACTCATGCCATGGTCATTACGGGTTGCGACGATCAACTCTCTGAGCCCAGATTCTATGAGGTTGAAAACTCATGGGGTGCAGAAGGTAACAAGAAGGAGACTGGTGGCTACTACTGCATGAGTGATACCTGGTTCTCGAAATGGGTATATGAGGTCGTCGTCCGCAAGGAGCATCTCCCAAAGGGTATCAGTAGGCTCATAGAAAAAGGTCCAGAGTTGATGGTGGGTGTCACTGAGCTTCCTCCCTGGGACCCAATGGGATCATTGGCAATGTAATCATTGTCAATGCAATGTAATCATTGTCAATGCAATGTAATCATTGTCAATGCAATGTAATCATTGCTGGTCATGACAAGAGGATGCCTGGAGCTTGCAGCTTCAGACATCCTCATTGGTTCTGCTGCAGCTGGTCACGTATGTAACTATAGATGTAACGTGGAGTGATTTTGAGTGACCAGAACTTCCACAATGTAAAAATTATCAGTAGATCAACCACCCACTTTGACACTGTGGACAAGTCTTTGTCTTCGATCTTATATACTGGGCTAACCAGATTGTGCATGAAACTGCTCTTGTTATCAACACCGAGAAGCGACTTTTCCACGAGAGTGAGAAAACACACATCGTTGCTCAACCACCAATGGAGACGCAGGCTCAGTAGTGTACCCAGATATACCAGAAGAACGAGTGGATCCTGTGTCAGGTGTCCGAACAATACGAACAGGACCAATGCAATATGCAGGATTTTTATCAGGTATGCAGCTGCTCGATTCATCATTCACTTATCATGGGCCTATATTTTTACACACATCCGCATAGAACTTTTTGACCCTTGGGTCACACTTTATCTTTGAGTAGCGTATCCCTTCAAGATAAAGTCCTTCGAGGGACTGTATACGAGATAGAATCACATAAGCCATACCAGGACTGAACGCCTCACGGAGATCTGCAATGACACATGGCAATGTTGCGCCCTGAGCTCTGTGAACTGTGATAGCCCAACTCAGCATTAGGGGGACCTGAGTTCGTTTAAGTGCATACTTGGGGTGCTCAGGCTTCCATGTGAATTTGCGTATAGTTTGCTGTAATCCATTGTGAAACTTGACAACAGGGAATGGAGCGGAACCGGGAGTTTCTGGATCCACCTCAAAATCTACCACGATGCCGGTCGCACCATTGACCAAACCTTTTTTGAGGTCTAGATTTACCAAGAGCATAACCTGACACCCGATAGTCAATAGCAGTTCTTTTTCAGCAGTGCAGTGCTTGTCCAAATAGTCTTCCAATCCTTTCTTGTCACGAGAGCACAGAGAAAGACGTGATTTAAACTGCGGCTTGACCGCCATCGTGTCCTTGAATGAGTATGAGACCTCAGTTTCTCCCAGAGCAAGAACACGATCCAGTTCCCTCTTGTTGATCTCGGCTACTTTGGCCTTGTGGGGATAGACCAAGGTCGGTCGCACTCCTCCATTTTGACCAACAGAATCGACAGAATCGCCAGAAGAACAGGAGGAGCTGATATTCTTGAGCAATCTGGAATTGAGAAGCTCTTTGCCTACTGATGTAATCTGTCCGAGTCGCACCTCGTTGAGCACTCTTTGTAAATCTGGATCGGATTGGCGCATGATCTGGTGCAAATGAATAGTACGATAGATTGCTTGAGACCAGTTTGTGCTCTCAAAACAGTAACGATCATTGTGGCCTATCGGGGGGAGCTGACAAAAATCGCCACTCAAAATCAACTGCAATCCGCCAAAAGGTTTATCTAAAACATCACGAATATGCCTGCCAATATAATCAAGCTTGTTAAAAAGCTCCGCACTCATCATCGAAATTTCATCAATCACGAGTAAATCTGTTGTTTTCCACCTATCGACAGTCTCAACATCATCTTGCAGAACCTTAAGAATCCTCTCTTTGTTGGTCTGGCGTGTAGGAATGCCTGACCAACTGTGTAGTGTCAAGCCATCGATGTGAGTCCCGGCAATACCAGTGAGCGCAGTTACCGCGATCGTCTTGTCCAAACCTAATGTCTGGAGAATGTGTTTAATAATATAACTCTTGCCGGACCCACCTGCACCTGTGAGACAGATGGAAACCCCTTCAGTAACAAGCCTCAGAGCCTCTTCTTGTCCTGGTGTCAGTTTTGGCTCATCCGGAATTGATGGTGATGCCATATATCTTGGAACAGGGTTGGGACAGGGGTGGATGGTATTCATTTTTCATCGCTATTTTGATTGATTTGATGATTGGTGAACCGTGGCACTTTCAACTGCCAGTATGGAGTTAACACAGTCTCACCAATGAATGTTGGCATGTTCAATCCACACACAGGGTTTGGGAAGGGAGGAACGGAGTCAGGGAGTCTTGGATATGGGGTGATCTTTATCCCTGCATTTCTGTGATATTCACATTCACCCAGATTTCCATGTGCAAGGTAGGTATGTTGTGGTACCGCTCGACACCCTAGATAGAGAGGAAAGATCTTGTGCTTCAGGAATCTCTGATCATATGTACGATCATAGCGGTAGTGCACATCATTGTTATTGAAATACTGTCTTATCAGTGTTTTGATATTGCGCAATATGTCTGCTTTGACACCCCACATGCCACCGAGAATCTCTATGGTGTGTTGTGGATGGTCATACAGCAAGTGAAAATCTTGGCCGCACTTCAGCCATTGATCAACTGCATATTTCTCCTTGTATCCAATTCTAGAGTCCGCATCTCGGAACATACATATCTTGACTGCAGGATCAGCAAGGGCATAATATCTCCAGAATGTACATTTTGCAATCGTCTCGGCAATATTTCTGTATTTCTCATATATTATTACAACCTCAGCTCCA
>Ga0180432_10011657_pt1 | contig 10332 bp, 11 predicted proteins | sample SS_ome_10_FD_132414 | JGI IMG/M metagenome (GOLD analysis project Ga0180432, IMG submission 132414) | Hypersaline lake sediment archaeal communities from the Salton Sea, California, USA - SS_1_MS_2 metaG | ecosystem: Environmental > Aquatic > Non-marine Saline and Alkaline > Hypersaline >...
ATGGGCCTCGGTATTTTCTGAAATATCTTCATCCTCCGGCTCATCTAACTCATGCCCCGTAATCTCTAAAATCTCTTCATCATCCGGTTCATCCAGATCGGTCTCGGTAATTTCTGAAATATCTTCATCCTCCGGCTCATCTAACTCATGCCCGGTAATCTCTAAAATCTCTTCATCATCCGGTTCATCCAGATCGGTCTCGGTAATTTCTGAAATCTCTTCATCCCCCGGTTCATCCAGATGGGCCTCGGTAATTTCCGAAATCTCTTCATCCCCCGGTTCATCCAGATCGGCTCCGGTAATTTCTAAGATCTCTTCACCTACCTGCTCTTTTGTATTTTCTCCTTTGTTTAAAGAAGTCATAATCATTCTTTATAGTATGATCTAAGTTTTACCCTTAACTTAATTATTACCTTTGAATGAATCTGAGGTATCCTTGATTCTGTTAAATTCAGAACTTTTGCAATTTCCTTTAATGTCAATTCATCGTAATAATATAGCGACATTACCAACTGTTCTTTTTTTGAAAGCTTTGAAAGCGCCTCGGATATAATCTTTTTCGATTCTTTTATTTTCAATTCATCAAAAGGGGAAGGTGTATCCGATACTTGTCTGGAAATTTTTGGAGCTTTTCCGTCCAGCATGATCTCATCAAGGCTTAAAAGCCCGGCTCCTTGGGCTTTCATAGTCATCCGATGGTATGAATCGATGTCAACTCCCATCTCCTCTGCAACCTCAAAATCATCAGGTTCTCTGCCGAGTTTCAGCTGAAGGGATCTCATTGCGTCTTCAATCCTGTGAATATTTCTCCTAATGGATCTGGAAATCCAATCCATTTTTCGCAACTCATCCAGAATAGCTCCTTTTATCCTGAGATTGGCATATGTTCGGAATTTAATCTCCTTTCTTGAATCAAATTTTTCAATGGCGTCAAACAACCCAAGCACCCCGGGGCCTATCAATTCTTCCTTGCATATATTGGGGGGCAGTCTAAGTGCCATCCTTTCGGCGATGTTTTTTACGAGAGGAGCATACTTAAGGACAAGCTCTTCTTTAAGCTTTTCATCCTTCTTTTCCTGCTCCGCCTGTGAAGCCTGCTGATATTTTTTTACCCCTGCCCTCATTACTTAAACCGTCTTCCTCGCCATCAACCTTTTAAAAAAGAATTTAATGTTACCGTCATTTGATTTTCCCATTGTCTGAATTAAAAGATAATCGGCAAGCTTTTTAAAACTATGGCTTGAAGTTGCCTCTGGATAACAGCAACTCACCGGTTCTCTTCTGCTTACAGAGTCGTGTAAATGTTTATCGTATGGTATAAATCCGGCGTAGTCTAAGGATATACTTCCCATAAATTTTGCGACCACACTGCTCATGTTCTTATATACGGACTTTGCCTCTTTTTCATCTTTGACCATATTCATCAAAAGATAAAAATCCTTCACCCCATGTTTGTTAAACATCACTTTTATCAGAGCATATGCATCTGTAATAGATGTGGGTTCCGGAGTTACTACCACTACTCTTTCCTGTGCCGCCATATTAAAATAAGTAACATTTGAGGAAATTCCCGCACTTGTGTCTATTAGCAATATATCAAACTTGCTTTTCAATATATCGAATTCATTTAGTAAATTGATCTTATGCCCCTCTGAAAGATGGGCTAATTCCTGTACACCTGAACTGGCGGGTATTATGGCGACATTTTCCGGACCTTTAACAATAATCTGAGACAGCTCCTTTTCTCCACTGATGACTTCTTCAATAGTATGTTTTGGGTTTATACCATAGATAATATCAATATTTGCCAGCCCGAGATCGGCATCAAAAATTAAGGCCTTTTTTTTCATCCTCTGATATGCAATAGCCAGATTACCGACTATATTTGTTTTACCGACCCCGCCTTTACCGCTGGTAACGGCAATAACCAGTGGACCGTTTATCTTTGAAGACTCTCTGTCGTCCTTATACTTTTTGAGCTTTTGAATCTTCCCGGATTCTTGTTTTATTATTCGTCTCAAATTGGTTGCCTGATCCATTCTTTTCTCTCCTACAAAATATTTTTTAATTCAAATGAAATAAATTTTATGAAACTTCGATATCTAAAGGTTTTCAGATGATTCCCGTATCGGATCGGATCACTGACTGAGTATAACAATCTTTCTAAACGGGACAAATCGACACCCTAATCTTTACTCAATAATAATTTTAAGATCTTTGCTTTATCCGCTTGCTCAATATCCTCAGGAACTTTCTGCCCGTTTGTTATATAAGAAATAGGCAAATTTAATTTCATAACCTGGTTTATAATTGAACCCCATCTTTCTGTTTCATCTATCTTGGTAAATATGTAACTGTGATATTTTAAGGCGCTGAAATTGACAGCCGCCTTGTTCATCTCAGACTCTGTGGTCGCGACACTCAAAAGAAGATGTGTGTTGATATTCATATCACCCGGCATCATTCTCTTTAATTCCTCTATCCGTGACATATCATACTGGCTCTGTCCGGCAGTGTCGATCAAGACAACGTTTTTTCCTTCCATCTTTTTAAGGGCAAAAAGCAAATCCTTTTTTTTAAATGCCTTAAAACAAGGGATTCCCAAAATATTTGCGTATGTATTGAGTTGTTCCATAGCTCCTATTCGATAGGCGTCTATTGAAATTAAACCGACCTTTTTCCCAAATTTCAGCATGAGCTGTGCGGCGAGTTTTGCAATTGTTGTGGTTTTGCCAACCCCTGTTGTACCGATAAAGGCTGCTATTATCGGGCGGTTTTCTCCGACTTTAAACGGATCTTTTGTCTTTATGACCTGCTTTATCTCTTTGGAGACTTTTTCTTTGACATTGTTCATACCGTTATCAGAATTCCCGTTGAACACCCCTGTCCTTTGTAAAAAGAGTCTTGCATAATGTTCATTAATGCCATTTTTTATCATTCTTGAATAGATGTTGAGAACTCCGGGAGTCAACAATAGTTTTTCTGAAAAACCACCGGAATGATTCAGAAGATAAAGCATCTCTTTTATACTCATGAGCTCTGATTCTACTTTGCCTAAAGGATCCGAATGCCCACTTGAAATATCACTTCCCGGCGGTATCGCAGTTACCTCAAACAGACCATGTTTACCGTCTCCCTTTATTTTCTTTGTAGAAATAATCATCGCATCATGGCCAAGGACCTCCTTAACCATGGCAGTGGCCTCTTTAATTGTCCCGGCTCGGTATTTTTTAACCTGCATAACTCAAACGTACCTTTCCAATTGATTTAAACCCTATATCACTTAATAGCTCGCTCTGGGACAGTACCATTAATGAGGGAACAAAATACTCCACCATTTTCTTTAAATGCCTTCGTATTACAGGAGATGTCAAAAGGATCGGCTGGATATTCTTTGACATGGCTTTTTCTGACTCCTTCTTGATAGAAGCAATAATCGAATCTGCAATCTTTGGATCAATGGAAAGATATGAGCCATGATCCGCATTCTGTATCCCCTGAATCAGCAGGTCCTCTACATTCTGGTCCATTGTTATCAGCTTCAAAAAACCATCCTCTCCTATATATGGACTGATTATTGATCTTGAAAGTTTATTCCTGACATATTCGGTTAACAGATCAGGATCTTTTGTCAAAACGGCATAATCAGCAAGAGTCTCAACAATAGTCAACAGATCTCTGATGGATATCCGTTCTCTTATAAGATTTTGCATGACCTTCTGCACGATACCTAAAGAAAGGAGATTCGGCACCAGCTCCTCAACCGCCTTTGGATAGGACTTGCTTAGGTTGTCCAGTAAATTCTGAACCTCCTGTCTCCCTAACAATTCAGAAGCATGCTTTCGAAGAAGCTCTGTAAGATGGGTAGCCATTATGGTTGCATCATCAACCACGGTATAGCCGGCAAGCCTTGCTTCCTCTTTCCTTTCCTCTGGTATCCAGACCGCAGGGATGTTAAATGCGGGTTCCATTGTTTCCACTCCGTCTATTTTCCTGCTAACATCTCCAGGATCCATGGCCAGATAATGATTCATCATTAATTCAGCCCCTGCTATTTTTACTCCTTTCAGAAGAAGCTGATACTCGGATGATTTCAATTGCAGATTATCCCTGATATGGATGGGGGGTATAACCATACCCATCTCAAGCGCAAACTGCCGTCTTATTGACCGAACCCTGTCAAGAAATTTCCCTCCCTGTTCTCTATCTACCAGTGGAATAAGTCCGTATCCGACCTCCAGCTCAAGAGGATCAACAATAAGCAGATGCTCAACGGGCTCCGGCCCCTCCTCCACCGTTTCTTTCTTTTTTTCCTCTATCTCTTTTATTTTTATTTTCTCTTCTCTTCCGCCAAGCAGAAAAACGCTTCCTCCAATTAGGATGGAAAGCAAAATAAACGGGATGTGAGGCAAACCCGGGATCAAACCAAAAAAGAATACCGTCAAGGCTGAAAGATATATAGCCTTTGGATAATTTAAGAACTGCTTTGCAAAATCCTTGCCCATAGTCCCCTCTGAAGCAGCCCTGCTTACAACTATTCCGGCTGCAGTCGATATGGTAAGGGCAGGAATCTGTGACACCAATCCGTCACCGACAGTTAAAAGGGTATAATTCTGAGCCGCATCAATGACAGACATTTTTTGTTGAAGCACTCCAATAATAAATCCACCAATAATATTAATAACGGTAATTATTATACCCGCAATAGCATCTCCTCTTACAAATTTTGCAGCGCCATCCATTGATCCATGGAACTCAGCCTCTCTTGTAATCATCGCCCTGCGCGCTTTTGCTTCATCTTCATCTATCAGTCCGGCGTTCAGATCTGCATCAACCCCCATCTGTTTGCCCGGCATACCATCGAGTGTAAACCTTGCAGCAACTTCAGCGATCCGTGTTGCACCTTTTGTAATAACCACAAAATTTACAATAACGAGGATAATAAAAACAATCAATCCGACCACATAATTCCCTCCGACAACAAAACTCCCGAATGATTTGATAACTTTTCCTGCGGCCAGGGCACCCTCATTGCCATGTAAAAGTATCAAACGGGTAGACGCCACATTGAGGGACAACCTGAAAAGGGTAGTCACCAATAGTAGTGGAGGGAATATGAAGAAATCTAAGGGGGTTATTGTATACATGGCCATCAACAATATGGTTATCGCAAGGGTAATATTCAAGGCCAGAAGGAAATCGAGAATAATTGACGGTAATGGGATAATCATTACCACAAGCACGCCAACCACACCAATAACCGTAATTATCTCACTGGATGTGCCGGGATTAACTTTTGAATTTACGACATCTTCCATTTTCTCTAACCTTTTTAAAGTTTGAAATGCCTAAAGTTTTGGTATTCTATCATTTTATAATTTGACTGCGCTGAAAGCGCATTTCTCAACTTTAGATCACTTTAGCTCACTTCAAACTTTTTAAGTGATGAAGTTTTTGTCTTAAAAAGCATAATATGTACAATCAAGTGCTTAAAATTTACTTATGCCAATCCATGTAAATAATTGGACCTTATTTTGTATATATAAGCCAGAATCTCGGCAACCGCCTGAAAAAGTACCGGTGGTATTTCCTGACCTATCTCAACCAGCGAATTCAGATTCCGGGCAAGTTCTCTGTTCTCCACAATCGGTATGTCATGTTCTTCTGCCAATTTTTTAATCTTTTCGGCGATCTTCCCTGCTCCTTTTGCGATTAATTTCGGTGCATTCATGGTAGAGCTATCGTATTTTAAGGCCGCGGCAAGATGGGTAGGATTGGTAATAATAACATCCGCCTCAGGAACAGCCTGCATCATCCTTCTCCTGGCCATTTCCATTTGAATGCTTTTTATTCTCGATTTAATCAAAGGATCACCTTCTGTCCTCTTAAACTCATCCTTGACTTCCTGTTTTGTCATTTTGTTTCTGTTTTCAAACTCCCATTTCTGGAATGCGTAATCGATGATTACCAGAACAATCATTGCCATGCCACATCTGATAAATATTTTAAAAAAGACCATAAAAATGTAAGAAAAAATAACATTCAGCTCCATTTCCCCTAAATGGGCAACATTGTTCATTTCACTCTTAACCGTGACATAGGCGATTCCGCTCACAACGACCAGTTTGATCAAAGACTTGAATAATTCCATGAAACCCTGTTTGGAAAAAAGCCTCCCGAATCCTTTAATGGGATCTATTTTGGACAGCTTGGGTATAATCGACTCACCGGACAATACAAACCCAACCTGCATGATATTGGATAAAATGGCCGTAATAAAAATGGCCGCCAAAAGAGGGCATAACGCCAGTATAAAATGGGCAGTCACCTGTTGAGCAAATACCAGAAACTCAGAAATGTTCAGATCATTCATTGTGGGAAGAGAAAATGATCCTTTCATAATAAGCTGAATATGGGAATAGGTAAAGGATCCAAAAAGGGATAAAGCAATCAGAGCGGACATAAGTACGGCCACCGAGGGCAATTCCCTGCTTTTTGCGACCTCTCCCTTTTCCCTGAGTTCTTGTCTCTTCTTGGGAGTTGGTTTTTCAGTCTTTTCTCCGGAACTTTCTTCAGCCATTTCCTACACCTTAAACCAGTTCATGGTATGAATTAACAAAGGACCCAGTCCTTCAAGATATCTTTCCATAAATCCCAAAAGCACATTTAAAGATATACCGAAAAAAAACAAGCCGATACATATCTGGATGGGGAATGCAACGATCATAATATTCATTTGCGGCATAAGTTTTGTAATCAACCCAAAAGCGACGTTTGTAAAGAGCAGGGCCGCAATTGGCGGTGCACCAATCTTCACGGCAATAAGAAACATGTCGCCGGATATTTTTGTCATTTTTTTTAACATCCCGACGTTTAAACCTAATGAGCCAACATTTATAATATTAAAACTATCCCTTAGAGCGTTTATTAATATGTGGTGCCCATTCAACAAAAGGAATAGTACAATGGCCACAAGGTATGCCGTATTAGCAAAAATAGAGACCTGTATGCCGCTTTGAGGATCAAGCACGTTGGTGATTGCAAATCCTGTTTGAAATCCTACCATTTGCCCCATCATCCTGACCCCTTCAAAAAATATTTGAACCATAAGTCCCAAAGTCATGCCGATAATTATTTCTGACAGGACCAACTGGGCAATTCCCAATAACGTCCCGGGAAACTCTACCATTTTATTATGGATAACGGGAAACAGAACTATAGTAATAACAAGGGCCAGCCCCGCTTTTATTAAATTCGGAATAACTCGCGCACTAAAAAATGGAAACATGACCAAAATAACACTGACCCTTATCAGCACGAGAAAGAATGCCTTGTATTCTTGATATGATATGGTCAATATATCCATTACTGTTTTTTTTAAGCCCTTTGAGAAAATTTAGCGAATTCATTTAATCCGGTATTTACGCAAATCATCTGAATGTTTGTGGGTTCTTTTTTTAAACCGGGATAGATCCTCTATCTAATAAAATAGGGTATCTGTTCAATAGCCGTCACAGTAAAGTGAATCAAATGATCAAGCATCCAGCTGGCAAAAAGAAGGAGTGCCAGTAAAACAATCAATATCTTAGGTACAAATGTCAACGTCATTTCCTGGATCTGAGTCACCGCCTGAAAAATGCTTATGGCCAGACCCACAACAAGACCAAGACCCAGCATTGGCATGGATACAAGAATGGTCGTTCTTATAGCCTGCTGTGCAAAAGTAATAACAGTTTCCGGTGTCATATTTATCCACCCACAAAACTTTTTACCAGTGATCCTACAATCAAATTCCAACCGTCCACCAGAACAAAAAGCATCAACTTAAATGGAAGCGATATCATAATTGGCGGAAGCATCATCATCCCCATGCTGAGCAATACACTCGCAACGACCATATCTATGACAAGAAAAGGGACGTACAGAACAAACCCGATAATAAAAGCGGTCTTTAACTCGCTGATTACAAAAGCCGGTATCAAAATGGATGTGGGAATGTCTTCCCTGTTCTTTGGTTTATCCATCTTTGCCATATTAACAAATAAGGATAGGTCTTTTTCTCTAGTCTGCCGGAACATAAACTTTCTAACCGGAGTTATAGCCGCTTTAAATGCGTCTCCCTGTGAGATTTCTTCATTCAGATATGGCTGAAGTGCGTTATTATTGATCTTCTGCCAAACCGGCATCATAATAAAAAAGGTCATGAATAAAGCAAGCCCCGCAATGATTTGGTTGGAGGGGGTTTGCTGCGTTCCAACCGCTTGCCGTAAAAAGGTAAAAACCACAGCCAGCCTGGTGAAAGACGTCATAAGTATAAGTATAGCCGGAGCAAGAGTAAGCACCGTTAATAAAAAGGCAATCTGTAGTAAAACCGAAACATCACCGGGATCCCCACCTTTTTCCACCCCTATATGAAATGAAGGTAAAATTAGATCAGCAGCCCACGTATTGTTTACCAGTAGAATACAAGCAACAAGTGAAACGATAGTGATAAATAGTATTCTGCTATGTATTTTATTCCTTAATCTCATGTTCTTTTCCGCTGACCTTTTTACCTTGATTTAATTCATCGAGTTTTGTTAAAAAATTAATTCTTCCCGGTGTAATGCCCAAAACAATCCTTTTACCTGAAACCTCTATGACCTCAATCCTTTCTTTCGGTGATATATGCAGTGAAGAAAGAACCTTTATGAGTATATCTCCTTTAACCTTTTGCTTTGGGAGTAAATACTTTTTCATCAGAATAAGAGCCAGAACCAAAAAACCAAGCACAACAAAAAGCATGGCTATGGTCTTAATCCCCGTATTTATCAAGTCAGCTTCTAACATCCCGCCTACCTCAAACCTGAATCAACCCAAAGACTTAACCCGATCAACAGGATTGATAATATCAGCGACCCTTACTCCAAACTTATCATCCAGAATAACGACTTCACCTTTTGCAATCAATTTATTGTTGATATAGATATCTAGCGGTTCACCAACCGGTTTGGTCAACTCTAATATGGATCCACGACCTAACTGGAGCAGTTCATTTACAGGCATCTTAACCTTGCCCAATTCCACAGAAACATCGAGTGGTAAATCAAGAATAAGGTCCATATCGTATTTTTCACTCTGATCCGATCCGTTATCCTGTGATGCACCTGGTTCGTTGTTTTCTTTTATTTTATCGTTTGCTTCATCCATCTTTTACTCCCCTTTAATTATCTCACTTATTTTAACAGCTTTCCTGTTGTTACAGGATCCCGGAGAACCCTTAAATTTCGGAATGCCTTCGATATTAACAATAGCGAGATCACCCGGTTTTTGATCCAGCAATATTACATCATCAACCTTCATCTTCAGCAGTTCCTGCCCTTTAATCTTTGCCATTCCCATTATGCAACTCAATTCGACATTCATATCCATTATTTTTTTCTTAAGATACTTCCGCCATTCCTTATCAACCGCTATTGAATCACTGTGAAACCCTGTTTTGAGCCTGTCTTTTATCGGTTCAATGGACGAATAGGGAATACAAATGGTAATTATTCCCGTTCCGTTTTCGAGCTCTACTTCGAATCTATTTACAATGACCACATCATCGGGTTTTACAATTCCTGCAAACTGAGGATCCATTTCCGAATGAGAAAAAACCGTCTTAACTTCATATACATCTGACCAGGCTTGCTGAATCTCCCCAAGAATTATTTTAACTATTTTTTCCACGATCTTTGTCTCAATTGCTGTGAAACATCTGCCTTCGAGTTTGACATAACTCACTCCTTTACCTCCGAATAGGCTATCAACAAAGGAAAATACCAGATTACCTTCCAGAACAACAAGAGAGTTCCCCCTTAATGGTTCAAGGGTGAATATATTAAGACTTGACGGCACCGGAAGAGAAAGACAAAATTCATTGAATTTAACGGACTCTGTAGAAGCCAGACTAACATCCACAACATTCCTGCTTAATATGGGAAGGCTTGTCCTCAAGAAAGCCACAAGCCTTTCATTGATAATTCCCAGAGCGGGCATCCTGAGATGTAACGGCCCGGCAGGCCCACTAAAATCATATTCCTTTATTTCTTCACTTTTTTCAGGGACGTCCGTTTCGGTTTCAACCTTCCCCTCACTGATACCGTTTAGAAGAGAGTCAACCTCGTCCTGTGATAAAACATTTCCCATTATTGCACCACAAATTCTGTAAAAAAGATCTTACGAACCGTTTTATTACCCAGTATCTGATTCATCCTTAATAAAATTGCATGTTTCAATTCAAGCTTGCCTTCCATTGTATTAATGTCCTTCAATGTCTGACTCGATAGAAGAATAAGTACGGTATCTCTC
>Ga0180432_10011659_pt1 | contig 10330 bp, 9 predicted proteins | sample SS_ome_10_FD_132414 | JGI IMG/M metagenome (GOLD analysis project Ga0180432, IMG submission 132414) | Hypersaline lake sediment archaeal communities from the Salton Sea, California, USA - SS_1_MS_2 metaG | ecosystem: Environmental > Aquatic > Non-marine Saline and Alkaline > Hypersaline >...
CGCCTTGGGCGTCCTCTCCCACAAACGTCTGCCCGCGCCGCTCTGTACAGATCACCTCCAAATTACGGCCTTTGATCTTGTCCATGACGTAGTAACAAATCCCCTCCTTTTCGTCGACGGAATGGATTGCGACGATGTTGGGGTGGTGCAGTCTGGCTGCGGCGCGTGCCTCACGATGGAACCGTTTGATGGCAGATTGTTCTGTTCGGGTGTCGAGATGAAGCACCTTCAGGGCGACTTGTCGATTGAGAGATATCTGATGGGCCTGGTAGACCACGCCCATGCCCCCGCTGCCCAGGCGTTTTTCGATGCGAAAGTCACCGAGCTGTATGTTGGGTTCCAGGCCTGATAATGCCAAGTGATCGCTGTTCTGGTGCGAGAGGTGGTTGGCACTGCCGTCTTCAGCTGCGTGTGAGTCCATCTCGGCTCTGACTTGCGCCAACCTGAACGCACAACGGTCACATAAGCGCAGATGGCGGCGCCAATCTGTGAGTTTGTCGGTAGGCGCGTTGGCTTGCGCGAAAGCTTTCAAGTCCTGGCCTGACAGACAATTGCTTCTTGGTGACGGCATGTTCTGCATTGTGGCCGGCCTTGTGCAAGATTGCACTGTTTCTTACGAGGACGGATTCAAGTCTCAAGTGCGGCACATGGGTGCGCTACGCTGCGCCCCCGTTTGTACAGCCCCTACAGCCCCAGTCGGTCTTTTCCGTCAAAACTGGATCATGGCCTTGACGACGCCATCGGCGTAGCTAGCGACCAGGTCAAACGCCTCAACCGCCTGCGCCAGCTCAAAACGGTGGGTAACCATAAAGGTCGCGTCAATATCCGGGCGTCGGAGCAATTCGAGCGTGGCATCAACGCACTGGTTCTGGCGGCGTACATTGACAACAGAGAGCTCTTTGCGGCGCATCTTGTCGATGACAAAGGAGACGCGCTCTATTTCGGGGATGCCGATGAGCATGAGCTTGCCGCCGGGTTTGAGCAGGTCGACGGCCTGATCGAGGGTGTCCTGCTGGCCGGCACATTCGTAGACCACATCCATGCCGGCGGGCTGGGCCTCGAGAATCGCCGCCACGATATCCTCTCGCAGGGGATTGCCGGTCCAGCTTGCCCCGGCGGCGCGAGCGGCGTTGAGTCTGGGGTCAATTTTGTCTGTTGCGTAGAGCTGGCCGGAACGGACGGACCGAGCAGCCATGAGCACGCTGAGCCCAACCGGGCCGGCACCGAGGACGGCGGCATCGTGGCCCGCCGCCAAGGCCGACTGCTGGACGGCATAGACGCCGATGGCCAGGGGTTCGCTGATGACGGCCTCATCGACGCTCAAGCGGTCGGTGACGGGAAAGAGGCATTTTTCGGGCATGACGATGCGTTCAGCGAGACAGCCGGCGGCCTGGCCTGGACAGCCGAGAAATCGCAAGTTGCGGCAGGTGTTTTCGCGGCCGGCGCGGCACTGGTCACACTGGTGACAGGGCATGGCGGGATCGACGGCGACTTCATCGTCGACCTTGACGCGTTCGACGGCGGAGCCGACTTCGATTACCCGGGCGGCGCACTCATGGCCGAGGACAAAGGGGAACTCGACGACCATGGAGCCGATGCGGCCGGTGGTGTAGTAGTGCACGTCGCTGCCACAGACGCCCACCTGAAGGATTTGGAGCAGGACATCGGTGGGATTAGTGATGGTGGGTTCGGGAATGTCGATGAGGGCCATCTTTCGAATGCCGGTCAGAGCCATTGCCTTCATGGGGCGAGCCTTTCTTCGATTTTCGAGACGCACTATCGGGGGCAATATTAACGCTAGCGGCTGGGTGTCCACGCCCGAGCATAGCAGCTCGACAGGGCCATTGTCAATCGTGAGCTGTCACGGATGGAGGTAGCAAAAGAGCTCGTCACAGTCGGAGGATACGGGAGGGGTGGGGGCAGCGGCGTCCTGGGGCAGGGCAGCAGGTTCGCTGGTTTGGGTGAGGAAGGTGAGGTCTTCGCTGCCAAAGGCGACAGGCTCGATGTCAGGTCGCTGGCCGAGGTGGAAGGGTTTTTCCAGTTCGTCCGGAGCGATAGGGTCGCCAAGTTTGTCATAGGCGATCATGATTTCGGGACTGAATGGATTGGTGCGGTCGTGTCGGACGACCACGGCCCATCGTCCGTCGGCGAGCTGCAGCTTGGCACCGATGGGCAGTGGCTGGACGATGCTGGCGAATACTTTGAGGACAATGGGGTCGTAGAAGGGGCGGTAGCGGCCGATGACCATTTCGTGGAGGGTGCGGATGGGGCTTTTGGCGTTTGCGAAGATACGGGTCGAGACGCCGGCAGCATAGGAATCCGCGACGCGTAGGATTCGGGCAAAGACGTTGACCTGATCGCCAGCCAGGGCGTTCGGATATCCGGAGCCGTCGTGATTTTCGTGATGGCACTGGACAATCTGGCGGGCCATGGGGTCGATCTGCTGGCCTAACATGGCGGCGCCGACGGCAGGATGCTGGCGAACCTGGCGTCGCTGCTCACTGCTCAGCGGTGCAGGGTTCGTGTAGAGATCTTCGAGCGGGACCATGCCGATGTCGTGGAAGAGGGCGGCGGTGGCGAGGGGGGTAAGGTTCATGGCGTTGTGGACGACAGTGGCGTGGCTAAGGCGTTCGCGTTCCTGTTTGATGTAGTTGCGCAGGGTGTTGCCGATGACGAGGCTCAGGTAGAAGACGTTGGCGGCGTGCTCCTGGAGGTAGTCGCCCCAGCCGTTACTCTGTTCCATGACGGCGGTAGTGACGGGGTTTTCGCTCAGGTAGGTGAGCATTTCCTGAATGACGTCATTGATGCCGGAGATGTTGTCGGCGTTGAGGGCGACACCGCCACGGATGGAGGCGCTGACCTTGCGTGCGACCTGAGAGATGTTGCGTCGGACTTCGTGTGCCACGTGGCGGTCGGCGGAATCGTCGTCGAATTCGACCACGTTATCGAGGACGGGATCGATGACGCGGACCATAACGTCCGGTAATTTTCGGGTCAGGGCGCGGATGTCGTATTCGTTGAGCTTTCGGCCATGGGGCAAAAGCACGGTGTAATTGTTGACGACGCTGGCGGCCAGGATCATCCCCGGCTCAAGTTCGTTGACGCCCACGAGTATCGGCACAGGTGGGACCTCCTTCGGCGGTCCTTATCGGGAGGTGGCGTTATGGCCCAGGCACGCGCAAGGGCTGCCACTGGAGGTTACATCGGCGTTTGAGAGGCGGCGATCCACCATAATGACCGGTGGGGCGCCGCCACGTGCGGCGGTCCCATGGGGTACCGCGCACCCCCACGCTGTGTCAGTCGGCTTGTGGGACGGTTATCCGATGTCGGGCTGGGGCATGGGCCCGGCCAGGCCGTCATCGGGTGCTGGTTCTGATTGGGGGTTCTTATCGGGCTTTTGGGCCGCTTCACGCTGCTGCTCGGCGGCGAGCAGGTCGGCGACGGTGGGGCGATCGAGGGTCTTTCCGGCGAGGATCTGTTTGACCTCATCGCCGTCGAGAGTCTCATATTTGAGCAGGGCGTTCTTGACGCCTTCGAGCTGGTCTCGATGCTGCTCGAGCATGCCTTTGACGTCGGCATAAGCCTGGTCCATGAGCAGTTTGATTTCGTCGTCGATGGTTTCGGCGGTGCGGTCGGAGTATTCGCGTCCACCGACGAAGTCGCCGAGGTAGGTTTCGCCGGTTTCGCTGCCGTAGCGGACAAAGCCGAGCTTGTCGCTCATTCCCCAGTCCATGACCATTCGTCGAGCGATTTCGGTGGCCTGCTGGATGTCGGCCTGGGCGCCGCTGGAGATATCGCCGCAGAAGACGTCCTCAGCCATCCGGCCGCCAAAGCAGACGCGCAGCAAGGCAAGGCAGTATTTGCGGGTGTAGAGGGTGCGGTCCTTTTCTGGCAGGCTAAAGGTAGCGCCACCCATGTGGCTTCGGGGAATGATGCTGACCTTGTGGACCGGGTCGGCCTCTTCCAGCAGCGACTGCACCACGGCGTGACCCGCCTCGTGGTAGGCCGTGGCGACTTTTTCTTTTTCGTCGACGACGTGACTGCGTCGGGCCCGGCCCCAGCGGACCTTGTCACGGGCCTCTTCAAGATCGGCCATTTCGACGTAGTCCTTATTGGCCATCGTGGCGGCCAGAGCAGCTTCGTTGATGATGGCCTGAAGGTCGGCGCCGCTGAACATGGGCGTGCCGCGGGCCAGGCGATGCAGGTCCATTTCAGGACCCATCTTGACCTTTTTCGCGTGCACCTTGAGTATTTCCGCACGGCCTTTGATGTCCGGCAGCGGCACGTAGATTTGGCGGTCGAAACGTCCGGGGCGGGTCAGGGCGTGGTCGAGCACGTCGGGGCGGTTGGTGGCGGAGATGACAATGACCTGGTCGTTGGTGCCGAAGCCGTCCATTTCGACGAGGATGGCGTTGAGGGTTTGTTCGCGTTCGTCATGGCCACCGCCGGCGATGCTGGCGCCGCGTCGCCGGCCCACGGCGTCGATTTCGTCGAGGAAGATGATGCAGGGCGAATTGTCCTTGGCTTGTTTGAAGAGGTCGCGGACGCGGGAGGCGCCAACACCGACGAACATTTCGACAAAGTCGCTGCCGGAGATGCTGAAGAAGGGCACATCGGCCTCGCCGGCGATGGCCTTGGCGAGCAGGGTCTTGCCGCAGCCGGGCTCACCGATGAGTAGGACGCCGCGGGGGATGCGCCCGCCGAGGCGCTGGAACTTCTTGGGGTTGCGTAGGAAGTGGATGATTTCCTGGACTTCGTCCTTAGCCTCATCAATGCCGGCGACGTCTTCGAAGGTGACCTTGGATTGTTCCCTGCTTCTGACCTGGTGTCGGCTCCGGCCGAAGCTGCCGAGCATGCCGGCACCGCCGGCGCCGCGGAACTGGCGGAAGATGAAGAAGTACATCACCGCGAGGATGAGAATCCAGGGGAGGACCCATCGGAGGATTTCAAAGATGGGATTGGGCTGCGCGTAGCCCCACTTGACGTCGTTGTCATTAAGGAGTTTGCGAAACCATGCCTGTTCGCCGACGCCGGAATCGATATCCACCTTGAACTGCTCGCGGGCGTCGGTGCCTTCCAGGGCGTCGGGTCGCATTTTGCCTTCGAGCGATGTTTCGTAGACCTTGAGGGTGGCGACTTCGCCGTTCTTGACGCGTTGCTCGAATTCCGACATCTCGATGAGGTCGGCGCGCTGGCCGTAATTGGTGAGCATCAGCACCAGCAGGACGGCCATCATGAGGAAGATGATCCAGCTGTAGGCATTCTTTGGTGCTCGATAGGGGCCCTGTCCTGGTCCTCGGCCGTTGCCATTGGGGCGATCAGGGTTGTTTTTTTTCTTGTTGAAGCCGTTTGCCATGAGCTTTTTTTCGGTCTCCTTGGTAATATCTTACGCTTTTTTAGCGCGCCAAAGCATGGACTCGTCCGTTTTCTGCACGCTAAAGCGTGAACTCTTACTACTGTTTTTGGAGGCTGTTGGTTCGTCAGGCAGTGGTGACGACGGCTGAGCGTCCTTTTTCAAGATCACCAGGGTCTTTCCATGGCCTGGACGATTTCTAGGGCCATGTGTTCGGCAGCTTCTTTTGCGGCGCTGTCGACGCCGGCTCCGAGTGTTTTGACACAACTGCCGCTGGCGCGGACGGGCATATCGTCGAGGAAGCGTTCGCCCGTGCGTAAGTCCTCCCAGGTCACCTTGGCGAAGACGGTCAACTCGTTAATCATCGGCCTGTCCAGCTCGCGTTGTTGGGCCAGGACGGTTTCGTTGACGCGTCCGATCGTACCGTAGAGGACGGTGTCGGCCTTTCGTCGGTCGGCAACCACTTTGTAGGGGCTGTGCAGCTCGAGTTGTTGCGCCAGGGCACGGGTGAGGTCATATTCGATGCCTCGCCGGAAGGTCTCAGCTTGAAACATCTCGACGCAGACGGTCCTGACGTCGGTCCGATAAAGTTGCTTGCTGGTATAGCCGGCAGCAGGGTCGACGTTTTCGCAGCCTGTCAGTGCCATCATGGCGGTTGCACAGGCGAAGGCGGCCCCACTCAGGTACACAACATTATAGTCGCGAATCGACCGGTAGTTCATAGGCGTCCTATAAAAGCTTACGCAAAAGTGGTTCAGTCGGAGTCAACCAGTAACTGGGCGGCCCTTTCTGCCCAGACGGTATCGGGCCAGCGTTGCTGCACATGCTGGGCGTAGATGCGTGCGGCCTGAGGCTGGTGGGTGCGGCGGTAGAAATCGGCAATATTGTAGTGCTTCTCGGCGAGCTCCCAGTCGATGCGTTGGAGTCTTTGGGTGATGCCGAGTTGGGCGGCCTTTTCGGCAAAGCGTGCGCGATATTGTACGTACCGCACCCGCGCGTCGGTAAGGCAACTGCTGTCATAGGCCGGTCCGCGGTATTGAGCGTGGGTAGCCTCGGCGTTTCGCAGCAGGGCGCGTTCGTAGAGGGTGGTCTTGCTGTAATGGTCGACGAGAAGTTGATAGGAGGACTGTGCTTCGAGGAATCGGCCTCTCTGGTAGTAGAAATCGGCTTGCATCATGAGCGCTTCGGCAGCGAGGGCGGACCCGGGCCATCGTTCGACGACGCGGTCGAGGATTTCAATGGCCTCGGTGCGGGCACTGGTGGGGATGAAGCCCCACACCTTACGTCTTTCGCCCAGCAGGAAGCGTCGGGCGATGTCCATCTGCTCGCGCAGGGCGGTTTCGAAGAGCTTGCTGGCGGGGTGCTCGTCGAGGAGCTGGTCGTAGGTTTCGAAGGCCTTGTAGAGGCGGCGGCGTTGCAGACGAGCCCGGGCCTTGAGCAAGAGGGCGCTGTCGCGGTGAGGAGCAGCCTCGTCGTGGTCTTCAATCCACTTGGCGGCCAGTTTTTCGGCCTTTTTGGCGTGCCCGTCGAGCAAGGTCGCCCGGGCCTGAACCAATGAGGCGGGCAGGTCCGGCAGGAGTTGTGACAGGTCCAGGGGACGGGCCGATTGCGCCTGGGCTTGCGTGGGCAAAGCCAGGGAGGCCCCGAGCAAGACCAGGCCGAGCAGCGTTTTCAGCGAAACAGATGTCCAATAAGCCATATTTACCCTATTTGCGTCCAGGAGCTTGCCAAAAAACTGTCATTGACAGCGGCCATTATAGCGTCATTGGCGACGGTTGCAATAAATCCCCCGAGGCCAGGCAGTTGTGTTGGCATGATGGCAGGATATTTGACTTAAGACGGGCTCGGCGGTATTTCAGTAATAAACGATCAAACGCAGCGGCAGGGGCAAGTGGAGCCATTATGGCCTTGGTGGTAAACGAGCAGGTTCGAATCCCTGAGCAGTATATCGAGTTGATTTTCGTCCGTTCCGGCGGGCCAGGCGGCCAGAACGTCAATAAGGTTAGCAGTGCCGTTCAGCTGGTGTTTGACCTGGCCAAATGTCCAGACCTCACGCCGGCGGTAAAGCAACGTCTGCGTGGTTTGGCAGGACGGCGTCTGACGGCCACGGGCAAGCTGGTGCTGCGGTGCGAGACGTACCGGTCGCAGCATCGTAATCGTGCGGTATGTCTGGAGCGTTTGCGTGAGCTGGTGGCTCGGGCGTTGGAGCGGCCCAAGCTGCGGCGGCCTACGCGTCCGACGGCAGCGAGCCGACAGCGGCGACTGCAGGCAAAGAGGCACCGTTCGCATATTAAGGCCTTGCGCCGCGGGCCAATGACAGAGGAGTAATGAAGCATGGCACATGTGGCGAAGTGGTGGATGTTGGCGTTATGGCCTGACTGGTTGCGGCGGCGGATGCAGCAGCCTGAGGAAATGGTGGGCCGATGGGTGCATGAAGGGATGACCGTAGCGGATCTGGGCTGCGGGTTGGGGTTTCTGACGCTGCCGATGGCTGAGATGGTGGGCGCTGGGGGACGGGTGCTGGCGGTGGATTTGCAGGAGGCGATGCTCAGTCGGCTGGAACGCCGGGCAAGGCGGCGGGGCCTGCTGGAACGAATTGAGCTGCGTCAATGCGGCGAACGGGACTTGGGCCTCGACGGGGGGCTTGATTTTGCGGTGAGCCTGAACGTGGCGCACGAGGTGCCGGACGCGGGTCGTTTTTTCGCTCAGATACGGGCGGCACTCAAGGGCGAGGGGCGTTATCTGCTGATCGAGCCGATCTTTCATGTGCCAAAGGGGCGGTTTGAGGGCTTTTGTGAGCTGGCCCAGCGCGAGGGGCTCTGGCCGCTGGAACGCCCGGTGATCGCGTCGAGCCGGGCTGTGTTGTTCGGACCACGGTAGGGGGCAAGAACCATCTCTCGGGTGCGCAGCAGAGCGAGCAGGCAATAAACCGGGAGCGACTCTCAGGCTGTAAGTATTTTTTTTTGCAAGGGTTTATGGAATACAGAAGCGATAATAAGCGTGGTAGTACCTAGCATCTGCCCGTTGGTAGCCCTATTATTGGAACCTATGAATACAGGAAGTTGGACAATGAGGCGTGAGAAGGCATTGGCAGGGTTTGCCGTCGTGCTATTGGCGTTGCTGGTGGGGGGCTGTCCACCACCGTCGGCACGGCGTGGCGGGCTTGCGGCGACGGCGCCAACGGTGGGGATGATGAGCGTGGAGCGTCTGGCGGGCCGGCTGGGGATGTGCGTGGTGGAGACGGATGCGGTCCACGTAGAATTTGCCGACTTTGAGGACGCGGTTTTGATCAGGGCGACACAGCCGCCCACGGCAACGATCAATGGTTTGAAAGAGGTGCCCATCGAGGGATTGCAGGTCTGGCAGGGGCGTTTCTTTGTTGCCAAGTCGCTGGAGGGGACGTTGCGTGAGGTGCTGAACAAGCCGGTGGCAGGCTCGACAAAGCCAACGGTGATGGCACCGTTGCAGGACCTATCGCGTACCAAGGTGATGTTGGATCCGGGCCATGGGGGGCGCGACCCCGGCACCCGAAGCGCGCGGGGTTATCAAGAGAAGGCGCATAACCTGGCGGTGGCGGAGCGGGTGGGGGCGATTCTGGCGCGTCAGGGAGTGCAAGTGGTCTGGACGCGGCGTGATGATCGTTTTGTGGAGCTGGATGCTCGGGTACGACAAGCCAACTACGTGAACCCGACATTGTTCGTCAGCATTCACGCCGACCACGCGCGGGACCATTTGGTCCAGGGCTTTACGTTGTACGTAGCCCGGGGGGCGTCGAAGAAAACGTGGGCGGCGGCACATTCACTTCGACGGGCAATGTCCAAGATGTCCGTAAAGAGCCGGGGTATCCGCAAGGCGAACTTTCGGGTGCTTAAATACACCCGATGCCCGGCCGTATTGATTGAGGCCGGGTACATGTCGAACCCGTACGAGGCGGTACGGCTGGCCAGCGCGCAGGGCCAGAAAGCGCTGGCCGAAAGCATCGCGGCGGGGATTATCGAGTTTCTGCGGCAATCATAGGACGTAGAGCAGCGTCAGGCGGTTGTCTGAGTAAGGTTGACGTTGGCGGGGGCGGCTGGGCCTTCTTTGGGCTCGCCCATATAAAGCGTAACGTGGGGGAAGGGGATTTCGATATCACGCTCGTCGAAGGCTTTTTTGAGTCGGCGGTTGAACTCACGTCCAACAGCCCATTGGCGAATGGGTTTGGTTTTGATGCGGGCTTTGATGACGACAGCAGAGTCGGCGAACTGGTCAAGGCCGAGGATTTCGATGGGCTCCAGGATGTCGCGTCCAAGAGTGGGGTCCTGGCGGAGGTCTTCGTCGACCTGTTTGATCACTTCGACGACCTGGTCCGTATCTTCGCGATAGGCGACACCGATATCGAAAACGTAGAAGGAAAACTCCTTGGTCATGTTGGTGACGGTGTCGATCTGCCCGTTGCGCACGTAGTGCACGTGGCCGGCGAGGTCGCGGAGGATGATCATGCGAAGATTGACCTTCTCGACAAGGCCGGATTTGCCGGCAATCTGGACGACGTCGCCCACGCGAACCTGGTCTTCGAGCAGGATGAAAAAACCGCTGATGACGTCCTGGACGAGACTCTGGGCACCAAAGCCAACCGCCAGGCCGACAACGCCGGCGGCGGCCAAGATCGGGGCGATCTTGATGTTGCACTCGCCCAGGATCATCACGGCCGCCACAGCCAGAATGCCAATACTCAGGGCATAGTTGACGACCGAACTGAGGGTGTCAGCCCGTTTCTTCATCTCGCCATCGGCTTTGCGGAACATCACGGTAAAGAGTCGGCGTGAGATAAAGCGGGCCAGCCATAAGGCCGCGACGGTAAGGATGATGATAACGCCAATCTTCACACCGTGGTCCAGAAGCCAGGCAATGGTCTTGTTCCAATATAGCTGCCAGTCGATGTTCATGAGCACGTCTCCTTAAAGAGTCGTTAAGTCCACATAGTCGTCCTCACCC
>Ga0180432_10011660_pt1 | contig 10330 bp, 8 predicted proteins | sample SS_ome_10_FD_132414 | JGI IMG/M metagenome (GOLD analysis project Ga0180432, IMG submission 132414) | Hypersaline lake sediment archaeal communities from the Salton Sea, California, USA - SS_1_MS_2 metaG | ecosystem: Environmental > Aquatic > Non-marine Saline and Alkaline > Hypersaline >...
AAGTGTATTTTGAGTATGGCAAAGATATGGATGTGGCGCTTGCCGATACCCGGGCAAAACTTGATCTTATCAGGAATAACCTTCCACTCGATGCGGATGAACCGAAGATTTATAAGGCTGACCCGTCTATTCTTCCCATACTTGAAGTCGCTCTATCTTCGCAAACAAAGGATGAACGGGCACTGCGTGACTGGGCGGAAAATGATTTGAGCAATTATTTTCTTGGCATACCGGGCTTAGGAGCGGTCGTTGCGTCCGGCGGCAGGGTGCGTGAAATACAGGTCGTATTCGACAAGGATAAGGTGCAGAAGTATGAGCTTTCAACCGAGAAGATATTAAGGCTTTTAAATGAAGAGAACATTGAATTTCCCGCAGGGAGGGTTTCCGACACAAACAAAGAATACAGTGTCCGTCTTTTGGCTGAATTTAAAACACCGTCCGCTATAGGGGATATCATTGTGGCTAACCGAGAGGGCCGCTTTATTAAGATAAAAGATGTGGCAAAAGTCGCTGACGCGTATGAGGAACAGCGGATCATTACGCGCTTCAACGGAAAGCCCTGCGTGACGTTAAGTTTCCTTAAACAGCCCAATGCTAATACGGTTGAGATTGTCTCTAATATCAATAAGCGCGCCAGAGAACTGATAGAGAAGGATATTATTCCGGATGATGTGGATTACACGATAGCTTCCAGCCAGGCGTATTATATCGAGAATTCCATTAAAAATGTCGGGACATCCACGGTTATTGGCGGGATTCTGGCGATGCTGACGATATGGTTTTTCCTGCATAACATAAAACGTACATTTGTCATTGCCACGGCTATTCCTGTAAGTATTTTAGGAACATTTATTCTTATGGGTCTTTCAGATGTGACGCTGAATATTTTTTCGCTTGGCGGCCTTGTGCTGGCGGTGGGTATGCTTGTGGATAACTCTATCGTTATGCTTGAGAATATCACCCGGCATCAGAGCGACGCGGCGAACCCCATGGACGCGGCGCATATCGGAAGCAAAGAGGTGACCAGTGCGCTTATCGCTTCGACCATGACAAACCTCGCGGCGATTATTCCGTTCTTCTTTATCAAGGGGATAGCTTCTTTGCTTTTCCGGGATATGGTAGTAACGGTAACAGCGGCGTTTGTGATCTCTCTTCTGGTAAGCTTAACGGTTGTGCCGTCTTTGTCGGCTCATTTATTTAAAAATAAAAAAGAAGCAGGGGATGATAATCTTAATAAAAAACTTATAACGCGGGGCACTGCTTTCTACAAAAAAGCTCTTGAAAGAGTACTGCGATACCGTATCGCGGTGATAAGCGGCGTTGTTGTGTTATTTATCATCAGTCTTTTTGCCGCGCGCACGCTGGGCAGGGAGTTTTTGCCGCAGATAGACGACGGCAGGATAAGCCTGAAGGTGAAACTTCCGGTGGGTTCGGCAGTTGAAAAAACCGACGCGGTTGTCAAAAGACTCGAGGAAATGGTTAAGACAATGCCCGGAGTTAAAAAGGTTTCATCCATGGTAGGTGGGTATTGGCAGAGAAGAAATGTGTATGAAAAAGCCAATGAGGCGGATATGACCGTTGAGCTTGCCGAGAAAGGCAAACGGCCTCTTCCCACAAAGGCCGTTGTTAAGAAGATTCAAAAACAGTTAAAAGAAAAACCTTTGAAAGGCGCGAAAATTAAAGTCACGCCGTCACGCCTGCGCGGGATCAAAACAACATCGGCTTTTGATATCGATATCAGGATCAGGGGTTATAATCTTGACGAGCTTTTTGTGATAGCCCAAGATATTCAATCCAGAATAAAAGATGTGAATGGTTTGGGCAATCTGGATATATCCGTTGATTTCTCAAGGCCGGAAATGCATATATTTTTAGACAGGGAAAAACTGAACGATTTCGGCCTTACGGCGAAAAATGTATCAGATGTTGTCAGGACATACGTGGATGGGTTAGTAGGCACGCAGTTTACCGATAAGGAACGCAATGTGGACTATGATATCCGGGTGTTGGCAGATCCCGATGTTATGTCGGGTAAAGAGGCTGTCGAGAATACGCTTCTTTATCCGCCGAGCGGCGTTGAGGTGAAACTGAAAGAAGTGGCGGATGTTACGGTGTCCGAGGGGCCGGTTCAAATCGACCGCGAAGATCAGGTGCGTCTCATCAGTGTAACCGCCGATGCTGTCGGCAGGAACGTTGGAAAAATAACGGATGACATCAAAAATAAGATTAAAGATTTGAACCTTCCGGCCGGATATTTTCTGGAATACGGCGGCGAAGAAGAGGCGGCAAAGGAATCAAACGCTCAGCTCGTCATAGTCATTGCTCTGGCTGTTTTTCTCTTGTTTGTCGTTATGGCGGTACAGTATGAATCACTGATAGATCCGGTTATCATCATGGTTACACTGCCGCTCGCGCTTATAGGAGCTTTTTTATTACTTTACATTACGAAAACACCGTTCGGTGCGACAGTTTTCCTCGGGCTTATCTTACTGGTGGGTATTGTTGTCAATAACGCTATTGTATTGGTCGAATACATCAATAATCTGCACAGAGAAAAACATCTTACCGTTTATGAGGCGGTCATCGAAGGGGCATCGTTAAGAGTGCGCCCGATTTTAATGACAAGCATTACCACAATTATCGGATTATCTCCGCTTGTCTTTGGTTGGGGTGAAGGATTGGAGATGTTACGTCCCTTGGCTATTACGGTTGTCGGCGGATTAGGGGGTTCGATGGTGTTAACGCTGTTTGTGATTCCGTGCGTTTATTCGATTTTTCATAAGGCAAAAATTATTATATGAAGGAGATGGCATAATGAATATAGGAATTGTTATATCAACTAATGATGCCGAAACTTGCTGGAACGCCCTGCGGTATGCGAATTTTGCCCGTGGCCAGAGGGATGAGGTAAAAGTGTTTTTTATGGGCAAGGGTGTTGAATATCAGAAGGCCAGCACGGATAAGTTTAACACCATTGAACAAGCAGAAAAATTCATACAATCCGGAGGCAAGATCTACGCTTGTGGGTTCTGTATTAAAAACCGGGAACAAGAGGGTTCGGAAATGTGTCCAATATCGACCATGAAGGATATGTATGATATAATTAAGGAATCTGATAAGGTAGTGACGTTTTAGTTGGCTCGGCGATGGGGTTCGCCGTTAACCGCCTCAACAGGCTGATAACTCCTATACAACTGAAAGGAGGATCAGTTTATGTTGAGGCTGGTTTATATTGCTGTGGGAGGCGCCGCGGGCGCATTGTTACGCTATTGGGCATCAGGTGTGGCGCATAGAGTCTGGGGAAGCGGTTTTCCGTGGGGGACATTAAGCGTCAACCTGATTGGTTCATTTATTATAGGATTCTTATGGGGAATGTTTGAATCGATGGTTGTTTCGCAACAGGCGAGGATTTTTCTTTTTGTTGGTTTACTTGGTTCATTTACGACATTCTCGACGTTTTCGCTTGAAAGCTTTCATCTGATTCGTGACGGTGAATACGGCCTTTTCTTCGTGAACATAGTATCAAGCTTTATACTTGGCATAGCGTTTGTATTCGCCGGGTATTTCTTAAGCAGGTTTTTATTAAACATAGGACGTTAAAGGAGGATCTGACCATGAAATTACCGGAAGAAGGGACACTTTTAAGGATATTCATAGGGGAATCCGATAAATATAAGGGCAAGTCCTTATATGAGCAAATTGTTATTAAAGCCAGAGAGCTTCACCTGGCAGGAGCCACTGTTCTAAGAGGACTTATGGGTTTCGGCGCGGACAGCCGTATGCATTCGGCCAAAATCTTAAGGCTTTCAGAAGATCTTCCGATAGTTATTGAGCTTGTGGATACCGAAGAAAACTTAAATAAGCTCATGCCGTTTTTAGACGAAACTGTACAGGAAGGACTGATTACCCTTGAAAAGGTTAAAGTAATAAAATACCGGCACAAGTAGGGAGAAAAATCTAAAATGAAAAACTGGATCAAAATCAAACCAATAGGAGTGATAAACACGCCGTATAAAGATCCCAAGGGTATGCCTATTCAGGGGAAGTTTAAGAGGGGAGTCACCGGCACAGCTCGCGTATTTCCTGAATATAAGGCGGGCTTAAAAGACATAGAAGGATTCTCTCACGTTATTCTAATCTATCATTTTAACCGATCAAAAGAAGAAAAGCTTACCGGCAAACCGTTTCTTGAGGATGCCGAGCATGGCATATTTGCGATACGTAGTCCACACCGTCCGAATCATATCGGGTTCTCGATCGTAAAGTTGAAAAGCGTTAAGGGAAGCACCATAACTTTTACGGAAGTCGATATTTTAGACGGTACCCCGCTTCTGGACATCAAGCCCTATGTGAAGCATTTCGACAGCCGGGACAAGGTCAAGAACGGTTGGATCGATAAACACTTCAAAACCAGCAAGATCCCCAAGCGTACGAGATTATAGAACAGGTGTCCTATTTTATAGAACACCTATGTCGCAAATAATTGTATTATTTTGCGACACTCGATGAATATCTTGTCACAAAAAATAGCCACTTTTTGTGACAAAGTAAAACCCACCCATATACTCGTACAAATTGTATATATTTATCCACAAGTAGTGACATTTTGTACGAGTTATGAAAAAGTCAGCCCCAGAGAAAATACTTGACATTAATGTTCAGTTAGCGTATATTGTTCAGTAGTTACTGAACAATAAAAAGGAGTGAACATTATGAATAACCATACGAATGGAACGAATATTTTTGCCGATAAGGCGAGCATTATCTTAAGAAAAATGCTGTCTGATCCTGAAAAGAAATGGGTTACGCGCGACTTTACAGGTGATGACGGGGTAAGCCTTGGGATGGCGCAAGGAGCACTTGAAACCATGGAGAAGAAGGGTTATGTTGAGCGGGTCAAACGTGGTCCTGATAGTTACGCGCTTCTTACGAATAAAGATAAGCTTATCAGTGATTGGGTCGCAGAATACCAATTTGAATTAAACAAAGTCGATACCTATTATTCTCCGGATAAAAATATTTTATCAAAGCTTAAGGATTATTTGAAAGATAAGCCATACGCGCTTACACTCCATTCCGGAGCCAATCTGATGACTTTCTTTGTAGCTACAGATCAGGTCTATCTGTATTTTTGCCCTGATGACTGGAGCAAGGATATTCTTGAGTTACGCCAACAGCTTGATTTAAAGGAACTCGTAAGGGGCGGTAATGTTCACATCATCCGCCCGTATTACAAAATAAGTGCATTTTATGACGCTCAGACAATAAAAGGATATAAGGTTGTTTCTAATTTACAGCTTTATCTGGACCTCTACAACTTTAGGCCTCGCGGCCGTGAACATGCGCAACACCTAAAAGAGCATCTTCAAGAGAAGGGAAAGAATCTGTATGAATCTTGAGAAAATCGAAGTCATATTTTTTAATGTGCTTGAAGATATCAGTGATTATCTTCCGGATCTCACCCTTGTCGGAGGCTGGATGCCGTATGTTTACTCAAATTATCTTTGGAAGAAGCCCGTTCGCAATCCGGTGGTTACGGTTGACATAGATTTTGGCGTGGACGAGTCCGTTACCGGAAAATATTCAAAGACAATTTTTGAAACACTCTCTTCTTTGGATTACAAAGAACGTCATCCGAAGATGGACAGGCTGTTTCCTGTTGTGCTGTATAAAGAAAAAATCCCGGTAGAGTTTATTACGTATCCTGCCGTTGATATTAAGGCAATCGAGAATATGCTTGGCCAGCAAATTCAGATAAACAAGATAGAAAAATTTGATTTCCTCTTAAAGCACAGGATTCCGGTAAGCATTCAAACTAAAAAAAAGAGCAAAACCTATACTTTGAATTGCCCGAAACCATCAGCTTTTTTATATCACAAGGGCGCAACTTTTATTGATAGAGAGAATCAAGAAAAGCAGGCTAAAGATTTATATTATATGTATTTCATATTACGGTATGCGCCTGATATTGATGCGATTTTGCAGGAAGTATCCCAGTATAAGCAAAAGGGATATCTAACGAATACGGCAGATAACATAAATAAATTTTTCGAAAGGGTCTCAAGCCAGGGTTGTCTTTTAATAGAGCAGGAAAACGGCCCCGACGAATTCATTCACGATGTTCGGCAAGACATATTTGATAGATTCAAAGGCTTAAGGGATGCGTTGCGAAGGGATGCCAAGTGAAGACATTTGCTGTCGGGGATATTCATGGCGCTTACAAGGCGTTAATGCAGTGTTTTAAACGAGCGAGATTCAACTACAAGAAAGACCATTTGATCGTCATGGGCGATGTTTGCGACGGGTATCCGGACGTCAAGCAGTGCATTGATGAACTTTTAAAGATTAAGCATTGTGATCTGGTCATTGGCAATCATGATATCTGGGCTTCGGATTGGGCACTGCGAGGTGATAAGCCGGAGATATGGACAAGCCAGGGTGGTGATCGGACAATGGCATCATATAACGGCGGTCCTATGCCGCAAGCGCATATCGATTTCTTAAAGGGCGGACAGCTCTGGATCGAGCGTGATGATCAAATATTTGTGCATGGAGGATTCAATGCTGATGTATTACTTAAAAGCCATAGCGCGGATGCGTTAGTCTGGGATAGAACCCTTCTTGATATGGCTTGGAAAATGGAAATAGCTGGCCGTAAACGCCAGTTAGGCAAGTATAAGGATATATTTGTTGGCCACACGACGACGGAGCTTTACAATACATTACAGCCGATTCATGTATGTAATGTGTGGAACCTTGATACCGGCGCTGGATGGTCAGGAAAGCTCACGATTATGGATGTTGATACAAAGGAATATTGGCAGTCGGATTTGTCGCCGGATTTATACGGCGGAACTCCAGATAGGTTATAAATAATTCCGCATCAGTTTACGCTACATGAACAAATTGTCCACGTAGTATGAACTAAAAGGATAGAGAAGAATGACGAAAAAAGCTAAAGCTACAGGCATAAATCCCGTTAGAAGTAAGACGCCGGAGGCGTCTGTTACTAGCGTCAAAAAATCAACTTCTAACGGGATAAAGACCTGGCCGGAGGATGATAGGCCGAGGGAGAAATTGCTCAAGAAAGGCGCACGGGCCCTGAGTAATTCCGAGCTTTTAGCTATTCTCTTACGCACCGGCACCAATGGCTCAAGCGCTATTGATATCGCCCGCAAAGTTATGAAGAAGTTCGGTACGTTCAGGAATATGGTTCATACGGATAGCCGCGACTGGAAGGAGTTTAAAGGCTTGGGCAGTGCTAAAACAGCTCATATCCAAGCTGCGCTTGAAATTGGCAGACGGTTTCGGGAGAATGAGGTAAGCATTGGGAAACAAAAAGTATCATCAGCTAAAGATATCGTAGATATACTTAAGCCTCAGCTTAGGGATTTAAAGACAGAGGTCTTCAAGGTTGTCTATCTGGACAGCAATAACCGGATTATCGACATTGCTGATGCCGCAACCGGCACAGTAAATCACGCTATGCCGATTGTAAGAGAAATCATCCACGGCGCATTGCAGAAATTTGCAGTTTCGATTGTATGTGTGCATAACCACCCCAGCGCTAATATTACGCCCAGCATACATGATAAGAAATTTACCAAAGAGTTAAGCGATGCCGGAAAACTGATGGAAATCAAGCTTGTTGACCATGTCATTATAGGCGACGACAGCTATTATAGTTTTTCGGATGAAGGGATGCTTTAGATATGCCAATGAATGAGGCCCAGACAAGAAAGAAATATATCGATGAAGCTTTAAGGCGAAGCGGCTGGAAAAGAATAGTGCCTTTTAAAGAGGGAGCATCTTATAAGGACGAAGCGGTTGAGGAATATCCGACATCTTCAGGCCCTGCCGATTATGCACTTTTCTGTAACGGCCAGCCGGTAGCGATTGTTGAGGGCAAGAAGGTTGCTGTTGGCCCGCAGAATGTGCTCCAGCAGGCGCAGAGATATGCGCGCACTTTTCAAAACAGTCCTTTTTCGTTCGGTGAATATAAGATTCCCTTTGCTTTCTCGACAAATGGCACGATTATCTGGTTTCAGGATTTACGCCACCCGTTAAACCGATCCCGCGAAGTAGCCCAGTTTCATACCCCATCAGCCTTAATGGAGTTCCTTGCGCGAAATGAAGATGAAGCCAGGGCATGGCTAAAATCAAACACCGATTATAACTCTGGGTTGCGTTTATATCAAAAGCAAGCCGTGCAGGCGACAGAAAAGACCCTTATTGATAGGAAGAGCCGTATGCTTATCGCCATGGCAACCGGAACAGGAAAGACTTTTACGACTATAAATATCATCTATCGCTTGATGAAGTCCAATTATGCCAAGCGCATCTTATTTCTTGTGGACCGAAAAGCCCTGGCCGCCCAGGCAGTAAGTGCCTTAGCCAGCTTTGAATCCGAGCCCGGCTTGAAGTTCGATAAGATTTATGAGGTCTATAGCCAGAAGTTTAAGAAGGAAGATTTTGAGGAGGGAGAGCAATTTGACCCAAAAATTCTGCCGAATGAGTACTTGACTGACCCAAAGAGCAGGGATTCATTTGTCTATGTTTGGACCATTCAGAGAATGCGGATTAATCTTTTTGGCAAAGAAGGCATGTTTGATACCAGAGAAGATGACGACGCTGATAAAATTGACATACCTATCCACGCCTTTGATTTGGTTATTGCCGATGAATGTCATCGTGGCTATACCGCCTCAGAAGACAGCAAATGGCGGGAGGTACTGAATCATTTCGATGCTGTTAAGATTGGATTGACTGCTACGCCAGCCGCGCATACAACCGCCTATTTTAAGGAGATCGCCTACCGGTATGATTATGAGCGCGCGGTGCGTGAAGGCTACCTTGTCGATTATGACGCGGTAAAGATAAATTCAGAGATTACCATAAACGGTGTTTTTCTTAAGGAAGGCGAAGAAGTCGGACTTAAAGATACTGATACCGGCCAGTTGACATTCGATATACTGGAAGATGAGCGTGAGCTTGTCGCAACAGCCAATGAAAGCGATTGGACGGCTCCTGACAGGAACCGCAAAGTTGTTAAAGAAATCAAAAAGTACCTCTTAGCACACGAGGAAGAAAGAGGCCATTTCCCAAAGACGCTTATTTTTGCCCATAATGATTTGCCTCATAGGTCGCATTGTGACCAGCTCGTTAATATTTTAAGGGATGAATTCAATCGTGGAGATAACTTTGTCCAGAAAATAACGGGAAGCCCTACGGTTGACCGCCCATTACAAAGGATCAGGGAATTTCGTAACCGTCAAGATCCGGGTATTGTGGTTACCGTAGATATGCTTTCAACCGGCGTTGATATTCCAAAGATAGAAAATATTGTATTCTTACGGCCTGTAAAATCAAGGATACTTTTTGAGCAGATGATGGGCCGCGGGACCCGGCTTTGCCAGGAAATCAATAAAGACCATTTTACTGTCTTTGACTGCTTTAACGGAACCCTATTAGAGTATTTCCGTAAGATTACCGGCATTTCTGCAGAGGCCCCGATAAAACCAACCCGAACTATCAGGGAGATTGTTGATGATATAGCCAATAATGTAGATGTCGCTTATAACACGGGTGTTTTAGTTAAGCGTCTGCAGAGAATTGCCAAGTCCATTACTCTGGAAAGCCGGGCGCAGTTTACTTATATCCTTGAAGGCGCGGATATCGCTGATTTTGCCAAAGACCTGCCTCAGAGGCTTCATAAAGACTGGCAAGGCACAATAAAAATCCTGAAAAAAGAAAGTTTTCTTGATATATGCGAAAACTATCAAAGAGCGCGAAAGCCTTTTATCATTGCTGAGCCTGCGGTTGATATAGTGAGTTCTGAACGCGTATTCCGCGCCAAAGACGGAAGCGAATTACGGCCGTCCGATTACATCAAGGAGTTTGAGGAGTTCGTGCGCAAAAACCCCGAGCATATTGAGGCCATCGAAATTCTCTTAAACAAGCCCAAAGAGTTTCACACAAAAGACCTTGATGAACTCAGGGAGAAACTTTCTCATGAGCCGGATTACCTTCAAGATAAATTCAGCGAGAAGAACCTTCGCGTTGCCTATAACCAGAAGCTTGCGGATATCATATCAATAGTCAAGCATGCCGCTAAGGGCGAAGATTTGCTTACGGCAGAATCCCGAATAAACCGGGCCTTTGACCGCATTCGGGCAAAACACTCCTTTACGCCGGAACAGGAAAAGTGGCTTGGCCTTATCCAAAGGTATCTGCTTGAGAATATGTTGATGGAAAAGGATGATTTTGACCTTGTGACCTTTACTCGTGAAGGCGGTAACTTTGTTAAAATTAATAAGATTTTTAACGGTGA
>Ga0180432_10011662_pt1 | contig 10328 bp, 6 predicted proteins | sample SS_ome_10_FD_132414 | JGI IMG/M metagenome (GOLD analysis project Ga0180432, IMG submission 132414) | Hypersaline lake sediment archaeal communities from the Salton Sea, California, USA - SS_1_MS_2 metaG | ecosystem: Environmental > Aquatic > Non-marine Saline and Alkaline > Hypersaline >...
TAAAAATAGCCGTGGGGGTGCAGAGGGGAAATTAAAAAGCAAAAAGAAACAAGCGAAAGAGAGCACAAGAGCATAAGTGCAGAAAGGCATTTAGAGAATATCGAATAATGAATGTCGAAGTGACAAGTGGTGGAAACGGAATAAAAGAGGTCATATCGCTATGAAAGAGAAAGGCCTTAAGGAAGCGGTGCTTTGGGATGCAGGTGAGGATAAAAAAGTCAGGTGTAAGCTTTGCAACTGGCGATGTGCGATTGGTGAGGGCAGATTGGGCCGCTGCGCTGTGCGCAGGAATATCGATGGTGTGCTGTATTCGGTAAATTATGATAAAGTTTGTTCGGCCAATCCCGACCCTATTGAGAAGAAGCCACTATTTCATTTTCAGCCTGGCAGCAGGAGCTTTTCTATAGCTACGATGGGATGTAATTTTCAGTGCGAATTCTGCCAGAACTGGCAGATAAGCCAGGCGGCTATTAGAGAGGGGCTAATAGACGGCCAGGCATTGAGCCCGGAGTGGATAGTAGAGGCGGCTATCCGGACAGGTTGCAAAAGTATCGCTTATACTTATACAGAGCCGACTGTTTTTATGGAGTTGTGCGCCGATTGCGGTCGGCTGGGCAAAGCAAAAGGTCTTGCGAATGTATTTGTCAGTAACGGCTATCAGACAAAAGAGGCGATAGATTTTGCCGCTGAATGGCTCGACGGGATAAACGTTGATTTGAAATCTTTCAGTGAGGATTATTACAAGAGACTGTGCAAGGCAAGGTTGCAACCGGTGCTTGATACGATTAGCTATATTGCAAAAGAGACAAAAATCTGGCTTGAAATTACGACACTGCTGGTGCCGGATGAAAACGACAGCGATGAAGAGTTGAAAAAGTTAGCTGATTTTATAGTATCAGAAGCCGGTGCTGATGTTCCGTGGCATATAAGCAGGTTTATTCCGCAGTATAAGTATCTGGATTCTGTTGCGACGCCGGTTGCGAGTCTTGAACGTGCCGAGGCGATAGGTAAGGCCGCAGGGTTGAGTTATATTTATCCAGGCAATGTGCCGGGTGCGAAATCCGAGAGCACTTTCTGCAAGGACTGCGGCAAAATGCTGATTGAACGAGTTGGCTACAGGATTGCCGGCAATATAATAGAAGATAGCTGTTGTCCGGAGTGCGGGACGAAGATAGCAGGGTTTGAAATTTAATTTTTTGGATGGATTGTGTAGATGAGAGTAGTTTCGGGCAGTAATATTCCGTTTGCGGCGGAGTGTTTCTCTACCATTGGCGATGTTGAGGTTTATGACAGCAAGGAGATAACGGCAAAGCTCGTTGCCAGTGCCGACGTACTGCTTGTTCGCAGTGTTACGCAGGTAAACTCGGATTTATTGGCCGGCAGCAAGGTTGGTTTCGTCGGGACGGCATCCATCGGCGTTGACCATATAGATATTGAATATCTGCGCAGCCGGAGTATTGGTTTTGCATCGGCGCCGGGGGCAAATGCTAATTCAGTGGCGGAATATGTTGTTGCAGCGATGCTGAATGCGGCACAGAAATTACAACTTGAACTGGAGGGCAAATCAATCGGTGTTATAGGTGTGGGCAATATCGGCAGCAGGGTTGTTGAGAAATGTTCAAAACTGGGGATGCAGGTGTATCTGAACGACCCGCCGCTACAAAGGCAAACAAAGGATGCGAAATATCGGCCGATAGAAGAGCTTTATGACTGCGATTTTATAACGCTACATACGCCGTTGACTTTTGAGGGGGTTGATAAGACGCATCATTTGGCTGGTGAGGAATTTTTCAAATCGCTAAAAGAAGGGTGTGTGTTTATAAATACTTCACGTGGTGGTGTAGTAGATAGCGAGGCCCTGAAAGAAGCGATTGAGGCGGACAGATTCAAAGCGGTTGTGCTCGATGTCTGGGAAGGTGAGCCGAATATCGATACAGAATTATTGAAGATGGTTGATATTGGTACGCCGCACATCTCCGGTCATTCTTTTGACGGCAAGGTCGGCGGTATGTATATGCTTTATGAGGCGGTGTGTGAGTATTTTGGTCTTGAGGCGAAAGTTGGTATAGAGACTTTTTTACCTGAGCCGGATGCGGTGCGGTTGAAAATAAATCCGCATCTTATAAGTGAGCAGGATGTATTGCGAGAGGCGGTCGAGAAAATTTATGATGTTAAAAAAGATGACTCGGCACTAAGAGAGATTGTGGATAAGGCGGCAGGAGAGCGAGGGGAGTTTTTCAGTCAACTGCGAGAGAATTATCCAATTCACAGGGAATTTCAAAATACGCCGATAGTTTTAGACAATGCCTTTGGATCGGTCGGGGAGAAATTGGCTGGTATAGGTTTTAAGGTGCTTGGTGAAAAAGAATAATATTAAAAATATAATTGAATGGCCGAGAGGACGTCTGGATTTTTCGGCCGGCTGTATCGTTATGGGCGTTTTGAATATTACGCCGGATTCCTTCAGCGATGGGGGAGAGTTTCTCGATACCGATGCAGCTATTGGGCGCGGGCTGCGAATGGCCGCAGAGGGGGCTGCGATAATCGATGTCGGCGCCGAATCGACCCGGCCGGGTTCGGAATCGGTCTCGGCTGATGAGCAAATCAAAAGAGCGATTCCGGTGGTAGGAGCGCTTTCGGGGAAAATCGATGTGCCGATTAGTATCGATACTTACAGCTGCGAGGTTGCTCAGGCGGCTTTGCAGGCCGGGGCGGGGATGATTAATGATATTACAGCTTTGAGTGATGAGCGGATGGGAGAGCTGGCGGTGAAGGAAGAGGCTGCGGTTGTTTTGATGCATATGCAGGGGACGCCGGCGACAATGCAGGCCGAGCCGAAGTATGATGATGTAGTGAGCGAGGTTTTAGAGTTTTTAGTGGGGCGGGCAAAGCGGGCCCAGCGGTTCGGCATATTGAAGGAGCGAATTTTTATTGATCCGGGGATTGGCTTTGGTAAGACCTTGAACCATAACCTATTGATATTAAAGAACATAGGTAAGTTTGTTGCCACCGGATATCGGGTGCTTGTGGGGACGAGTCGTAAAAGTTTTATAGCCAAACTCACCGGCAAGGAAAAACCGTCTGATAGAATATTCGGTACTGCTGCTACGGTTGCCTTATGCGCTGCGGCCGGCGTATCAATTGTTCGCGTTCACGATGTAGCTGAAATGGTTGAGGTAGTGAAAGTTACAAGTGCAGTAAGCTAATTACCTGAGTCTAAGGCGATTTTTAGAGCTTCGTTGGTGTTTTTTACGAATTTGAATTTCAGGCCTTTCTTTGCTTCTGTGGGGACTTCGGGGATGTCCTTTTTGTTTCTTTGGGGGAGGATTACGGTTTTTATTCCGGCCTGTTTTGCGGCGAGGATTTTTTCCTTGAGACCGCCGACAGGAAGGACCAAACCTCGCAGGGTTATCTCGCCAGTCATTGCGACATCAGGGTGAGTCGGTTTGTCAAGCAGCAGACTGACCAGCGAAGTGAACATTGCAATTCCGGCACTCGGGCCGTCTTTGGGGATTGCACCGGCAGGGACGTGGATATGGTAATCGAATTTTTTGAATCTGTCCGATTCGATTTTTAATTTTTTTGCGTTAGACTTTACGATGGAAAAAGCAGCCTGTGCGCTTTCCTTCATAACATCGCCGATGTGGCCGGTCAGTTGCAAATTTCCTTTGCCGGGCATTGTGGCCGACTCGATAAATAGCAGTTCACCGCCGACGGGTGTAAAGGCAAGTGCGGTTGCGACGCCGGGGATTCCGGTCCTAAGTGCCAGCTCAGATTCAAATTTGGCAGGGCCGAGGATTTTGGCGAGGTCCTTTCTGGCGATGGTAGCACGTCTTTTTTTGGCCTTGGCAATTTCGGTGGCGATATTGCGGCAAATGGCGGCTATGCTTCTTTCGAGGTTTCTAACACCGGCCTCGCGTGTATAGTCCCGGATTATTGCAAGTATTGCTTCGTCTTTTATGGTCAGGCGGTTTTTGCTAAGGCCGTGCTCTGCGAGCTGGCGGGGGACGAGATATTTTTTTGCAATGTTGAGTTTTTCATTTTCGGTATAGCCGGGCAGTTCTATAACTTCCATTCTGTCCTGCAGCGCCGGCGGGATTGGCTCGGTGTAGTTTGCCGTGCCGATGAACATTACGGATGATAAATTAAATGGCTGGTCGAGATAATGGTCGGTGAAACTGAAGTTCTGTTCAGGGTCGAGCACTTCCAAAAGCGCACTTGAAGGGTCGCCTCTGAAGTCGGCGCCGATTTTGTCCAGTTCGTCGAGCATAAAAACGGGGTTTTTGCTGACTGCTTTTCTCAGTTCCTGGAGGATTCTACCGGGCAGGGCGCCTATGTAAGTTCTTCGATGGCCGCGGATGTCGGCTTCGTCCCTTATTCCGCCGAGCGATATTCTGATGAATTTTCTTGCCATAGCTCTTGCGATGGATTTTCCGAGTGAAGTTTTGCCTACGCCGGGCGGGCCGACAAAGCAAAGTATGGGGCTCTTGCCGGTTGGGTTGAGCCTGCGGACGGCCAAAAATTCGAGGATTCGTTTCTTTACCTTGCGCAGGTCATAGTGGTCGGCGTTTAGTATTCTCTCGGCCTTGTTGATGTCGAGCTGGTCTTTGGTTTGAATGGACCAGGGCAGTTCGCAGACCCAGTCCAGATATGTTCGGAGCACGCTGTATTCAGGTGAGGCGACGGGGATTTTGCTCAGTCTGCTTAACTCGCGAAGGGCTTCGGCCTCGACCTTTTTTGGCATTTTGGCTTTTCTGATATTTTTCCTGATTTGCTTTAGCTCTTCAGTTTGCCTGTCGCCTTTGCCGAGTTCAGACTGGATCGCTTTTAACTGTTCCTGAAGGAAGTATTCTCTCTGGCTTTTGTCAACGGAATCTCTGACTCGGCCCTGTATTTTGTGACTTAGCTCGAGCACTTCGAGTTGATTTGCAAGTGCGATTGAAATTGTTTCAAGGCGTTTGCCGGCGTCAAGCTCCTCGAGCAGTTCTTGTTTTTCGGCGATTTTGAGGCTGAGATTTGCCGCCAGGAAATCGGCCAATGCAGAGGGGTTCTCGATGTTTTCCAGAAGCACAGATGCTTCTTCAGGCACGTTGGGGCTTAGTGCGATAACTCGGTTGGCCAACTGGCGGACGTTGACGATAAGGGCCTGGAGTTTTTTTGTCATTCTGGCAGTGACGTTCAGCAGTTGTACCCTGGCCTTTAGATACGGTTCGGTTGTCAGCCTTTCAGTTATTTTGAATCTGGTGATGCCGTGGACAACAATGTGAATTGAGCCCTGGGGCATTTTTATTAGTTTTAGTACCGAGGCGGAGGTGCCGACGGAATAAATGTCACCAAAGCCGGGCCTTTCGGTTTCAGGTTTGTGCTGTGTTACAAGGCCTATTATAGACTCGTTCGGTATGGTGTCTTTAAGCAGTCGCCTGCTTCTGGCGCGTCCTATTGCAAGTGGTGTTACCGTCCCCGGATAAGCAACGGCATTTCGGATGGGGAGGATGCCGATAACGTTCGGAAGTTTTAGTACGTGGTTGTTTTCACGTAATTCGGCGTTTTCGGTGTTCAAGTATTGCTCAATATTGACGGGGTCGTCGTCAACTGCTTCGACAAGCCAGTTTGTGTCGGAAAATAACAAGTTTTTGATATTGCTCGCCATATTGTCAAACCTTTGATTTCTTTCTGCAGTCAAATCATACACAATTAAAAAAAAACTGCAAATAATAAAAATTGCCAAGCGGGAAAGTAGTAGGCATAATCCTGGTATCCGTGCAGGGTCGGCAGCTTTATTGAGATTTTTGGTTGCTTGACGAGGGAATATATGTCATAAATCTTTTGAGAGTTTAGCGGAGGGTGGTGCTTTTTGTAAACCTGAGTAGTGAAGGATGAACGATAGATGTTTCTGTTAAAACGGCAGGCGGTATTTTGTCTGATACTTTTCGCAGTTACTCTGTGCTTAAGCGGTTTTTCAGTTTTGACAAATGAGCAACTGCACCACATGGCAGGGATGGCGGAGGAGTACGTTGGTATGGCAATCAGCTTACATTATCACGGCAAGCTGTCTGCCGAGAGTACAGGCGCTCGCGTTTTCAGGCCGCCGGCGTATCCTTTTTTTATTGCGTCGGTTCTGAGAATTTGGGGTGGGGTGCCGGAAGAAGGTAAGGTTTTTGAGAGCAGGGAGGAAGTAGAACAAAAAGAGCAGGCTGCTTACAATGCGGTATGTCTGTCTCAATGTATTCTGCTGAGTTTTTCGACGGTTGTTCTGTTTTTGTTGATGTCGAAATATATGCGTCTTCACAGCGCATTTGTGCTGGCATTTTTGTTCGGCTGCAATCCTTATATGCTAATTTTATGCGGGCTGTTTCATTACGGTGTGTTCCATATTTTCCTTACGGTTTGTTCGTGTTATGCGCTAAGCGGTTTTATAGACAGCCAGCCTAAATGGTACGGGGTAAAGATTATATTGGCAGGGGTGATTTGGGGGCTGACCACACTGGCAAGGCCTATGACCCTGATTTTACCTGCCTTTGTGTTTATTATGTTTCTGATTAAGTTTAAGCTTAGCTGGCGACCTGTACTTAAATGGAGCGTTCTTTTTACGCTTGGGATGGTTTTGGTTATTGCTCCAAACACAATACATAATTACTATCTGACCGGCAGATTTATTCCGGTAAACGTCCAGGGAAGCACGGCCTTGTGGGCGGGGACGGTTACTAAATTGAAGCGAAGTCCGAATCATTTCAGGTGGTGGGGTTTGTGGTATGAGGAGGGGATGGCGGTTTTCCACAAAGTAACCGGTGCAGGAGAGTATAGTTATCCCAAATATGTTAATAATATTATAGAGTTTGGGGATGAGTTCAGGAGAGAAGCGATTAAAAACCTTCGACAAAAGCCCGGAGTTTATTGTTATAACTTCTTTGGGAATTTCATAACATTCAATCTCGATATCAACTCCGTCTTTATTAAAGTATTTGGGGCAATCCAGGACAGGGATGTGAAAATTGATAAAAGTTGGTTTAGGGTCGGTCATCCGCAGGATTTTTATCCATCCTTTGAGTCGGATGCGTTTAAGTACTATATCTATTTGCTTACTTTGTTTGGTTTTGCGGGAGTTTGCATCGCTTTGAAACGGAAAGATAAATCGCTTTTAGTTCCGGGTTTGGTGTATTTGTGTTTTTGTCTGGCCCACTGCCTAACTTATATGGACCTGATGTATTATTACATCAAAATTCCATTTTTATATATTTTTACCGGATATTTTATAGAGGCAGTTGACAGATATTTTGTGAAGGTTCGGGTTGTGGGCTGGAAGATTTCGCCGGCCGTTGTTTTAGGTGGTTTGATGGTTGTATATGGGGTATGGCTGACGGCTGCAATTATTCTATAACCTCTGGCAGTAAGGGACTTCGGCAAAAATAGCAAATTTTGTATTTTTGCACACCGGAGCTATTATGCGCCTATCAGGGATGGTTGGGCAGGAAAACGGCGAAGGGGTGTTCCTTAAAGGCGACGTGATAGTTGCGGTTCAACGTCTGGAAGAACAATTTTATTTGCTGTTTGTCTGCCGGATTAAAGCTCGGGATCGACCAGTGAAAGTTCCATGGTGATTTGAAACTGTTGATCACCACTGCCGCCGGTTTTTTAGTTTCGACCATTTCTACCAGTATCCTTGGTGTGATTATGTGCAGGCGAAGGGCCTTGTCCTCGGGCATTTCACTGGTCAGGGCAAACTTACCAAGTTCAATGCCTTCGAATACTTTGCGCTGTGCTTGTACGGCGGTGATGGGAAGACTGGTCAGTACTTTGTCGGCGGCAGATGTATTGGCCCGAAGGAATTTTGCGGTATTTAGCAGGGCGTCGGGCATGTAATTGTCAAAGAGAGGTTTGGGGCCAAGATATGCCAGCAGGGGCAATACAAAAATAATCGGGCAGAGTTTTTTGAACCAACTGAACTTTGAGACGATAACAGTTGCGCCGACTGTTGCGAGAGGCATGTAAGGGGTTGAGTATTCACCATAGGAGGCTTTGAGGGATAGCTGTACAACAATGCCGATTATGGCCGAGATAAAGATAGCCAATTGCCAGAGCTTCAACTGCCTGATTTTTATTGCCAGGGCGGCCAGGGCGGTAGCGATAATGAGCAGAGTACCGGGGGCCAGCCAGAGATACTCCTTTATACTAAGTAAGCCTCTTCGATGAATTGTAGAGCCAAGATGATATTTGAGGTTCCAGAAGATAAAGTTTTCAGGGTCGGCTATCAAGAACGGCAGTACCAGGGCGATACCGGCAAGAATTGGCAATACGGCGGCGATGATTCTTTTTTTAAGGTTATCTGCCTGGAGTATCAGGAACACCCATAAGACGAAAACCACCGGTGCTGCAGAGAGGCGGGTACCGACGGCAAATACTCCGGCCAATGTAAAAAGCAGTACTTTTCTGTAATATAGCCAGGGCGCAGCGATGCCGAGCGCAGCGAGAATCAGAAAGAGACCTGTAGCGGCATAGGTCTTACCCATGCATACGAAATGGACCCAGTAAATTGAAGTTGCCGTTAACCAGGTTGCGACGAGGGCGGCATATCGGCCTGCGGTTGAGAAAACCAGGCAGAACACTACTGCAATGGTTATTAAACCCCAGAAGGCGTTGACAGCTCTTTGCTCCAAATATCCAAAGCCGACGATTTTCATTGCCAGCCCATTCATATAAGGCAGGACAGGCATTTGAGGATAAGCGAAATCGCGATATGGTAGTTGGCCCTCCATGGTTTTTTGAGCGGTCAGGCAATAAATGCCCTCATCGGCATTGAGTTGGCCGGCAGGGATATATTTGAGGCTAATGCCGATATAGAGCGCCAATATCAGGAAGAACGCAGCTATTGTGATAAATATGCGGCTTTCAAACGCACACTGTTTATCGAACTGGTTTAGTATTGTCATACTTTAATGTTACTTCCCGATGCCGGCGTGATAATTCTGAAGCGACATAACCGAGTATTTACCCTTGCGGTGAGCTGCGATACCTTTGACGGCGGCGGCAGCGGCGGCTGTTGTGGTAATATAAGGGACTTTGTACCTGATGGCTGACTTGCGAATGTAAGAATCATCGAATTCGCTTAACTTACCGCTGGGAGTATTGATAATTAACTGAATCCGGTTGTTTTTAAGAGCATCCACGATGTGGGGCCTGCCCTCGTGCGTTTTGAGAATGACTTCGGCTTTAATTGCTTTATCTGTGAGGAACTTGTGAGTGCCTTTTGTTGCCAGGATTTTGAAACCGAGTTTCTCGAATTCTTTTGCGGTTTCGAGAACAGCTTGTTTTTCTCTGTCGGTTACGGTTATAAGGACGGTGCCATCAGAAGGCAGCGGTTGCTGAGTTGCCTCCTGTGCCTTAAAGAAAGCCAACCCGTATGAATCAGCCAGTCCCAACACTTCTCCTGTGGAGCGCATTTCCGGGCCGAGCAGCGGGTCAACCTCCTGGAACATATTGAATGGGAATACGGATTCTTTTACGCCGAAATGCGGAATTTCCTTTATCTTTATGTCGAGGTCTGCCAGTTTTTTGTCGAGCATAAGCTGTGTTGCCAGTCGTGCCATCGAGATTCCGCATACCTTTGAGACCAGCGGGACGGTTCTTGAGGCACGCGGGTTGGCTTCGAGCACATAGACGATGTCATCGGCTATTGCATACTGCATATTCATCAGTCCGATGACATTTAATTCCATTGCTATTTTTCTGGTATATTTGCGAATGGTATCGAGGTGCTTTTGGGCGATAGTAACGGGCGGTATGACGCAGGCCGAATCGCCGGAATGAATGCCGGCCAATTCGATGTGCTCCATAATCGCAGGTACAAAGGCATCGGTACCGTCAGCGATGGCGTCGGCCTCGGCTTCAATTGCATTATCGAGGAATTTATCTATCAGGATAGGTCTTTCAGGCGTTACCTCCACGGCGGCAGCGACGTAATGACGAAGCATTTGTTCATCGTGCACCACTTCCATACCACGTCCGCCGAGTACATAAGAGGGGCGTACCATTAATGGATAGCCGATTTTTTTGGCGATTTTAAGTGCTTGTTCAAGGTTGCTTGCCATTCCGGATTCGGGCATAGGTATGCCGAGTTTTTCCATCATCGCCCGGAATCGGTCTCGGTCTTCGGCTAAATCTATTGTCTCAGGCGATGTACCGAGTATGTTTACGCCTGCCCGGGCGAGCTGACTTGCGATGTTAAGCGGGGTCTGGCCGCCGAACTGTACTATTGCACCCTCGGGTTTTTCCTTTTCATATATGCTTAATACATCCTCGACGGTCAGCGGCTCGAAGTAAAGTTTGTCGGA
>Ga0180432_10011663_pt1 | contig 10326 bp, 6 predicted proteins | sample SS_ome_10_FD_132414 | JGI IMG/M metagenome (GOLD analysis project Ga0180432, IMG submission 132414) | Hypersaline lake sediment archaeal communities from the Salton Sea, California, USA - SS_1_MS_2 metaG | ecosystem: Environmental > Aquatic > Non-marine Saline and Alkaline > Hypersaline >...
CTGGGTGCCGATGCAGCCGTCGAAGGTCAGGTGGTGGCCGAAGCGCTTGTGGATGGCGTCGGTGTCGACGCACTCGGGCTGCACGGGGTTGAGGATGTCGAGGCCCGCGTCGACGAGGTCGGGCACGGCGGCGTCGATCCTGCCGTCGCTGTGGTACCAGATGCGGGTGGCGGGATGGATCTCCTTGACGCGCCGCCAGATCTTCGCCCAGCGGGAGTGGAAGATGCGGCGCCACATGTCGGGGGAGAACATGAGGGCCTTCTGGTTGGCCACGTCGTCGCCCGTGGTGATGAGGTCGGCGCCCGCTTGAGCATAGGCGGTGGCCTTGATGAGGTTCTGGTCGGCGAGCCGCTGGAGCAGGCACTCGGCCCAGGCCGGCCGCTCTACCAGGTCGATCAGGAACTGCTCGAGGCCGCGGATCTGCCAGGCCGTCTCGTACATGTGGCCGACCCACCCAACGACGATGCGGCCGTCGGTGTGGGCCTGCTGCACCTGCTCGGGCGTCATCGAGCACGCCCAGCCGTGCATGTCGTCGAACGGGTAGTCCTCGATCTCCTTCAGGCTCGTGGCGTGGCGCAGCGGGGAGACGATGTGGGTGAAGTGGAAGAAGTCGCATGGCACCCTGGCCACGCCGCCGCTCATGCGGGTGCCCTCGGGCAGCTCGACGCCGTGCCAGTAGCGTGAGAAGTCCAGCGGCGGGAGGCCCTCTGGCCGCTTGAGCGACACGCCCGCAGAGGCGTAGAAGCCGTAGTGACCAGCGATGTTCTCCGTGCCGATATGCTCGACGACGCGCCGCCGCAGGTCCTCGGTGAAGCCCGCGCGGTAGAGGATGCGGCTGGGCCGTTGGTGCTCGGTCGTCGCGATGAAGTCGTCGAGGTCGGTCGCCATGGGCCTTGCCTCTCACATTGCGTGCAGGGAACGACACACGCCCTGGATTGGCAGACCATCATACCGCCCCGGCAGCGCTACGCAAGCGCGCCAGGCAGCCACGGCCTCCTGGCTGCCCCTGCCACCAACCGTGTGCGAGGGAGAGCCGGCCCTCAGGGGGTCCCGCGCTCGATGCGGGTGCCCGCCTCGCCAAGATGCTTCTTCACCTCGTCGACCAGCACGTCGGGCGCCACGGGCTTCTCGATGAACACGTCGACCGGCAGCCACCCCTCGTCGGGCCCGATGTTGAACGGCGGCTTCTGGTTCACCGAGCTGACGACGATGATGGGGATCTGTCTGGTCGCATCGTCCTTGCGGAGCTTCTGTGCGACGAACATCCCGTCGCCGACCGACTTCATCATGATGTCGAGGACGATGAGGTCGGGCTTCTCGGTCTGGACCCTCTGCATGCACTCGTCGCCATCGCAGGCGGTGGCGACCTCGTAGCCGCGGCTCTCGAGCACGGCCTTGTTCATCTCGACGAAGTCGGCATCGTCGTCGACGAGCAGCACTTTCTTCCTGTCGCTCATGTTGGCGTTCCCTTCTGGCAAAGGACCGCGTGTGGTTGGTCGCTCGGGGCGAGCGGCGTCGCGACTGTGTCAGGTGGCGGCCACGGTCTTGGCGTAGGGCCAGGCCAGGACGCCGCCCTCCATGACCTTGACGTTGGTGTGGCCGTTGGCCTCGAGCACGAGGGCGGCCTCGTAGCCTCGGAGCGAGATCTTGCAGTAGCAGACGATCTCCTTGGCCTTGTCCTGGGGCAATTCGCCCAGTCGCTTGCGCAGGGCTCCGAGCGGGATGAGGGTCTCGCCCACGTCGAGTCGCATCTGCTCGAACTCGTCGGGGCCGCGGGCGTCGAGCAGAAGGATGTCGTCGCCGGCGTCGAGCTTGGCCTTGACCTCGCCCGCCGAGATGCCCTTCATGCGACCGAGCATCTTGTTCTCGAGCACGTGGGCCATCATGATGAGGGGGTCGACGGCAGGGGAGTATGGCGGGGCGTAGGGCAGGTCGGCGTTGACCAGGTCGCCCACCGTCTGCTTGCCCATGATGGCCATGGCGGCCAGCGCGATGCGCTTGCTGGCGTCGCCGAGGCCGACGGCCTGGAAGCCGAGCAGCCTGCCGGTCGTCGCGTCGGCCACCATCTTCATGATGATCGGCTTGCCGCCCATAAACGGCGGCCTGTCGAGCCCGGTGGCCACGGCGGCCACGAGGTTGCCGATGCCGGCCCTCGCCGCGGCCGCCTCGGACAGGCCGGTGCAGCCGGCGGTGTAGTCGAACACCTTGCACACCCCGGTGCCGATGGAGCCGGGGAACTTGACGCCGTTGCCCTGGATGACGTTCTGGCCTGCGACCCGGCCCTCGAGGTTGGCCAGGTCGCCGTAGGGGGCGTGGAAGGGCTGGCCGGTGAGCAGGTGCGTGACCTCGATGCAGTCGCCGACCGCGTAGATGTCGGGGTCGGAGGTTTGCATGAACTCGTTGATGCGGATGCCGCGGCCGACGTCGAGGCCCGCATCTGCGGCGAGCTGGGTGTTGGGCCTCACGCCCACGGCCACCACGGCCAGCTCGGTCGGCAGCTCGGTGCCGTCCGCGAGCTTGGCGGCCTTGAGCCGGCCGTCCTGGCCGATGAACTCGACGACGGCGTTGTCGGTGATCACCCTGGCGTTCTTGCTGTTGATGTGGTTCTCGACGAGCTTGGCGATCTCGGGGTCGAGGAAGGTGAGGATCTGGGGGAGCATCTCGACGATGGTGACCTCGATGCCGGCCAGCTCGAGCGCCTCACAGGTCTCCACCCCGATGAGCCCGCCGCCGACCACGATGGCGCGGGTGAGCTTGCCCTCGTCGCGCACCCGCCGCAGGTAGTCGGCGTCGCGCATCGACTGGAGGGTGGTGATCCCCTCGAGCTCGATCCCCGGGATGGGCGGCATGAAGGGGCTCGCCCCGGTGGCGAGCACCAGCTTGTCGTAGGCGATGGACAGCGACTCGCCGGTGTCGAGCCGCCGGCAGGCCACGGTGTGCGCCCCTCGGTCGATGGCCACCGCCTCGGTGCGCGCGAGCGCGGTGATGCCTTTGGCGTTGAGAAAGAACTTCGGGTCGCGCACCACGCCGGTCGGCGTGCAGATGAGCTTGTTGCGATCGTCGAAGAAGCCGCCCACGTAGTAGGGATAGCCGCAGGAGGCCATAGAGAACTCCGGCTCCCTCTGCACAATGGTGATCTCGGCCTGCTGGTCCAGCCGTCTGGCCTTGGCCGCCGCCTTTGGCCCGGCGGCCGAGCCCCCGATCACCACGATCCGCGTGTCCGCCATGCGCAGTCCTCCTCGTCGATTCATGCACTCCCCGGCCCGACCCATTCCTCCCGTTGCTCATTCGCCGCCCCACCCGGCGACGGCCGCCGACAGCGGCTCGCCCGCGACGAGCCCAGGCCGCCTAGCGCGGTGGCTTGCTGCGGCCACGGCCCGTGCTCGCGGGCCCGGCGCGGCTCCCTCGCACGGCGCGGAGCGCCGCCCGACGACTCGGCTTGGCCACCGGGTAGTCAGCCTGAAGGAACCCGAAAAGCGCTTTCACCAGGGCCGGCTTGGCGAGGTAGTAGCACCGGCGCGAGCCGTCCTGGTAGAAGGCCACGAGCCCGCTGTGCCTCAGGATGGTGAGATGCTGCGACACGCTAGGCTGTCGCACGGCCAGCAGCTCGCGGATGTGGTTCACGCACTTGGGGCCGTCGGCCATCTCGGCCAGCATGGTGAGGCGCACAGGGTGTGCCACTGCCTTCAGCAGCTCGGCCCACTGGTGGACACGCTCTCGCCCCATCTCTCGGCCCCGTTGTCCCTCGCCCGCAGAATGCTTGCGTGTATGCGAATATTCGATAGAGCGAATATCCTAGCGACCGCCTGCCCCCGTGTCAAGTCCGATTGACAAAGGTCGCAGCACGTGGTATACATCCACTTCCAGGGGAGGTCCTGCGAACGGCCGCCACCGCAGCAAGTCGCGACGGGGAGGGGGGGACAGGTGGTGAGTCGCGCGCAGGCGGGCCGGGAACGCTGGTGCTGGGCACGGCGCTGGCCTCGATTATGCTTCCCACTCAGGGAGTGAGCACCGGAGATGAAGCCATGCAGCGCGGGCCGCAGAAGGCCGAGGGGCTGTTGCGCAGGGATCTGCGCCTCTCGGTGGTCTACGACAACCACGCCAGCAAGCCTGAGGCGAAGCCCGCCTGGGGCTTCGCCTGCGTGATCGAGGGAGCCGAGGACACGATTCTCTTCGACACCGGCGGCAGCGCCCCTGCGCTGCTGGCCAACATGAGCTCCGTGGGCGTGGCGCCGGGCGATATCGACGCGATCGTGGTCTCCCACGCACACGCCGACCACACAGGCGGCCTCGAGGCCCTGCTCCAGAGCCATCCCGACGTCGACGTGTTCGTGCCCGCGTCGCTCCCCGACACGCTCAAGCGCTCGGTCGATCGCCTGGGGGCCAGGCGGGTCGTCGTGGGGGAGCCGCAGACCATCCGCAAGGGGGTCTACTCGACCGGCGAGTTCGGCCGCACGATCCAGGAGCAGTCGCTCGTGCTCGCCACCGACGGGGGGCTCGTGTTGATCACCGGCTGCGCCCACCCTGGCGTGGTGGAGACGATGAAGCGGGTGAGAGCCCTGCACGACGGCGAGCTGCTCCTGGTGATGGGCGGCTTCCATCTGCTGGAGACGAGTCGGCGCGCCGTGGAGCGGATCATCGCCAGCTTCAAGCAGCTCGGGGTGCGCTACGTGGGGCCGTGCCACTGCGTGAGCGACAGCGTTCGAGCGCTGTTCGCCGAGCACTACGGCGATGGCTACATCGAGGTGGGTGCGGGCAGCGTGATCACGGGCGCCGATCTCGCGTGATGCCCGGCCGCCGCCGCCGCTTCTTCTTCACGGGCCATGGCAGCACGTTGCAGCGCCGCGCCCAGGCCTGGTAGCGGGCGAGGAGCTCGGCGGCCCTGTCGGGCTGGCGGCCGGCCAGGTCGCGGAGCTCGGTGCGATCGGCCTCCATGTCGTAGAGCTCCCAGCGGCCCCCGTGCTCGGCGGCGAGCTTCCACCGTCCCATTCGTGCCGCGCGGTTGCCCTGGTGCTCCCAGAAGAGCGCGTCGTGCCCTTCCCTGGTGCCGCCGCGGAAGATGGGGAGCAGGCTCTTGCCCGCGAGCGGCACGATGGGCTTGCCGCCGAAGGACTCGGGGTAGTCGGCTCCGGCCATGTCGAGGCAGGTGGCCATGATGTCGGTGATGTGGGCCACCTGGTGGGTGAGCGCGCCCCGCTGGCAGATGACGGCGGGCCAGCGGGCGATGAAGGGCGTGGCGGTGCCGCCCTCGTGGTCCCAGCCCTTGAAGAGGCGGAATGGGGTGTTGCTGAGGTTGGCCCATCCGGGGCCGTAGCTGTAGTAGGAGTCGGCGGTGCCGGGCGGGATGCCTGGCGTGCGGTTGAGATTGGCAACGCAGGCGCCGTTGTCGCTGAGGAAGACGACGAGGGTGTTCTGCTCGGCGCCGACCTCGCGAAGCTTGGCGAGCACCCGCCCGATCCCGCGGTCCATGCTGTCGATCTGCGCGGCGTAGATCGCCATCTTGAGGTCCCACGCCTCCTTGTTCCGCACGTCGGCCCACGCGCGCGCCCGGCGGTCGCGGGGCGAGAGCGGCCACTTGCCCTCCACGATGCCCATCTCGAGCAGCCGCTTGTGGCGCTCGACCCGCAGGCGGTCCCACCCCACGCGGTACTTGCCGCGATACCGCGCGATGTCCTCGGGCAGCGCGTGGAGCGGGTAGTGGGGCGCGATGTGGGCCAGGTAGAGGAAGAAGGGCTTGTCGCCCCGGCCGTAGCGGTCGATGAACTCGACGGCGCGGTCGTTGAACAGGTCGGTGATGTAGGCGCCATCGGGGTAGTGGATGGCTTGGTCGTCGAGCACGAGGGTGCGGCCCTTCATCAGCCCGAAGTAGTGGCCGCCGCCCTCAGGCGTGCCGTAGAAGCGGTCGAAGCCCCGCTTCAGGGGCCAGTAGCGGGGCCGCTCGCCCACGTGCCACTTGCCCACCGTCAGCGTGTGGTAGCCTGCCGCCCGCAGCACCTCGCCGATGGTCACGCACCGGTCGTTGAGGTGCCCCAGGTAGCCTGGCTTGCGCCAGTCCTGGCTCATGTGGCCCACGCTGGCCTGGTGGGGGTAGAGGCCAGTGAGCAGCGCCGCGCGCGACGGGCAGCAGCGGGCCGCGTTGTAGAACTGGGTGAATCGCAGCCCCTCGCGGGCCAGGCCGTCGAGGTGCGGCGTGGCGATCTCCGAGCCGTAGCAGCCCAGGTCGGAGAAGCCCATGTCGTCGGCCAGGATCACCACGATGTTCGGCCGCTTGCGTTCCTTCGCCAAGGCAGGCGCTCCACACAGCGATAGCGATGCGGCGGCCGAGCCGAGGAAGCGCCGCCGCGTCAGTCGACGAGCCACAGATGTCTCTCCTTCACCAAGGCGCGCCCTCCCCCAAGTACGTGCCCACCGGCCACCTTCCGCAAGCCGTGCGGCGGATGGCGGCCTGGCGTAACGCCGCCATCTCTGGCGGCAGGGGCAGACCCTCCGAATGCCAGCACAGATGCTGGCGTTACGCTCAGCGCGGTGCCTGCCCGTGCCAACACATCTGCTGAGCAACCACTCTCCCACGCGGAGAGGGGATCACTGCTTCACGGGCCAGGGCAGGACGTTGCGGGGCGCTGCCCAGGCCTCGTGGAGGGCGGCAAGCTCGGCGGCCTTGTCGGCGTGGCGGTCGCTCAGATCGTCGAGCTCCGTGCGGTTGGCCGCCATGTCGTAGAGTTCCCAGTCGCCGGGGAACTTCGACACCAGCTTCCAGCGTGCCTGGCGCACGGCGCGGTTGCCCTCGTGCTCCCAGAAGATGGCCTGGTGGCCCTGGCGTTCGGCGCCGTCGAGGATGGGCAGCAGGCTCTTGCCCTCGAGCGGCTGGATGGGCTGGCCGCCGTGCTCGAGGGGGTACTGGGCGCCCGCGGCGTCGAGGCACGTGGCCATGATGTCCACCACGTGGCCGAGTTGGTGCGTGAGCTGCCCGCCCTCCCCCATCCGCGACGGCCACTGGACGATGAACGGCGTGGCGATGCCGCCCTCGTGCACCCAGTGCTTGTAGAGGCGGAAGGGGGTGTTGCTGGCGTTGGCCCAGGGCAGGCCGTAGCTGAGGAACGATTCTCTCGGCCCGGGCGGCACGCCTGGCTGGCCGCGGTCGATCTCCTCGGCGCAGCCGCCGTTGTCGGAGAGGAACATCACGAGGGTGTCGTCCTCGATGTCCAGTTCGCGGAGCTTGGCGAGAATCTTCCCGACGCCCTGGTCCATGCGGTCGACCTGGGCCGCGTAGACGGCCATCATGAGGTCGCGGCGCTCCTGGTCCTGCACGTCGGCCCAGGGCGGGGCCTTCTCGTCGCGGGGGGTGAGGGGCCAGCGCTGCTCGATGATGCCCGTGGCCACCTGGCGGGCGAGCCGCTGCTGGCGGAGCGCGTCCCAGCCCTCGCGGTACCTGCCGCGGTAGCGCTCGATGTCCTCGGGCCAGGCGTGGAGCGGCCAGTGGGGCGCGGTGTAGGCCACGTAGAGGAAGAAGGGGCTGTCCTCGCGGCCGTGTCGGCCGATGAGGTCGACGGCGTTGTCGGTGATGAAGTCGGTCATGTAAAAGCCGTCGGGCTCGGGCGTGAAGGGCTGATCGTCGACGGCCATCTGGCGCTTCTCGTCGAGCATCCAGTAGTTCGAGGCGCCGCTGATGAGCCCGATGTGGCGGTCGAAGCCGCGGTCGCACGGCCAGTGGGGCCGGTTCTCGCCCACGTGCCACTTGCCCGACATGAGCGTGCGGTAGCCCGCGGGACGGAGCGCCTCGGCGATGGTCACACAGCGGTCGTTGAGGAAGCCGCGGTAGCCGGGCAGGCCGTAGTCGCCGACCATGTGGCCGATGCCGGCCTGGTGGGGGTAGAGCCCCGTGAGCAGCGCGGCGCGCGACGGGCAGCAGCGGGGGGTGTTGTAGAACTGGGTGAACCGCAGGCCCCGGGCCGCCATGGCGTCGAGGTTGGGGGTGGCGATCTCGGAGCCGTAGCAGCCGAGATCCGAGAAGCCCATGTCGTCGACGAGGATCACGATGAGGTTCGGGCGACGTGCGGCCTCTGCCATGGTCGGTCTCCTGTCGGTGGCGCGACGGTCACTTCGCGTCCCTGGCCGCCACGAGTCGCACGGGGCCGAGGAAGGTGACGTCGGAGTAGTTGGCGACGGGGCGCTTGTCGGTCACACGGAAGCGGAGCTTGAGCTCCTGGTCGCCTTTCGCGGCCGCCGTCACGTCCACCGACACCCACTCCTTGCCCTCGCGCGAGAGCGCGATGTCCTCCTCCCACACCAGCCGGTCGTTCGCCCAAAGCTGCACGTAGCGGTAGCGGGTCCAGCGGTCGGTCACGTGGGTGTCGTTGACGAAGGCCTGGAGCACCAGCCGCCCCTCGAAGGCGGGGACGGGGATGGCGGCCTCGATCTCGGCGTAGTCGCCGGGCCGCGAGGAGGTCTTGCCGGGGTAGGCGATGGCGACCACCTTGCCGCTCTTGGCCTCGTGGAGGCCGATGGCCCACTTGCCGCGCCAGCGGGTGGGCTGCTTGAGCCACGCCTCGGGGGCGAGCTGGGCGAGCGGCTTGCCCGCGGGCGGCGCGGCCAGCTTCGCCAGGAGCTCCGTGTAGTCGCCGCCGAGGAGTTGGGCAAAGAGCTTCTGCATGTCGGCCTGCTGCCTGGCGGCGAGCTTCTTCCAGTGGTCGAGCCCCACGACGCGCCGCTTCCACTCGGCGGCGTAGGTGTCGATGCCCTTGAGCCCGCCGAGCGCCTCGACCACCCCGCCGACCTTGCCGGCGGCCTTGGCCCGCGCGTCGGCGACGAGCTGTTCGGCCGCCTTCTCCTGGCCGACGCGCAGGAGGCCCATGACGCGCTCGCCGAGGTCGGCCAGCTCGTAGTCGGGGTAGTCGAGCCCGGCCATCACGCGCGCGGTGTCCACCGTGGCGCGCATGGGCTCGAGGAACTGCCCCTGAAGCCGCGAGGGCTCCAGCAGCGAGTCGGCGGGGGCCTTGGCCTCGAGGGTCTTGAGCGCGGCGTCCATCGCGTCGAGCAGCTCGAGCGCCTTGGGCCGGTCGGCGAGCCGCTTGAGCCGTGGCGGCCAGCCGCGCATCGTCCGCCGCACCGGCAGGTCGAAAAGGCCCTTGAGCGCGGCGAGCCCGTCGTCGAACCCCTCCGCGGCCTCGGCCTGCGCGTGGCCGAATACGTCGCCGTAGATCGCCCGCCGCGTGCGAGCCCACTCGTGCCCTGCGGGGTCCCACGCCCAGAGGCCGAGGGAGCCCGTGACGTACTCCTCGGGCCAGTTGCCCCAAAGCATCACCGTGTCGGTCGTCGCGGCGCCGTCGCGCAGCTTCTCATACTGGGGACGGTGCCAGCCGACGGTCAGCGGCGGCAGGTCGAGATAGGCCCGCTTGCCTTCCAGCCGTAGCGAGCCGCCGCCGTAGCTGCTGTGCAGGAAGCCGCCCGTGGTGCGGGGCCAGTTGTGCCACCAGCCGGGCAGGCGGGTGAGGCCGAGCCGCCGGGTCGCCGCCACGTCGCTCTTGCAGGGCACGCGGGTGAACATCCAGGTCGCGGCCTCGAAGCCAGGGACCTTCACCACGCTGCGGTTGAAGTCGGTCTCGATGTGCTGATACGAGCCGGTGGGCGGCACGGTCATGATCTTGCGGCCCGTCATCCCGTGCTGCTTGCCGAACTCGAGCACGCGGCGGATCAGCTCGGGCGCCTGCTTCCCCGGGCCAGGGTCGTCGAACGACAGCCACAGGCCGTCGGCGCCAAGGTCCACCAGCTCCTGGAACTTGGCGATCACGGCGTCGAACTTGGCCGGCTTCACGCCGCAGAAGACGGTGGCGTAGACGAAGAAGCCGCGGCGATGGGCCTCGCGGACGATCCCCTTCGCCTTGGCCTCGTCGAAGGCGAACCCCGGCGGGATGCCGAACTGCCCGCGGCGCGGCTCCGGGCCGTCGCGCAGGTCCACCCAGTTCATCCGCGAGCGGACGTAGGCGTCGAACACGCCCGGCTCGAGCTGCCGCTCGGGCCGCGAGATGGGCCGCCCCCGCCAGGGGATGCTCGGCCAGTCGCGCACCGACACGACGGGGAACACCACCCGCTCGCCCTCGCGGCGCAGCAGGTCGAAGAACGCGTCGGCGCCGTAGATCACGCCCCGCGGGTTGCTGCCGCCCACGAGCACCGTCGTGCGGCCGCCCTCCTCGACCACCTCGACCACGAAGCCGTCGTGGCCGGGGGTGGTAGGGCCCAGCTCGATGCCCCTGGCCTTGCACAGGCGATCCAGCCAGGCATTCGTCGTCCGCTGGCCCAGCAGCAGCACCTGGCGGGCGCCCGCCCCTA
>Ga0180432_10011664_pt1 | contig 10325 bp, 8 predicted proteins | sample SS_ome_10_FD_132414 | JGI IMG/M metagenome (GOLD analysis project Ga0180432, IMG submission 132414) | Hypersaline lake sediment archaeal communities from the Salton Sea, California, USA - SS_1_MS_2 metaG | ecosystem: Environmental > Aquatic > Non-marine Saline and Alkaline > Hypersaline >...
GTCGTCTTGAAGCTGCTGCAGATCGTCCGGCCAGACCGGGCGTTCTTCGGGGAGAAGGATTACCAGCAGCTGGTTCTGATCCGGCAGATGGTCGCGGACCTCAACGTCGACGTGCGGGTGGTCGGCGTTCCGACGGTGCGTGAACCCGATGGTCTCGCGCTGTCGTCGCGCAACCGCTATCTCGGCCCCGAGGAGCGTGAACAGGCGGGCGCGCTGTCCTCGGCGCTGCTGGCCGGCATGTACGCCGCCTCCAGCGGTCCCGCCGCGGTTCTCGACGCGGCCCGGGCTGTGCTGGACGAAGTACCCGCCATCGCGGTCGACTACCTCCAGCTGCGCGGGCCCTGGCTCGAGTCCGCGCCACAGTTCGGACCCGCCCGGCTGCTTGTCGCCGGGCGGCTGGGTGGGACCCGGCTGCTGGACAACATCGCGGTCAATCTGCCTGGTGGGCCCTCGACAAATCCCGATATCGGCGCCGAACGGGCCGAAATGCCATGGAGGAACTGATGTCCCGCTGTCAACGCCCAACGCTTTCCGGTGGGGGATAGCCGTGCTGCTCGCCATCGACGTCCGCAACACCCATACCGTCGTCGGTTTGATCGCCGGCGCCGGCGACCACGCGAAAGTGCTGCAGCACTGGCGGATTCGGACCGAGTCTGAGATCACCGCCGACGAGCTCGCACTCACCATCGAGGGCCTGATCGGAGACGACTCGGAGAACCTCACCGGCGTTACCGGGCTGTCCACCGTCCCCTCGGTGCTCAACGAGATGCGATCCATGGTGGAGCAGTACTGGCCCTCGGCGACTCACGTACTCATCGAACCCGGCGTTCGGACCGGCATCCCGCTGCTCGTCGACAACCCCAAGGAGGTGGGCGCCGATCGCATCGTGAACTGCCTGGCCGCCTACGGCAAGTTCCGGACCGCCGCGATCGTCGTGGACTTCGGCTCGTCGATCTGTGTCGATGTGGTCTCTGCCAAAGGCGAGTTCCTCGGCGGCGCGATCGCCCCCGGTGTCCAGGTGTCCTCCGACGCCGCGGCGGCGAGGTCGGCGGCACTGCGCCGGGTCGAGTTGACCCGACCGCGTTCGGTGGTCGGCAAGAACACGGTGGAGTGCATGCAGGCCGGGGCGGTCTTCGGGTTTGCCGGTCTGGTTGACGGGCTGGTCTCCCGGATCCGGGCGGACGTCGATGGATTCTCCGCCGGAGAGGTCACCGTAGTGGCGACCGGGCATACCGCGCCGATGATGCTGCCGGATCTGAGCACCGTCGACCGTTACGACAAGCACCTGACCCTGGACGGTCTCCGGATGGTCTACGAACGCAACCAGGACGGTCAGCGCCCACGCCTCAAGCCCGCACGGTGAGGCCCGCCCTCTAAGCTGGCACGTCGTGAGTGGTGCGCAGACGTCGGAGACCGGGGACGCTGCCGAAGGCACTCCGGATGTGCCCGAGCAGTTCCGCATCCGGCAGGCCAAGCGGCAGCGTCTGCTCGATGAGGGACTTGAGCCCTATCCGGTGGCGGTCCCCCGCACGCACTCGCTGGCCGAGGTCCGCGCCGCCCACGCCGATCTGCCCGCCGACACCTCCACGGGACAGGCCGTCGGTGTCACCGGGCGGGTGGTCTTCTCGCGGAACTCGGGCAAGCTCTGCTTCGCCACCCTGCAGGAGGGTGACGGGACCCAGTTGCAGGCGATGATCAGCCTCGACGGGGTCGGCCAGCGGGCGCTCGACGCCTGGAAGGCCGAGGTGGACCTGGGCGACATCGTTTTCGTGCACGGCGAGGTGATCAGCTCTCGCCGCGGCGAACTGTCCGTGCTGGCCGACTCATGGCAGATGGCGGCCAAGGCGCTGCGACCACTGCCCGTGGCGCACCGGGAGATGAGCGAGGAGGCCCGGGTCCGGCAACGCTATGTCGACCTCATCGTCCGGCCCGCGGCCCGCACCGTCGCCCGGCAGCGCATCGCGGTCGTCCGTGCCCTGCGTGCGGGGCTGGCGCGGAGGGGCTTCCTGGAGGTTGAGACCCCGATTCTGCAGACGCAGGCCGGCGGGGCCGCCGCGCGGCCGTTCGTCACCCACTCCAACGCTCTCGACACCGATCTGTACCTGCGGATCGCGCCGGAACTCTTCCTCAAGATGTGCGTGGTCGGGGGCTTGGAGAAGGTCTTCGAACTCAACCGGGTGTTCCGGAACGAGGGTGCGGACTCCACGCACTCCCCGGAGTTCGCGATGCTGGAGACCTATCAGGCCTGGGGCACCTACGACGATTCCGCGGTGATGATCCGTGAACTGATCCAGGAGGTCGCCGACGAGGCCATCGGCACCAGGAAGGTGCCATTGCCCGACGGCACCGTCTACGACCTGGACGGTCAATGGCCCGATATCGGAATGTACCCGTCCCTGTCCGAGGCCCTCGACATGGAGATAACTCCACAGACCCCGGTGCCGGATTTGTTGGAAATTGCCGATCGGCGCGGTCTGGAGATTCCCGAGGGCCGTGGATTCGGCCACGGGAAACTGATCGAGGAACTCTGGGAGCACACCGTCGGGAAAACACTCTGGGCGCCGACTTTCGTTCGGGATTTCCCAGTCGAGACCACGCCGTTGACCCGCGGTCACCGCAGTATTCCCGGGGTGACCGAGAAATGGGATCTCTACGTACGCGGAATCGAACTCGCCACCGGGTACTCCGAACTCGTCGACCCGGTTGTCCAGCGTGAGCGATTCGAGGTCCAAGCCCGCGCCGCCGCGGCCGGCGATGACGAGGCGATGCTGCTCGACGAGGACTTCCTCGCTGCGATGGAGCACGCGATGCCGCCCACCACCGGGACCGGGATGGGTATCGACCGCCTGTTGATGGTGCTCACCGGTCTGTCAATTAGGGAGACGGTTTTGTTCCCCATTGTTCGCCGGCACGGGTAACAGCAACTTGATGCGGAATTGTTGTTTTCCGCGTCGAGGATATGGCATATTGTTTGCGGTCGTACTGTATTAATCCGCGAGCACAGGAAGTTCGAGATCGTCATGGCGAAGAAAGTGACCGTAACGCTCGTTGACGATTTCGATGGCGAGGGGCCTGCCGACGAAACCGTGGAATTCTCAATCGACGGCGTCAGCTACGAAATTGACCTCTCCGCCAAGAATGCGCAGCGAATTCGCGACGAGTTGAAGCCCTGGATCGACGCGGGCCGCCGGGTCGGCGGCCGCCGGCGGGGCCGACCGGGTCCGCCCGGCCGTGGCCGGGGGTCGATCGACCGGGAGCAGAGCGCCGCCATCCGCGAGTGGGCCCGCCGCAACGGCCACAAGGTCTCGACCCGGGGCCGCATCCCCGCGGAGATCATCGAGGCGTTCCACGCGGCCGGCTAGCCCGTCGCCGCCCGTCGGGGCGTCACGCTTTCGTCATCGGTGGTTCGCCCCGGGCGAAGTCTCCGTTGCGGCGGGAAGCGAAACGCCGCAGCCTGGCGTTGGACAGCGGTAGTCACAGCGGTCTTCGAAATGACCGCTACGCCGTGGGGCAGGGTCGGTCCAGCGCGGGGGAGCACCCCCCGCCCCCGCCCACTAGAGTGGACCACTAGGTGCTCGGCGACTGCCGCCGACGCCCAGGTGAGGAGAGCAGGTAACCGCCGATGTTCGAGAGATTTACCGACCGCGCACGCAGGGTTGTCGTCCTGGCTCAGGAAGAGGCCCGGATGCTCAACCACAACTACATCGGCACCGAGCACATCCTGCTGGGCCTGATCCACGAGGGCGAGGGCGTAGCGGCCAAGTCGCTGGAGTCTCTCGGCATCTCGCTGGAGGGGGTGCGTTCGCAGGTCGAGGAGATCATCGGGCAGGGCCAGCAGGCGCCGTCCGGGCACATCCCCTTCACCCCGCGCGCCAAGAAGGTTCTCGAGCTGTCCCTGCGCGAGGCCCTGCAGTTGGGCCACAACTACATCGGCACTGAGCACATCCTGCTGGGCCTGATCCGCGAAGGTGAGGGCGTCGCCGCCCAAGTGCTGGTCAAGCTCGGCGCGGAGCTCACCCGGGTACGTCAGCAGGTCATCCAGCTGCTCAGCGGCTACCAGGGCAAGGAGACCGCCGAGGCGGGCACCGGAGGCCGTGGGGGCGAGTCCGGCAGCCCCTCGACCTCACTGGTACTCGACCAGTTCGGCCGCAACCTCACCGCCGCCGCAATGGAGGGCAAGCTCGACCCGGTGATCGGCCGGGAAAAGGAGATCGAGCGGGTGATGCAGGTGCTCTCCCGCCGCACCAAGAACAATCCGGTGCTCATCGGCGAACCGGGCGTCGGCAAGACCGCCGTGGTGGAGGGCCTGGCCCAGGCCATCGTCAACGGCGAGGTTCCCGAGACGCTCAAGGACAAGCAGCTCTACACCCTGGACCTGGGTTCGCTGGTGGCCGGCAGCCGTTACCGCGGTGATTTCGAGGAACGCCTGAAGAAGGTGCTCAAGGAGATCAACACCCGTGGCGACATCATCCTCTTCATCGACGAGTTGCACACTCTGGTCGGCGCGGGCGCCGCCGAGGGTGCCATCGATGCGGCGTCGATCCTGAAGCCCAAGCTGGCCCGGGGCGAGTTGCAGACCATCGGCGCCACCACGCTCGACGAGTACCGCAAGTACATCGAGAAGGACGCCGCCCTGGAACGCCGGTTCCAGCCCGTGCAGGTCGGTGAGCCCACGGTCGCGCACACCATCGAGATCCTCAAAGGCCTCCGGGACCGCTACGAGGCCCACCACCGCGTCTCCATCACCGACGCCGCGGTCGTGGCCGCCGCGACCTTGGCCGACCGCTACATCAACGACCGGTTCCTGCCGGACAAGGCGATCGACCTCATCGACGAGGCCGGCGCCCGGATGCGGATTCGGAGGATGACCGCCCCGCCGGACCTGCGCGAGTTCGACGAGAAGATCGCCGACGCCCGTCGGAAGAAGGAGTCGGCGATCGACTCACAGGATTTCGAGAAGGCCGCCCGGCTGCGGGATGAGGAGAAACAACTCGTCGCTCAGCGGGCCGAGCGTGAGAAGCAGTGGCGAGCCGGTGATCTGGATGTGGTCTCCGAGGTCGACGACGAGCAGATCGCGGAGGTTCTGGGCAACTGGACCGGCATCCCGGTGTTCAAGCTGACCGAGGAGGAGACCACCCGCCTGCTGCGCATGGAGGACGAGCTGCACAAGCGGATCATCGGTCAGGAGGACGCCGTCAAGGCGGTCTCCAAGGCCATCCGCCGTACCCGCGCCGGACTGAAGGACCCCAAGCGTCCTTCCGGGTCGTTCATTTTCGCCGGCCCGTCCGGCGTCGGCAAGACCGAACTGTCCAAGGCGCTGGCGGAGTTCCTGTTCGGTGATGACGACGCCCTCATCCAGATCGACATGGGTGAGTTCCACGACCGCTTCACCGCCTCCCGGTTGTTCGGCGCACCCCCGGGGTACGTCGGCTACGAGGAGGGCGGTCAGCTCACCGAGAAGGTGCGCCGCAAGCCGTTCTCGGTGGTGCTCTTCGACGAGATCGAGAAGGCTCACAACGAGATCTACAACACCCTGTTGCAGGTTCTCGAGGACGGCCGGCTGACCGACGGCCAGGGCCGCACGGTGGACTTCAAGAACACGGTTCTGATCTTCACCTCGAACCTGGGCACCTCCGACATCTCCAAGGCGGTCGGTCTGGGCTTCACCCAGGGCGGCGGGGAGAACAACTACGAGCGGATGAAGCAGAAGGTCAACGACGAGCTCAAGAAGCACTTCCGCCCGGAGTTCCTCAACCGCATCGACGACATCATCGTGTTCCACCAGCTCACCCAGGACGAGATCATCGAGATGGTCGACCTGATGGTGGGCCGGGTGTCCAAGCAGCTCAAGGGCAAGGACATGGAGATGGAGCTCACCGACAAGGCCAAGGCTCTGTTGGCCAAGCGCGGCTTCGACCCGGTTTTGGGGGCCCGGCCGCTGCGCCGGACCATCCAGCGCGAGATCGAGGACGCGCTGTCGGAGAAGATCCTTTTCGAGGAGATCGGCCCCGGTCAGCTGGTCACCGTCGACGTGGAGAACTGGGACGGCGAAGGCCCCGGCGAGGACGCCAGGTTCACCTTCACCGGCGGACCCCGGCGGGAGACCGCCGAGCCTGACCTGGCCAGCGCCACCGCGACGACCGAGTAGCCGGGGCGCCCGCCGACGGCATGCACCGCTGCACCTTCCGCGACTGTGCGGTTTCGTCCGCGAATCGCCGCGGCGACCGGATGGATTCGCACATCGGCGGCGGGGGTACGGCCGCTAGCGGTACCGGGGCAGCATCTCGAAGACCTGCTTGATGATCGTCATCACCCAGCCGCCGGCATTGGGGCTGTGGTAGCGCGGCCAGTTCAGCTGGAAGCTGACCACCCATGCCTGCCCGGTCCGGTCTTCGGCGTACCAACTGAAGGTCAGGTCCCCGGGCAGGTTGCCGGCCTTCGCGCCGATGTAGGGCCATTGGGCGCGGTCCAGGTCGATACCGGGCACTTCGGACATGATGGCGCGGACCGGGGCGGCGGGACCGACCGCGTCGCGCTGGAGTCGGGCGTGGACGCGGCAGATGTCCTCTGCGCTGCCGTACCACTCCGCCCCGAAGGCCGATCCCGGGGAGCGGGTGCGCTCGGGATCCGGGTCATACGGCCGCGCACTGGCTTCGCGCAGGAGGACAGCGCGGTCGGCCGGTGAGGCCGACTTCCACTCCTCGCGAACGTCGGGGTTGCCCCAGCCCACCGCGAAAATCTCCCGCATCGTGGGGAACGGCGTCATGCTGGCCGGGTCGTGGTGGCCGGCCTCGGCCAGCGCCCGTTCGACCGCGCGGGTGCCCAACCGCTCAATCAGTAGGTCGGTGGCCATGTTGTCACTGGTGGCGATCATCTTCCCGGCCGCCTGCCGGACCGTGATCTGCGTTCCCGGCGGCAGCTTGTCGAACCCCGACGATCCGAGTTTCTTGGACTCGGCGGTGATGGTGAGCGGGTCCTCCCAGCGCATCCTGCCGTCCCTGACGGCGGTCTCGACGGCGTAGAGCACATAGGTCTTGAAGATCGACGCCAGCGGAAGGGATTCGTCGGTATTGGTGCCCGCGATCTTCGAGCATTCACCATTGTCGACCTTGGAAACCTGCCAGGAGTAGCGCGCTCCGCTGCGGCCCAGTGCGGCGTCGATGTCCTGCCAGGACTCGATGGTGGGCTCTTCGATGTCGACCGCCAACCGGCTGACCATGGTCTGCGCGTCGGTGCGTAACTCGACGCTCTGCTGAGCGCCGAACGAGTTGACCAGATGAAGCCGCGCCGAGCCGGCACCGATGTCCACCCGTTTCAATGTGTACGGCCGGTCAGACCACATCGCATCCAGGGTGGCGGTGATCGGTTCGACCATGTCCGGCGCCGCGAGCGTCGCCACGCTGTGAGTGCCGATAGGCCACTCGGAGTTGAGCATGTCCATGACCTGTTTGGCCCGCACACCCTGCGGGGTGTTCAGTTCGATCTGCGATCCGGCGTTGGCGTGCGGAGAGGGCGCGGGCGCACAACCGGTGGCCGGAAGCGCGGCGGCGGCCGTGACGGCGACGAGCGCCAGCGCCGCGCGGAGCCTAGGCCTCGGCGCTGGATCCGGCAACGTCCATCACGACTTCGAACTCGAGCAGCGAGGCTCCGGTCGACACCGGGTTGGCCCGCTCGCCGGCGTGCGCCGCGATGGCGGGCCCCGACGCCCAGGCCTGGAATGCCTCCTCGGACTCCCACTGGGTGACGACGAAGTAGCGGTCCTCGCCCTTGACCGGGCGCAGCAACTGAAACCCGAGGAATCCGGGCTGGTTGTCGACCGCGTGGGCGCGGTGGGCGAACCGCTTCTCCAATTCCGGTCCGGCGCCGGGCGGCACCTCGATTGCATTGATCTTCACCACGGACATGGGCCCAAGGCTACCGCCCCGTGTCACCGGACCGGCTCACCGCGCAAGATGGATTGGTGACCGCCGAAGCGCTGACCCACCGCGGCGGCACCGGCCGACCGCTGGTGCTCGTCCACGGGCTTATGGGCCGCGGCAGCACCTGGTCCGGCCAGGTGAGCTGGCTGTCCCGACTCGGGTCGGTCCACACCTATGACGCCCCCTGGCACCGTGGCCGCGACGTCGACGATGCCGGTCCGGTCAGCACCGAGCGTTTCGTCGCCGGGCTGGCCGAGGCGGTCGAGTCCCTCGGCACCCCGGCGGCGCTCATCGGCCACTCGATGGGTGCGCTGCACTCCTGGTGCCTTGCAGCCGACCGTCCCGAGCTGGTCCGCGCCGTGGTCGTGGAGGACATGGCGCCGGACTTCGTCGGCCGCACTGTCGGCGCGTGGGAACCCTGGCTGCACGCGCTTCCCGATGAGTTCGGTTCCGCGGAAGCGGTTTTCGCCGAGTTCGGACCCGTAGCCGGCCGGTATTTCCTTGAGGCCTTCGACCGCACCCAGACGGGGTGGAGGCTGCATGGCGATCCTTCGCGGTGGGTCCAGATCGCTGCGGAGTGGGGGACCCGCGACTTCTGGGAGCAGTGGCGGGCCGTGCGGGCACCGGTCCTGCTGATCGAGGCGGGGGACTCGGTGGCGCCGCCCGGCCAGATGCGGCGGATGGCGGAACTGGCCGGGCGCAGAGCCAGCTATGTCCGGGTGCCGGGCTCGGGGCACCTGGTGCACGATGACGCTCCCGTGGAATACCGGCGGGCCGTCGAGACCTTCCTCCGGGATCTGACGGAGCTCACCTGAGTCTCACCTGGGCTCACCTGGGCTCATCTGGGCTCATCTGGGTCGCCTCACCGTCCCCCGTGTCCGGCATGCGTCGTCGCCTTCGCCCGCCAGCGCGAACCGGCCGTCGGCGGTCTGTTCCACCAGACCGTCCGTGAGCAGCGAGTCCAACGCCCGGTCGCGCTGTGCTGTGTCGGTCAGCCAGACCACGTCCAACTGGGCACGTTCCACCGGCGCCGTCGCCCCGCGTAGCACGTCGAGCAGCCTGCCGCGGACCTGGCGGTCGGTTCCGGCGTAGCGCTGAGCAGGCCGGGGCGGTGCGTCGGATTTCGGGTAACCGGCCGCCCGCCATGCGCAGTGCTCCAGGGGGCACATCGCGCACTTCGGCGAGCGTGCGGTGCACACCGTCGCGCCCAGTTCCATCAGCGCGGCGGAGAACTCCGGCGCCGAGCCGTCCTCGGGCAGCAGGGCCGCGACTTCGGCATGGTCGCGCACCGGCGACGGGTTCGCGGCATCTGCTCGGCCGTGCACTGCGCGGGCGACCACCCGGCGCACATTGGTGTCCACCACGGGCACCGGCCTCCGGTATGCGAAACAAGCCACCGCCCGCGCGGTGTAGGCGCCGACCCCCGGCAGGCCCAGCAGCGTGTCGACGTCGTCGGGGACGGCGTCGCCGTGCTCGGTGGCGATGACCGTCGCGCACTCGTGCAGCCGCTTGGCGCGGCGCGGGTAGCCCAGCTTGCCCCAGGCCCGCAACACCTCGGCGGGCCCGGCCGAGGCGGTGGCCGATGCGGTCGGCCACCGGCGCACCCAGTCGACCCAGAGCGGCGCCACCCGGGCCACCGGGGTCTGCTGCAACATGAACTCGCTGACCAGGATCTGCCAGGCGCTTACCCCGGCCTGGCGCCACGGCAGGTCGCGGCGCGCGGTGGCGTACCACCGGACGAGGCCGCCGGGCTCGATGCTCATCGAACCGGCGCCACCGCGACAGTGCACAATACGGGCCATGTCCAACACCAGGCCGGCGCAAGCATGGAGGGCACTCAGGCAGGGTAACGAGCGGTTCATCACCGGTCGTGCCGAGCACCCCAGCCAGAGCGCCGAGCACCGGGCGCGCCTGGCCGCCGGGCAGCGTCCGACCGCGATGGTCTTCGGCTGCGCCGACAGCCGGGTGCCGTCGGAGATCGTTTTCGACCAGGGGCTGGGCGATGTCTTCGTGGTGCGGACCGCAGGCCATGTCATCGACTCCGCGGTCCTGGGTTCCATCGAGTACGCGGTGAGCGTGCTCAACGTCCCGCTGATCGTCGTGCTCGGACACGAGAGCTGCGGAGCGGTCTCGGCCACTCTCGCCGCACTCGACGACGGGAAGGTCCCCGGTGGGTTCGTGCGCGACGTGGTCGAGCGGGTGACGCCGTCGGTCGTGCTCGGCCGGCGTGACGGGCTCACCCGTGTCGATGAGTTCGAGGTCCGGCATGTGGTGGAGACGGCCGCGCAACTGCTGGCCCGGTCGGTGCTGGTCGCCGAGAGGCTGGAACGCGGCGAACTGGCAATCGTCGGCGCGATCTACCGGCTCGCCGACGGCAAGGTGGTCGTGCACGAAACCATCGGAGAC